>Ga0247735_1000371_pt1 | contig 17801 bp, 14 predicted proteins | sample UWRJL178409R2_FD_180934 | JGI IMG/M metagenome (GOLD analysis project Ga0247735, IMG submission 180934) | Plant litter microbial communities from Arlington Agricultural Research Station in Wisconsin, United States - UWRJ-L178-409R-2 | ecosystem: Environmental > Terrestrial > Plant litter >... | reverse complement strand
CAACGAAGATGACGCGCGGCTCCATACGCGCATCACCCTGCCCCCGGCCGAGACGATCGCGAACGGGCCGACGAAGATGGGCGATGCGATCGGGCTGCTGAGCGACCGGGCGCTGCGTATCTATGACGCGCGGGTGCTGGGCGAAGGCGACCGGCTGCACCCAGCGCTGGCGACGATCGCCCTGCCCGCGCCGATCGGCGGCCTGTCGCGGATCGATGCGATCGAGCTGCTCGACGGCTATCTGATCTCCTTCACTTATGGGCATGGCGCGATCGATGGGCCGGGCCGGGCGTGGCAGCAGATCGTCAAGGTCGATGGGGCGGGTCATGCGACGGCGGTCGCCGAGCGGACGCTCACCCCGGATTTTCCGACGATGTCGCGTTATGCGCCTTACTGGCTGTCGCTGCCCTTGAAGATCGTGCGCGACGGGGCCGAGGGGCTGTTCGGCCAGCATGAGCCGCTCGAGGTGCGGATGCCGGTGGCTGTGCCGGTCGGCGTGATCGTCGGGATGGCGGTGCTGCATTTCCTTTCGGCCGTGATTGCCTGGCTGCTGGCGCGGCGGCGGGGACTGGCGGTGCGGGCGCAGGCGGCGTGGAGCGCCGCGACCTTGATCCTGGGGGCGCCGATGCTGGTCGCCTTCGCGCTGATCCGGCCAAAGCCGCAACGCTGAATTCTGGAGACGGACGATGACTGATGATCGGCGGCTGCGCCTTGTCGCGGCCGGGATGATGGCGCTTGTCCTTGCTGCTTCCCCGGCGAAGGCCGGGGCCCAGTTGGGAGACAGTGGTAAACGGGCGGCTCGCGCCGTCATGAGTGTCCCCCAACTGGGCCCCGGCCTTCGCCGGGGAAGCAAGAATGCGGGGAATCTGGAGGCCCAGCTCGCCACCGAGCGCGCGCGTGCGGTGCCGGCGCAGATTCCGCGCGACGCGTTTCTGGTCGAGCCGACGATCGGCGCGGTCATCATCGCGCCCGATGGCGGGCATGTCGCATGGCTGCGCAAGGTCGGGGAGGAGACGAGCCTGTGGCTGAAGCCAAGCGGTGCGGCGGCGCGCAAGCTGCTGCGCCGCGCCGATGCGGACGAGATATTCTGGTCGCGGGACGGGCGCTGGCTGTTCCTCGTGTCGAACCGGACGCTCCGGCGAATCGCCGTTGCGGGCGATCTCGGATCCGGGCTGGTCGCGCGGATCGGCGGGTCGACCGGACTGAGCGTCGCCGGGATCGATCCGTGGCAGCCCGCCGCCGCGATCCTGAAGGAAGAGCTGCGGATCGATGGGCGGCGCGACCCGGTCGGCTATCGGTTGTGGCGCGTAGAGCGCGGCGGCAAACGCACGTTGATCGCCTTTGGCCGGCGCGATCCGGTGGATTTTGCCATCGCGCCGGACGGCCATGTCGCCTTCGCCAAGGTCGTCGAGGGCGAGCATCACCTTATCCTCGCGCGCCGCGCCGATGGCCGGTACCGCACCCTCACCCGCTGCGTGCGGCTCGAGCGGTGCGATTTGGCCGGGACCACCTCCGACGGACGGGGGCTGTATCTTGCAAGCGACCTTGGCGGCGACCTGCGCGCGGCGATGCGGATCGACGCCGATGGGCGCCGCACGATCCTGCACCGCGATCCGGCGGGCCAGCGCGATCTCGATTCGCTCGCGATCGATCCGCGATCGGGCACCCCGGTCATCGCCGGCTATCGCGGCGGCGCCACCGCCAGCTACGGCCTGACCGACGACACGCGTCGCGCGGTGGCGTTGCTGGCGAAACGCCTGCCCGGCGATGTCACCATCTCCCCGACCTCGGGCCAATGGCTGGTGCGCGAGCGCGGGTCGCGGTTGCAGGGCATGCGCTGGTTCCTGTTCGATCCCCGGGCCGGGCGGCTGGACCTGGTGTTCGACGACCCCGGCAAGCGTCCACGGGTGCCGGAAGCCGCGCTCGCCGCGACCTTCCCGGTCAGTTTCCGCGCATCGGACGGCATGACGATCCACGGCCTGCTCACCGTGCCGGCCGGCCGCGACCTTGCGCGGGTGCCGCTGATCGCCGCGGTGCATGGCGGCCCATGGTCGCATGACGAGCTGGATTACAGCACGACGACTCAGCTTCTCGCCAATCGCGGTTATGCGGTGTTCCGTCCGCAGTTCCGCGGCTCGACCGGTTATGGCCGGGCCTATATGCTCGGCCCGCGCGGCGATTTCGGCGATGGACGGGTGCAGCGCGATATCGAGCAAGGCGTGCGCTGGCTGCTCGCGCGCGGGATCGGCGATCCCGGCCGGGTCGGTATCTCCGGCGCGTCGTTCGGGGGCTATTCGACGCTGCAGGCGCTGTCGAACGGATCGGCTCTGTTCCGCGTCGGCGTCGCGATAGTGCCGCCGGCCGATTTCGGCTGGGTATCACGCCAGGCGGTCGCTCGGGGGAATATCAGGTCGAGCGGCGGCATCGCCTTTGCGACGACCCTGCGCCTGCTTGGCCTCGACGCGCGCGACCCCGCCATTGCCCGGCGGCTTGCCGCGCAATCGCCCCATGCGCGCGTGGCCGCGATGCGGTCGCCGCTGCTGATCATCGCCGCCGGCCGCGACGAGCGCGTGCCGATCCGCAGCGTGATCGATTATGCCGCGCGCCTGAGGCAGCTCGGTCGCGATGCCGATGTGATCGTCGCGCGCAAGCAGCCACACGCGCCGGACGACCCGATGGCGCGGCGGGCCTATCTCTATTTCATCGAGGCGATGCTGGCGCGGCACCTGGGCGGCCCGGCCGCGGCGCGGCCCGCCGAGGATTTGCGACAATGGATCACCGCCAGCCTGGACACGCATCCGGCGCCCGGGAGGCGGGCCTCAATCGGCTGACCTGGCGGCCGCCGGGTCATCCTCGACCCGGCGAAGCTCCCAATGCGACAGCCCCATCTTCCGTGCCTCGCCCAGCATCGCCGCCATCGAGGTGCGGAACGCCGCGAATTCCACTTCCGTCCACAGCCGTGGCGCGGCTTCACCCGCCCCCGGTTTCGCCTCGCGGCTAGTGAGCGGCACGACTGACCGTTTTCATATCGCTGAAAAAGGCCGCGCGGCTCGGCCGCAGGTTGGACAGTTCGAGCGGGCCGGGTTCACCCCAGGCACCTTCGGGGCGAATCGTCACCATCGGATCGTCACCGATGCCGATCGGGTACTCGTCAGCCTCGCCGGCCAGCACCATCTCGCGATATTCGACGTCGGCGAACTTGAACAAGGGCCGCTCGGCCATCTCGCTGAAACCGAACATCGCCCAGAATGGCACCAGATCGAGCCGGGCATGGCCGTAGAAGCGCTTGAAGCCCTTCAGCCGCGCCAACGCCAGCGCCTCGCGCACCAGCTTGAACGCGAGCCGGCTGCGGCGATATTCGCGCCGCACGGCCAGCCGCTCGACCTTCACGAAATCACCGAAATAGCGCATCCGGATGCACCCCGCCGGATCGCCGTCGATGAAGCCGATCAGATGAGTCGCGCAGAAATCATTACCGTCGAATTCCTCCGAATAGAGGCAGAATTGTTCGCTGATATAGGTCGAGGACCGCACCGCGAAAATCATCGCCATGTCCTCGAACGAGCGGACCGGGCGCACCTCGATCTTCGGGGCGGGCGGGCGCACCGCGATGGGCGCGCGGGCCGGCACCATCTCGGCCTGGGGCAGGACGACCAACAGCCAGTCGGGCGCGCCGGGATAGACCAGATTGGCCGGCTCGAAGCCCATCGCGGCGTTGAGGCGCGCCGCATGATCGGTCACCGCGCGCGAAAAGAGCGGGCAGCCGTCCGGCACCAGATCCGAGAAGATCCGCGCCATTCCCGGAAGCGCGCGGGCCAGCCGGCCGGGCGTCCAGGTCATCCAGATATAGACCGCGGTCGGAATCTCATGCTCGGCGACGATCCATTCCGGCTTTGGCTCGCGGCCGTTCAGGGTGCCGGCAAGCAGATGCGCCGCGCCCTCAACCGACAGCGGCAGATAGGCGATCATGGTGGGATCGTCAGCGTCGCTCAGCCCCTCGATAACGCGGACAATGGCGGGATTGCGCTTGCGCATCCGCTCGATCGCGCTGAAAGGCGCGATGGGGAAAAGGCGCCCGGCCTTTTCGAGAACGGCCTCGATTTCACCATCGGTGGCGGGCCGCGAAACGGGCGGCGATTCGGTCCTGGCAAGAGTCCGTTCAACCTTTTCTGAGAAACGAAGCCTACCGAAGCTGTTGGAATCCCGTTTGTGCGGCTCTGCTCGCATTTTACTGCTCCCACTGTTAAGGTTCAGCCCGGACAGGAGTGTAATGGCGAGCAAGCAACCGGCCGCGATCCAAAATCCAGACCATGGTGTTCCCCGGTGGAACGCCACGCACGTCCGTACGCTCGTTCGAGACCTCGACTGGGACGACCTTCGCGCCCTCCTTCTGGTCACTGAACACCATAGTTTTCGTGCGGCGGCAGACAGTTCCCGGCTGTCCCTCAATACTCTGCGGCGTCGAATCGAGCGGCTCGAGGACCGGATCGGGACCAAGCTTCTTGGCAGATCCAGAAGCGGGGTCGTGCCCACCGATATCGGTCTGATGCTGGCGCGCGCGGCGCGCGAGATGGCGGGCGCCGCGCTTTCGGCCGAGTCGGAAGGCGATGGCGAGGCCAATGTCCTGATCAACCCGGGCGAGCTGACGATCGGCTGTACCGAGGGCCTGGGCAGCCTGTGGCTGACGCCGCGCCTCAACGACCTGTCGCCCAACCTGTCCAACCTGACCGTGTCGCTTCAGCTCGATTACGACGTGGCGCGCGACCGCAGCGACGTGGTGGATGTCGGCGTCGCCTTCAGCGAACCGCATCGACGCGATCTGGTCCGGGCGAAGCTCGCCACGATCCATTACATGCTGTTCGCGTCCGAGGCCTATATCCGCCGCAATGGCGCGATGACGTCGCTTGACCAGTTTCGCGACCACCAATTCGTCGAGCAGAGCGGGCCGGGCCTGAACCCCGGGTTGATCAAATATCTCGTCGGATCGGACTGGCCGGACGGGTTCATGCCGATCCGGTCCAACTCCGCCTTATCGGTCTATTGGGCGGTGGTGAACGGGGCGGGCATCGCCGCGCTGCCGACCTATGCCCGGGCGGTGTCGAAGCATCTCATCCCGCTCGACGTGCCATTGCCGCTCCGCTTCGACCTCTGGTATTATTTCCACGCCGAGGCGCGGCATTCGCCGGCGGTTCGTGCGACGATCGACTGGCTGAAGGCGGCGTTCGATCCGGATCTCTATCCCTGGTTCGCCGACCAGTTCGTCCATCCCCGCGATTTCGAGAAGAACCGGACGGGCAAGGTCATCCGGCTGTTCGAGGGACTGCTCGACCCGCGGAAATAGTCAGGACCGCGCCCAGGCGAGGTTTCCGGCGACATAGGTTCGGGCGATCGCGCGGTCGTCGCCCAATATCTGCAGCGCGAACAGCCTCCCGGCGAGGCTCGCCCCGGCGGTGCGGCGTGCGAGCAGCGGCGTTGCGGCGGGATCGAGCAGAACGAAATCCGCCTCCTGCCCAGGTTGCAGGCCGCCGATTCGATCGGCCAGGCCGAGCGCGCGGGCGCCGCCTGCCGTGGCAAGGTAGAGCGCGCGGAACGGGTCGAGCGGCGTGCCGCGCATCTGGCCGACCTTGTAGGCCTCGCCCAGGGTCGCGAGCAGCGAGAAGCTGGTGCCCGCCCCGACATCGGTGCCGATACCGATCTTCACGCCGTGGCGGTCGGCAGCGACCAGGTCGAACAGGCCGGAGCCGAGGAACAGGTTGCTGGTCGGGCAGAAGGCGATGCTCGATCCTGCGTCGCTCATCCGCGCAAGCGAGCGATCCTCCAGATGGACGCAGTGCGCGAAGACCGATCGCGGGCCGACCAGGCCGAAGCGATCATAGACGTCGAGATAGTCCCGCGCCGTCGGGAAACGATCGGCGACGGCGGCGATCTCGCCGAGATTCTCGGCGAGATGGGTGTGCATCAGGATCTCGGGATGCGCGGCGACCAGATCGCCTACGCCGGCCAGTTGGGCATCCGACGAGGTGAGCGCGAAACGCGGCGTGACCGCATAACCAAGGCGTCCGCGCCCGCGCCACCGCGAGATCAGCGCTTCCGTCTCCGCCCGGCCGGTCTCGACCGAATCGTGCAGCATCTCGGGCCCGAGATCCATCAGCACCTTGCCCGAGACGATGCGCATGTTCCGGGTCAGCGCCGCCTCGAACAGGGCGTCGACCGACTGGGCATGAACGGTGGCGAAAACCAGGGCGCTGGTGGTGCCGTTGCGCAGCAGCTCGTCGAGGAAAAAGGCCGCGACCGCATCGGCATGGGCGCGATCGGCGAAAGCGGCTTCGGCCGGGAAGATGTGGCGTTCGAGCCATTCGAGCAGCTGCCCGCCATAGGCCGCGATGCTGTCGGTCTGCGGATAATGGATATGCGTGTCAACGAAGCCCGGGACGAGCAGCCCCGACAGGCGTTCGACCGATAGGTCGGGAAAGCGCGGTGCGAGATCGGCGTGAGCGCCGAACGCGACGACCAGGCCGTCCTCGATGACGAGCAGGCCATCTTCATGGTGGCGAATCGTGCCGCCTTGCGCCGGATCTTCGGGAACGCTCAGCAGCTCGGCGCGGAACGCCTGGAGGGTCATGCCGCGTGCCTGGCGAGCGAGAGGATCTGGGCGAGCGCGGCGATGGCGATCACCGCCGGCTCCTTGCCGGTCACGCCGGGCAGGCCGATCGGGCAGGTGAGGCGCGACGCGTCGATTCCCTCGTTCGATAGCCGGGAGAGGAAGCGCGCGCGTTTTGTGGCCGAGCCGATCAGGCCGACATAGCCCGCATTTCCGGCGAGGGCTGCGGCGGTGAGGCGGTAGTCGAGGGAGTGATCGTGGGTGACGATCAGGATCGCTGCGTCGGCCGGCGCGGTACGGGCACAGTCGACCATCGTGTCTTCTCCGGCCTGCATGACGCCGGGATAGTCGGCGGCTTCGTCGCGGCTGTCGAACCAGGCGAGGTGGTAAGGCAGGCCGGGCGTGCGATCGGCGATGGCGCGGCCGACATGGCCTGCGCCCAACAGGATGAGGGGGGTACCGGGGGTTTTGGCGGGTTCGAGGAATTGGGTTCCTGCTTCAGGAAGCGGACCGCGCGCCACAATGCTTCCCCAGCGAAGGCCGGGGTCCAGTTGCGAGCCGCCCGATACTAGGCCCCGGCCTTCGCCGGGGAACGTGGATCTTTGAATCGCCGCTGTTTCGAGCCTCGCTACGGTCTCGCCCTTCTCGAACGCGTCGATCCATTCACTCGCATCAGGACCAAGCCGCTCCACCAGCAGCCTTACCCGCCCGCCACAGCATTGCCCCAGCAACGGTCCCAGCGGATAATCCTGCACGCGCCAGCTTCCCGGCGGCAGCGCCAGGATCGCGCGTGCCTGTTCGGTCACGCGCCATTCGAGCGCGCCGCCGCCGATCGTGCCGTGGAGCGCGTCCGCGGTAACTACCATGCGCACGCCGGCGCCACGTGGGGCGGAGCCTTCGGTCGCGAGGATCGTCACCAGCGCCGCCGGGCCCTGCGCCAGCGCCGCGCGCGCCGCCTCGGTCCACTCAACCATGACGGGCCCGCAAGCGATCGATCGCGGCGAGGATTCGTTCGGGCGTGGCGGGCGCGTCGAGATCGGGCAGCCCCTTGCCCGGCGCAGCCGCCGCGACGGCCTGAGTCAAAGCGGAGAAGACCGAGATCGCCAGCATGAAGGGCGGTTCGCCGACGGCCTTGGAGCGGTGGATGGTCGGCTCGGCATTGCGGCCGCGTTCCCAGAGGCGGATGTCCATGCGGCGGGGCCGGTCGCTCGCGGTGGGGATCTTGTAGGTCGAGGGGGCGTGCGTCAGCAGCCGGCCGCGATCGTCATAGACCAGCTCCTCGGTGGTCAGCCAGCCCATGCCCTGGACGAAGCCGCCCTCGACCTGGCCGAGATCGATCGCCGGATTGAGCGAACGGCCGACATCGTGGAGGATATCGACCGCCAGCACCTTGTGCTCGCCGGTGAGGGTGTCGATCACCACTTCCGACAAGGCGGCGCCATAAGCGAAGTAGAGGAAGGGCCGGCCGCGGTGCGTGGCGCGGTCGTATTGGATGCTGGGCGTGGCGTAGAAGCCGGTCGAGGACAGCGAGATGCGGCCGAGATGCGCGAGCCGGCAGAGCGTATCGAACGGCACCGTCTCCCCACCCGCGACGACGCCGTCGCGGGTGAAGCGCACTGCCTCGGCCGAGCCGCCGAGCTTGCCCGCTGCGAATTCGGCGAGGCGCGCGCGGATCGTTTCCGCCGCGTTGAATGCCGCCATGCCGTTGAGGTCGGCGCCCGACGAGGCCGCGGTGGCCGAGGTGTTGGGCACCTTGTCCGTCCGGGTCGCGGAGATGCGCACCCGGTCGACCGGCACGGCGAAGACGTCGGCGACGATTTGCGCCACCTTGACCATCAGCCCCTGCCCCATCTCGGTGCCGCCATGGTTCAGGTGGATCGAGCCGTCGGCATAGACGTGCACGAGCGCGCCGGCCTGGTTGAGATGCGTGGTGGTGAAGCTGATGCCGAACTTCACCGGAGTCAGCGCGAGGCCCCTTTTCAGCACCTTGTGGCTGGCGTTGAAGGCCTCGACCGCGGTGCGGCGCGCGCCATAGTCGGTGCGCGCTGCCAGTTCGGCGATCAGGTCGGGCGCGACATTATCCTCGACGATCATGTGATAGGGCGTGACGTCGCGGCCCGGCGCGTAGAGATTGATCCGGCGCACGGCGAGCGGATCGAGCCCGCGAGCGGTAGCGATCGCGTCCATCACCCGCTCGATCGCCATCATGCCCTGTGGCCCGCCGAACCCGCGAAAAGCGGTGTTCGAAACGGTGTGGGTCTTCAGGCGGTGGCTCAGAATCTCGACCGCGGGCAGCCAGTAGCAATTGTCCGCATGGAACATCGCACGGTCGTTGATCGCCGGCGACAGGTCGGCGGTGGCGCCGCAGCGCGAGGCGAGTTCCAGGCGGATGCCCTCGATCCGGCCTTCGTCATCGAAGCCGACGTCATAGCCGATCTCGAATTCATGGCGCTTGCCGGTCATGACCATGTCGTCGTCGCGGTCGGCGCGGATCTTGGCCGGCCGGCCGGTCTTCGCCGCGACCAGGGCGCAGGCGACCGCATAGGCGGCGGCCTGAGTCTCCTTGCCGCCGAACGCGCCGCCCATGCGGCGCACCTCGACCGTGACATCGGCATGGCAGCGCGCCAGCACCTTGGCGATGAGGTGCTGAACTTCGCTGGGATGTTGGGTGGAGGACAGGACATGGACCTGCCCGCCCTCGCCCGGCGTGGCGAGCGCGGCCTGGCCTTCGAGATAAAAATGCTCCTGCCCGCCCATCTCCAGCCGGCCCGACAGGCGGTGCGGCGCAGTGGCGAGCGCGGCGTCGGCATCGCCGCGGGTCATGCGCTGGCTGGGCTCGATCAGCGATCCTTCGGCCTGCGCCTGAGCGATGGTGACAAGCGCAGGGAGCGGTTCGATAACCGCCTTGCCCAGCCGCGCGGCGCGGCGGGCGGCGTCGGCACTGGTCGCGGCGACGACAAACATAGGCTGGCCGGGATAGAGGATTTCGTCCTCGGCGAAGAGCTTGTCGTCGCCCGCGACGGGGCTGACATCGTTCTTGCCGGGAATGTCGGTGGCGGTGAGCACCACGACCACACCGGGCGCGGCACGCACGGCGTCGAGATCGAGCGAGACGAGCCTGCCATGCCCCTCGACCGCCAGTCCGAAGGCGAGGTGCAGGGTGCCGGGCGCTTCCGCGACATCGTCGACATAAAGCGCGCGGCCGGCGACATGCGCTTCGGCGCTGTCGTGACGCAGCGGCTGGTGGACCGCGCCGGGGAGGCGTTCGGTGTCAGCCACCCGTCAGCACGCTGGTGACGTCACCCGATTGCTCGGCCCAGAGGCGGCGCAGCAGGTTCGCGGCGACGGTGAGGCGATAGGCGCTGGAGCCTCGGGCATCGGTGAGCGGGGTATAGTCGCTAGCGAGTGCCTGTGCGGCGGCTTCGATCGTGTCCTCGGACCAGGGCTGGCCGATCAGCGCGGCTTCGCAGGCGGGCGCGCGGGCCGGGGTTCCTGCCATGCCGCCAAAGGCGATGCGGGCGGCGGTCACCCGACCCTGATCGACGGTGATGGCGAAGGCGCCGCACACTGCGGAAATGTCGCTGTCGAAACGCTTCGACAGTTTGACGATGCGGACGATCGTTTCGGGCGAGGGGCGCGGCACATGAACGCTTTCGACGAACTCGTCGGGCGCACGGTCCTGCACGCCGTAATGGAGGAAGAAGCTTTCCAGCGGGATCGTCCGCCGCGCATCGCCGCGCCGGAGCGTCACCGTCGCGCCGAGCGCGATCAGCGCGGGCGGCATGTCGCCGATCGGGGAGCCATTGGCGATATTGCCGCCGATCGTGCCCGAATTGCGCACCTGCAACCCGCCGATCCGCCGCACCAGTTCGCCCAGATCGGGGTGGAGACGCGCCAGTGCTGCCTTCGCTTCGGTGTAGCGGACGCCCGCACCCAGGGTCAGGCCTTGAGCGTCCTCGGCGACCACGCGTAGATCGGCGATATTGCCGATGAAGATCACCGTGCCGAGATCGCGATACTGCTTGGTCACCCACAGTCCGACGTCGGTCGCGCCGGCGACGATAAGTGCGCCGGAATGCACGACCAGGAGCGCGGCGAGTTCGTCGGCGCTTTGCGGGGCGAACCAGTTGTTGCCAGAGTCCTGGCGGGCGATTCCGTGCAGCAACGCCGCGACATCGGCGTCGTCGGACTCGCCCGGTGGCACTGCCTCGCCCGCGTCGAGGATCGGGCCGTAACCGGTGCAGCGGCAGAGATTGCCGGCAATGACGTCAGCCACCGGCGCATCCAAGGTGCCGGCCGCGCCGATGCTGCGGCCATAGAGCGACATCACGAAACCCGGCGTGCAAAAGCCGCATTGCGAGCCGTGCCGATCGACCATCTCACGCTGGACCGGGTGGAGCTTGCCGTCCGCCGACAGGCTCTCGACCGTGTGCAGCGCCTTGCCGTCGAGCATCGGCACGAACAGGATACAGGCGTTGACCGCGCGCCAGGCCACCGCCTCGCCCTCCAGTTCGCCGAGTAATACCGTGCAGGCGCCGCAATCGCCTTCGGCGCAGCCTTCCTTGGTGCCGGTGCGGCGGAGCTTGTAGCGGAGCAGGTCGAGCACGCTGTCGGTGGCGGCGGCCTCGACCTCCATCACTGCGCCATCGAGGAGGAAGCGGACGGTGCCGGTCATGGGGCGCCCTGACCTACTTCAAGCCCCTCCCGTTCAGGCGCACCGGGTCGGCCATGCCCCCGGCATGGCCTGAAGAGCGCGGGGCGCTCTTCACCCGGTGCGGGGTTGGGGGTGGGGCAGTGCGGCAAGAACTGGCGCCTGCATATGCGGGACTGCCCCACCCCAACCCCTCCCCTGAAGGGGAGGGGCTTAAGAAGATGATGCCACCCGTTCATCTCGGTGCCCCGGCAGCGATCCAGGCGCCGAGTTTCTGGCGCTCGAGCTTCGTCATGCCGGTGGGATTGCCGAGCGGCATCACCTCGGAATCAACCGCTACCTTCCGGATGCGCGCTGAAAGGGCGCGGACATGGCCGTAGCTGTCCATCACCACGCCGAGCGGGGGTGCGGTGAAGGCCGGGTTGGTCGGGTGCGCGCTGTGGCAGCCCACGCAGTGCTTCATCAGGATCGGCTCGATATCGGTGAACACGACAGTCGCGGCCGGTGTCGGCTGCTCAGCAACATCGGCAGCCCGCGTCGACACAGCGGCGCTCTTCTCCATCGAGACATAGGTCACGCTGGCGAGCGCGAGGACCGCCGCCAGGACCATGGCCGGCCCGGTCGGCTGCGCGCGGTGGCGCAGGTTGAAGACGTGGCGGACGGCGACGCCGGTCGGGCCGAGCAGCGCCAGCACAAGCCAGGGCCGCTGCGCCCCGTAGGTCATCGGATAATGATGGCTCATCATGATGAACAGCACGGGCAGGGTCATGTAATTATTATGAAGCGAGCGTTGCTTGGCCGCCTTGCCCAGTGCCGGGTCGGGCGTGCGCCCGGCGACGAGATCGGCCACGACCTTGCGCTGGTTGGGGATGATGACGAAGAACACATTGGCGACCATCGCCGTGCCCATCATGGCCCCGATATGCATATACGCCGCGCGGGCATTGAACACACGGTCGAGGAGGATGGCTGCGACGAGCAGGAAGGCGAACCAGACAACCCCGAGCAGCCGGTTGTTCTTGCCCAGCGGCGAGCGGCACAGCAGGTCGTAGAACAGCCAGCCGACCCCCAGCGCGACAAGGCCGATGGCGATCGCTTCGGCGGGGCTGAGCGCTGCCTTGGCCGGATCGATCAGATAGCTCTGCGCGCCGACATAATAGACCAGCACCAGTAGCGAGAAGCCGCTGATCCAGGTGAAATAGGCCTCCCATTTGAACCAGTGCAGGCGATCCGGCATCTGGCTCGGCGCGACCTGATATTTCTGGTTGTGGTAGAAGCCGCCGCCATGGACCGACCAGAGCTCGCCCGAGGCTTCGCCGCTTGCAGGCGGCGTCAGGTGATTGTCGAGCCAGACGAAATAGAAAGACGACCCGATCCAGGCGATGCCCGCCGTCAGATGCAGCCATCTGATCGCCAGGTTGAGCCATTCGGCAAGGTCGATCGTCATGGCCTCAGCTGCCCCGATAGGTTGAATAGCCATAGGGCGAGACGAGCAGCGGCACATGATAATGCCCGCCACCCGCCGCGATGCCGAAATCGACCACCACGTCGTCGAGAAAAGGCGGATCGGGCAGCGCGACGCCAAGGCCGCGAAAATACTCGGCGACGGAAAAGCGGATCGCGTAGCGCCCCGGTGCGAGGTCCTCGCGCATCAGTCCCGGGCAGCGGCCATCGGCATTGGTCGTGCCGCGCGCGATCTCGCCATGCGGCCCGGTCAGCGCGACGGCCATGCCGGCGGCGGGGCGGCCGTGCATGGTGTCGAGCACATGAGTGGAGAGACTGTTCATGCCATGTCCTTGAGACGCAGGCGCACGATCTGGCCGATCTCGGCGATGGCGGTGGCGATCTCGGTCTCACGATCGTTACCCAGCCGTTCCTCCATCGCCGCGAGAATGCCGGCCTTGTCGGTCAGCCGCACGCAGAGGATGAAGGGGAAGCCGAAGCGTGCGCCGTACGCAGCGTTGAGGGCGTGGAAGCGATCGAACTCCTCTTGCGTCAGGCGGTCGAGACCGGCCGAAGCTTGTTCCGCGGCGGATGCCGCAGTGAGCGTCCGGTCGATCGCTGCCTTGCCGGCCAGTTCGGGGTGCGCGCGGATCAGCTTGAGCTGGTCCTCGGGCGTGGCCTCGTGCACCACTGCCATCAGCCCGGCATGGACGTCGCCGAGCGGCAGCCGGGCGGCCGCGCGCATCACCACCCAGGGGCTATGCTCGAACAGCGCGCCATAGCGGCGGATGAAGGCGTCGGGATCGGTCTCGTCGATCATGACGTCGCTCCTTCGATCGAGACATGCGCCGAGACGATCTTCCAGCCATCGGCGAATTTCACCCAGGCCTGGCTCTGGCGGCCCCGCTTGTCGGTCCCATCGCGGAAGAATTCGGCATTGGCGGTGGCGAAGCTGTCGCCATAGGTCGTGATCGCGACGCGGCCGAACCGGCGCTGTGGCGACCCGCCCCGGCCCTTGCGGAATGCGCGGATCTCGTCGGCGCCGTACAGCACCTCGCCGACGCCGTAGCGAATCGTGGTCGGCGCATCGGCGAACAGCCGGTCCATCGCCGGGATGTCGTCGGCCATCAACGCGCGCTCATAGTCGTGGAAGGCGGCGGTCACCTCGGCCAAGGCCCGGGGATCGTCGATCGTCATGCCGGGTACAGTTCGAGCCAGTGGCGCGCGATATCGATGCGGCGCGCAACCCAGGCGTCGCCGCTTTCCAGCACATGATCGAGGAACTGCGCGACCGCTATGGCCCGGCCGGGCCGGCCGGCGATGCGGCCGTGCAGGCCGACCGACATCATTCGCCCGCCTTCGGTGCGGAGCTGTTCATAGGTGTCGACGAGGTAGCGGAAGAACTGCACGCCTTCCGTGAAGCCGTTGAGCGCGACCATCTTCATGTCGTTGGCGTCGAGCGAATAGGGGACGATCAGCTGCGCCTTGCCCCCATTCTGGACGAATTGGCGGTCGTAATAGGGCAGGTCGTCGGCATAGCTGTCGGCATCGTAGAGGAAGCCGCCTTCCTCCGCGACCAGCCGCGCGGTGTTGGGCGAGGTACGGCCCTGGTACCAGCCGAGCGGGCGCGCGCCGGTGAGGCGGGTGTGGAGTTGGATCGCTTTGGCGATGTGCTCGCGTTCGATCTCTTCGGGAACGGTTTGATAGTCGATCCAGCGATAGCCGTGGCTGGCGATTTCCCAATCCGCGCGGGCCATCGCCTCAACCGCGGCGGGGTTCATCTCCATCGCCGAGGCGACACCGAAGACCGTGATCGGGACCTGGCGTTCGGTAAACAACCGATGGAGGCGCCAGAAGCCGGCTCTGGAGCCATATTCGTAGAGGCTTTCCATCGCCATCGCGCGCGCCGGGTGGCTTTGCGCGCCGACCATTTCGGAGAGGAACGCCTCGGATCCCTTATCGCCGTTGAGGACGCTGTTCTCGCCGCCTTCCTCGTAGTTGAGCACGATCTGGACGGCGACGCGGGCGTTGTTCGGCCAGCGCGGGTTGGGCGGGGTCTGGCCGTAGCCGATGAGGTCTCTCATTCTCCCCTCCCCTGAAGGGGAGGGGCTTGCAGAGCAACCGCGCCCACTCACCGCCAAACCTCCAGCGCCGCATCGACTCCAGCGCCCGGCGGCGTCGCGAAGCCTTCCGCCCGCAGCACCGCCTCCAGCGCCCCGAGCGTAAGCGCCACCTTATGCTTCATCGCATTGTAGCCCATCGCCCCGATGCGCCAGATCTTCCCCTGGAGCGGCCCGAACGCAGCGCCGATCTCGATCTCGAAATCCTGGCGCATGCGGCGGCGCACCGCTTCGCCGTCGACGCCTTCGGGCACGACAATGCCGGTGACGTTGGTCATGCGAAACGCGTCATCACCGAACACCGTCAGCTCCATCGCGCGTGCGCCTGCCACCACCGAGGCCCCGGCGAGCCGATGTCGCGCGAACCGCGCCTCCAGCCCCTCGCCCAGCACCACGCGCGCGCATTCGCGGGCGCCGTAGAGCATGGTCGTCGCCTCGGTATGGTGGTTGAGGCGCTTCTCGCTCCAATAGTCCATCACCATCGCGAGATCGAAATAATTGGAGCCAATCCGCGCGCCCGATCCATTGGCGATATCGTCGCGGACGATGCCCTTTTCGACATGGCGACGCGACGCGATATGCTCTGCCGCACGATCGGATATCGTGATCGGCGCCGAGCCCGAAGGCCCGCCCAGGCATTTCTGCAGGCCGCCGGTGACGATATCGATACCCCAGGCGTCCGCCTCGATCGCCATGCCGCCGATCGTCGCGGTCGCATCGACATAGGAGAGCGCGCCAGCCGCACGGCACAGGGCACCAAGGCCGGCGAGCGGCTGCGCCATGGTGGTGGAGGTGTCGCCGTGGACGGCAGCCACGATCTTCGGCCCGGTCCGCGCGATCGCGGCGGCGATGGCTTCCATCGGCACCACCTCGCCCCAAGGCGCGTCGACCGTCTCGACCGTGCCGCCAATGCGCTCGACGATCTCGCGCAGCAGCAGGCCGAAGCGGCCGAAATTGACGATCAGCACAGTGTCGCCCGGGGCGATCAGGCTGACGAGCGCCGCTTCGATCGCGGCGCGCGCAGTGCCGTCGACGAGGAAGGTCCAGTGGTTCTCGGTCCCGAAGATCGGGCGGTAGAGCGCCATGACCTGGTTCATGTACGCCGTCATCTCGGGATCGAACTGGCCGAGCAGGTCGGCCGACATCGCGCGCAGCACGCGGGGATGGGCGTTGACCGGGCCGGGGCCCATCAGCAGCCGCTGCGGCGGATCGATCTCTCCGAAAAGGTCAGGCGTCAAAAACTGTCTCCGAGCCGTTCGATGAAGCCGAGCATCACCCGTCGCGCGATCTCCACGTCGGCCGGGTCAACGCTTTCGGCCGGGTTGTGGCTGATGCCGCCCGCGCACCGGATGAACAGCATAGCGGTCGGGCAGAGCGACGCCATCACCATCGCATCATGCCCCGCGCCGCTGGCGAGGCGGCGCTCGGGTTGGCCCTCTGCCGCCATGGCGTCGGAGAGCAGGTCCATCAGCGCCGAGTCGCAGGGGCTGGCGGGTAGATCATGGACGCGGTCGACCGAGACGCTGACCTGCCGCCGGGCACCAATCGCCTCGATCTCGGCGAGGATCGCGTCCGCGACGGCGTCGCGCGCGATCGGATCGAGCGCGCGGATGTCGATCGAGAAAGCGACATGGCAGGGGATGACGTTGACTGCGCCGGGCTTCGCCTCAAGCCGGCCGACCGTTGCGACCACATCCGATGTCCCGCCGCGTGCGAGCCGTTCGACCGCCAGCACCATTTCGGCCGCCGCCGTCAGCGCGTCACGGCGCAGCGTCATGGAGGTGGTGCCGGCATGGCCTGCCATGCCTTCGACCACGATGCTGTAGCGCAATTGCGCGGCGATGCCGCTGACCACGCCGACCGCGAGACCATCCGCTTCGAGCGCGGGGCCCTGTTCGATATGCGCCTCGAGATAGGCGATGACGGAACCTGGCGACCGCGCGGCCCTATCAATTCCGTTCGTATCGAACCACGTCGAGACACAGGTTTCTCGACGTCGCTCGAAACGAATGGGAGGGGTGTAAGCAGTCAGCGACTCCAAAATCGATATGCCAACGCTGTCCGTTACGTTGAGCGTCCGTGGGTCGAAACCGCCGGCCACCGCTTGGCTGGTCAGCATCGGTGAGGGAAATCGCGATCCTTCCTCGTCGCCGAACGCGATCACCTCGATCGCGAAAGGCAGGCGCCGGCCCGCCGCGCTCAGCGCCGCGATACATTCGATGCCGAGCATCACGCCGAGCGGCCCATCGTAACGGCCGGCATCGCGCACGCTGTCGAGATGGCTGCCGATCAGCAGCGCGGGGGCGCCGGGTGCGGTCCCTTCATAGCGACCGATCACATTGGTCGCTGCGTCGATGCGGACCGTCATGCCCGCTTCGGCCATCCAGCCGGCTACCGCCTCCTGCGTTGCGGCGAAGGCCGGGGTCAGCCAGGCGCGGAACAGGCCGCCTTCCATGTCGCTATACGGCGCGACGCCAAGCGTATCGCAGCGCTCGACCGCCCGGAGGCCGCTGCTCACCATGCCGCCACCTGGCCGTCGCTGCGCGGATCGGTCGCGCCCTCCAGCATGCCGTCGGGGTGTCGGACGATCGCGCCGGCATGGCCCATGGTCGCGGTGAAGGCGGGCATGAGTTCGATCTGATGCCCTGCCGCATCGAGATCCTCATAGAGATCGAGCGGGAAGCGATCCTCGATCTTGAGCGTGGTGCTGTCGTCACCCCAGGTTCGCCCGAGCAGCCAGCGCGGGCGGCTGATCGCTTCCTGCAGGCCGATGCCGTAACGGGCATAGCGGGTGAAGATCGCCGCCTGGGTCTGGGGCTGTCCCTCGCCGCCCATCGTGCCGTACGCCATCACGCGACCGTCATCGAAGCGGGCCAGCGCGGGGTTGAGCGTGTGGAAGGGTTTCCGCCCCGGCCTCAGGGCGTTCCAGCCATCCTCGGCCAGGCGGAAGCTGTTGCCGCGATTCTGCCAGGTGATACCCGTTTGG
>Ga0247735_1000369_pt1 | contig 17853 bp, 13 predicted proteins | sample UWRJL178409R2_FD_180934 | JGI IMG/M metagenome (GOLD analysis project Ga0247735, IMG submission 180934) | Plant litter microbial communities from Arlington Agricultural Research Station in Wisconsin, United States - UWRJ-L178-409R-2 | ecosystem: Environmental > Terrestrial > Plant litter >... | reverse complement strand
TCGCCGGCCGTGCCGCCGATCGGCACGGGCAGCGCCCGGCTGGCGTCGCTGACCTCATCGGCTGGGTGACGGCCGCCGCGGCACAGGATCTGCGTGGCGAGGAATTCCTTGACGAACTCGGCGGCCGGCTCTTCGATCTCGCCCCGGCAACTCCGATCCGGTTCGACGGGGATGCACGGTTGCCCACCTTTGCGACCCGGCAGATCCCCGTCGCCCCGTCACCGTCGGTGGGGAGGGCCGCTCCTGGCAGATCCCGCCGTGAGCGGCTGGATGAGCGGCTCGCGCAGCACATCGACACCAGTCCGGCCACGGCAATCCGATCACGACTGCCGGTCGTGCGTGCCGCGCTGTCCCGAGTGAGGCGTGAGCTCGCTCCGGTGCGCCGACCGGTCTGGATCGCCGGGGGAGCAGGGCTCGGCGCTCTGCTGCTCGGCCTCGTCGTGATCCCTGCGTTCGGCACCGAGGGCGGAAGCGACATCCGTCACGCGCCGGAGCGACCGCCGTCGCCGACGACGGGTGCGGCCACCCCGTGGAATGACGGTTCGAGACCGCCGGCTCCCGCCGACGTCGCCGATCCGACGGCAAGCCCTGCGGTGGGGGCACCGCCGGCAGCGGATGCGGGCGCCAGCGCTGCCGCGCTGACCGGCGACGATCCCGTGGCGGCGGCGTCCGCACTCATCGGGCAACGCGCACGATGCCTACTCACGCGGGATGTCGGCTGTCTCGATGCGGTCGATCAGCCCGTGTCGGCCGCCCTCGAGTCCGATCGGTACGCGGTGCGCACCTCGACCGGGGCCGCCGCTCGCGGGGCGCACCCGCTGCCAGCCACGCCGATCGCGCTGGTTCAGCTCCTCGGCGACTCGGCGATCATCGGGCTGGGGAATCCGACGGCGACCGACGGGGCGGCAGATGCGCCACCCAACACCTATCCGGCGTCCATCCTGATCGTGAAAACGACGAACGGCTGGCGGATCCGGGATCTCACCACCGGGGTGAGTCCGTGATCCGCCAGCCGTAAGGAGCTCGCAGCACAGTGTGCGCAGCCTCGACCGGAGAAGTTCCGGCGCTGTCGGCGACTAGACGCCGAGGTTGCCGGCGAAGTCGCCGCCCTCGAGCCGGTTCTTCACCGCGACGAGGAAGCGAGCGGCGTCCGCACCGTCGACGATGCGGTGGTCGTAGGAGAGCGCGAGGTAGACGGTGGAGCGGATCGCGATGGCGTCTGACCCGTCCGCGGATACCACGACCGGCTTCTTCGTCACGATGCCGGTGCCCAGAATGGCGGACTGCGGCAGGAACACGATCGGGGTGTCGAACAGCGCGCCACGCGAACCGGTGTTCGTCAGCGTGAAGGTGCCGCCGGCGAGCTCGTCGGGCTTCAGCTTGTTGTCGCGGGTGCGCGCGGCCAGGTCGGCGATCTGAGCGGCGAAACCGGCGAGGTCGAGCGAACCGGCATCCCGGATCACCGGGGTGAGTAAGCCACGTTCCGTGTCGACGGCGATGGAGATGTTCTCCTGCGACGGGTAGACGATGGTGTCGCCGTCGATCGTCGCATTGATGATCGGGTACGCCTTGAGCGCCTCTGCCGCAGCCAGAGCGAAGAACGGCAGGAACGACAGCTTGAGGCCCGTCTTGGCCTGGAAGTCGGCCTTGACCTTGTCGCGGTACTGGGCGACCTTCGTGACGTCGACCTCGACCACCGACGTCAGCTGCGCCGACGTCTGCATGGAGATGACGGCGCGCTCGGCGACGACCTTACGCAGCCGCGACATCGGCACGCTCGTGCCACGCAGCGGCGAGGTCTCGAGAGCCACGTGGGTGCCCGGCGCCTCGACCAGGGGCACGTCGCTCGCGGTCGGGACGGCGGCGAGCACGTCCTCCTTGCGGATGCGTCCCCCCACTCCGGTGCCGACGACGGCGGCGATGTCGACGCCCTTCTCGTTGGCGAGCTTGCGCACCAGCGGCGTGACGTAGCCGGAGTTCGCATCGGCCGTAGCAGGCGCCGTTGCCGCGGCGGGTGCAGCCGGTGCGGAAGGAGCTTCGGCAGGAGCGGGTGCGGCGGGCGCCTCCGCGGTCGGGGCCGGGGCCTCGGCGGCGGGCTGCGCATCCTCGGGCACCGGGGCGGCGACAGGCTCGGGCGCCGGAGCCGCAGCGACGGGAGCAGGCTCGGCGGGGTTTGCTGCCTCGACCGGCGCTGCCGCGGCGGGAGCGGCTTCAGCCGGAGCGGCAGGCTCGGCGGGGGCGGCCTCGGCGGGAGTCGCCTCCGGGGCGGCGGGCTGCTCAGCGGCCGGTGCCGCACCATCACCGATGGTCACGAGCGGCGTGCCCACCTCGACGGTTTCGTCTTCGGCGACCAGGATGGCCTCGACGACACCGGCGATCGGCGAAGGAATCTCGGTGTCGACCTTGTCGGTGGATACCTCGAGCAGGGGCTCGTCCACCTCCACCCGGTCGCCGACGTTCTTCAACCAGCGGGTGACCGTACCCTCGGTGACACTCTCGCCGAGTGCCGGGAGGTTGACGGATTCGCTCATCAGTGATGCTCCTTATGCGGTTCTTGAGATCTTCAGTTTAGGTGCGTGCGGCGCTCAGAGCGCGTGCAGCGGCTTGCCTGCGATGGCGAGGAATGCCTCACCGAGAGCTTCGTTCTGGGTGGGGTGCGCGTGGATGAGCGGTGCGACGTCCTCGGGGTACGCCTCCCAGTTCACGGCCAGCTGCGCTTCGCCGATCAGCTCACCGACGCGGGCGCCGATCATGTGCACACCGATGATCGGGCCGTCGACGACACGGACGACCTTGACCGAACCCGAGGTGCCGATGATGTGGCTCTTGCCGTTGCCGGCCAGGTTGTAGTCGTAGCTGGCCACCTTGTCCGGGCCGTACTTCTCCTGGGCCTTCGCCTCGGTGAGGCCGACCGACGCGACCTCGGGGTCGGAGTAGGTGACCTTCGGGATGTTCGTGTCCTCGACGACGATCGGGTTCAGGCCCGCGATCTCCTCGGCCACGAAGATGCCCTGCTGGAACCCGCGGTGCGCGAGCTGCAGGCCAGGAACGATGTCGCCGACCGCGTACACGCCGGGAATGTTGGTCTGCAGACGCTCGTTGGTGAGCACGAATCCGCGATCCATGCCGATGCCGACCTCATCGAATCCGACATTCGCCGTGACCGGGCCACGCCCGACGGCGACGAGCAGCAGTTCGGCCTCGAAGGTCTGGCCGTCTTCCAGGGTGACGACGACGCCCTGCTCGTTCTGGGTGACACTCTGGAAGCGCACGCCCAGGCTGAAGTTGATGCCGCGCTTGCGGAAGGCGCGCTCGAACTGCTTGCTGATCGCCTCGTCCTCGTTGGGGACGAGGTGGGGGAGTGCCTCGATGATCTGCACGTCGGCACCCCAGGACTTCCACACGCTGGAGAACTCGACGCCGATGACGCCGCCACCGAGAACCAGCACCTTCTTCGGCACGAAGTCGAGCTCGAGCGCCTGCTCGGAGGTGATCACCCGGCCGCCGATCTCGAGGCCGGGGAGCGAACGGGAGTATGAACCCGTGGCGAGGATGATGTTCTTGGCGGTCAGGGTGAGGTCATCGACCTGCACGGTGGTGGGCGAGGTGAGCTTGCCGAAGCCCTCGATCACGGTGATGCCGCGGGCCTTGATGAGGCCCTGCAGACCCTTGAACTTGCTGGCCACGATTCCCTCGCGGTAGCTCGTCACCGCAGAGATGTCGATGCCCTCGAAGGTGGAGGTGACGCCGTATTTGGCGGACTCGCGGGTGACATCCGCGACCTCGGCCGAGTGCAGGAGCGCCTTGGTCGGGATGCAGCCGACGTGCAGGCAGGTGCCGCCGAGCTTGCCCTTCTCCACCAGGGCGACCGAGAAGCCCAACTGGCTTGCTCGCAGGGCAGCGGCATAGCCACCGCTTCCTGCTCCGAGTACGACGATGTCAAAATTCTGCTCGGACAACCCAGCGGCTCCTTGAGGTATCAGATCTGCGCGTCGACCGTGGCACTGTGGTGCCGCGAATCGCTTCTGGCACGAGTTTTTCGCACCTCAAAGACCCTACTACCTGTTGGCGATGGTGCCGGAGTGCGCGAGAGCCGCGCGGCGGCAACTACGCCGTGGGCTGAACGGTCGGCGCGGATGCACCGAAGTCCTCGGCGAAGGCGATCAGTGCGCGGACGGTGACCGCGGTCGCTCCCTTGCCGGTGAAGCCCCACGGTGCGGCGTTGTTGACGGCCGGCCCGGCGATGTCGATGTGGGCCCAGGGGATGCGCGCGCCGTCCTCGCGTGAGCCGACGAACTCCTGCAGGAAGATTCCCGCGACGAGCATCCCCGCCGCGGTATTGCCGATCTTCGCGTTGGCGATGTCGGCGATGTCGGAGTTCAGGAGGGCGCGGAGTTCGCCGGGCAGCGGCATCGGCCAGAGCTGCTCGCCGGTCGCCGTCGCTGCGGCGAGTACGGAGTCGACAAGCGTGCTGTCGCCCATCACGCCCGAGTAGCGGTCACCGAGGGCGACGCGCTGCGCACCGGTCAGGGTCGCGACGTCGATGATCGCATCCGGCTGCTCCTCGCCCGCCGCGACGATCCCGTCGGCCATGACCAGTCGGCCCTCTGCATCCGTATTGAGCACCTCGACGGTCCGGCCGCCGCGGATGCGCAGAACATCGTTCGGGCGGATCGCGGTGCCGGAGGGCATGTTCTCCGCCATGCAGAGCCACGCGGTAAGACGCACCGGCAGACCGAGTTGCGCGGCGGCAACGACGACGGCCATGACGGTCGCAGCGCCGGCCATGTCGTCCTTCATGCCGACCATGCCCGCCGCGGGCTTGAGCGAGAGACCGCCGGTGTCGAAGGTGATTCCCTTGCCGACCAGCGCGAGGTGAGCGGTGGCGCCCTCGGGGGCGTAGCTGAGCTTGATCAGGCGTGGTCCACGGGCAGAGCCCTGACCGACGCCGAGGATGCCGCCGAAACCGCCGGCCTCCAGATCGGACTCGCGCAGGATCTCGACCTCGATCGGCAGGTCACCGACCAGCTCGACGGTGGCGGTCGCGAACGACTCCGGGTAGATGACGTCGGCGGGAGCATTCGTGAGATCGCGCACGCTCTGCATCGCGGTCGCGACGACGCGTGCACGACCGATGATGCGCTCGACCGACCCGGCCGCGTCGATCGGTGTGACGACGGTGAGCTCGGATGCCGGCAGCTTGGTCGCGGCGAGGCTCGCCTGGCGGAACTCCGTGTAGGAGTACGCGCCGATCGCCGCGCCCTCGAGCACGGCGAGCGTCTCGGCGTCATCGCTGACGGGGAGCGCGAGCACCAGCGAGTCGACGCCCACCAGCTGACGGGTGGCAGACCCGGCCGCGGCCCGGAGTACATCGGGGGAGATGACGTCGCCCTCGCCAGTGCCGACGGTGCCGAGGCCGACCAGTGCGAGGCTTGACGCCGCGCCGATGCCCTGCAGCCGTCGCACAGAGTCTTTGGCACCGGTGACGCCGATCGCGGCGAGTGACTCGCGCAGGGCATCGAACTCGGCTGTCGCGAAGTCGGGGCCGTCCGCGTGAAGTCGCGGGCCGTCATCCGTCATCGACACGGCGAGCACGAGCACGTCGGCGGCGATGGTGGGGGCGGATGCGGAGGAGAGGGCGAGGCGGGGCACGGTCATCCCGACATGCTAACGGGCGCGATCGCCGCCTCCCTGCGGCACCGGTCAGCGCTGACACCGGTCTGTTCGCTGAGGGCACCACGGCAGGGGCCGCTCGGCGGGACCCGCTCGCCTTGGCCCGGTTTACAGTTGATTCATGCGAGATCCACAAGCCCTGTACGAACTCACGCCGGACGCCGCCGGCGTGCCGGAGGGGCTGCATCTGATCGCCGGCCTCACCGGTTTCGCCGATGCCGGCGCGGGGGTCACCCAGCTCAGCGAGTACCTCACCGAGAGCGTCGACAATCGCCTGATCGCGACGTTCGACGCCGACGAACTGCTCGATTACCGCGCGCGCCGCCCCACCATCCACTTCGACGAGGATCACGTCACCGACTACACCCCGCCGAGCTTGGCGCTGTATCTCGGAACCGACGAGATCGGCCAGCAGTTCCTCTTTCTCACCGGGTTCGAGCCCGACTTCCAGTGGGAGCGGTTCGCCGCCGCTCTGCTCGGATTGATCGCGCGCTTCCGAGTGAAGACCACCACCTGGGTGCACGCGATTCCGATGCCGACGCCGCACACCCGCTCGATCGGCGTCACCGTCAGCGGCAATCGGGTCGAACTGATCGACTCGATGTCGATCTGGAAGCCGAACACCCAGGCGCCGGCGACGGCCCTGCACCTGGTCGAGTACCGCCTGCAGGAGATGGGGCACCCCACGGTCGGCTTCGTGCTGCTCATTCCGCACTACCTCGCCGATACCGAATATCCGGATGCCGCGGTGACGGCAATCGAGTCGATCAGCGCCGCTACCGGGCTGATCTTCCCGACCGACCATCTCCGTGAGGACGGGCGCGAGTTCCTCGCCAAGATCGATGCGCAACTGGAGACCAACCAGGAGCTCGCCCGACTGGTCGGAACGCTCGAGGAGCGCCACGACTCGTACATGGAGGGCAACCCGTTGCGGTCGCCGCTCACCGACGAGGACGGCGAACTTCCCACGGCCGACGAGATCGCCGCGGAGCTCGAGAACTTCCTCGCTATCCGCCGCAACGGCGAGGACGACCAGCCGGGTCTGGTCTAGCCACTCGGCTCAGGCCCCTCGGCACGTGCCGCGCGGGAGACCGGAGAAAGCCCGCGGCTAGGCTTGCTGGGTGAACTCCCGACGCTCCTGGCTCATCTGGGGCGTCGCGGTCTTCGCCTACATGGTGGGGGTTCTGCAGCGCACCTCGCTCGGCGTCTCCGGGGTCACCGCCAGCGAACGGTTCGAGGTCTCCGCCTCCGTTCTCTCCAGCCTCGCCGTCGTGCAGCTTGTCGTCTATGCGGGCCTGCAGATTCCCGTCGGCGTGCTCCTCGATCGTTTCGGACCGAAGCGCCTGATCACCATCGGCGCGGTGCTCATGTTGCTCGGCCAGGCCGTGTTGGCTTTCGCTCCATCGATCGGCGTTGCCGTCGGCGGGCGCATCCTGGTGGGAGCCGGTGATGCGATGACCTTCATCTCCGTTGTGCGTCTGCTGTCGTCGTGGTTTCAGGGGCCGATCCTGCCGCAGCTGTCGCAGTGGACAGGCAACATCGGCCAGCTCGGGCAGGTGCTCTCGGCCATCCCGCTCTCCTATGTCTTGCACAGTGCCGGCTGGACCCCGGCCTTCCTCGGTGCAGCATCGCTGTCCGCCATCGCGCTGGTGCTGGTGATCGTGCTGCTGGCCGACCGACATGAGGATGCGGCGCCCCCGGTGGTGGTGCCCGGTGCACTGCGGAGACTCCGGGACGCGCTGGCGAGGCCGGGGACCCAGCTCGGGTTCTGGTCGCACTTCGTCACCCAGTCATCCGGCACCGTGTTCACGCTGCTCTGGGGTTTCCCGCTGCTGACCAAGGGCCTGCACTACTCGACGACACAGGCCTCGGAGTTGCTCACACTGATCGTCATCACCGGCTTCGTCAGCGGGCCGCTGCTCGGCATCCTCACCGCACGCTTCCCGCTGCGTCGGTCGAATCTCGTGCTGGGCATCGTGGCCATGCTCGGCGTGGTCTGGACGGCCGTGCTGGTCTGGCCGGGCAGCCCACCGCCCTGGTTGATCATCGTGCTCGTGGTGGTGCTGGGGGTCGGAGGACCGGGCTCGCTGATCGGCTTCGACTTCGCGCGAAGCTTCAATCCGCTCCGCAGTCTCGGCTCGGCCAACGGCGTCGTCAACGTGGGCGGCTTCCTCGCCAGTTTCGTGATGATGTATCTGATCGGTGTGGTGCTCGACCTGCTCAATCAGCGCCGGATCGCCGACGGCCTGCCGAGCGATATCTTCGCCTGGGACTCGTTCCGCATTGCGCTGTGCGTGCAGTACCTCGTAATCGGTGCGGGCGTGGGCTTTCTGGTGCACGCACGACGCAGGACCCGCCGTCGCATGCAGGAGGAAGAGGGAATACAGGTGGGGCCCCTGTGGGTTGTATTGGTAGGGAGATGGCGGAGACGTCGGGCAGCACGTCTGCGCGACGGCGTGGACTTATAGCCACATCGCCATCGATTGGCAAGGGGCGCGCAGAAACCGTGCAATAATTGACTTAAGACCCTTTCTTGACCTCGGGGATCGTTCGTACCTCTACGGTGCTCGCGCCCAGGACTTGACATGGGTCTTAGTGCTGTCCGAAAACACCAGTAGTCCAGCTATTCGCGAACTGCACTGCAACACCGAGCTTCACCCGCTGCCCCGCACACACGGCAACACCCCGATCGGAAGGTGCCCATATGGCTACCACATCAAAGTCCGCGGCTCTCGTAGAGTCCGAGGCAGTCGAAGAGGTCAGCGTCGACCCCACGGCCGCCGCCCCGAAGAAGACGACCACCCGCGCAAAGGCCGCCCCGAAGGCGGCAGCCGCGAAGACCGCAGCGAAGGCACCGGCCAAGGCGCCCGCGAAGCGTGCAACCAAGGCGAAGGCATCGGATGACGAGCCCGACGCCGAGGACATCGACGAGGAGATCGAGCCCGTCGTCGTGGTCGATGACACCAAGGACGAGGGCGACGAGACCGAGGAGTCGGAGACGAAGACCGAGAAGGCACCCGAGGTGCTGCCCAGTGGCGCACTGGTGCTCTCGCTCGTCGACGACGAAGACGAGGTTCCCGTCTACTCATCGGCGATCACCGGCGCCACCGCAGACCCGGTCAAGGACTACCTCAAGCAGATCGGTAAGGTCGCCCTGCTGAACGCGGCCGAAGAGGTCGAGCTCGCGATGCGCATCGAGGCAGGCCTGTTCGCCGAGGACAAGCTGTCGCAGATGGCTCCGTCGGAGCTCAAGTCCCCGCTCGGTCGTGAGCTGTCCTGGGTCGCCAAGGACGGTCAGCGCGCGAAGAGCCACCTGCTCGGCGCCAACCTCCGTCTCGTCGTGTCCCTGGCCAAGCGCTACACCGGCCGCGGAATGCAGTTCCTCGACCTGATCCAGGAGGGAAACCTGGGCCTCATCCGTGCCGTCGAGAAGTTCGACTACACCAAGGGCTTCAAGTTCTCCACCTATGCCACCTGGTGGATCCGTCAGGCGATCACCCGCGCGATGGCCGACCAGGCCCGCACCATCCGCATCCCGGTGCACATGGTCGAGGTCATCAACAAGCTCGCCCGTGTGCAGCGCCAGATGCTGCAGGACCTCGGTCGCGAACCTACTCCGGAGGAGCTGAGCCGCGAACTCGACATGACCCCGGAGAAGGTCATCGAGGTGCAGAAGTACGGCCGTGAGCCGATCTCCCTGCACACTCCGCTCGGCGAGGACGGCGATAGCGAATTCGGCGACCTGATCGAAGACACCGAGGCCGTCGTTCCCGCGGATGCCGTGGGCTTCACCATGCTGCAGAAGCAGCTGGAGTCGCTGCTCGACTCCCTCTCCGAGCGCGAGGCGGGCGTCATCCGTATGCGCTTCGGACTGGGCGACGGGATGCCGAAGACCCTCGACCAGATCGGCGACACCTTCGGTGTCACGCGCGAGCGCATCCGCCAGATCGAGTCGAAGACGATGGCGAAGCTGCGTCACCCGTCGCGGTCGCAGTCGCTGCGCGACTACCTCGAGTAGACCGAACCAGAACGACAACGACGCGTCGGCGGGCATTGCCCGTCGGCGCGTTTTCGTATTCGCCCCTCGGTAAACTCGATAGTCGGCCGCGGCGGATGCGCTCCGCCGGACCCAACGACAAGCCGACTCACCGATGTAAGGATGTGCCTCGATGGTCGCAGACACCACTCCCGCCAACCCCCAGCCCGCCGCGAACGACGGCAAGAAGCTCGAGACGGTGGTCGACGGCGTGCGATACAACCGCATCCCGATCAAGACCCGCCTGGTCGGCCCCGACGACGACATCGTCGAGGTCGTCACCTCCTTCGCCGATCCGGTGATCGAGCCGGGGGACATCCTGTTCGTCACGGAGAAGATCGTGGCGATCACCCAGGGCCGCGCGTACCCGGTCGACTCGATCCAGGCCCGGCCGCTCGCCGTGCGGCTGTCGCGCTACGTGACGAAGACGCCGTCCGGCATCGGTCTCGGACTGCCGCAGACCATGGAGATGGCGCTGCGCGAGTGTGGCGTGCCGCGCATCCTGTTCGCTGCCGCCGTCGCTGCCGTGACCAAGAAGCTCGGTCGATCGGGAGACTTCTACCGTGTTGCCGGGCCGAAGGCGCGTGGTATCGATGGCCCCACCAGCGGCACCATCCCGCCCTACAACTCGCAGGTGGTGCTTGCTCCAGCACGTCCGGCAGAGGTGGCGAAGCGTCTGAAGTCCGCGCTGGCCACCCCGGTGGAGGTGCTGATCGCCGACATCAATGACTTCGGCGGCAACATCCTGGGCTCCACCGTCGACCGGGCGACCGATCGCGCGATGGAGAAGGTGCTTGGCGACAACCCGCTCGGGCAGGGCCACGAGAGCACCCCGCTCGGAATCATCCGCCGCGCCCGCTGACTCCGCGCACGGCGGAGGAAGAGCGAGCTAGAAGCCGACGAACTCGCGGAAGCGCGGGCGGCTTCCCGTGCGGATGCCGGTGACGCTCGGCTTATTCTCATAGACGCCGGCCGCCCAGTTTCCCTCGACCAGCACCGGACCGTTCTCCCCGATCACGATGTCCCAGCCGACGTACTGAATCTGCGGTACGACGCGGGCGGCCTTATCGATGAAGGCGAACAACTCGTCCACCAGCGGCAGCTGGAAGTCGACGATGGAGACGCCCGACTCGGGGTGGTTCTGGTAGACGTTGTCGTGAGAGTCGTAGCCGGCGCCTCGAGAGCGACCATTCAGGTCGAGCATCGTGTAGAAGCCGCCGAAGGTCTGCTGGTCGCTCGCCGCGCCGCGCCCGAACTTCTGTGCCATGGAGAGCACGTGGGTCTCCGTGCCGTCGAAGAAGGTGGTGACCCGGGTGGTGTTGGCGGTGCCCGGGCAGATCGCCGCGAGGGTCGGGTGCTGAGTGATGTATTCCTCGAGCAGGGTCTGGCCCTTGGCGAGCAGCTGTGCGCGGAACTTGTTCCAGTCCACGATGTCGGTCGCCTCGTAGCGCTCGACGCCGTGACCGGAGTCGCTGAACGGGACCTTGCCCATGACCTTCTCATGTGCGAGAACGAAGTCGCGGATCTGGTTGACCGACGATTCGCGTACGTCGAGCCAGCCGCGGCCGAGCAGGTCGGCGAACGCGTGGTTGAACTCGAGCTTGTCGTGGAACAGCGAGCGGAACTCGGGCTGGTCGTATTTCATTGCGATGTGGTTCGAGAGCGAGTGCGTCATGAACGTCTCACGCTCGGTGCTGGTGAGCATGGCGAAGTCGTAGTCGACGTAGTCCTGGAACGCGGTGTTGCGGAAGGCCGCAGACCAGAGCATGTCGGCGAAGACGACCGGGGTCGGCTTACCGAACCTCGCGCCGACCTCGCGGGAGCGCTGCAGCACCGAGGCTGCGTTGAAGCCCCGGGCGCGACGCCCCAGGTAGGCGAGGCGGTTCTTGAGGCCGAGGCCCTGTGCTGTCACGGTGGTCGTTCTCCCGTCGGTGGCCGGCGTGTGCCTGACGATTCTACCGTTCGGTCGCCGAGCGCTTCCCGCCAGACACCGGCTGCGGGAACCCGACGCCGTATTCTCGAGGCATGCACTCCTCCCACCGTCACGTGCTCGGCGTCGAGCGTGAGCCGATCGGTCGGCACGGTCTGACCGTCGATCTGGGGGCCATCCGACACAACACCGGCGTGCTGCTCCGCCGCGGTCCCGTGCTCGCCGACGTGACCGCGGACGGCTACGGGCACGGTGCTGCCGAGGTCGCCCGGGTCGCCATCGACGCCGGGGCCACGGTGGCTGCTGTGACCGCCGACGCGGACGGCGGGTCCCGCTCCGCGCTGTACGGGCTGACGGATGACCCGGGCCTCCGCCCGGCGATGCGCGTGTCTGCCGTGGTCGTCGCCACCAAGACCATCGATGCGGGGGAGGGTGTCTCCTACGGGCTCACCTACCGCGCCACCGCCCGCACCAACCTCGCCCTCGTGGGCATCGGCTACGCGGACGGTCTGGACCGGGCCGCGGGCAACGTCGCGAGCCTCCTGCTGAACGGCGTGCTGCGTCGCATCGTCGGGCGGGTGGCGATGAATGCCCTCGTGCTGGAGCTGAATGGCGGCACAGCAGTCGTCGGTGATGAGGCGGTGGTGTTCGGCGACCCCGCGGCGGGCGAGCCGCACGTGCGCGACTGGGCCGCGGAGATCGGCCGGCCGCCCGCGGAGGTCACGTCGGTGTTCGGCCGCCATCTTCCGAGGAGCTACGCATGAGCGATGCCGAGCAGATCGACGACATCTCCGCCGGGTTGCAGGCCATGCCGCCCCGCATCTCCGTCGACCTCGCCGCGTACGCGCGCAATCTCGATGCGCTCCGGACCCGCATCGCGCCGGCCGAAGTCATGGCGGTGCTGAAGAGCGACGGCTATGGGCACGGGCTCCTTCCGGTCGCGCGCGCAGCGACCGCTGCCGGCATCACCGCCCTCGGAGCGCTCGACATCGACACCGCGCTACGTCTGCGCGATGCAGGACTCGGCGAGGAGGTGCTGATCTTCGCCTGGCTGCTCGCCCCGGACGACGACCTCGACGCGGCGGTCGCCGCGGGGATCGACCTCGGTATCTCGTCACTGGACGAACTGGATCGGGCCGCGGTAGCGGCATCCGCTCGCCCCGACGGGCGTCGTGCCCGTGTTCACCTGAAGATCGACACCGGGCTGCATCGCAACGGCGTCAGCCCCGAGCACTGGCCAGCCGTCGTCGAGCGCGCGGTGCTGCTGCGAGACAGCGTCGACCTGGTCGGAATCTGGACTCACATCGCCGAAGCCTCCGACGAGGAGGACACGGATGCGATCACCCGCTTCCACTCGGCGGTCGCCGTCGCCCAGGCGGTCGGCGCCGAACCACAGCTGCGGCATCTCGCGGCCAGCGCGGCCGCATTCTTTCGTGCGGACTCCCGCCTTGACCTGGTGCGGATCGGCGCGTTCGGCTACGGCATCTCGCCGGGCGGTGGAATCACCCCGGCTGAGCTCGGTCTGACCCCGGTGATGACGCTGTGCGCGACCGTCGATTCGGTGGGCGATGGGCGGGCCCGTCTGGCGATCGGCTCCGGCGACGGGATCTCGAGCGGCGCCGCCGATCGTGTCTCGGTCGCCGTGAACGGCACGCGCTACCCCGTGATCGAGGTTGGGCTCGACTGGATCGCGCTAGCCGACCCCGACGGCATGCTGCAGCGCGGTGACGAGGCGGTGCTGTTCGGTCCCGGAACGCGGGGCGAGGCGACCCTGCAGGAATGGGCGGACGCGACCGGCACGATCGGCGAGGAGATCGTCACCCGGCTGAGCCGCGACATCCCTCGCCGGTACCTGCCTTAACGCCGGTACCAGCCTTAACGACGGAACGCCCCGGCCGAAGCCGAGGCGTCTCGTGGAGTAGAGGGGGTTGCAGCTACTTGTTCTCGAGCAGGCGGGCCGACTCGTCGTGCCAGTCGCTGGCGATCGTCGACAGCTTCTCCTGGTACTTCTTGCCGTGGTGCGCGCAGAACAGCAGCTCGCTCTCGCCGATGGCAACGCGGATGTATGCCTGTGCACCGCAGCTGTCGCAACGGTCGGCGGCGGTGAGTTCGTGGCTGGAGCCGAGGTCAACTGCAGTCGTTTCGGGTGCGATCTGTGACATGAGATGCTCCTCCACTTTCGTACGGGTCGGTGTGACGTGTTTCTATACAAGCACGCCGATGTTTCGCGAGTGGGACAAACGCCCACTATTTCGCTGAACGCGTAGCCCGCTGAGTACCCCCAGTGACAGGGGGTGTCGGGTGCAGGGAGACCCCGTCGGCTTCATTAGTCTTGAACGCGGTCCGCCTCCCGTCCATTCCTCAGTGTCGGCATTCATCTGTGCCGGTGTTCCTTGTTGCCGGGAGCGTCGGTCCGCGTAAAGGAGAACACACGTGGCGAGTTCGGATTACTCCGCACGGCACCTCTCGGTGCTGGAAGGCCTCGAGGCCGTGCGCAAGCGCCCGGGCATGTACATCGGGTCGACCGATTCCCGCGGTCTCATGCACTGCCTCTGGGAGATCATCGACAATTCGGTCGACGAGGCCCTCGGTGGCAGCGGCGATCACATCGACGTCATCCTGCATCCGGACGCCAGCGTCGAGGTGCGCGACCGTGCCCGCGGCATTCCGGTAGACATCGAGCCGAAGACGGGGCTCTCGGGCGTCGAGGTCGTGTTCACAAAACTGCATGCCGGCGGCAAGTTCGGTAGTGGCTCGTATGCCGCGTCCGGTGGGCTGCACGGCGTCGGAGCCTCGGTCGTCAACGCCCTCTCGGAACGTCTCGACGTCGAGGTCGATCGTGACGGCAAGACCTGGGCCATGTCGTTCCACCGCGGCGAGCCGGGACGGTTTGCGGATGCCGACCCCAAGAATCCCAGCCCCGACTCGCCGTTCAGCCCGTTCATCTCCGGCAGCGAACTCACCGTCGTCGGAAAGGTGGCAAAGGGAGTCACCGGCACGCGCGTGCGCTATTGGGCAGACCCGCAGATCTTCACCAAGGGCGCGATCTTCCAGACCGAGGAGCTGGTCTCCCGCGCGCGGCAGACCGCCTTCCTCGTGCGCGGACTCGGCATCGACATCACCGATGAACGTGGCGAGGAGCCGACGCACGAACTGTTCAAGTTCGCCGGCGGCATCGCCGAGTACGTCGACTTCCTGGCGCCCGACGCGCCGATCACCGAGACCTGGCGGATGACCGGCTCTGGCACGTTCACCGAGACCGTGCCCGTGCTCGATGACAAGGGCCACATGGTGGCCACGGAGCTGCAGCGTGAGTGCACCGTCGACATCGCCCTGCGCTGGGGCACCGGCTACGACACCGTGTTCCGCAGCTACGTCAACATCATCGCGACGCCCAAGGGCGGAACGCACCAGACCGGATTCGAGGCGGGGATGCTCAAGTTCCTGCGCGCCCAGGTCGAGCAGAACTCGCGTCGCCTCAAGGTCGGCAACGACAAGCTGGAGAAGGACGACGTGCTGGCCGGTCTCACCGCCGTGCTCACGGTGCGCCTGCCGGAGCCGCAGTTCGAGGGCCAGACCAAGGAGATCCTCGGCACTCCTGCCGTGCGCAACATCGTCTCCACCGTCGTCGCGAAGGCGATGGCAGAGCGGTTCGGCTCGTCGAAGCGCGACGACAAGACCCAGGCCTCACTCGTGCTCGACAAGATCGTCGCCGAGATGAAGTCCCGGGTATCGGCCCGAGCGCACAAGGAGACCCAGCGCCGCAAGAACGCGCTGGAGAGCTCGTCGCTTCCCGCCAAGCTGGTCGACTGCCGCTCGAGCGACGTCGCCAACAGCGAGCTGTTCATCGTCGAGGGCGACTCCGCCCTCGGAACGGCCAAGCTGGCGCGGGACAGCGAGTACCAGGCCCTGCTGCCCATCCGCGGAAAGATCCTCAACGTGCAGAAGGCCTCCGTGGCCGACATGCTGTCGAACTCGGAGTGCGCCTCGATCATCCAGGTGATCGGTGCCGGCTCCGGCCGCAGCTTCGACCTCGCGACCGCACGCTACGGCAAGGTCATCATCATGAGCGACGCGGACGTCGACGGCGCGCACATCCGCACCCTGCTGCTCACGCTGTTCATGCGCTACATGCCCGACATGATCCGTGACGGCCGGGTGTACGCGGCTGTCCCGCCGCTGCACCGGGTGATCGTGATCAACCATGGCTCGAAGCCCAACGAAACCATCTACACCTACTCGGAGGCCGAGCTCACCGGGGTGCTCGCGGCTCTGAAGAAGGCGAACAAGCGCTATCAGGATCCGATCCAGCGCTACAAGGGTCTCGGCGAGATGGATGCCGACCAGCTGGCCACCACCACGATGGACCGCAAACATCGCACCCTGCGCCGCGTGCAGATCACGGATGCCGCGAACGCCGAGCGGGTGTTCGAGCTGCTGATGGGAAACGACGTCGCGCCGCGCAAGGACTTCATCATCGCGGGCTCCGAGGGACTGTCCAGAGAACGCATCGACGTCTAGCCGGCGGCTGTCGCGTCGGCCGTCATTCGACGGATTATGCCGTTCACCCCATCGGCATAGGATGCGACCATGCCCACGCGAACAGCGACCGCCTCACCCGGGCCCGCGGAACGCTCGCCAGGGCCGGAAGAGCCGGACGGCCAGGATCCGCTGATCGTGCAGACCACCGACGGCACCGTACGTGGTGTCGTGCGCCGCGGGCTGCGGATGTGGCGTGGCATCCCCTATGCCGCCGCTCCGGTCGGCCCCCTGCGGTTCCGTTCTCCCCGCCCGCCTGCACCCTGGGTCGGGGTGCGCGACGCAACCGACTTCGGACCGGTGTCCGTGCAGGATCGCAAGGGACCCTTCGTGGGGGCCTCGCGCACGGTCGCCATGTCAGAGGACTGCCTGAGTATCAACGTGATCGCGCCGGCCGCGGCATCCGTATCCCCCGGAGCGTCTGCGCTGCCGGTGATGGTCTGGATTCACGGCGGGGCGTACACCGTCGGGTCGTCGCAGGAGATGGACAGGCAGGGGGAGGTGCTGGTGCGCGAGGGCGGCGTCATCTTCGTCAACCTCAACTACCGCCTCGGCGCACTTGGCTACCTCGACTTCAGCAGCTTCTCGACGCCGGAGCGTACCTTCGAGTCGAACCTCGGCCTGCGTGACCAGGTCGCCGCGCTCGAGTGGGTGCAGGGGAACATCGCGGCCTTCGGGGGAGATCCCGACAACGTCACGCTGTTCGGCGAGTCGGCGGGAGCGAACGCCGTGACCACCCTGCTGGCGGTGCCGCGCGCCCGCGGTCTGTTCGCGCGGGCCATCGCCGAGAGTCCGCCCGCCGATGCGGTGTACGGCAAGGAACTGACGGCGGTCTGGGCGGGGGAGTTTCTCGAGCTGCTGACCGAGATCGTCGACGACCAGAGCACCGACAGCACCTCGCATGAGGATGCGGCAGCGCTGCTCGACACCGCACCGCTCGACGCGCTGGTGCGAGCGGCCACCCGGATGCAGCTGCTCACGCCCGACGTGAACCCCGGCACCATCAGCTTCTGCCCGGTGATCGACGGCGACTTCCTGCCCGAGCGGCCGATCGACGCGATCGACAACGGCCACGCGCATCCGGTGCCCCTCATCATCGGCACGAACGACCGCGAGGGCTCGCTGTTTCGGGGGCGCCTCGACATCCTCGCGACGACGCCGCCGCGCATCCGCGCGATCTTCGCCAAGACGAAGAAGAAGGCACGCAAGCGTCTGAAGGCGCTGTACCCCGGGCTGCCGGAGAAGCGCCCCGCTGCGGACTTCGGCGGGGACTATTCGTTCTGGTATCCGTCGATCCGCGTGGCCGAACGGCACGCGGATGTCGCGCCGGTGCACTTCTACCGCTTCGACCTCGCGCCGCGGCTGATTCGCATGATGGGACTCGACGCCACCCACGGAATCGAGATGTTCGCGATCTTCGACAAGGGTTCAGGCCTCCGGGGTCGCGCGATCGGCGTGTTCGGCGGCTACAACGCCTTCCAGGCGACGGGGCGACGGATGCGCGCCAACTGGCTGCGCTTCGCCCACACCGGGCGGGTCGACCCCTCGTGGCCGACCTACACCTCGCGCAAGCGCAACACCCTGATCATCGACTCGGTCGACCGGATCGAGCAGGACCCCCGCGGCGACAAGCGTCGCGCCTGGCAGGAGTTCGTGCCGCACGTGTGACGCTTCG
>Ga0247735_1000368_pt1 | contig 17869 bp, 17 predicted proteins | sample UWRJL178409R2_FD_180934 | JGI IMG/M metagenome (GOLD analysis project Ga0247735, IMG submission 180934) | Plant litter microbial communities from Arlington Agricultural Research Station in Wisconsin, United States - UWRJ-L178-409R-2 | ecosystem: Environmental > Terrestrial > Plant litter >... | reverse complement strand
CTGTCGGTATGTCCGCTGCCGCGCCTTTGGCGCTGTCGTCATCAACTCAATTTCTCCGCCCGCGGCAACGATCGGACCTCGCAGCATAAATACACTGACCCCTGATTTCATCTCGGGTCGATAACACCAACAAAGGAGACTTTCACATGAGCACTATTAACCCCGACCTCGAACGCCGGCTCAATCTCTGGCTCGACTTCGTCCATCATCGGCTCGGCTGGATCACCGAAACCGAGGCCCGGGCCGCCTGGTTCGGCAGCTATGGTTCGAAAGGCGAGTTCGATGCCGAACGGACGACCCGTATCCTTCAGAGTGAGCTGATCCTTGATCGGCTGATCGCCATTGGCGGCGGGGTGGTGTTCCAACGGGTCTGAGGACACTGGCCGTACCGTGCCGGGCACGGCATGGTGCGGCCACCGGCCTGGGTGATCAGGCGCTGCAGGCGTTTTAATGGCGATCGAGTTTGCTGATGTGAGGTAGTCCGGCGGCCACTCTGTTTTTGGGCGCCTGGTCAAACGAAGGATCGCTTTCGGAGTCGTCAGGATCGCGCTGCGTGTCGGTAACTGGGCGCTTCGCTGACGAGAAAATGGCTGAACCGCTCGCCCCCCGGGCGCATGGGCTAGAGCCGCAGGGATGTCCGCAGGCCGAGCACGATTGCCCGGCGTGGAAGAGGGGTGCCCCCGCCTGTCAGAAGCGCGCCCGCCGGGTGCAGGATCATCTGGACGTTCGGTTGTACTGAGACGCCGGGTCGCAGTTGCATCTGGTAGCTTGCCTCGACCACGCCTTCGAATCCGGGCGTGGAGGCTCCACCCGGGACAAGGCCGGCGCGCTGATCGCCGAGGGAGCGCAGCCCGGCGGAGAGATGGGCTATCGCGAACGCGACGCCGACGACATCCTTTGGCCGCCCACGTAGCGGCGATGTCATGGACAGACCTGCGTCCACATACAGGTCGATGGCATTCCGGTCTTTCGGGCTTGCCGATCCGCGCAAAAAGCCGTGCACGGAGCGTGTGCCGGATCGCCACAGGCGCCAATCCGTGATCGCGTAGAGCGCGCCATTGCGCGCGTGGCGCAGCGGCCGGCCGGACGACATCGGCGACGCGAGCGAGCGCCCGGTATCGTCAAGGCGCAGGTCGTCGAACGAGTCGAAATGCACCCATCCGCCCAGCGTGGCGGTCCATGACGGATCATCGCCGCTGGAGGATCGCTGGATCTCGGCGATCGCGAACGGCTTTCCTTTGAGGCGCAGGCTGTTGATGCCGTGCAGATCGCGGCGTTGCGGGTCGCCCGTGCCCTTGCCGGCGGGATCCCCCGGGAAGATCGCGGCCCGGATCATTGTCCTATCGTCGGCCTGGACCGCCAGACGGATGCCTGGCGCCGCGAGCGGGTAGGCGGGGCCGCCGCTGGGCAGGTCGGTGGCGAAACTGCCCGGCCATCCGAAGGTCGCGTTGACGAACAGGTTCGCGGTCGGACTGATCGCGAATTCCTGCCCCGCGGTGAACTGGCCGGCACGCAGCGTGGCACGGGCACCGAGTTTCTGTTCGATCCAGAGGTTGAAGAGCCGCAGCGCCGGTGCCGCCTCGAGCCCGCTGACGGTGAGGATATTGCCGGTCCGCGTGGCGGACAGGCCTCTGCCGGCAATCGAGTGGACGCTGATATGGACTGTCGCACCGTGCCAGCCGATCAGGCGATCGAGATCGGCATCGCCGATCAGGCCCAGGCGCTGGAGGTAGGCGCTGCCGGTCCGTTCGCCACCGCTCAGATCGGCATTCGCGTCGCTGTTATAGGTGAAGCTCCATTGCACAGGCGCGGCGTCGCGACGAGATGGCTGCCCATTTTCGCCCTGATGCTGGGCATTCTCCGGTGGCTGCAGGGACTGGGCCGGAGCGGTGGACGAGGCGAGGAGGCCGATAAGGGCCAACGCTGCTCCGCAGCATCTCGAGAGGGCGTAACGCATGCTTCACCCTCCCGTTGATGAGGCTGTGCACCGCGCGGTCACCTGCGGATGTGCGGGCTGGTACGCTGTGGCGGATGCGGTGCAGCCTATCGGGACACGTGATTTGCGGCCATTCATACGAAGATATGCCCGTCACCCCGGGTATCCTCTCTCCTTTCTGATACCTGCAGGTCGCCTGTCGCCCAGGTCCGGATTCCGAGCGGCAGTCGACAGGCCGCTGGAAGCCGCCATTCCTGCATGATCTACATTCTGCGACGGGAGGACCGCCCGACCGACTCCTTCCTCGCGGCGCGAAACCGATCCCACCGACCGGAACCGCCGCCGCCGGCTCGATCGGCGCGCTAGCTGATCACGATGCGATCAACGCCCGCAGCATGCCGTGGACCCCGGGGTAAAAATCCTCGGCCTTGGTGCCCAACCTGGATTTCAGATCGCGCGTCAGGTCATCCGCCAACACTTCGATGTCGCCGGCCGCGATTGCGTCATATGCCTGTGCGACGACGCTGGCCGGGCTGCTCTTGGGCGTGTCGAAATGCGCCGCCATTGGCGTGTCGACCATGCCGACATGAAGGCCGACCACTTGCGTGCCCTGGCCTTCCAGAGCGAACCTGAGCCCGTTGGTCGCCGACCACATCGCCGCCTTCGATGCCGCGTAGGCGGTCGGCATGGTGACCCAGACTGCCGTCGAGAGGATGTTGAGCATCGTTCCGCCGCCATTGGCCGCGAGGATCGGGGCAAAGGCGTTGGCGACGCGGAGCGTCCCGAAGAAGTTGGTTTCGAAAATAGCCCGGGCCTCTTCCTCGGACCCGAAAAGGCTGTCCGCCTGGGGCGCGATCGCCGCATTGTTGATCAACAGATCGACATCGGGCGCCGCCAGGACCGCATTTCGCACCGCATCCGCGCTGGTGATGTCGAGGGAAAGTGGCTGGATGCGCGCATCCGGCCAGTCGCGGGGCGCACGGGCCGCCGCATAGACCTTTGACGCACCGCGCTCGATCGCCTGAAGCACGAACTGTTCGCCGAGACCGCCATTCGCACCGGTGACGAGGATGGTTCGACCCTGGAGGGAATCGGTCTTGTCGGACGCTACGGTCATGGTCTGCTCCGGAAAATGGGGATAATTTCCAGCTTTATCTGGGGATTATCCCCATTTAGGCAAGGGCATTGGTACGAGCGTTGATCAGGAAATGGTCGCGTCGAAACCTCTTCACGCCGACGCTCGGCGAACAGGGATGGGGTCCTGCAGGCGACGCGCGCGATGTTCGAGTTGGAGGATGTCGTTGCGTCCTTCGACGGAATCGCCCTGCGTGCGGGGGTGGGAAACGCGACGCTGTACCGCAACTTTTCTACCCGCGACGCTTTCCTGGCAGAAATGATGGAATCGGAGCTCGATCATGCGCGCGGCGAGGCGAAGAGGCTCGTTGCCGAACATGCACCGGAGAATGCGCTCGCCGAATGGCTCATATGGCTGACACGGCGGCTGCGGATTTGGCACGATCTGCCGCATTGTGTCGCAAAAGCCAGCGCGGAACAGGAATCGTCGGTGAACCCTGGGGTTCTGCTATTGACGCGGCTGACCGGAGACCTGCTGGCTGAGACTCAGGCTCAGGCTCAGGCTCAGGCTCAGGCTCAGGCGGCAGGCGCTGCCGTCCGCTCGCTCGAAGCCGGCAAGGTGTTCGAACTGGCCACAGCAATATCTTGGGCTGTCGACCGGTTCGGCGATGATGAGCGAGCAGCGCGCAGACGCGTCGGGGTGGCGACTGCAGGGCTCGCTACCTCATCGGCATGATGCGCCGCTGCTGAACCCTGGTGCGGGGTTCGATCAGACGCCTCACCCCGATCGACAGAGGCATTTCAGAAAGTCGCGAGGAGCAATGGGTCCCCGTATAAGGCGCCGTGCTGTGCTCGTCTTCATGTCACCAGGAAAGGCGCGGACATGGCTATCGAGGCACCGCGCGATCGGCTGATCACGCGAAAGGAGCGTGTCCCGAGACTTACTCGCGTTCGCCCACCTCGATCCCGAAGGACGGCTTCTCCATCGCGCCTGTCGGAAGAAGGCGAGTGGTGCCCACGACCCAGCTGCCATCCGGCGATCCCCACCGGGCGGACACGGTCAGAATGCCAGCATGCCACCGGGTGCAGGTATAATATTCATGGTCCGCCGACACGATCCGGCGCCTGAATTGCCGGGGTGCCGTTGCGCGCAGGGGCGCCCATTTCGCTGCAAGCGACAACGTCTTGGCCGGGTGCATCGCATCGCGGAAAATATAGCAATTGGTGTAGTTGCTCCCCTCATGGCTGTTCACCGCGAAGATTGTGCGGTCGCGCGATTCCAGGATCTCCACCGATCGGATGAAGGTCATCAGCTTGCGATGCGAAGGACCATGAAGCAGCTCATAGGTCCGGATACCGGAGGGGCTGCCGATATATCTGCACTGGATCTCGAGGCGCGCGCCGGATGAGGGTCTGTCAGCACATCCATCGTCCGGAAATGTGATCTTCTTTTGCGCGTTTGCGGCTGAAGGTGCCGACCAGGCGCCCGTCGACAGAAGAAGGAGAACGAGAAATCGGGTCCTTGTCATGGTCAGGGCCTTGCTTGCAGACAGGGCATTATAGTCGCGAATTGCCCAGGCGTCGTTCAGCGATCGCGGTGCGCGAGGATTGATGGCTCCCGTGCACGCACCAGCCGTGGAAAATCTCGACCTGCTGGGGGGCGTGACCGGTCCGCACCAGTCAGACAGTTTTGATTGCGGGCTTCTTCACGAAGGGATCGAGCACCCGCACATCGCGCCCGACCCCATGTTTGACGTTGCGCGTCACGAGCACGAGGTCGTGGACCCGGGCGGTCGCGGCATAAGCGGTGTCGCGATCGTGCTTTTCCGAGATTCCCAGCAGCCGACCCCATTCCTGACCAACTTCCTTGTCGACCGGCAGGATTCGGTCGACAAAGTCGTCGGCCAGTGCCTCGAGGTCCGCGAGCGCCGCCAGTATATCGCTCGCATCCTTGCCGGCCTTTTCCCGCCGAAGCCGCTCGCGCTCCAGTCCCTTATGGCTTTCGAGGAACATGACCGCGCTCAGACGCAATAGGTGATCGTTCACGCTGGCGAGCCAGGCCCGCACCCTGAGGATTGCCCTTTGGGTGCATCTCCTGGACGACATTGGCGTCGAGAAGATAGAGCGTCACCGGAAATCGTCGGGCCGAAGCGGCGGCGCGTCTTCGTCGACCGCAAATACCCCGCTCGCAGCCAGGTTTCCGATGGCGCGCTTCAGGCTGCGGGCCGGATAGGGCCTGCCTTTCTTCGGATAGGCGCGTGCATAGTCGAGCGCACGCAGAACCTGCTTGCGCTTGAGGCCCGGATAGTCCTCGAGCGTCTCGTCGACGCCCTGGCCCTCGGCGAGCGCGGCGATCTGATAGACTTTGACGTCGGTGCCCCGGAACATCGGCTCGGTGCCCGCGCGCTTGTCAATGCCGGTATGCACGTCGCGGAGGGCCTTGTAGCGTCTGGCCAGCTTTGCACGCGCTTCCTTGAGCTGGACCTGGACGAAGCCGATGGTGACCTTGTCGGTGGCGGACGATGCCTGGATTGCCTCGACCAACCGACGACGGGCCATCGGCGTCAGGCTCTCCTGCAGGTCCTTGCCGAGGGCGAGATAGACCAGTCCCTCGGGGCCGAGCATCCGCACCTTCTGGGTGGAGGTCTTGGGCGGAGCGTAGCCGCGCGCGTTGGTCGCGCGGCCGCGCTGCACAGCGCTGCGCACGCGTTTGCGCTTGGCCTGAGCGGGCGTTGTCACAAGCTCGATCCGGGTAGTGACTTCGCCGCGCTCGATCGCCTTGTTGATCTCGTCGATCGGGCGATCGACGAGAAACTGGGCTTCCTGCAAAGTGACGGGTTCGATCTGGATCATGCTTTCTCCAATGCTTCCCGATTTAGGGGTGAATTGTGAAAACCTCAACTGCAGGTGCGACGGGCCGCCATCTGCGATCTTAACACCAGGGGTGCCGCGCGCCGTCCCAGCTTCTGGCGAGCCCCTCGCGGACCAGCTGTGCGCCCAGCGACTGCCCGCCGCGGGCGAGCACGCGCAGTTTGCGGCCATAGCGATCCTCGTCGCGGTCGACGCTGGTCATCTCAAACGGGCCGGCATTCATCAGTTCACCCAGCCTCGTCGTCGCGCGGTTGCCGAGTTCGGCTTCCCGCGCACAATGAGGGGGATGCGTTTCGGGCGCGTCGATGTCGGCAATGCGCACCTTCACGCCGGCGATCCAGGCGGTGTCGCCATCGACGATGCAATTGGTCCCGCCGCCGGTATGGCAAAAGCCGAACTGGGCCGAATACGGCGCGGCCGGCGGAGCGCTGCCGTGCATCGGCCAGGTCAAGCCGATGGTCGCGCCGATCGAGGCGACGGCAATGAAGGCGAGGGTGGACGTCAGTTTTGGCACAGCCCAAGGCTAACGAGAGATGCTTTCCTATCCATGAATAGCAATCGCTTCGAACGGAAACTATTCCTATTAGCAACATTGGCCGCTTCCTTCCAACGCCGGCTTGGCAGAAAAGGCCGCAACCAACTCCATTTTATAGATAAGGATTTCTGGCTCCCAGAGTGAACGGAGATCGGGTGTAGCAAAAGGAACGTGGCGACTATCGCGTCTGCTGATACGAAAATAATGCAGGGTGCAAGCTTGGCTCGCTTATTCTGGCGAAAGATAGCGTCGCTATCGCGATATAACCTCATGTAGCCGCAGGTCGGTAATCATACCCAAGAAGTGCCAAGAACGCAGGTATCCTATGGACTCGCGATCAGCGATGCTTAAGGTGCCGAAAAAACCAGAGGGGGAGGCAATTGTGCGGTTTTCTTTGGAAAGGCTTACAATATCCTTTGTCGCCATATTGTTTTTGTCGGCCGGCGCTACGGCGACCGGTCTCCCGCATGGGGTTGCGGCAAGTAAGGTCGACGCAAGTGGGGGGCGAAGGCCGATTCACCATGACGAGAGCGCTTCTGACCGTGCGCGCGTCGATGCAAACCTCAAGCGTCCGGATGCCGAATTCGTAAAGGTAGAGGTGGTCGCGACGGCCGAACAGACCCGCGCGCTCGAGGATAAGCCGGCCGCGCGAGTGGCGGTTACGGTACTCGATCCCATCGTAACCGTTGTCGGCCTAGTGCTGACCGCGATCGTCGCCTTGTTCGCAATCGCTAATGCCGTGTGGACGCGCGCGTCCAATCGGTTCGCCAATTCGGTCGGCATGTACCGGCGCTTTCTTGAGCTCTGCGTGAAGCATCCAGAGTTTGCCGAGCCTTACCCCATCGATCGATGGAAGGATTCCAACGACGAGAAATATCGACAATATCAATGGTTCGTAGGCGTTCTCTTTCGAGCATGCGAAGAGGTCTTGGACCATGGTAAAGACAAGCGGCGGTGGTCCGCCACCGTGCTGGATCAGTTGCGGCACCATATCGAGTTCTTAAATCACAACCCCTGGCTCAACGGACCCGGAATACACCTTTACAGTCGCTCTCTCCGAAAGCTGATTACGCGGGTGAAGGAAGAAGGCGCCTCAGGTTGAAGAAAGCGGATGGCTCTCAATTGTACTAGGTGTTGCTGGAATGATCAAAGCGGAAGGGCATGTCCTTGAGTGAGCCGGTGGAAAAGAGCCAGGTTGCGCTCGCTGATCAGTTGGGGCGGACCGCGCGCCTCAATACTCATTACGAAAGCCTGGCTTTCGAGCTGAACGACGGGGACAAGGGACGATTTCTTTCCGGGTGGCAATGCCTCAACCCATATGCTGACGAGCTCGTCGCTCGTGTACGTGCCCGAACCGCCAGGCTTGACCCGATCGGCTACTCCTATTTCGACGACGAGTCCGCCTTGGTGGCCGAGGTGCTCGACCTGCATGAGAACCTTGACGGCTATCGACCGCCGCATGCCTTTTGCGGGTCCGGGTCCACATCTTTGCTCTTCGGCTTCGCGAATTATTTGCGATCGCTCGGTATCAGCCATGTTTACTGCCTGCCGCCGATCTATTTTACACTGCAGATCGCACTCGACAGGTTTGGCATCCGCACGACGCTGGTTGCCGACGTCCATCCCTTCGAGGCGGGCTTTCGTCTCGCTTTGCCTGAAGCGACGAGATCCGTGCTGATCATCACTGACCCCATCTGGTACGCCGGCATCCCGCTGACCGCCTCCGTGGTGGACGCTATCGCCGCCTGGCAGCGCGAGACGTCATCTTTGGTTTTCGTGGACGGGAGCCTGCAATATTTGTCGTGGGACGGCGCCAGAACCGAGGCGACCGCTCGGCTCGAGCCTTCGCTGACCTTCCGGCTCATTTGTCCGTCGAAACAGGTTTCGATTCACGGCTACCGCTTCGCATACGTGCTCGTGCCTACTACCCACAAACAGGGTTTCGCCTGGAGCTATACGAATATGATGGGGCCGGCGAACATCGCTTCGATCGCGTTCGCCTATGAAGCGGTGGCAGCCTTGGGACAAGGCGAGATTCCCCGCCACCTGATATCCGATGTCTCGGAAACGCATCTGCGATTGCGCGCGAAGAAGGCTATTGCCTCTCCGTTTGACCCGTCGTGCGGATATTTCGTGTTTGAGCAGATTAACGTGCCGCTGCCAGAGGGCTATCTTGTGGTTGATGGGCGGTATTTCGAGCAGCCCAGGTTTTCCGACCACGTCAAGATCAACCTGCTGTCTCCCAGCATTGCGGTCATCGATAACTGAGAAGCGGCACCGCGATGCGTCATGCTTTCATCACCCATAGGCCGGACCCGCGTGATCTCCTGCGGCACGGCTATCTGAGGGTCCGAATCGCGCCAGAGCTGCTGGTGCTCATCGAGGACATCGTCAGCCGTGCGCGGACATTTTTTCGCGGCGCCGAAGCGATTAAACGACGGGCGAGCCTGCCGGGCGTTCGTGAGGGCTGGCAGCCGTTCGGCGGCGAGTTTTCCATCACGCCAGACAGGCCTGATCTCCACGAGTCTTTTTGGGTCACGCTGGGCCGCGCCGATGAGGCGTCGAGTGGTTATGCCCATGGCGCCCATGCGCTGCATGCCCAGATGCTGGTGTATCTGAATATCGTACAGGACATCGAGGCATTGGTGATGGCCGATCTGCTCGCATGGCTCGCTCCCGCGCACGCGCCGCGGATGCCCGCCAGGAGGTCGATGGAGTCCGATCTGCAAATTCTCTATTATCAGCCGGCGCTGGAAAAGCGCGCACTGCTCCAGGACGCTCATGAGGACGGCCTGTCGCTGACTTTTACATGGGCAGATAGACCCGGCCTCGAGTTGTTGGGGCATGACGGACTCTTCCACCCTGTTCGCCTCGCACCCGACGAACTGGCAATATTGCCCGGCGAGATTCTGGCTTTGATGACCGGGTTCAAGGTTCGCCCACAGGTTCATCGGGTCGTCAGGCACAGGGATCAGGCCGAACGGTTGACCCTCAGCTACTTTTCCTCCCCGGATATCGTACCGGACGAGCAGATCGAGCCATGGATCCGGTGTACCGAGAACCGGGGAGGTTCTCTGACGGAGTTGATCCGCGCCAACCGCCTGAAATATCTGGTGGCCTAGCCTGAATCTACTCATGCTGAGCGGAGATGCGGCTCTGGTCGAGGAATGGCGCGTGGCCCTTGCACACGCAGACCCGCCAGTTCTTCTCCGGATACGCGGGGACGGCGGCCGGGATCAGTCGAGGGTGATGCCGCCTGATCGCCCGACCAATGGCCGGCTGGCGAGTTGGCGGATACCGACCTTATCTTCGCCCTTAGGACCGGGGGTTACGATCTGCTTGTCGATCCCCGCTGCGGTCGGTGCCGATCCTGCGCATGGTCCGTGCGGAGGGTATCGCGTTGGAGAATGAATATGCTGCTATTAGGTGGCGGGTTCGTTCCGGATCATACTTTCTCCAATGCATTCTGATTAGGAATGGACTGCGAAAATCTCAATTGAGGATCCGTCGGGTCGCGCTTTGCGATCTCAACACCGGGGGTCGGGCACCGTTCCAGCGTCTCGCGAACCGTTCATGCACCATTTGAGCGCCGAGAGATTGCCCGCCACGAACGAGCACGCGCACCTTGCTGCCACAGCGATTCTCGTCGCGGCCGACCTTGGCCATCTGAAACGGGCCTGCGGTCATCAGCCCAGCCAACCTCGTCGTCGCGGGTTTGCCGAGCTCGGCTTCCCGCGCGCAATGCAGGGGGGCGTTTCCGGCGCGTCGATGTCGGGCATTTCAAGCGGCCAGCATGGAGCCGAGTCTGAGCAGAACATGGCTTCTGACTTGTGTCTGCGAACAAACGGCCTGTCATCTGAAACGGTGGCGTCGACAGACAGGCAATCTGGCTTCGGGTCAGAGGTTAAGCCGGCGGTCCAGATTCCTTTGCGGTGTGGGGCTCGTGACATGCACGCCACGGACAAGCCGCGTTTGTCCCGAATGGACCAGGGCACGGCCGCACTGATCCGCTACAGCTCGGCTACGTAGCACCCCGTCGCAGCTCGACTGTAGATCACTGGGTGTTCGCTACGACAAGGGGAGATGCCCCGCTGATACAGTTGCTCACCTCCGCTCGAACCAGGCGGTTGAAGGCAATGGTCGCAAATATAGCACCTGCCACGGCGATCGCGACGATCAGGAGGAGACCGGCGCGGTGCCACCAGATTCGGCTCCCAAGGGAGGCAAAGATGTCGGCGAATCTGCCGCTGATGGCTGCATAGTCCCCAGCCATCTTTACCTGCTGCCGATCGATCTCCTGCTTGATAGCATCGAGCGTAAGCCACTGGTTCACTATGGCAATCAGGAGCAGGACCAGGAAAATCCATGCGCCGCCCAAAGTCGCGACGTCGGTCCAGAGTTCGGTGCTGCATGAAGTCGCTACCTTTAGCTGGGAGGCGACGATCACAGTCGCGACGGGAATCCCGAGCAGCTGACCCTGAATATCGACGACAGTCTTGTGAATCTTGGTGACGAATTCGAGCTTCGCTGCTTCAAGGTCGCTCCGGATCCTCGCATAGGAGAAGTTGGACGCGAAAAGACGATAGCCGTCGCGCACGGCAGCGCTGATCTCCGCGAGATTGGCAAGGAGATAGGCAAACCTTCTCGCTGGCGCCTGGGAACGACTGATCGTGATGATGGCCTGCCCCAGGATTTCCAGCTTCTGATCCTTGTGTGTCGCGTCAGCAAACATCGCCACGAGGTCGTCTGCCTTGTCGATCGCCACGGGACCCATGTCAGCGACGTCATACTGGACGGGCACGGTGAACTTGCCGTCGTCGATGAAGATCAGCTCGGATCGAGTCTCGTCCAGATAGGATGCCGCCTCCGCAAACAGCGCGACCAGCCGCAGGACGGCTCGATATTGCAGCAACCCGGGCGGTGCATCCACGCCGTCCTGGCTTATGACGTCGTCGAGAAGGAAGAAGTGCGTCGGCTCGCGAAGGCGCGCTCGCGGCGCATCCAGAAGATTCTCCAGGGAGGCGGCCAGAATTCCGATGCCGAGCCGGGGCGATGTGACGCTGACCCGCACCTCGGTACCTACCGCCAGGCGCGGAGCGTCCTCAAGAATCGCGATGCCGGCCTCGGCGGCCACATCATCGTCCCCATTCACCCAACGCAGGGTCTCGGCGATCCGGTCGGTGGCGACCAGCAGGCTGCCGTTTCCGGCACCCGCATCGAACCGCGTGTTCCGGTAGATTTCCTCAAGACGAGAGAAATCAATCGCGGGCATCGACGTCGGTCTCGGCTTGGAGCTCGGCGCTCAGTGCCGCAGGCAGGTTGAGGATCGTGAGACTGTTCGCTTCCCGATCATAGACGATGTTGCCGCCGCGAAGCGCCTCGCGCTCGAACTCGACAGACCACAGGGATGTGCGCGCCTTGAACTTGACGAGGGATCCGAGGGCCTGACGGTTCGGAATAAATCGGTCGTTAAGGCCTCGGTCGGGGTCGGATAGGATGTCGAGCAGCGAGACCGGGTCGTTGGGCACCAGCTCGTTGGCGAAGGCCTCGAATTCAAGCTCTTCGCGATTCCGCGACGATCGCTCGCAGATCGCCTTGGCGCGCCCTAGGAACGCGTCCTTGTCGGCGCCCTCCATGCCCTGGTCGTCCGCGAATTGCCGGATCACCGCGACGAGGTCGAGCGTGTCCTGTCGATCCGCAACGGTCGTGTCGCATCCCAGGAATTCCTTGAAATATTCGGAAACGTCGCCCTTGCCGCGGAGGAATCCGATATAGCGCTGCTCCCCGGCCGCCCAGCCCGAAAGGCTGATCCGGCCCGCGAAGCGGAACCCGTCCATGTCGAGGTGGCGAACCTCGCGCACCTCAAGGTCACGGGTCAGCGCAGCGCCGAGCTTGTCGTTGACGATCGCGACCAGCAGGAACTGTCGACCGTCGCACTCGAAATGAGCAAAGAAGACATGCCCGCCAGCGGCGTTGGGGCGGCGCCGGGCTTGGACCTGAAGCGTCGTCATCAAGCTGGAGGTCAGCCCCGGAAAGTCCGGCGGATTCCCCGCAACATATGCGCGCAGATGCGTCTGGGTTGGGTAATTGATCTGGTCTTCCGAGAATCTTCCATGAGATTTCGACGATCGCCGCCGATATAGTTCATGCAGGTCATCAACGACGCGTTGCGTCGTGGGATTGACTGGCAGTTCATCGCGACCAGGCACGATATCGAAACCTGCTTCGGTTCTGCGAAGATCGTGGACCGCCACGTTGATGATGTTATTCGGCAAGCGCCTGTCTCCCCCACTGCTTTCGGTGAGGATATGCTCGTCATTGCGAATAACTTCCACATCGGAAATGTTGAATCGACGCGGTGCCTGAGCTGACGCGGATCAGGTGCGCGCGTTCGCCGCCCGGAGATGATTGCTATGGGTCGCGGCTGGGTGCGGTGGGGAAGCAACCAGCGAAGGCATTGGCCCGGAGAGGCGCGGGGCGGCCGAACGACCTGAATAGCCGTGGATCGGTCTCGATGTCCAAAAGTGTATCTGGCGCCGCTAGCCAATGGCGTCAAATCGGATCGAATGGCCGTTGCGCCGCGATCCGGCTCATTTTACCAATGTTCCCAAGTGGTCGGGTGGACTTGCCGATCGCCCAGGGTGGGTCGGTGTCGTGAGAAGCGCCGGCGCACCCGATCAAGAGTCGATCGGGTCCGGGACAGTCTGACGAGGTCCCGGAATATCGGCCGTTGCTTCCGGCGGCGCGGCGGTCGGGTAGTCGAAAGCGCCAGGGATCGCTATCGCATCGCCGTGGACGGGAACGACATCAGCACGCGCTCCGCCTCGACCGAGCAGGTCATTATCGGCGCTCTGGTCGATGGCGTCACAGCGCGGCTACACAGCGTTCCTGCCCAGGATGTCGGCGGTTGAACGATTACGACCGAGTGATCGCCGCTTATTCGGAAGCGGCACCGGCGCTGGTACCGCATTATGACGGACTACCGGCCGGTGGCGGGTTCGACAGCGTCGAAGCGCTCCTGCCCGATGGCAGTCTCGCGCTCGATATCGGTGCTGGTTCGGGCCGCGACGCCGCCTGGCTATCTCGCAAGGGATTCGAGGTCGTCGCGGTCGAGCCCGCGCCGGAGATGCGGGTGCGTGGCGAGGCGCTTCACCAGGACAGGAGCATCCGCTGGCTCGACGATCGCCTGCCAGGCCTGGAGCAGACTCATCGCCTCGGCCTGGCTTTCGATGTGATCCTCTTATCGGCCGTGTGGCAGCATGTTGAGCCCGCGGACCGGCCTCGGGCGCTACGCAAGCTGACCACGTTGCTGAGACCCGGCGGTGTCATGCTCCTGTCCCTGCGCAACGGGCCTGCGCCGGCCGGCCGGCCGATGCATCCGACGTCGGTTTCCGAGCTCGAGGGGCTCGCCAGGGTTTCAGGCCTTGAGGTGGTGCGTGTGTCCGACCGGCCGGATTTGCAGGCCCGGCGCGAGATCACATGGTCCATCGTCTGCCTGCGGTTGCCCGACGATGGGACCGGCGCGCTGCCGCTGGTGCGTGGTATCATCCTCGCCGATGGAAAATCATCGACCTACAAGCTGGGCCTTTTGCGCGCGGTCGCACGGATCGCCGAGCAGGCACCCGGCACGGCCGCACCGACGCCCGGCGCTGTGGATTCGATCGATGTGCCGCTCGGGCTGGTCGCCCTCAATTGGGTGCGGCTCTATCTTCCCCTGGTCAGGGCGGGGCTGCCACAGGCGCCCCGCAACAGCGGGCCAGACGGGCTCGCCTTTGCGAAGGTCGGATTCAGGGGACTGCTCGATATCGGCGCATGCAGCGCTGACTTGCGGATCGGCGCGCCGCTGACGGGAGACCTGGCGCAAGCGACGAGTAGGGCGCTCGGCGAGGCCGCGGCGACGATCGCAGCGATGCCGGCGCGTTTCACGCGCTATCCGAATTCCGACGCGCCGGTCTTTGGTGTGGCGCGCGCGCGGGGGATGAAACCAGCCGACGCGCTCATCCTCGACCGGGATACACTGGCGAGTTGGGGGATCCTCACGGTGCCCGGCCACTTGTGGCGGGCATTGTCGCGCCATGGCGCATGGATCGAACCAATGCTGGTGGCGGAATGGGCGCGGCTTATGCGGGGCTATGGCGACCGGGCAGGACAGGGGATTGCGCCGGGAGTTGCCGAGGCGGCGCTGGCTTGGGATGAACCTGTCAGGACGACCGCACTCGGGCGCCTGGCGGCAGAAAGGCTTATCGACGGTGCGGGGCTCAACTGCGTGTGGACCGGTCGGGCGCTGCGGTTATCGACGCTGGATATCGATCATTGCCTGCCCTGGGCGGTCTGGCCCTGCGGCGATTTGTGGAACCTGGCGCCGTGTGACAGGCGCGTGAACCAGCATGAAAAGCGTGATCGACTGCCGTCTGCCGCCTTGTTCGCGGATGCGCGCGAACGGTTGGAAGCATGGTGGACGGCCGCCTATTTGTCGGATGCCGCGCTTGGGGCGCGGTTCTTGCGTGAGGCGGCGGCGGCGCTGCCACTGGCGAAATCTGCGGACGCTGCATCGGTGTACGCGGCGATGGACTGGCGGCGGTTGCGGTTGCGGCAGGATCAGCAGGTGCCCGAGTGGGGTTCGACTAACTCCCGGGAAAGATGAGGCAGGGGCAGGTATCGATTACGTGAACGAGGCCGTTGTGGGTGATTGGTTGTTTGTAATTCACCGTACGCACGGGTGCTGCTCATAAATCATCTAATTTCAACAGGTCGTAAGAGTTTCTTAAAAACTGTCAGGGCACATTCTGAGGCGGCGGGGATTATAGGTCAAAAGCTAAATTTGATGTCGCAGTGTCGATTCCTCCGACATTCTCGTGCGCGCGACATCGATCCCCATTTCCGCGTATGGGGAAACGCAACGAGCGGGCGCAAAGTGAATGCGCCCGCTCGCCAGCACGGCGCTCTAGGCACACTCGGGGAGGGCGAGGAGGTTATCGGTCCACACCTTATCGCGATATGTCCGCACATATTTCGTTCCCCGAGCTGTTTCCGCCGTGCCGACACGGACCGTGTTCCCGGAGCCATCACGCACGTACGCGTATCCACTCTTGTTCTTGATCCAGTCATATATCTCGATCCGGGTGGAATTCCCCGTTTCCCGAGTTGCTTCGTCGGTCCAGCCCAGATGGCTGATGGCGGTGTGGGCGTCTTCGTGGTTCCCGCCCGCCTTCGAAATGCAGGTGATACGTATCGACATGGTTTCTCTTCCTAGTTCTTGCGGTTGGGGCGCTGTGTCAGCGCCGATGCTGCTGCGGTTTTAGCGGCTGCGCTCGACTTCGGATCTCGCAGGACCTTCGCGGCCGCCGATGCTGCGCGCTTGCTCGTTACTTCTGGTTTCTTCGCCACTGCTCACTACCTCTACGACTTGACGACCCGCCCGATTCGTCCTAAAAAAGACTACGTTTTCGTAGGTAGTTGCGGCAAAAAATATATCGCTTTGGGCGGACCGTCTTGCCTACGTATGCGTAGCGATACACCATCGAGGCTCGTATAGTCAAATGTCAGATGATGAAACCGACGACTTCGGTGCTCGGCTTATCCAGGCGCGCGATAAGCGCGGTTTGAGCCAGTCGGAGCTGGCGAGATTGGCGAAATTGCAGCCGGCTGCCATCGGGCACTTTGAACGTGATCGTCGGAAGCCGTCGTTTGCCAATGTTCGTGCGCTCGCTCGCGCGCTCAATGTGTCATCCGATTTTCTGCTGGGGCGTTCTGCCGCTATGGAGGGTGCGACCACGGCATTTCGCGGCGAGGGTAACCTCTCGCAGGGTGATCGTGACCACATCCAGTTGATGATCGACGTGATGAATCAGCGCCGAGACGCTGCTTCAGAGTGAGCGCGGCGAGGCCATCTTGGGCCCGCCAATGCGGCGAGCGGAAAGCGCGAGAATGCGGATACGATGTGTTTCCGGTCGATCCCTTCGAGATTGCGGCGGGTGAGGGGATTTCTCTGTGGCCCAAAAAACCGGACCAAGTCGGTGTGAGCGGCGGGATCGTTTTCAATGGCGATGACATCGGAATTTTCTATTCCACTGACATAGAAAATGCGGGCTTCCAGCGGTTCACCGTCGCACACGAACTCGGTCACTACTTCTTGGCCGGACACCCCGCAGCGATAGGTCCGGCGCACGTGTCGCGGGCAGGCTTCACTGAAGGTAGTGTCGCGATAGAAATCGAGGCGGACCATTTTGCATCTGGCCTTCTGCTTCCGACCAGCCTCGTTAGGCGCCAACTCGATCGCGGAGCTTTCGGCCTTGAGGGCATCGAGGAGTTGGAGGAGGTGTCCAAATGTTCCTTGACCGCTTGTGCAATACGGGCAGCTGAGTGCAGTTCCTATCCGATGGCGGTCGTGGTGAGCAAAGGCGCCGGGGTGCGGTACGCGTTCATCTCGGAGGGGTTCAAAAAACTCGCACGGCTTGAATTTCTGCGAAAAGGTTCTCCGCTACCGCCCACGCTCACACGTCGATTCAATTCCGACGACAGCAACGTCGCTTCTGGCAAGCGCGCTTGTGAAGCAACGACTCTGCGAGCGTGGTTCGGTGGCGATCGTCACCTTGAACTTGACGAGCAGGTCGTCGGGCTTGGCGCGTATGGCTTCACGCTGACGATCATCAGCACCGAAGCTCCGCCGCCCGACCTGGACGAGGAGATCGATGAAGAGGGGGAGCTGATCGAGAGCTACGCGCTTAAATTCGCGCACGGCAGATAGGCCCAGTCGGCTCGTGTAGGTGGGCCAGCTCGCCGGACGCGCCTGGACGGCGGTGAAATTTGAGTTACAGCGTCGGGCATTCGGCCGTACACCGGCCCACCATTTCACTCGCGAGCAGACGGTCTATGAACGGTATCACGAATTTTGAGCTGGGCTGGGATCCATTAGAAGCTGCTGCGGACACAGATCATGAGATCCTGACGGCGGGCAAAAAGCGCGAGATCAAGAATATCTTGAAGTCTTACGTCGGAACCTACGATCCGATGTCTGAGTTAATTCAGAATGCTATGGACTCGGTCGAGAGGCGTTTGGCCCTTGGTGAGCTAGGCTATAAACCTAAGATTTACATTAAGGTAGACCTCCAAGAAAACACCTTTCAAGTCGTAGACAATGGGATCGGCTTTACCAAGGAGCAATTCCTCGCGTTCATAGCTCCGAGTATTTCTTTTAAGTCGGGAGGATTGAGTCGCGGTAACAAGGGTGTGGGCGCCACATACATTGCATATGGTTTTAACAGTCTTGAGTTAAGAACGAAAAATTCGGCATTCACTTTCTCCGGAAAGTTCTTATCCGGACGTGAGTGGGTCGAAGACGATGCAGGTAGCGTGCACAGGCCCAAAATCGAACCAATCGCGGGGGTCGATGACGTGCTTGAGAACTTTGGGCAAGGCGCTAGCTTCAAAATTAAATTTGGAGGCAAGCATAC
>Ga0247735_1000367_pt1 | contig 17896 bp, 13 predicted proteins | sample UWRJL178409R2_FD_180934 | JGI IMG/M metagenome (GOLD analysis project Ga0247735, IMG submission 180934) | Plant litter microbial communities from Arlington Agricultural Research Station in Wisconsin, United States - UWRJ-L178-409R-2 | ecosystem: Environmental > Terrestrial > Plant litter >... | reverse complement strand
GGCAAGCCCGATACCCGCGACCAAGGCGATAATCGCCACCGGCGCAAAAAGACGCGCCCGACTGATCCAGTGTTTCATTACAACGACCCCCGCCACCGGAGACCACTGAAGATCCAGCAGGGTCTCACGGTTCATTGATTTTTGTCTCGGTAAGCTTCAGGTACCTCGCCCGGAGGTCGCCGCAAGACGTGTGTTCAGACTACGTCGGCACCGGCCAATCGGCCACCTTGGTAAAAAGCTTGATCCTGCAGCATGGTGTGTGCGAGCGCATCCGCTGTGGCCGATCGAATGGAAAAAGTCACGCAATGACGCAATCGCGGTCCCGCCTCGTTCGATTGCTGACTTCCCCCATCCTGCTGCTTGTGCTGTTCAGCTGCGCTTTTGTGGGCATCACCGTTCCCGACAACGCGCGCCTGTCGCCGTTCGACGAGTACGTCTACCTCGATTACCTCGCCAAGGTGCCCAGCCAGGTGTTTGTGCACACGGGGGAGGAGACCGGATCGGTCGCCCGCGAAGCCATCGCCTGCCGCGGCATCGTCAACTACGGCACCTACGGCGATTCCTGCGGAAGCAGCTCCTACTCCTCCGACGACCTCTACCCCTACGACGGCAAGACCGGGGCAGACATCTACACTCCCGGCTACTTCGCCGCCACCTGGGCGCTGGCCCAACCCCTCGTCGCCGCGGGCGTTGGCCTGCTCGATGCCGGCAGGCTTGTCGGGATGCTCTGGCTCTCTCTCGGCACCACCCTGTTGTTCACCCTGATGCGGATGCTGCGCGTGGCGACCCCCGTCGCGCTCGGGCTCTCCCTCGCGGTCATCGCCACCCCCGCGGTGTTCTGGTCGGCGACCTACATCAGCACGGACGCGCCGGTGCTGGCGTTCGCCTCGGCGCTGGGCATCGTGGGGGTGGCCAGCGCACGCCGCCGCCTGCCGTTGCTGCTGCTTCCGGTGCTCTCCGTGGTGGCGGTGCTGTTCAAGGTGCAGAACCTGGCCGCCGTCGGCATCGTCTGCGCAGCACTGTTCCTCTACCGGATCGTGCTCGCGTTCCGGGTCGACCCGGATTCCCCTGGCACAACCTTCGGGCACCGCCTCGGGCGGGTGCTGACCGACCCGGCCATCTGGATCTCCATCTTCACGGTTGCGCTCGCCGCCGCCGCCCAGGTCGCCTGGCTGGCATTCCGAACCCAGGAGGCACTGCGCGGCAGCGACGGTGCGATTGTGGATCATGTCCAGAAAGAACTGAGCACCGGGGCGCTGTTCACCGAGGCGTTCCGCTTCCTGTTCGCCGTCGGTGCCGGCGGTACAAGCCCAACCGTTATCGGCCCGATCGTGCTGGCCTGCCTGAGCGCGCTCGCCGTCGCCGCCATGCTCGGCACGGTCCTGAAACCGCGCGGGATTCCCGCCTCCGCGGTGGTCATCGCGGGCGTGACCCTCGGCGCCGCCCTGCTGATGGGCCCGGCCCTTTCCCTGGCGACGAGTATGGTTGCGGGGTATTACGTTCCCCTTCCGGCGCGATACGGCATTGTGCTGCTGCCCGCATTTGTTGTGTGTATCGGTCTCTTTGTGAACTCCGTCGGAAAACGCGGGGGAGTTGTCATCGGCTGCCTCGGAGCCGCCTGCGCACTGTTGGCCGTGCTGGGCTGACGCAAAACGCGCACCACGTGCGCCGAACCACACGGCCTGGCCGTTTACGATTCAATCCACTGAACTTTTGAAAGAGGAGCGCATGCCCAAGCTGCGACCCGGTGTTGTATCCATCGTCCTGGTGAACTTTCGGGGCACCGATGACACCCTCGAGGCCATCAAACACCTCGAAAACACCGACTGGCCGAAGGACCGCCTCGAGATCCTTGTGGTGGAGAACTCCTCCGGCGACGACAGCTACGAGCGCATCAAGGCCGCAGCGCCCCAGGTGACGCTGGTGCGGACCAAAACCAACCTCGGCTTCGCCGGCGGTTCGAACTTCGGTGTCGCCAAAAGCTCCGGCGAATACGTCGCGTTCCTCAACAACGACGCCAAACCGGACGCCCAGTGGATCGCGGCCGCCGTCGCCCGCTTCGAAAGCTCGCCCTCGGTCGGCGCCGTCGCCTCGAAGGTGCTCGACTGGGACGGCAACCTCGTCGACTTCGTCGGCGCCGGGCTCACCTGGTTCGGCCAGGGCTACAAACCGTTCACCGCGCAGCCGCAGCCGCTGGATGCCGACACCCCGCGCGACGTCTTGTTCGGAACCGGGGCAGCCATGTTTGTGCGCCGGTCCGTCTTCGACGCGCTCGCCGGGTTCGACGAGCGCTACTTTATGTTTTTCGAGGACGTCGACTTCGGCTGGCGCCTGAACCTCCGCGGCTGGCGTTTCGCCTACGAGCCCGGATCGCTGGCCTACCACAAGCACCACGCGTCGATGTCATCGTTCGGCTCGTTCAAAGAGACCTACCTGCTGGAGCGCAACGCGCTCTACACACTCTTCAAAAACCTCGGGGACGAGGCGCTCAACGAGGCGCTTCCGGCCACCATCGCCCTCGCGATCCGCCGCTCCGTCGCCAAGGGCAACCTCGACTCCGAGTCCCTCGACCTCCGTCGTCCCGGCGGTGACGACGTCGAGACCGCCGAGGTGTCGAAAACGACCATGGCCGGCGTCTACGCCATCGACCAGTTCGTTGAGAACCTGCCGTCGCTGCGCGCGTCCCGCGATGAGATCCAGGCCGGCCGCTCCATCTCGGACGCCAAAATCTGGCGTCTCTTCGGCCAGGTCGACGCACCGTCCTACGGCGGCGAGAACTACCTCTCCGGCTACGTCAACATCACCAACGCCTTCGACGTGATGGAATCCCCGGAACTCACCAAGGTCCTTGTGATCACCGGCGACCCGATCGGCGCGAAGATGGCGGGACCGGCGATCCGGTCCTGGAACATGGCCACCGCGCTGTCGGCGGACAACGCCGTCACGCTGGTCAGCCTGACCGGTTTCGAGAGCGTCGACGCACCCTTCGACATCGTTAAGGTCACCCCGGGAGACGAGCGGGCCATGGCCAAGCTCGAGCAGTGGGCAGACGTCATCGTTTTCCAGGGCCTTGCCCTCGCCCTGTTCGACTCGCTGCGCAAATCGACAAAGATCATCGTCGCCGATGTCTACGACCCGATGCACCTCGAACAGCTCGAGCAGGCGAGGGAGCTTCCCCTCGGCACCTGGGAAAAGCAGGTCACCGACGCGACAGACGTCCTCAACGAGCAGCTGCAGCGCGCCGACTTCCTGCTCTGCGCCTCCGAGCGCCAGCGCCACTTCTTCCTCGGCCAGCTCGCCGCCCTCGGCCGGATCAACCCGGCGAACTATTCGGATGACCCTGACCTCACCGGACTCATCAGTGTGGTGCCGTTCGGTCTCGACCGGATCGCCCCCGTGCACCACAAGGCGGTCCTCAAGGGCGAACTCGACGGCATCGGCCTCGACGACAAGCTGCTGCTCTGGAGTGGCGGGCTGTACAACTGGTTCGACCCGAAGACCCTGATCCGGGCCGTGGCGAAAGTCTCCACCGAGCACGGCAACGTACGGCTGTTTTTCCAGGGCACCAAGCACCCGCACCCCGGTGTGCCCGAGATGCGCATCGTGTCCGAGTCCCGCGCCCTCGCCTCCGAACTCGGTGCCCTCGGCACCTCGGTGTTTTTCAACTCGTCCTGGGTCGACTACGCCGAACGCCAGAACTACCTGGCCGAAGCGGACGCCGGCGTCAGCACCCACTTCTCCCACATCGAGACCACCTTCTCCTTCCGCACCCGCATCCTCGACTACCTGTGGGCCGGACTGCCCATGGTGGTCACCGAGGGCGACTACTTCGCCGAGATCGTGGAGCGCGAAAAGCTCGGGGTGGTGGTGCCGGCAGACGACGTCGACGCCCTCGCCGCGGCCCTCACCACGATCCTCTTCGATGAGAAGTTCATTGCGGCCGCCCGCCGCAACATCGCCAGGGTGCGTGAGCAGTTCTACTGGGACACCGTGCTGGAGCCACTGGTCAGCTTCGTCGCGGACGCGCGCCCGTCGAACGACCGTATCGGCCTGAACCCGTCGAAGCCGATCGCCGCCCGCCGCATCGCCCCGAAGCGCCGCAGCGGCATCCGTCACGACATCGGACTGATCGGCCACTACATGAAAAACGGTGGACCGAAGATCGTGGTCACCAAGATCAAGAGCCGACTGAGCCGGGGGAAATGAACCGTCTTGTGAGCGCGGGCCGGAACCTTTCCGGTTTCGCCCTCATCGTGGGGGCGACCGGGATTGCCGGTATCGCCGCCTACGTCATCACCTGGCTGGTGCCGAACCTCATCGGCGACGTGGATTACAAAATCTTCGCCGTCTTCTGGGCGGCCCTGTTCCTGGTGGTGACGGCGCTGTCCGGCATCCAACAGGAAGTAACGAGGGCAACCCGTCCGGTTGTCCCCGGTGGCGCCGCCGGGCAGCCGGGGGAGCCCCGGCCCGCGCGGGCGGCACGATTCGCCGCACTGGCCGCCCTCGTGGTGCTCCTGGCCACGCTCGGCACCGCGCCGCTCTGGCAGGCCGCCGTGTTCCCCGAGCTCGGCTGGGCGCTGGTGGTGCCGCTCAGCTTCGGGGTCGCGTCCTTTGTGTTCGTCGCGACCGTCTGCGGGACCCTGTACGGGCTCGAATCGCATCGGCCGCTCGCGCTGCTGATTGTGGTCGACCCGATGCTGCGCCTGGCCACGGTTGGGGCGGTATCGCTGTTCAGCGGGGACCTCGTCGCCCTCGCGTGGGCGGCGACCATTCCCTTCCTCGGCACCCTCGTGCTGCTCTGGCCCCTCGTCTCGCCGGCGGTGCGGGCGCCGTCGCAGCTCGACGTCGGCTACCGCGCGCTCATCTGGAATGTGACAAGGACCCTCGGTGCCTCTGCCTCGACCGGGGCGTTGATCGCCGGGCTCCCGCTGCTGATCTCGGTCACCGGGGCAGAGGAATCCGCAGCCCTGCTGTCCACCCTGTTTCTGACCATCACCCTGACACGGGCGCCGCTGGTGGTCACCCTGATGTCGATCCAGGGCTACCTGATTGTGCACTTCCGTGAACATCTCTCCAGCGTCGGGGCAGACCTGCGCAAGTACCTGCTGCTGGTCGCCGCAACCGCAGCTGTGCTCTCCGTGGCGGCCTGGCTGCTCGGCCCTCCCGTGTTCGGCTTCCTGTTCCCGAGCCTGTCGATTGTGCTCGACGGCTGGTTTTTCGCGGTCCTTGTCGGATCTTCGGCGCTGCTCGGTTCACTCTGCATCACGGGTCCGGCCGTACTCGCCCGTGGCAGCCACAGCGTGTACTCGATTGGCTGGATCATCGCCGCGGTGACCACCATCATCGCGCTCGCCGCCCCGCTCGGGTTGCTGGAGCGCACCACCCTCGCCCTGGTGGCCGGCCCGATCGCCGGGCTGCTGGTGCACGGTGTTCGCCTCGTCCAGCTGCGCGGACGGGTCACCGCGGCCTGAACCGTGCCCGGTCAGGTTTCGGTGTCGGAGTTTGTCGCCGAGCGGGATTCCTCCAGCTGACGGATACGCAGCTCGAGCAACGCGGAATTCTCGGCGAGGGTGCGTGTTTTGTTCTCAAGCACCGTCACCTCGGAACTGTTCTGCAGGCAGACCAGGAACAGGATGGCGATACTGACAAAAAAGACCAGGTTGGTCGGGATCGCCACACCAACAAGGTCCGCCGCCCAGTCGAGGGTGGCCGGGAACACACTGATGACCAGCGCCATCGCCCCGGCGACCAACCACCACAGGGCATGGCGTTCCCGCAGCCGCCGCCGGCGCAGCATCTCGATAACAACCCCGAGGGCCAGCAGGGTGACGGCGATTCCGAGGATGTAACTGGTCGTCGACATGACGCTCACCTGGTCGCGACGCGAAGTGTGGACGACGGGCGGACAAACGCGAAGAGGAGGGCGAGCACCGCGCGGGCAAGGTAGGCGGCAGCCTTCGTCGGGTTGTGCGAGGGGATGCCGCCGGCGCGGGCCCGCATCGAGACGGGAATCTGCCGCACGGTGCATCCGGCCCTCGTCGCGATGACCAGGGCCTCGATGGTGTCGCCGAGGTATTCGGCCGGGTAGTGGCGCGCGAAGAGGGCGACGGCGCGGGGACCGGAGGCCCGGAACCCCGAGGTGGTGTCGGTGAGGGTCGTCTGAGCGGCGCGGCTGAGGATGCTCGCGAGCACCACCATCGCCCACTGGCGGGGACCGGAGACGGAGTAGTCGCCTTCGCCGGCGAAGCGCGCACCGATCACGAGGTCGGCGGTGTCGAGGGCCTGCAGCAGCGCGGGCACCGAGGACGGGTCGTGCTGGCCGTCGGAGTCGATCTGCACCACGTTGTCGAAACCGTTCTGCACCGCGTACCGGAAGCCGGTGCGCATCGCCCCGCCCACTCCGAGGTTGAACGGGAGGGTGGCGACCAGGGCGCCGGCGTTGGCGGCGAGCCGGGAGGTCGCATCGGTGGATCCGTCGTCGACAACAAGGACCGAGACGCCGGGCAACTGAGTGAGGACCTCGCGGACGACATTGCCGACGGAGTCTTGTTCATTAAAAGCGGGCATCACGATCAGCGTTTTTTCCAGACGCGACATACCTCGCATTCTACCGTCCCCCACCCGGGAGCCACCCGGGAGCGGAACGAATCCGAGATGTTCTCACTGCTGTGGGGTGCTGTCAGGACCGTCCACCGGCGTGGCCGAGGATGATCCGCACCGCCCGCCAGTTCCTCGCCCGCACTGCCGCCGGCAGGTCGGCAAGGGCGTGCAGGCGCGAGGAGACGTGGGCACGGGCGGCCCGCGCCGCACGGGTCCAGCCGAGCTGGTCCGCCTCCGCGGCGACCGCGGCGAACAGGGCGGCCTCCTCGAGGAACTTGGAGCCGTCGGGCCCGCCGACCGCCGACACACTGGCTCCGTGCCTCCGGTAAGCGAAGATGGCGCGGTCGTCAACAAGCATGGCGCCGTCCCGCTCGATGATGTCGAGCATCATCCGCAGGTCCTGCACCACCGCGAGGTCCCGGCGAAATCCGATGTCGCGCACCAGCGAGGCCCGCCAGGCGACCGACGGGAAATAGGCCCAGTTGCCGCGCAGCAGGCTCGTCGCCAGTTCCTCCCCGCCGAGCACCCGTGTGCCGGTTTGCCGGCCGCGGTACAGCGCCTTCACCCGGTCGGCCAGCGGGCCGACCGGTTTCCCGTTGCCGTCGATAACGGTCACGCCGGGCTGCACCATGTCGACCCCGGGATGCTCTGCCACCAGTTCGAGCATCCGGTCGACGTAGCCGGGAAGCAGGATGTCGTCGCAGCCCATGATCACACCGAACTCACCGGTCATCACCTCGGCGGCGCGGGCGAAGTTGCCGCTGACCCCGAGGTTCACGTCGTTGCGCCGGTAGCTGATGCGGGGGTCATCCAGCGCCGCAGCCCAGGCCCCGGGTGCGGGGTCTGGATTCTGGTCGTCGAGGATCACCAGGCGCCAGGCCGGGTTGTCCTGCCCGAGCACACTCTGCACGGCCTGCATAAAGTGGTCCGCTCGACCGTAGAAGGGCATCACGATGTCGAGGATCATGGTTTCAGGCTAACCGGGCGACCGTCGCGGCAACCCCACGCCGGGCCCCTTGCGCCCGGAATGGCTATGGCCTGGTTCGCTAGTAGAGTCTCAGACGTGTCAAAGCCTGCCGTCTCGACCAGCCACTCCCGCAACGCGGGAACCCGGGGTTGGCGATCCCGGCTAGCATCCCTCCTCGCCCCGACGGCCAATGATCTCCCGCGCCTTCGGGTACTGCTGGCGTTCCCCGCGCTTCTTCTGATCGCCGGGGTCATCCTGATCAGCCTGTCGCTGAACGGATCCTCCTCTGGGGCGTTCCGCCAGTTTGTGGAGACCAGCGCGGACCCCGACCTGATCGCCGGCAACCCGCAGATGATCCGCACCGACGAGTGGAACGTGCAGACCGTGTGGGCCATCGCCCAGGTCGAGCAGGGCCTTCCGCTGGTGAACGAGACCTTCCCGGGCGGGATGGACACCACGGTGCCGCAGGATTTGCCGCGGGCCGACTGGACCACCGCGTTCCGCCCCCACCTCATCGGTTTCAACCTGTTCGGGGTCGACCATGCCATCGCCTGGAAGTGGTGGGTGCCCGCCCTGTCGCTGCTGGCCGCTGCCTACTGCTTTGTGGTCACGGTTATCCCGCGCCGCCCCTTCACCGCCGCGGCACTGGCCGTCGGGTTCTACTGCAGCCCGCTGTTCCAGTGGTGGTTCCTTGCCACCACCCTGTGGCCGGCCGTCTGGGGGCTGGTCGCGCTGACCGCCCTGGCCTGGGTGTCGAAATCCTCGAAAAAGACCGGCGGCTGGGTCTGGGCCGGCATCACCGGTTACCTCACCGTGGTGATGGCGATGGGGATCTACGTTCCCTACATCATTCCCGTTGTGCTGGTCGTGGCGTTCTACGCCGTTGGCCTCGCGGTGGCCGCCCTGCGCGGCGGGACGAGTTGGCGCACCACACTGGGCCGCTTTGTGCCGATCCTGGTCGGCGGCGGCATCGGCAGCCTCATCACCCTCTGGTGGCTGTACACCAAAATTGCCACCGTTGACGCATTCCTGAACACCGCGTACCCCGGCGAGCGGTTGACCCCGACCGGCGAGGGCAACCTGACGGGGCTGGTCTCCGCCTTCGCCTCCTCCTTCACCCAGGCGCTGAACTTCGGCGGCCTGCTCGGCCAGAATTCCTCGGAATCCTCTACCGTCTTTTTTGTTGGGGTGTTCCTTATCCCCGTTGTGCTGTGGATCATTGTGCGCCAGCGCCGGCTGCGGGGGGTGCAGCCGTGGCTGCTGATCTCGATGGTCGCCGTTGTCGCCCTGTTCGCCGCGTTCCTTTTCCTGCCGGGCTGGGACGCCCTCGCCCACCTGCTGCTGCTCGACCGCACCACCGCGAACCGCCTGCGCATCGGTATCGCGCTCGCGTCGTTTGTGATCGTTCCCCTCATCATCAAATATCTGGATGACGCGGCAGCGGAACGCTCCCGGCTGCTTGCGGTCGGCAATCCGAGCGCCTCGGTCGCGATCCGCCCCGGCCTTGTCCTGGCCGGCGGCATCGCTGTGCTGTACCTGGTCGGCCAGGTGGGAATCGGTGTGGTGCTCCGATCCTGGACGCCGGAGGCGTTCAGCCAGTCCAGCCGCTGGTGGGTGTACGCGATCCTCGGCGCCGCCACCCTCTTTTTTGTCGCCCGCCGCCGCCCCGGCCTCGCCGCCGGCGCCTTCGCGATCCTCACCATCGCCGGCACCATCACGGTGAATCCCGTCTACCGCGGCGTCTACGACCTCCGGGAGACCGATGTCGCCAAGGCCGTTATCGCCATCGACAAAACCGAGGATTACAGCTGGGTCGGTATCGGCGACCGCCTCACCACCGCGGTGCTGCTGGAGTCGGGGGTGCGTGCCTACAACGGCTTCCAGGGCGCCCCGTCCCGCGCCATGTGGGACGAGATCGACCCGGACGGCGAGTACGAGTACGAGTGGAACCGCCTCGCCGGCATTTCCTGGGTGCCGGGGGATGGCGAACCGATCGTGGGCAACCCGTTCGCCGACCAGATCCTGGTGACCTTCGACGCCTGCGACGATTTCGCGCAGGACAACGTCGACTACGTGCTCTCCGACAACCCCGGCCTCGAGGGCGAGTGCCTCCTGCCGGTCGAGGCCTTCGAGGTCGCCTCTGGCGAACTCACCATCTACCGGGTGCAGTAACGCCGCTCAGCGAACGGCGTGAAGCAGAAGGGTCCGGATGCTGCGCAGCTGCCGTGCGGCGAGGGCCCCGGGCAGTTGTGAGAGGGCGTTGATCCGCGAGGACAGGTGGACGCGCGCCGCCCTGGCCGCCCTGCGCCAACCGCGGCCCGCGAATTCGGCGCCGATCGTCTCGAAAAAGCGCTTCTCCTCAACAAACCGGCGGCCCTCAACGGCCTGCCACGACGAGACACTCTCGGAGTGGCGGCGGTACTGGAAGGTAACCTCTTCGTCGATCACGAGGGTGCCGCCGGCGAAGGCGACGTCGAGGGCGAGCGCCAGGTCCTGCACAATCTCGAACCCTGGCCGGAAACCGATCGGGGCGGTGAGGTCACGGCGCCAGGCGATGGCGGGAAAGTTCATCCAGTTGCCGCGGGTGATGCTCACGGCGAGGTCCTCGCCGGCGAGTTCGCGGGTGCCGTGCACCCTCGGTTTGTACAGCGCCTTCACGGTGTCGACCAGGGTGCGCACTGCTACCCCGTCCGAATCGATGGTGACCGTCGCCGGGTGGATCATCGCGGCGTGCGGGTACCGGCCGGCGACCGAGGCGACCTGCCCGACGTAGCCGGGCAGCATCACGTCATCGCAGCCGAACACCACAAACCATTCGCTGCTCGCCTGGTCGATGCAGGCCTGGAAGTTCGCGTTGATACCCACATTGGTGGTGTTGCGGTGGTACTCGATGCGGGGATCGCCGAGCCCGGTGAGCCACTGGCCGGCCGTCTGGTCCGGGTAGCAGTCGTCGATCACGACGAGCCTCCAGCCGGGATCGAGTTGAGCACGTACACTCTCGACGGCGAGGATAAAGTGGTCGACCCGCCCGTAGAAGGGCATCATGATGTCGACGGTCATGGCTTCCATCATGGCGTATCCGGCCGAGACCCACCGACGAGGGTGGTGGGAGAGACGCCCCGTAGAATGGCTGATTGCCAGCCGGATGTTTAGGACACAGTGAACGAGACCACCGTTATCGAACTTTCCATCGTGATGCCCTGCCTCAATGAGGCGGAGACGCTCGCGGTGTGCATCGAAAAGGCCATGGGCTACCTCGATCGGTCCGGCATCTCCGGTGAGGTACTCATCGCAGACAACGGCAGTACGGATGGTTCCCAGGACATCGCCCTCGCGCTCGGTGCGCGGGTGGTCGACATCGCCCAGAAGGGGTACGGCAGCGCGCTGATCGGCGGTATCGACGCCGCGTTCGGTACCTACGTGATTATGGGCGACGCCGACGACAGCTACGACTTCGCCAACCTCGACGGTTTTGTCGAGCGCCTGCGCGCCGGCGACGAACTCGTGATGGGCAACCGTTTCCGCGGCGGGATCGAACCGGGCGCCATGCCCCCGCTGCACAAATACCTCGGCAACCCGGTGCTCTCCAGCATCGGCCGGCTGCTGTTCCGCTCGGCCATCAAAGACTTCCACTGCGGCCTGCGCGGTTTCAACCGCGCCGCCATCCAACAGCTCAACCTGCAGACCACCGGGATGGAGTTCGCCAGCGAGATGGTGGTCAAAGCCACCCTCGGCGGCAAACGGGTCAGCGAGGTACCGACAACCCTGAAAAAGGACGGCCGCTCCCGCCCTCCACACCTGCGCAGCTGGCACGACGGCTGGCGCCACCTGCGCTTCCTGCTGATCTACAGCCCGCGCTGGCTGTTCCTGATTCCCGGCTCCGTTGCCTTCATCATCGGTTTCCTCGGCACCGGCTACCTCGCGTTCGGACCGCTCATCGTCGGCCGGGTCGGCCTCGACGTGCTCAGCCAGCTCTACCTTGCGGCACTGGCCGCCGTCGGTTACCAGGCGGTACTGTTCGCGGTGCTCGCCAAAACCTACGCCCAACACGAGGGATTCCTGATCCCGCGCGGGCGAAGTTTCGAGCAGCTGGAAAAACGCATCAGCCTTGAGCGCGCCGCCGTGGTCGGCGTCCTGGTGTTCCTCGCCGGCCTTACCATCGCGGTACTGCAGCTGGTGATGTGGGGCAATGCCGGGTTCGGTGAACTCGACGGCAACTCCGTGGTGCGCGTCGCTATCCCCGCGGCACTGCTGATGATCCTCGGCGCACAAACGGTGATGGCCGGAATGTTTTTCGGCATCCTCTCCGTCGGGCTGAAGCGACGCTGAGTATGCCGCCCACGATCTCCGTCGCCCTCTGCACCTTCAACGGCGACCGATTCATCGTCGAGCAACTGAACAGCATCATCGCCGGCAGCCGGCTGCCCGACCAGGTGGTCATCTCCGACGACGGCTCCACCGACACCACCCTCGACCTTGTGAACCAGTGGATGCCGCGAGCCGAGGCCCGCGGCATCCGGGTGACACTGCTCACCGACGGGCCGCGCGCCGGGGTCACCGCCAACTTCGCGCACGCGATCACCGCCGCCACCGGCGACATCGTGGTGCTCTGCGACCAGGACGACCGCTGGCACCACAACCGCCTTGCCCACGTCGCGCAGGTGTTCGCCGACTTCCCCGGCCTTCTCCTCGAGCACGGCGACGCCGACCTGGTTGACGAGGCAGGCTCACCACTCGGCAACACCCTGTTCCAGAACCTGCGGGTCAGCGCTGCCGAGCGCGCAAACATCAACGGGCAGGACGCGCTCGGTGCCTACCTGCGCCGCAACCTCGCCACGGGGGCCACGGTCGCCTTCCGCCGCGAACTGTTCGCCGCCGCCGCTCCACTGCCGGCGGAGTGGGTGCACGACGAGTGGCTCGCCATCGTCGCCGCAGCCACCGGCCGGGTCGCCGTGAACGATGACCGCCTGATCGACTACCGCCAGCACGGGAGCAACCAGATCGGTGTCAAAGAGCCCACGCTCGCCTACCGGATCACCCGGATGCTTGCCACGGCGCCCGACCGCAACGCGGTGCTCGCCACCCGTTCCGAGATCCTCGCCACCCGCCTGGCCAGCCAGCCGGGAGTCTCCGCGAAGGACCGCGCCCGCGCGAGCGCGAAAGCACGCTTCGAGCGTGCCCGCGCGGAACTGCCGGCGCTGCGGATCGCCCGCCTGCGCGGCATCCTAACACTGTTGCTGCGCGGCGACTATCGTCGCTACGCCAGCCAGGGACAGCTGGACGCCCTGCGCGATGTGGCCAAGGTCGCCTACCGGCCAGGCGCCGTCGACGGGGCGGCCGACACCGCGTCCTAGTCGGGCAGTCGCGCCCGCCAGCTGAGGTTCTGCGAGGCTTTCAGCGCGCAGATGACCAGGGTGAACCAGCCGAACTCGACGAGGGCGGAGCTTTCCACCACGGAGACGCTGAGCACCACAACCAGCACAAGCGCCGGCCACAGGTAGATGACGCTGCGCTTGTTGGAGGCGAGCACCCAGGAGCGGCCGAGGGCGAGCCCGGCGAAGGCGATAAACGCGGCGAGGCCAACCAACCCGAGCTGCAGCCACACGTCGAGGTAGGCGTTCAGGGCGGAGGAGTGCGATGCGCCGAACGGGTCGATGCCGATGTAGGGCGGCAGGGTGGTGCGCCAGTAGCCGATCCAGCCGAAGCCCTCGAGCGAATTGTCGGGGCTGGCGGCCAGGACGTCCTGCCAGAGGTCGTAGCGGAACTCGAACTCGCTGCGCGCGTTGACCAACGCGACGAGCCTGCCGCGCCCGGTGTACAGCAGGAAAGCGCCGAGGGTCACCGAGACCACCAGCACCACCTGCCAGACCCGGCGGGAGGCCGCCTCGAGGCGCCGAAGCGCATACAGGGCGACCGCGGCGACGGCCACGATGGCGAAGGCGCCGAAGGTCACGGGGGAGCGGGTGAGCAGCACGGTGCCCGCGCCGAGGATGAGGGATGCCGTGGCAAGGGGCTGCTCGACGGAACGGGTGCGCCATTCGACAAAAAAGGTGACGAGGGCGATCAGCGCCACGAGGCCCAGCTGGTTACGGCTGCCGAGCAGTCCCTGGATGGGGCCGGCGCTCGCCAGGTTGCCGGCGATCGACAGGAAGCGGAAGGGCACGTCCAGCAGCAGTCCAGACATCACCTCGAGCACCAGCGAGGTGACCAGGATGACCCGGAACACGTCGCCGAAGGCGCGCACAATCTGGATCAGGTCGCGGGTCAGGGCGACGTAGACCCCCAAAAAGGCGAACGCCCACTGGTACATCACCGACGACAGCGCCGCCCACTGGTAATCGGTCCAGAACACCGAGATGGCGCTCCAGCCGATAAAGATCAGCAGGCTGATGGGCAGGAGGCCACGCCATTCCAACTCGTGGCGACGCACCGCCAGCGACGCGGCGGACAGCAGCACAAGCGCGCTGACAATCCCGATCAGCCCTGCCCAGCCCATGGTGTTTTTGACCACAAAGGCGAGGTAGGCGGTGCCCACGATGGCGATGCTGATCGCGCGCCCGAAGCGCGCGGAACCCAACAGGACCGTGACGGCCTGAAGGATGTGCTGGCGTGGTGACGGCGGGATCATTGCCCTCCCAAGCTACGGCATACGGTGATGGGCGTCTGCTCAGGGGTTCTGGCTGCCCGGAACCCACGGCGGGTCGAGCGGGTGCGCCGCCGCAGCATCCACCGGTCCGGGCAGTTGGGCGGTGGTGTGCCTGGACAGTTTGGTCGACACCGCGCAGATCACAAGAAGGGCGAGGCCGTACTCCACAATCAGGCGGCTCTCGGCGAGGCTCTGCACCAGCAGCGCGACCAGCAGCAGGAGGGGGAGCAGGGAGGGCACGTTGTAGCGCCCGGGTTCGCCTGGCACACGCTGCGGCCGGTCGACGGCCAACCACCAGCTGCGCACCAGCGCGCCGGCGACGAGGGTGCCGAACACCACAACGCCGACAAAACCGAGCTGCATCCAGATATCGAGCCAGGCATTGTGGGCGTGCAGCTGGATCACGCCGGCGTGGAAAACGAGGTGGTCGAACGGATCGACCCACGGCACCCAATAACTTACCCAGCCCCAGCCGAACACGGGGCGCTGCTGCGCCATGTTGATAACCGTCTCCCAGATGCCGAGGCGTCCGGTGAGGTCGTTGCTTTTGCCGAGCACGCCAAGGATCTGGCTGCTGAACAGATTCACCGTGACGGGGATACCGGCCAGCACAACAACAACCAGCCCCCAGATGGCCCCGCGGGCACGGAGCGTGGTGGCCGCCCGCAGCAGCAGCACCACCGCGAGCACGGCGATGACCGCGACCAGCCCGATGGTGATGGTGGCCGAGCGGGTGAGGTACATCACCACGAGGGCGAGCAGGAGCCAGAGGGCGCCGACGGCCTTTCCGACAAGGGCGGCTCGCGGCTGCGGGGCGGTGGAGAGCGCGATCGGCGACGTGCTGGTGGATGCTGCCTGCACAAATTTCTGCGCCAGCTGCAGCCCGAACACAATAACGCCGAGAAGCGAAACGAAGCCGAGCAGGGACGAGTTGCCCACAATCCCCTGGATCTTGCCGCCGTCGAGGAGCAGGTCGCGCGACCAGTAGAGCAGCTTCGGCAGGTTGTCGGAGTTGTAGCCGGAGGTGTCCGTCCACCAGGGCAGCAGCGGCGCGCGCAGCACAAGGGAGACAAAAAGTTCGAACAGGATCGAGAGCCCGAGGATGATGCGCAGCACCACCCCGAGGCTGCGCAGCAGCTCTTCGCGGTTGAGGGTGACGGCGAGGGCGACCGCGCTGATAACCGTCAACAGGGTGCTGGCGAACCCGAGAATGGTCGCGCCCGGGTAGAACGACCAGAAGATCGACAGGCCCGCGAGGGCGACAAAGCCGAGCAGCCCGAGGGGCAGGCCGCCGAGCCGCCAGCGGTCGCGGTAGTGCACCAGCAGCAGCACGGAGGTAACCGAGATGACCGCGGCGATCGCGCTGAAGCCCCACCAGGTGAGGGAATATCGCCAGGCGTCGCCGGCGAGCAGCGTGAAAAAGGCGAAAGCCGCGTAGACCCTGAGGAATGCGCGGCTTCCGAGCAGCGAGTGAAGCATGGTGTCGAGGCTATACGACCGCGGGGCTTCGAGGCTGTGCGATCGCACGCTGGTCACACAAATGCGGCCTTCCCTGTAATGGCCCTGCCCACAATCAGGGTGTTCATCTCGCGGGTTCCCTCGTAGGAGTAGATCGCCTCGGCGTCGGCGAAGTACCGGATGACATCGTTGTCGAGCACAATTCCGTTCCCGCCGAACAGTTCACGGCACCAGGCGACAGTCTCCCGCATCCGTGCGGTCGTGAAGGCCTTCGCCAGCGAGGAGTGCTCGTCGCGCTGGGTGCCCTCGTCGAGCATCTCGGACACCCGGGTCACCACACCGATCGAGGCGGTGATGTTGCCGAGGCTTTTCACAAGAAGGTCCTGCACCAGCTGGTGGGCCCCGATCTCTTTGCCGAACTGGATGCGCTCCTTCGAGTACGCCACAGCGGCCTCGTACGCACCGATGGAGTTACCGACCGCGGCCCAGGCCACCTCCGCCCTGGTGAGGCGGAGTACCGCGGCGGTCTCGCGGAACGAGTTCGCGTTCTGCAGCCGGTTGGCCTCGGGTACCCTCACGTTCTCCAACAGGATGTCGGCGTTCTGCACAATGCGCAGCGCCTGCTTGTTCTCGATCTTGGTCGCACTGAAACCGGGGGTGCTTGTGGGCACGATGAACCCCTTTACCTGGCCGTCCTCGGAACTTTTGGCCCAAATGATCGCAACGTCCGCGATGGTGCCGTTGCCGATCCAGCGCTTCGCGCCGTTCAACACCCAGGAGTCCTCCGACGTGGTGCCGTCCTCGTTCGGGGTGCCGGGAACGAGGGTGGCGATGGTGCGAAGGCCCTGCGCCGCATCCGAGCCGGACAGCGGTTCGGTCAGCCCGAAGCATCCGAGCAATTCGCCGGAGGCCAGCTTCGGCAGCCACAGTTCGCGCTGCTCCTTCGAGCCACCCACCCCGATCGAACCCATCACCAGCCCGTTCTGCATCCCCACAAGCGTGGCGATGCTCGCGTCGACCCTCGCAAGTTCCAGGGCGATCCAGCCGCGGAAGACGGCCGAGTTCTCGAAGGTGCGGGTTTCCTCCCACGGCATCCCGAACAGGCCGAGGTCGGCGAGTCCCTGCACCACCTGGGTGGGGAATGCGGCGCGCGCCCAGTGGTCGTTGACCAGGGGGCGCACCTCCGCCTCGAGGTAGGCGCGAAGCGCGACGATGACTTCCTTCTCCCTGTCGGAGAGGGAATTCTCGTATCCATAAAAATCGCTGGCGAGGGGCGCAAATGACATGTACATGCTCCGTTGCTTGTAGACGTGTGCTTTGGTGAAGCCCGGCCAGCCTAGGGTTTGGCGCCCGGCATCCCTAAGCCGTTGGTACTTTGGTCTAACCGACCGAGAGAGACAGGCGAGATGTTTGTAGGCATCACCAATACGCCCCGCGATTACTCCTGGGGATCCCGCACCGCTATCGCCGAACTCTTCGGTTACGAACCGACCGGCATCCCCGAGGCGGAACTGTGGCTGGGGGCCCACCCCGGATCTCCCTCGGTGATCCTGCAGCCGAACCTGGCCGGGGGTGCCCAGAACCTCGCGGAGTGGATCGCGAGGGATCCGGCCGTCGCGCTCACCGGTGTTGCCGGTGCTGCGCTTCCTGCCGATCCCGAGCCGCGGCTGAGCTTTTTGATGAAGGTGCTCGCCGCCGGTGCGCCGCTGTCGCTGCAGGCGCATCCCACCCCCGAGCAGGCGCGGGAGGGCTTCGCCCGCGAAAATGCCGCCGGGATCCCGCTGGATGCTCCCTTCCGCAACTACAAGGACGCCTACCCGAAACCCGAGCTGATGCTCGCGCTCAGCGACACCTTCGAGGCCCTGTGCGGCTTCCGCTCCGCAGCATCCATTCGCGCCGATCTCGACCTGCTGGGAACGTCGGATGCGTCCATCAGCGCCCTGCATAACCGCCTCACCAGCGACGCGGCCCTTCCCGCCACCTTCGAGTGGCTCATCTCCCGGGGAGAGGGAGTGGCGGAACTCGTCACCAGCGTTGTGGACGCAGCCGCACCCATCGCCGGCGATGCGCCGCAGTTCGCCACCGTCATCGACCTGCATCGGCAGTACCCGGCAGACCCCGGCATCGTTATCTCGCTGCTGATCAACCGGGTCAGCCTGAAGCGCGGCGACGTGCTCTACCTGCCTGCCGGCAATATCCACGCGTACCTCGAGGGCCTCGGCATC
>Ga0247735_1000364_pt1 | contig 17997 bp, 13 predicted proteins | sample UWRJL178409R2_FD_180934 | JGI IMG/M metagenome (GOLD analysis project Ga0247735, IMG submission 180934) | Plant litter microbial communities from Arlington Agricultural Research Station in Wisconsin, United States - UWRJ-L178-409R-2 | ecosystem: Environmental > Terrestrial > Plant litter >... | reverse complement strand
TCGCCGCCGGTCAGGCTGTCATTGCCGCTGCCGCCAGTGATCTCTACCCGCTCGATGTTAGTCAGCGAGTCGCCGATGCCGGTGACCGTCGAGGTGGCGCTGCTGGTTGTATTGAGCGCAAAGGTGATATTTGCCGCCGACTGGCTATAGTCGGCTCTAAACGTGTCGATGCCATCGCCGCCATCGACGTGGGCGACTGAATTATAGCCATTGCCGTCGGGTGTGCCGTGGTAGAAATCATTATTGCCGCTTCCGAACTTCAGATTCAGCGTTTCGATGCTGTTGATACTGAGAGAGTTGCCGGAGCCGTAGCTGTACCCGCCGCCATTGCCACCGGCGTAGTAGTTGAAATAATCGGAATCCGACGTGCTTGAAGACCAGTCGACCGTCAGCGTATCGCTACCTTCGAGGCCGTTGTAGCTGCCGGCATTCACACCGACGAAGCTGTCGTTGTAGTTGGTGCCGGTGACGTTGGTCTGCTCGACGTTGGCCACGGTCATGCCGTTCGACAGGGTGTAGCCGCTTACCGTCTTGGTCATGGTGAGGCCGGACGTCGCAAGCGAGAAGTCGGCGTTCCAGATGTCGTAGTCGGCACCGCCATCGACCGTACCGGTGCCGAGGTCGGTATAGAGCGTGTCATCGCCCCCGCCGCCATTGAGAGTGTTGGAGCCACCACCGCCGCGCAGGATGTCGTTGTAATCGCCGCCGGTCAGGCTGTCATTGCCGCTGCCGCCAGTGATCTCTACCCGCTCGATGTTAGTCAGCGAGTCGCCGATGCCGGTGACCGTCGAGGTGGCGCTGCTGGTTGTATTGAGCGCAAAGGTGATATTTGCCGCCGACTGGCTATAGTCGGCTCTAAACGTGTCGATGCCATCGCCGCCATCGACGTGGGCGACTGAATTATAGCCATTGCCGTCGGGTGTGCCGTGGTAGAAATCATTATTGCCGCTTCCGAACTTCAGATTCAGCGTTTCGATGCTGTTGATACTGAGAGAGTTGCCGGAGCCGTAGCTGTACCCGCCGCCATTGCCACCGGCGTAGTAGTTGAAATAATCGGAATCCGACGTGCTTGAAGACCAGTCGACCGTCAGCGTATCGCTACCGCCGCCACCATCCACGTTGGATGATCCGTCCACAGGAGTCAGGGTCCAGCTGTCGTTGCTACTGCCGCCGGTGTAGTCGGTCATACCAAAGTTCTCCGGTCCCGCCTGGTGCAAGCAACATGACACCCAGGCGAGTGCAAGATGCGTTTCAGGCCAAGAAGTATGTGAACGTGCTTAAAGGAGTCCCCCCACAGGAATCAAATTATGCATATTCGATTGCAAGAAAACTGTATAGTCTATTAATCAGATGAAAGGACGGATGGATTTCACACAAAAGGGGGATAGGCTCGGTAACCGGGGCAAATTCCCGGGCAGTCATGCCTTTGCGAACCTGAGTAGGTGCGGGAGGGCTGGGACTGCGGGTGCGCCAGCAACGGCGAAGCGATCGCCGAGGAACTGGTAAAATGAGACGCCGAGCTTGCTGCACGTCTTGAGAAGACCGAGCATGGTGTCGCGGGCAACTTTGCCATTTTCACTGACGGTGCCGCCGGAGATCTTGCGCTTGGTGACGACGGTTCGGATGTCGTTTTCCGAGCCGTTGGTGTGGAGCGGGATCTCGGGCCGATCGAGGACGCGCAGCAGGTCGTTCTTGTGTTTATGCAGCCGGGCGAGTTGCCGATCGAGCGATCGAGCATGATATAGCCGGTTTTGGCAGTGAAGATCCTGTCGAAGCGCGCGCGCATCATGCGGGCTCGCTTGGGGTCTGGTGCTTGCTGGTACCCCTTGAGATCTGCGTAATACCACCAGATCAGGCCACACCGGATTTCAACGGCGCGACGCTCTGCGGCATTGGTTGGCTAGAGCTTGTACACCAACCTTTCCGCATGCATCCAACACCCCGCGTGGTGCCCAAGCCTGAACTGCCCGGCACCGTCGGAGACGATCACGGTATCGCGCAACAGGTCCTGCTCGCACAGACCGCCCCACAAGGCCGCGGCGGCAACGTTGACCGGATTGGGCGTGATGGCGAGCTTGTCGAAGCCTAACGCCTCCAGATGCGCGCGCCATGAGGCCGCGTCGACAAAACTGCGGGTCGGATGGTTGGCCAACTGGGTAATTTGCGCTGCCGCCATATCCATCGCGTGCATTTTGGCCAGCGCCGCGTCGTTGACGACGTGATCGGCACGTCCCGCCTGCAGCGTCAGCAGGAAAGCACGGCGGGACTTCGACCGTGTCGTCCTGAAGACCGTGAACCGGTTATCGCCGGCTTGCGTCACAAACGCGGTCTTGCCCGCATGGCGCGCGGAAGTGTCAACGACGCTTATCCAGCGCGCGGTATCGAGACCGGTGCGGAACACGGCCTCGTCTTCGGCCACCAGTGCCTCCAGTCCCCTACTGAGCAAGCGTACCACTTGCCGTTTGGAGATCCGCAGGCCCATGCCGTTCAGTAGCGCGGTCATCCGCTCGCTGGTCACCTGACCCTGGAAGTGACCCGCCGCGATGAACCGGCGCAGTTCAGGGCCAAAGCCGCCAAGGATGCCGGGCGGCAGCGCCGCCACGATCCGCTCTCCAGACGCCGTCTCCCAGCGTTCGCGACGATACCGCACTTCGACCGCGATCCGCAGGTCTTGCACCAGCACGTCTTCATAGCCTTTGAAGCGCGCATCCGGCGGTACCGCTGCCGCCTTCAATGTGACCTCGGACGTCACCACGACCTTGTCGCGCACCGAGGCCGGTCGGATTGCCCGCGACATCATGCTTGGCCTGATGAAAACATGCGCCAAGCTCGGCGTCTCTTTCTACCAGTTCCTCGGTGACCGCTTCGCCATCCCCGGCGCAACACCTGTCCCGTGGCTACCCGACCTCGTCATAGCCGCACCCGCATGACCGCCCGGAAATATGCCACGGTTACAGCCTCGCTTCACCAACAGGCTCAAATAACGCGATTTTCCTGGCGCGCATTTTCCATGCTGCAACTGCGTGCCCGGGAATTTGCCCCGGTTACATGCATGTCAGGAATGGCGCGAACCCGAAGAATACCGTCGCGCCGGGCGGTTCCTACGCTCGTCGGAATGGGGACGAGCCACACGGCCTGACGTTGGCCGGCTTGGAGGGCGGTTTGCGCGCGTTGGCAGACCCCCCCCCTCTTCGGCATTGGCAAGCAGCGCAAGCGCAAGCATCAGGAAAACCTGTCCGATCGTGTCACGGTCAAACAATGAGCTTTCGGTACCGTTATGGCCGATGCAAAAGATTGCCATAGATGCGATCAGTGCGCAGGCAGCGAAGCTGAAGCCGGGCCGCCCGAGCAGCCGACCCAACGGCACGATCAGCGTAGCGGCGAGAACGATGACCAGCCCAGGCAGGCCGATCGTAACCATCAAGTCGAGAAACCCGTTATGCCCTTGCGTGACGGTTCTTAGCCAGCCCACCTGCTCGCTTTCAATCGGACTGGCAGCGTTGATATTCCAGAACGAACCATAACCTGCGCCGAGCATCGGATTGCTAAGATAATAGCGGGCCAGCGGTTTCCAGATCGTGGTACGGCCAGTCAGGTTGCTCGGATCGCTGACATAGTTCAGCATCGTGTCGCTCTGCATACCGAAGTGGAACGCAACTGCCAGCACGGCGATCAGCGTCGCGGCAATACCGATCCGGGCGTGGTGCGAGAGCCGCAGCGTTGCTGCATAGCGACGGTTAAATAGCGCTACACCGAAGCCGAGAACCAGCGCTACAATGATCAGTCCGATCGACGTTTTCGAATTGGACAGAATCAGAAAGATGCCCGCACCAGCAATGGCAGCGCCCAGGGCCCAATACGGGAGTTTGCGCCGATCAAACGCGAACACGATGATCGTCAACGCGGAGATCAGGCCGGCGAAGTTCTTATGCGCCATCATTCCGCGCCAGTCGCCGGCGAGTCCATCGGCGTCAGCAGGTTGATGAATCCCGATCGTCGGCAACAACAACGATGTCGCAAAATTGGCGATCAGCACCAGGATCAGCGCGCATCGGACCATCAACAGTGTGCGTTCATAGCCTAGCTGGCGCACCAGAGCGAAGACCGACCACAAAACGAGGCTGGTAAGGATCAGGCGACGCACACCGACGCCAGGGTCAACCGCCCAGAGCAGACTTAGCCAGCACCAACCGAGCGCAACAACGAGCGGCCACGGCACCACCGCCAATCGTTCAGGATGGCGCACCGGCCGCATCGCTACCACCGCCAGCGCGAACACCACCAGATAGCCGGCTTGCCGACCGAGGTTGCCCGCGCCCTCCGCATTATCCCCGAGGATCGTCATCGCCGGGCCAAGCAACGTCAGAGCCAGCAATCCCACCATCCCCGCCATTGCGACAGGCAAGCGCACGGGTTGCGAAAAATCGGTAATGCTGCGTGCTCTTATCGCCACCGCTAAAACTCCGGCGCCCACCTGGCGGCGCGATTGAACATCTCGTTGCCTTACGGAGTTTGCGACGCTCGCTCAAGGCGGGTGCGTTCGTCGCAACCGGACAAACTGGCGCATGGTGGAATATGCCATTGCCAAATAAGCCGATTGGCATGATCTGCATGCGTTCGGAGGTTGAAGGGCACGACCGTTTGTAGCGAGCGCAGCCTAGGAGAAACCGAGTAACCGAGGGGTACGGAATGAAAATTGTGGTATTCGGACTTGGTTATGTTGGCCTTTCCAACGCTGTGCTGTTGGCCCGCCATAATGAAGTGGTCGCCATCGATATTTCCGCCGATCGCGTCGAAATGCTCAACGCGCGCCGATCGCCAATTGCCGATGCGGAGCTCGAGGATTTCCTCGCGAACAAACCGCTCAATCTCACCGCAACGCTTGATGCCGCAGACGCGCTTATCGATGCCGATTATGTGATCATCGCGACCCCAACCAACTACGATGTCGATACCAATAAATTCGACACCTCTTCAGTTGAGTCTGTGATAAAAGCGGTTACTGCGACGAATATCAATACGACGATTGTAATAAAATCGACCATTCCCGTCGGTTTTATCAATGACGTGCGTGGGCGTCTCGGCACACAACAAGTCATTTTCAGCCCTGAATTCCTGCGCGAAGGCCGGGCCCTGTACGACAACTTGTACCCATCACGTATCATCGTCGGGGAGCGCTCGGAGCGTGCGCGTATCTTCGCCGATCTTCTGTTGCGCGGTGCCGAGAAGAAGGATGTCGAGATTCTTTTCACCGATACGAGTGAGGCTGAGGCTATAAAGCTTTTTGCCAACACCTACCTGGCTATGCGTGTGGCCTTTTTTAATGAACTCGATAGCTATGCGATGGCCCGCGGCATGGACACGCGTCAGATCATCGACGGAATCGGCTTCGATCCGCGCATCGGCCGTCACTACAACAATCCCAGCTTCGGTTATGGTGGCTACTGCCTGCCTAAAGATACGAAACAGTTGCTAGCCAACTATTCGGAAGTTCCTCAGAGCCTGATACATGCGATCGTCGATGCTAATCGCACTCGAAAAGATTTCCTAGCAGATCAAATTATTTCTAAAAAACCCCGAAAGGTCGGTGTATTTCGTCTAGTAATGAAAGCTGGTTCAGACAATTTTAGACAATCGTCTATTCAAGGAATCATGAAAAGAATCAAAGCTAAGGGCATTGAGGTCGTCATCTACGAACCGGCAATGCCCAATTCAGAATTCTTTGGTTCAAAAATTATACACGACATCAACGAATTCAAGCGAGAATGCGATGTTATTATAGCCAATCGCATGGTCGCCGAAATTAAGGACGTTCAGGATAAGGTTTTTACTCGCGATCTGTTCGGATCAGATTGAGAGCACGATGGCCCAGAACCATAGTAGTCTACTTATCCTAAACCAGAGTGTGGAACTCTTCGATCGTCTGCCAATAGGAGCGGTGACCGCGCTGGCGCGGATCGTCGAGGGCGGCATTCCGACCGAGGAGCTGATCGCGCAGGTGCTCGTCTCCAAATATACGGATCACCTGCCGCTGTACCGGTAGGCCCAGATCTATGCCTGGCAAGGCGGTCATCGCTGGCGGAACGCCGTCGGCAAGGCCCTCTGCTCCCGGACGCTCCGGCATGAATCTGCAGACACCCTCAGGCGTCTGCAGTCACCTTCCAGTATTTATCGACCAGTTCGCGCGTGTTGCGGATATTGCCGCGGCTTGAGGCGCCGAAAACGATACTCTCGATATTTGGTTGGTCACAAATCCACTGGATCGCCTCGTCGGGCTTAAGCGCACCCGAGGCGAAGACGGACATCGCGATCGCGCGGAACTTGTGGTTCTTCAGCGTCCGCTCATAGGCCTCCATGCCGCCCGACATGCGGAAACCGATCTTGTTGATGTTCGAGCAGACGATCGGATTCTCGATGCCCAGTTCCTCAAGCACCGGTACCAGACGCGGCGTATTCATTGTGATGAAGCCTGGCTCCGCGCCGTAGCGGTTGCGGATATGGTTGGCGAAGATGCGGAACGCTTCGTTGAAGCCCATACCGAGCAATAAATCGACGATCACATTTTGGACGAAGATCACCGGGGTGTTGAGCCCTTGGAACATCTTCATTTCGGCATCGATCAGCAGCGTGCCAATACCTTCCACGTCCTTGCGGGCAAGCGACATTCCGCCGCGAATCGCCGCGTCGAACAATCCTTCGCTAGGCAGGAACTTCTTGAGCGCGCCAAGCGGCCCTTCCTCAGTCATCGCATTCGCATATTTATGCGCGTAGGGCATGCATGGGTAGAAAGCATAATTTGCATAGCGCGTTGGATTGGCGCGAATATGCTCCGCGACCAGCCCGATGCGATCGTGCGTGGTGCACATGAAGGTCTTGATGCCTTCATCATACGCGGCGTCAAGCACGTCGACGATCGCGCCGATCTCCTGGAAGCGCATCGACTGGGCGCGAGCTTTTTCCTCCGACATGTGATTCACACCGAAGAACTGGTTGTCGCCGAATAGCAGCTTGTCCATCATATCCCCCGGATTTTCAGCGCGCGAATAGCGAGAAGCGTTTGCGCTGGGGCGCAGCGGAGCGGGCGCCCAGCTCTTCAGCACCCCTGGGCCCAGCCTCCGCATCGGCGATCATCATGGAAATGACCTCGTCGGTCTGCGCGGCTGATACGAAACTGTTGATGTTGTGCGCCCTTTTTTCGGAGACGGCGCGAACGAAATATTCGAGCTGAGCCGAATATTCCTCGCCGCGAATGTAGAAATCAACCTCTTCGGTCAGTTCAGTCGTGTAGCGCACGTTCCAGCCCGCCCCATACCCTGCGGGCAAGCCCTCCGCTTCCCGCGCAAAAAGCTGCACTTCCTGCCGATCGGCATAGATGCGGCCCTTGGTGCCCCATATCGTGATCTTGGTCGACATCTTGCGGTAGGATTCGTCGGACCAGTTGACCGAAATTGCCGCAGTTTTGCCGTCCTCGAAATAAAGAGTGCCATAAACTTCGTCGTCAGTGTCGCGCGAAAAAATCTTTCCAAGTACGCTGCCGCCGACCGCCTTGGGCATGCCAAAATACCAGTTGAGCAGGTTCAGCGGATGCGCTGCATAGTCGTAGAGGCAACCACCGCCCTCGGTACGCTGGGTACGCCAGGTCGATCCCTTCGCCTTGAGTACCACCGGACCGTAGGCCTCCGCCATCACATGACTGACCTCGCCGATCGCTCCCGCGTCGAGCAAACGCTTCACTTCCTGGAAGGCGCCGACGAAGCGGTAGTGATAGCCGACCTGGTTCACCAGGCCCTTCTCCGCCGCCAGATCGGCGAGCATCTTCGACTCCTCGCCGCTCAGCGTGAACGGCTTCTCGCAGAAGACGTGCAGGCCCTTCTCCATCGCCGCCTTGACCATCGGCACATGCGCGCGCGATGGGGTGGCGATGATCACCGCATCGAGTTGGGCTTCCTCGAGCATCTTGGCATAATCGGTATAGGTCTTCAGCCCCGTATATTTTGAAAGGATATCCAAAATATAGCCTGTCGAATCGCAAACCGCAGCAACCTCGACACCTTCAATCGGGCGAACGAGTCCAAGATGCGAGATTCCCATCTTGCCCAGTCCGACAACGGCGACACGAATCATTTTGCGTCCTTCCTCATTCCAGCCTGCTTCGCGACCGGATCAATTTGATGCGAAGACATCCACATGGGAATCGACGACGCGATCCCAGCTATACGTCTCGGTCACGTGCTTCTGCTGGGCACACCCATGTTCCGCAAGCCATTCCGGTTCGGCCAGCGTACGCTCAAGCTGGTGCAACAGATCGTCCGTGTCGCTCTGCTTGAAATAGATGCCATGCTCTTCGAGAGCATAGCGATTCATTTCGATGTCCGAGCAGACGATCGGGGCACCCAGGAACGCGCTTTCGAGGATCACTGGCGAGAGTCCCTCGAGGTCGGACGGCTGCACATAGGCATAGCAGTTGCGCATCAACGCATGCGTCCCGCCGCCATAGACATAGCCCGGCATGACGATGCGCGGATCCTTGGTCCCCTTGATCTGCGCCGAATATTCGGTCTCGGTTGGCGCACCGCCGACCATCACGAGTTTCTTGTCGGTCTTCAGCCGTTCGAACGCTGGAACCAGATAATGCAGCCCTTTGTCAGGAATGAACCGGCCTACGAATAGGAAATACTCGCCTTTCTTGAGGCCGAGTTCGTCGAGAATCTTCTCCGAAGCAGAGTCGTAATCGACGTCGGCGCCATAAGGGATCAGCGCATATTGGCGCTTGAACCGCTCCTCGAAATCCTGTCGCGCGAAGACGTTGTCGAAGATGATCTGGTTGTGCACTCGTGCGCTAAGATTCATCATCGCCTTGAGATACAGCTTGGCGAGCGTCGACCATTTGTCACGCTCCCATTCTTTGCCGTCTTCGGTCAGGAAGGTTTTCTTGCCCGCCAGCCGCAGCATCAGCCCGAACGGACTGTTGCCGCCATTCTGCATGTGGACGACGTCAGCACGGTTATGGACGATGATGTCCCAAGTGACACGGAACGAGTGCCACAATGCCTCGATGCCCGATTTTCGGAAGGTCTTGAACGTCCGCACCTCGACGCCGCGGAAATCATGCGGAACCGCGACCGCCTCATCCCCATAAGCGCGGTTGTAGCCGACCACCTTGTGTCCGCGCGCCGCCAGCCGGGGCAGCAACTCGAGCACATATTTGTCGGCACCCGCGCTGCCGGGCCGCGGCGGTAAGCTGCGGAAACCGAATGAGGCGATGCGCAGAGGCTTCCGAGGCGTGCTCATTCTGCGGCTTTGAGCTCGGCGCCTTCCAGCCCGGCAATCACTTCGCCATAGTAATCCCGCATGTACTCCTTCAGCGAGACTTTCCAGTCGCGCATATTGTCCATGCCGAGCAGCTTGAGCTTGTAGTTCACGAGACGCTCGCAAGGCGGACGCGGCGCGAAGAATTCCTTGGCGAAGAAGTCGGACGCGACCGGCTTGATCTCGATTTTATTGGACAGGCCGAGCACATCGACAAGCTCCTGCGCCACCTCGAACCGGCCGGTTTCGCCACCGCAGACCTGGTTGTAGAGGCCATAATATTCGGTATGCAGCATGCGCTCAATGTTGCGCGCGAAATCGACCGTGTAAGTCGGTGTGCCGAGCTTGTCGTCGACGACGTTAAGCACCGTTGCCCCCGCCTCGATCTGCTTCATCATCTTTGAGATAAACTTCTTGTCCTTGGCGGGGCCGCCGCCCATCATCCAGCCGGCGCGGAAGATGAAGTGCTTCTGTACCGCGCGCTGGACGTAAAGTTCACCCATATACTTGCTACGAGCATAGACGCCGAGAGGATTTGGCATGTCCCAATCATCATACAACATCTTCTCGCCGTCGAAGATGCCGGCAGTCGAGATGTAGACCAGCGGTATGTTCAGCGTGTTGGCGATGGCGCACGCATATTCGACGGCAAGCGTGTTAGTGCGATAGGCGTCATCGGGATTGTCTTCGCAATATTCGAGACTGGTGTGCGCGCCGAGATGAATCAGCGCGTCTGGGCGGAATTTCTCCACTGCGGCCTTATATTGCGCGAAGTCGCGGAAATCGCAGTAGGACAGCCACTCGGCATTGAGATCGATATCGCTGCATTCGACCTCATGGTCTTCGGCAAAAACCTTGTGAACGGCCTCACCCAGCATCCCACCACAGCCCGCGACATAAACGCGCATCCGAAATCCCCTTGTTCGTTCGTCAATTTCTCTAGGCGATCCTGCCCTAAATGAGCAAGAATTTATTGCGACGCGGCATGGATCGCCCCCCCCCAAAAAAAACGCCGACTTTTGTTTGCGGTGGTTTAAGTCGCGATACCGAGTTCTTCATAGAGTGTCATCATGCGCTTGAGGTAGAGATCGGTGCTAAATTCCCCGCGCGCGAACGCCATCGCCTTTCCGCCCATCTCTACCAGCTTGGTATCGGATGTGGTGAGCACGGCCTTGAGCACCTGTCCGAGCGCCTGTGCATCACCACTGGGGAAAAGCCACCCCGTCTCGCCCGGCGTGATCATTTCGGAAATGCCGCCGATATCAGCCCCGATCACGACTTTGCCGAGTCCGAAGGCCTCGAGAACCGACTTGGGCGCATTTTCATACCATTCCGAAGCCAGAACGCAGGCGCGCGCGCCGCGCACCACCGAAAAAAGCGCTTCGCCCGACTGCCGGCCATGGAATACGACCTGCGCGCCGGTTTCGGCAGCGAGCTTGCGCAAGTCCTCTTCCTCTGGACCTTCACCGACGATCTGAAGCGGCATGCCCGCTGCCGCGCAAGCACGAACGACGGTCGCCACGCCCTTTTCAAACGACAGCCTTCCAAAGTAACAGAGGTAGTCGCCGGGCGCGGGAACCGTGTCGACAGATGGTACGGCGAAATCGTTTGGAATGTAGATAAGCTGCTCTCGCGGCCAGCCCCATTCGACATGCTTCTCCAGATAGAACCGGCTCGGGCAAACCAGCCGGTCGACGTTCCTGCTGTACGAACCGTCGAGCCGGTGAATCGCAGATTCGATGCTGATCAACGCAGAAAGCGGCAGCGAGCCATGCATGCAACGCTTGGTCGTACAGTTCCAAACCTTGTTGGGCTTGCACGCCTCGCAGACCTTGTTGCTGCCATCGACCATCCGATAGGCGGGACAGCACATCTTAAGATCATGCACGGTGAGCACAACACGCGCACCACGCCGCTTGAGTTCGGCGAGGATGTTGGGCGCAATATGGTGACGGATATTATGGACATGCGCCACGTCGGCCGGGAAATCGTCGAGCAGGCGATTAATCGCCTTGGCATGGGTGGAAGAACGAATGATCTGCTTGGCGATGGAGAGCTTGCGCGCGAGCGAGTAACTATGTCCGAGTTCAATTTCATCGACGAAATAGCGCGACCAGGGCGTTTCATCGTTCTTGGGATGGTGCATGGCAAAATAGGCGCTTTCCCATCCCGCTTCTTCGAACAACGCGCCGTGCTCCAGATAGACCACGTCCGATCCGCCGCGCCGGTAATGATAGGTATTGATATTGAGCAGCTTGGGCATGGCGGACGTTTCTCCGGACGCAGTGATTGTTTCCGCATCGCCCGCGTCCCTATATCGCAATAACGAAGACGATTGGAAGCCGCTCGCAAACTGTTACGAAGGGGACCGGTGGATTTTCCGAAACGCCATTCGCCGATTGCCATCAAAGCGCAATGTGGATAACTACGAGGCGATCCTATAGCCAGCGCTCGGCTGGTCGGATTAGCGCGGGACGACGCGCACCCGGCCGCTGTTTGGTGTTGACGCGAGCGGGTGACGCCAACACAGACATGCGGAATGATCAACAGGCGGGACGCAGGCAATCTCATGTCAGACGCACGCGAATCCTCTGTACGGATCGACACGCCGGCTAGCGTTGACGCTGGGGCTGCGGCCAATCGTTATGCGGGCTCGCTTGGTAGCAGTGCTTTGCAAGGCATGTTTTGGTCGCTGGTCCAGAACTGGGCCGGGCGCATGCTGAACTTCGTCCAGTTCGTCGTACTCGCTCGCTTCCTGTCGCCACAAGACTTCGGCCTAGCCGCGGCTGCGGCGATCATAACCCTGTTTATCACGCTCATTGCAGAGTTCGGATTTGCTGACGCGATCATCCAGCGGCCCAATCTGCGGGCTGAAGAAATTAACCTGCCTTTCTACCTTTCGATAGGCGCCGCCAGCCTGCTAACGGTGATTGCAATTGTATTCGCTGACATGTTCGAGCGCTGGTTGGCCGTGCCTGGCTTGGCACGAATCGTGATGGTGCTTAGTCCCGTGGCGCCAATCACAACGGTGTCGATGATCCAAGAATCGGTCTACAAGCGCAATCTATCTTTCAAGATGCTTGCCTTTCGCATCATGATTGCCAACGTCATCGCAACATGCGTGTCGGTTCCTTGCGCGATGATGGGGCTGGGCGTGTGGAGTTTGGTCATCCAAACGTATCTCGTCGCAGTGATCGGCGCCGCGTGGATCTGGCGCAAGCCATTGTGGAAGCCGGGCCGAGTGCTGCTTCCTCGTGTTGCACTGAAGATGGCACGCTTTGGCGTCAGCGTGGCGGGTATGCGGCTGCTGGATTTTGCCTCGACGCGGACAGTCGAGGTGCTAATGATCCGGCGCTTCGGTGTGCAAACATACGGTTTTTATACGACGAGCGCCAAGCTCAATCAGACACTGATGGATCTGCTGCAGGCCGCGCTCAACGATGTATCGCTATCGCTCCTCTCAAAGATATCGGACCAACGCGAACGGTTAGCCGCACTCTATCGTACTTCGATCGCGATCGCCGGCAATATCGTCCCGCCGATTTTCGTCGCTGCGGGCGCGCTCTCACCAGAAATTTGTTCCGTGCTATTCGACGAGCGTTGGAAAGGTATCGATCGACTAGCTATGCCGCTATTTTTGTTGAGCGCATTGCAAGCACTGCAGTTTTTCAGCAGGCCTTATCTGAATGCGCGCGGAAAATCCGAAATCGTTTTGCTGATTTCCGCTATTAAGACTGCGAGTATACTATTCGTTATATTATTGGCGCCAAGCCGTGATATTTTTGATCTGGTTTTTTATTTCGTTCTGGTTCAGGTCGCATTTTCACCTATATCGTTTGGCTTTGTCGCACGTGAACTTAGGCTCCCTTACTTGCAGATTTATGCCGACCTCGCGCCGATAGCATTGGCTTGCACTGGAGGTTTTTTTGCGGTCGGCGCCGTACGCAGGTCCGTCCAACTTCAAATCGGTACATCTCCGCTGCTGAATGGTATGGTACTGGGAATCATCTTTGCCTTGATTTACGCGGTGCTGATTCTATTGTTTGGACGCCGTCAATTGAGCGTAGTCTTCGACTTCGCGCGCGCCAGATTACAGGAGAGAAAGCGTGCTTAAGACTCTTGCGAAAAGCCTGATGCCGGCAAGTGCCATCAAAGCCATACAGACGGCGCGCACGGATCGTCAGCTCGAAATGCTACATCCTGCCTGGATCGCTGCGCGCGAAGCCCTAATGCCGGTGCAACCGCTCGAGGGTGCCGGCAGGATATTGCTCGTTCCCAGCGATCCTGTCCAAATCGCAGGGTCGTGCGGCGACGAGGCGATGGTCATGGCGGTCAAACGTATGGCCGAGGAAAGCGCAGCGGGAACCGAGCTGCACGTCCTCGTTTGGAATGCCGCCGCCAATGCCGCCGCCGAGCGGCTCGGGCTGATCCCGGTACCAATCTGGACTGAGGGTGATTTCATCGGCGCTATCATCCGCGAACTCAAAGCCCGACGCTTTCGCGCCGCAGTGGGTATGGGCGCCGACATGATCGACGGCATCTACGGCGCATTGGAGCCCGCCAAGCAACTGGTCGCCCTCGACATGGCGACACGGCTAGGCGTGCCTTCTGCCGTAATCGGTTGTAGCTTCAGCGAGCACATAGACCTGCGGTTAAAACGCTACTTCGATGCCCTGCACTCGCAGATGAGGATACTAGCGCGTGACGCGGTATCACTAGAAAGGGTGCGCGCCTTCACTGTGGCAACCAGCGAACTCGTCGCCGACTCAGCGTTCATGCTGCAGCCGGCGACGGTTGATTCGGCGGTCGAAGCCTGGATCGCCAGCCGGCGAGCGGAAGGCAAGAAAGTGATCGGTATCAACGTGCACCCGATGCTACTGCCTAGATACGACGAGCAGCTCGAGGAGTTGTTGATCAGCCCCACCTTCGCCGCACTGACCCGCGCCGCTGCGCAGCGCAAGGTAGCGTTCCTGCTGATCCCGCACGACCGGCGCAAGCTTGCCGGCGATGCCTCAGTGCTCGAGCCGCTCCATGCCCGACTCGAGACAGTGCTCGGCAAAGACGTGATGCTGCTCGAAGGCTTCCGCTCAGCCGCCGAGCTGAAAGCCACGGCCGGCCGCCTCGACGGTGTCGTTACGGGACGCATGCACTTGGCGATTGGCTCGCTTGGCTCAGGCGTGCCGGTGATGTGTATCGTCTATCAAGGTAAATTCGAGGGGTTGATGACCCATTTCAACCTGCCCGCCGACGTCCTTATCTCAGTTCCCGAACTCGGCAACACCGACGTGGCCGCTACCAGGATCCTGTCCTTCATTGATCGTAGCGAGGCACTCAAGGAGCAAGTTGCTGCGCGCAAGCCCCTGGTGCTGGAGCATTCACGCCGGAACTTCGCTCATTTCGGCTAAGCTGCGGACGAACCGACCAAGGCGCGACGAAGACTCCTACCGTACGAGGACGAGATCGTAGCCACCCACGCAGGCCAATCGCAAAATGTGTTATCCGAGGCGCTAGATGAAGGATGCGTCAAGGAATTTGGTATAACCGTTTGATTTCAGCGGCGGGCAATGCCTTCCATTCTTGCTCTATCGTATGCGTCGGCACTCCGTTGATGCAGGTGGCTATGCTTCTCGCCCCGAGTGGCTGTGGACACGAAACAATGGCATTGAACAAAAACATATCCGCACCGCATCGCAACATAGCATCTTTCAGATAAAGCTTTTTGCGCATAATGATGCAGGTATCTACAGGGATGCGGAAAGGCGAACAGCATGTACCCGGCGGTAGGCCTCTACACCAAGGCGGCCTTTTCGGGCGGCGCGGGCCTGTTCGCGCAAGAGCTCGTCCAAGGTATGGTTGATGCCGGTGGCACAGTGCTGTTCGTTGCGCCGCCTGCGCAAAACGAGCGCTTCGAGCAGCCCCGCGCCAACCTAGTCCGGCTGCGCTCGCAAGCGGAGTTGACCACCGGACCGCGCTGGAAGCGGGCGCTCTCCTCGTTGGCGCGTGTCGCCACCGGCGCGATCGGCTGCCTGCGCGCGCGGGCGCGCACTCGCCTGCTGATCGTGACGATCCCTGATCCGCTAATTTTCGCCGTGCCGATCCTCGCTCTGCTACGGCTTACAGGCGCGCGAATTATATACGTCGTGCATGACCCACTGCCCCACGCTTGGAAACTATCGCCTCGGCTGCGCTGGCTGGAAAACGGGGCGTTCATCGCTGCCTACAAGTTATCAAGCGGAATTGTCGTGCTGAGCGAATCTGCTCGGACAGCATTCGTCGCCGCTTACCGGCTGAGTAATCGGCCAATAACGGTGATCGAGCACGGCGTTTTCGTGCTGGGCGCCCCAAGCCCAGCGCCCGGCGAGGGACGGCTGCTGCTGTTCGGCACGATTCGGCGCAATAAGGGCGTGCGTCAGGCGATCGAAGGAGTGCTACAAGCACGAGAGCGCGGCGCGCGGATGCGGCTGGTTATCGCCGGCACACCTGATTCCGTGGAACCTGACTATTGGGCGGGCTGCGAGGAGTTAGCACGGGCCCATCCCGAGGCGATCGATCTCGAGATCGGCTACGTCAGCGACGTCAGGTTGAACGAGTTGGTCGCGACTTCTGACGCCTTCCTGATGCCTTACCGTGATTTCCATTCACAAAGCGGCGTCGCGATGGTCGCCGCCTCGAACGCCCGCGCCGCGATCGCCTCGCGGGCTGGCGGCCTCGGTGACCTAATTGCCGACGGCTTCGCGGCGGTGCCAATCGAGGCGCCGGTCGATGCTGAGGCGGTAGCCAAAGCGATACTCGATTTCGCGGGCAAGCCAATTACGGATTGGAACGCGCGCGCTACCGCTTACCGCGCAAAAACCATTGAGAGCCGGTCTTGGTCGGTGATTGGGGCGCAGTATTTGAAATTCGCCGAGCACATAAATGCTTGCTGACTGTTGTGTTGCATGGCTTGGTAACTTGTCGCCTGATCCATTTTTTTGCAGATACCTATGGCGGAGGTCGAATGAACATTAGCGAAATTTCGCCCCATACCGCCCCAGAACGAAAATTCCGTCTGGTTGACGTTACTCGCACGTGCTTATGCTGTGGCAAAACTACTTCAGGGTTGAAGCTATGATCTGTAAATGGACTGTTCGTTCTGGAACACAGGCTGATCGTATGCCAGCGCTTTGCGCGTTTGTCGGCTATCTTCATTGAACGAAGATCGCCCCATGAAGCACATCGCGGCGATTGATGGTTTGCGTGCCTGGATGGCATGGTGGGTAGTCACTCAGCATCTGCTTCAGGCTTCAGGGCTTTCGAACGAGCACAGCCACCCACTGATCAAGCTGCTGTCGATGGGCGGCCTCGCTGTGATGGTATTCGCCATTATCAGCGGCTTCGTAATCGCTCATCTAACGCTTACCAAGCACGAACCCTATCGTCCTTACCTAGCACGTCGCTTTTTCCGTATATACCCCCTGTATCTTGTAGCAATCTTCTTCGCGTTAGTGCTACGCAACCAATACTACGCGATTATTGTGACTTCCCCATGGGCTGACTCGTCAAGTGAAATGCACTTCTATGCCCAGCAGCCATACCTTGAATTACACACTGCGCTACACCTTTTGCTACTGCACGGAATGGTGCCGGACTCCGCGCTCAAGACCGCCAGTATGGCCATCCTCGGCCCAGCGTGGAGTCTTTCGCTAGAATGGCAATTCTACCTACTAGCCCCCGCGATCATCGCGATCATGCTAATGCGCCAACGTCCATTGGCTCGTCTCGCGGCATTCGCGGGAATTGCGGCGATAATGGCCGCGACCTATCGCATCGCCAGTCAATTTGAATACCCGGCAGCTCTTCCACTCTGCATCGGCTTCTTCCTGATCGGCATTGCCACCCGATGCTGGCTTGGCGGTATGCCGCTACTGCGCTTGCTACCGGCGGTCGCTGTAGCGGCTGGCAATCTGGTTTTCTACATCATTGCTTACGGTTATGGACACATCTGGATAGGCCTACTGCCGATGTTGATCTGGGGTGCAGTGGTATGGTACCTTTATAGGATACAAGCTGGCCTACAGTTCGACATCGCCTGCAAGCTGCTGGATCTCCTGCTAGGAAGCAAGACTGCGGTAACATTAGGACGCTGGTCTTACGCAACCTATCTTCTGCATCTTCCGCTGTTCGTTGCGGTTCTATGGTTGGTCTCTCACGCGGGTTTTGCGCAGACGAAAACAGTGCACTTCTTTACGCTTATCGTTGCCTGTCCGTTACTCGTTGCAATTTCGGGATTCGCGTACCGCTGGATTGAGCAACCTGGAGTGGCGATGGGTAAGATTTTTACCAAACGCTTCATGCCAGACTACGCAGAGAGGAGCCCGCCATTGTCTTGAGCCTGTAAGCTGCTGCCGGTCCCATGGACACCAAGTTAGGCTACATGCGCTTGCCGCTCGAAGTCCATGGGGCTGAGATAGCCAGCGTCGAGTGCCGGCGCGTCGGGTTGTAGAAGCGCTCGATATAATCGAACACGTCCGCCTTCGCGTGATTGCGCGTTCGATATGTCGTCCGGCCGATCCGTTCGGTCTGGGACTGTCAGAAATTCCGTGTGGGGGCGGGCGGTTGAACATTACGCCGCCATGGCCCGGATGAAGCGCTCGCCGAAGATGACGGCGAACTGGGCCTTGGCCATGGACCACTCACGTGGTGGCATCT
>Ga0247735_1000361_pt1 | contig 18158 bp, 17 predicted proteins | sample UWRJL178409R2_FD_180934 | JGI IMG/M metagenome (GOLD analysis project Ga0247735, IMG submission 180934) | Plant litter microbial communities from Arlington Agricultural Research Station in Wisconsin, United States - UWRJ-L178-409R-2 | ecosystem: Environmental > Terrestrial > Plant litter >... | reverse complement strand
AGCTCGGTGGAGAGCCGTACAAACTCGAGCTGGTCGGACTTAAGGGGTCGTCGAGCGACTCAGTTCCCGCGATCGGTTCGACCCACGAACACGACGTAGCCCTCGGTAGCGACAATGAGTCTGTTGAAGTGGGCGGCGCCGAGCTGACCATCTACGACAACGTCGACCCGAAAACGGGGGAGACCATCTGGAGCGACCTCTGCCGTGGCCCCCACCTGCCCTCTACCCGCATGATCGGCAACGGATTCGCCCTGATGCGCACCGCCGCCGCCTACTGGCGCGGTTCCGAGAAGAACAAGCAGCTGCAGCGCATTTACGGCACCGCCTGGCCGACCAAGGACGAGCTTCGCGCCTACCAGGGCCGTCTCGAGGAGGCCGCGAAGCGTGATCACCGCAAGCTCGGCGCGGACCTCGACCTGTTCTCGTTCCCCGAGGAGATCGGCTCCGGTCTTCCCGTGTTCCATCCCAAGGGCGGAATCATCCGCCAGGAGATGGAGAACTACTCGCGCAAGCGCCACACCGAAGCCGGCTATGACTTTGTGAACACGCCCCACATCACCAAGGGCAACTTGTTTATGACCTCCGGCCACCTGCAGTGGTACGCCGACGGCATGTTCCCGCCGATGCACCTGGACGAAGAAGTCGATGCCGAGGGCAACGTCACGCGCCAGGGGCAGGACTACTACCTCAAGCCGATGAACTGCCCTTACCACAACCTGATCTTCCGGGCCCGGGGCCGCAGCTACCGTGAGCTTCCGCTGCGTATGTTCGAGTTCGGCTCCGTCTACCGGTACGAGAAGAGTGGCACCCTGCAGGGCCTGACCCGCGTACGCGGTATGACTCAGGATGATGCGCACATCTACACCACCCCCGAGTTGGTGAAGGGCGAGCTGACCAGCATCCTGAAGTTCGTGCTTGACCTACTGAAGGACTATGGTCTCGACGACTTCTACCTGGAGCTGTCCACCCGCGAAGAAGGCAACCCGAAATTCATCGGTGACACCGAACTGTGGGATTCGGCGACGGAGACCCTGCGGGAAGTGGCAACCGAATCTGGCCTCGAACTCGTTCCCGACCCGGGTGGGGCCGCGTTCTACGGCCCGAAGATCTCTGTTCAGGCCCGCGACGCCATCGGTCGCACCTGGCAGATGTCGACGATCCAGCTCGACTTCAATCAGCCAGAGCGATTCGAACTCGAATACACCGCGGCCGATGGAACTCGCCAACGCCCGATCATGATCCACCGCGCACTGTTCGGCTCGATCGAGCGCTTCTTCGCTGTGCTCCTCGAGCATTATGCCGGCGCATTCCCGGTCTGGTTGTCCCCGATCCAGGTGGTGGGTATTCCCGTTGCCGAGGCGTACGAAGAGTATCTCGGTGACATCATCACAACGTTGAAAGAAGCCGGTGTGCGCGCCCAGCTCGACACCAGCAGCGACCGCATGCCGAAAAAGATCCGAACCTGGGCAAAGGAAAAGGTCCCGTTCCAGCTGATCGCCGGTGAGGACGACCGCGCCGCTGGCTCGGTGAGCTTCCGATTCCGGGACGGCAGCCAGGAGAATGGTGTTCCCATCGCCGACGCCATCGCCCGTATCACCGAAGCAATCGCCACGCGAGCCCAGGTCTGATCGTGGGTAAGCACAGGGCGACCGACATCGACGGCATCGAGTACGACGTCGAATCCTCCACGGAATTTGCGGCGGTACCCGACGCGTTCCAGCGGCTGTGGACACCACACCGCCTTGCCTACATTGAGAACGGCCAGGCGTCGGGCGAGGACGTCTGCCCGTTCTGCCTCGCCCCGAGCATGGACGACGAGAAAGCACTGATCGTCGCCCGCGGGGAGTATGCGTACGTGCTGCTGAACCTGTTCCCGTACAACAGTGGCCACCTTTTGGTGTGCCCGTACCGCCACGTCTCGACGTATGACCTGGCAACCGATGAGGAAGTGGCCGAGATTGCCAGTCTCACCCAGACCGCGATGCGGGTGCTGACGGAGACCTCGAAGGCCCATGGCTACAACATCGGGATGAACCAGGGTCGTATCGCCGGGGCCGGTATCGCCGAACACCTGCACCAGCATGTCGTTCCGCGTTGGGGTCAGGACTCGAACTTCTTCCCGATCATCGCCGGAACCAAAGCGGTGCCCCGGCTCCTCGGCGAAGTACGGGCCGAGATTGCCGCCGCTTGGCCGGCAACCCACTGATCCGCCCGACACAGCGGTCCCCATCCTTTCCCCACGCACTGGACATCCCGCAGTGCGCAACACCTCCGAGCAGTAGGATTTAGGACTATGAGCGACAGCAATTCGTCAGAACAGCAGGGCACCAGCCGCGTTAAGCGCGGACTCGCAGAAATGCTCAAAGGCGGCGTCATTATGGACGTTGTCAACGCTGAGCAGGCGAAAATCGCCGAAGACGCTGGGGCCATTGCGGTTATGGCGCTCGAGCGCGTTCCCGCGGATATCCGCTCGCAGGGTGGCGTCGCGCGGATGAGCGATCCCGACCTCATCGACGGGATCATTGCCGCCGTCTCCATCCCTGTCATGGCCAAGGCCCGCATCGGTCACTTCGTCGAGGCGCAGGTGCTGCAGTCGCTCGGGGTGGACTTCATCGACGAGTCCGAAGTCCTGTCGCCCGCCGACTACGTTAACCACATTGACAAGTGGAAGTTCGCAGTTCCGTTTGTTTGCGGCGCGACCAACCTGGGTGAGGCGCTGCGGCGTGTCACCGAAGGCGCGGCAATGATCCGCTCCAAGGGTGAGGCTGGTACCGGTGACGTGTCGGAAGCCACCAAGCACATCCGTACCATCAAGGGCGAGATTGCAGCCCTCTCGGCCAAAAGCGCCGATGAACTGTATGTTGCGGCCAAAGAGTTGCAGGCACCGTACGACCTCGTTGTCGAGGTTGCCCGTACCGGCAAACTGCCTGTGGTGCTTTTCACCGCTGGTGGGGTGGCAACGCCGGCGGATGCTGCGCTGATGATGCAGCTCGGTGCTGACGGTGTCTTTGTCGGATCGGGAATCTTCAAGTCGGGAAACCCGGCGCAGCGCGCAGCAGCGATCGTGAAGGCGACAACGTTCTTCGACGACCCGTCCGTACTGGCTGAGGCCTCGCGTGGACTCGGCGAAGCGATGGTCGGAATCAATGTGTCCGACCTCGCCGCACCCCACCGCCTCGCCGAACGTGGCTGGTAGCCTTCCAACAATCGGTGTCCTCGCTCTCCAGGGTGACTTTCGTGAGCACATCGCTGTTCTCACTGCCCTGGGAGCGAACGCCGTACCGGTTCGCCGCCCCGCCGAACTAGCCGCCGTTTCCGGCCTGGTTATTCCCGGCGGTGAGTCGTCGGTCATGGACAAACTGAGTCGCCTGTTCGGCCTCGCCGGCCCTCTGAAAGCGGCCATCTCCGACGGGCTCCCCGTCTACGGGACGTGCGCCGGGTTGATCATGCTTGCCGACCGAGTATTGGATTCCATCGATGGCCAGCAGACGCTTGGTGGCTTCGACGTAACGGTGCGAAGAAACGCCTTTGGAAACCAGCTGGATTCGTTCGAAGTGGACCTCGACGTTCCGTCCTTCGGTGAGAGGCCGGTGCACGCGGTTTTTATTCGCGCACCGGTCGTCGAATCAGCGGGGCACGGAGTCGAAGTGCTTGCCTCGCTCGACGATGGTCGTATCGTCGCGATCCAGTCCGGGAACCTCCTCGGGACTTCTTTCCACCCCGAGATCACCGGCGAGACTCGGTTCCACGAACGATTCATCACAATCGTCGACGCTTCGTTGAAGGGTTGACGGTGATTGCGAGCTCGCTGGCAATGAGATAGTTACCCCATGCAGCTCTACTCGCAGTTTCCTGCGCTCCGTGCCCGCCAGGTCGTCTCCGACCTCTGCGCGGTGATGATCGTCGTCATCTCGGTCATCGCAGGATTGGGAACCGCAGCGGCAATTACAGTGTTTGGCCAGATCGGAGCCAGCATGGAAAGTGCAGGCAACGGGTTTGGCACCACAATGACCAAAGCTGCAGATTCCCTCGGCGGCATCCCCTTGATCGGTAATGCCGCACGTTCGCCCTTTACCGAGGCCAGTGCTGCGGGTCAGGCCCTCTCGGATGCGGGCCGCGACCAGCAGGAACTGGTGACTCGCATCGCTCTCATCCTCGGTGTACTGGTTGTTGTTGTTCCCGTCGCACTTCTCGCGCGCTTCTGGCTTCGTCCGCGCCTTCGATTCCTGCGCGAAGCGTCCGCAGCGCGTCTACTGGCCGGCACGGCTGGAGGCCGCAATATCCTTGCGCTGCGCGCCCTTGAGACCCTCCCCGCAGTGCGGCTCGCTGCTATCGGTGACGATCCGGCCGAACAGTGGCGTCTCGGCGACGTGGTGACGATCGAACGACTGGCCGAGGAAGCCCTGCGGCAGGCAGGCGTTCGCCACCGATAAATAGCGGATCCATTCCAATACGCCGCCTGGGGAACCGAACCGACCGTCCTCGCTGGTTACACTGGGAGTTATGTCAGGCCACTCCAAATGGGCAACCACCAAGCACCAAAAAGCAGTCAAAGACTCGCGCCGTGCCAAGTCGTTCGCCAAACTCATCAAAAATATCGAAGTTGCCGCCAAGATCGGCGGAGCCGACCTCTCGGGTAACCCGACCCTCGTCGACGCAATCCAGAAGGCAAAGAAGACTTCTGTACCGAACGAGAACATCGACCGCGCTGTCAAGCGCGGCTCAGGCCAGCTCGGTGAAGCCGTCGATTACCAGACCATCATGTACGAAGGCTACGCAGCCGGTGGGGTAGCACTGTTGATCGAGTGTCTCACCGACAACCGCAATCGTGCGGCGGCGGACGTCCGTACGGTGATGAACCGCAACGGTGGCACCATGGGTGACCCCGGCAGCGTGGCATACAACTTCAGCCGCAAGGGCGTCATCTCCGTGATGAAGTCGGACACGGCCACCGAAGATATCATCCTTGATGCCGTCCTGGACGCGGGTGCTGAAGAGGTCAACGACCGCGGTCAGGGATTCGAAATCATCACCGAACCCCACGACATGCTTGCCGCGCGCACCGCATTGCAGGATGCCGGGATCGACTACGACTCGGCCGACGTGGAATTCGTTCCTGGCCTCACGATCGCCGTGGATCTGGAAACAGCCCAGAAGATCTTCAAGCTGATCGACGCGCTGGAAGACAACGACGACGTGCAAAACGTGTACGGCAACTTTGAGATTCCCGCCGACGTGCAGGCCGCCCTGGACGAAGAGTAGGGCGTGTCGATCCGGGTGCTGGGCATCGACCCAGGCCTCACCCGGTGCGGTGTTGGTGTTGTCGACGTGGAATCGTCCCGCTCGGCAAAGTTGGTCCATGTCAGCGTGATTCGCACGGCGATCGATCTTCCCCTCGAACAGCGACTTCTGGCTATCGGTGAGGGTATTGCTGCGCTTCTTGACGAATTCCAGCCCACCGCGGTGGCGCTCGAAAGGGTTTTCGCGCAGCACAACGTTCGCACGGTGATGGGTACCGCGCAGGCCAGTGGGGTGGCCATGCACGCTGCGGCTGCCCGTGGACTTGCGGTGGGGCTCCACACCCCCAGTGAAGTCAAGGCTGCCGTGACCGGCTACGGCGCCGCCGACAAAAAGCAGGTGGCGACGATGGTGGCTCGAGTGCTCGGCCTGTCCGAGTTGCCGAAACCCGCGGATGCTTCTGACGCCCTGGCGCTCGCGCTTTGTCACGCGTGGAGGTCCGGCGGCCAGAGCCAGGTAGTGGGCTCCTCCACCCTGACCCCAGCCCAGGAAGCGTGGCGTGCGGCTGAGAAGTCGGCGGTCACTCGTAGGCTTGGGCCATGATCTCTTCTGTGCGCGGTACCGTGCTGTCCGTTGCGGGAACGCTCGTGGTAATTGAGGTCGGAGGGATTGGGCTTGCCATCCAGGTGACTCCGCAGCATGCCCTAAGCCTCAGGCTGGGCAGCGAGGCAACCCTGCGAACGGCCCTTATCGTCCGGGAGGACGATCTCAGCCTGTTCGGATTTATTGATGGCGATGAGCTCGCCGTCTTCGATGCGCTACGCGGGGTGACGGGTGTTGGTCCCAAGTCGGCGATGGGTGTCCTCGCGGTGATGGAACCTTCCCAGATCGCCCAGGCGGTCGCGCTCGAAGACGATGCAGCCTTCCGCAAAGTCAGCGGAATTGGACCGAAAACTGCAAAACTCATCGTGCTGTCGCTTACCGGAAAGCTGTTTGTGGCCCCAGGCAAGCGGCGCGAGGCGGCCAGTGCCGCCTCCAGTGTGTCCGATAGTGTCCTCGTCGCATTAGTAGGGCTCGGATGGAATGACCGCGTAGCCGCCCAAGCTGTCGAAGATGCCGTGGCGGTCGCTACTGACGTCGAGCGCGCCGCTGTGCCCAGCCTGCTTCGTCTTGCCCTCACCAAGCTCGGGCCCGCCAAGGTAAGCGGTGGCGCCAAGGCGGCTGCTGCGGTGGAAGGCGCCCCGGTATGACCCCCGCGAACGATGGCTCAATTGATGCCATCCTGAAGCCTGTCCCAGAATCCGAAGCCGAACTGGCGTTTGAGGGGGCGTTGCGCCCGACATCCCTTGCCGAATTCGTTGGCCAGACAAAGGTGCGCGGACAGCTGCAATTGCTGCTGCAGGCCGCCGCGATCCAGAACCGTACTCCGGACCACATCTTGCTCGCAGGACCGCCCGGCCTAGGGAAAACCACACTGGCAATGATTGTTGCCTACGAGAGTGGGCGCCCGTTGCGGATGTCCAGCGGCCCGGCGATCCAGCACGCTGGCGACCTGGCCGCCCTCCTGTCCTCGTTGACCCCGGGCGAAGTTCTTTTCATTGACGAGATCCACCGGATGGCGCGCTCCGCAGAAGAGATGCTGTACCTGGCGATGGAAGACTTCCGGATCGACATAATGGTAGGTAAAGGTGCTGGCGCGACTTCTATTCCGCTCGAGCTTTCGCCATTCACCCTTGTTGGTGCGACAACTCGGGCGGGACTACTGCCAAACCCCCTGCGCGATCGCTTTGGATTCACCGCTCACCTCGAGTTCTACGATGAGCCCGAACTTGAACAGGTTCTTACGCGCGCCGCGGTATTGCTCGATTTGCCGATCGACAAGTCGGCGATCGCCGAAATTGCCGGGCGATGCCGCGGCACCCCGCGAATCGCCAACCGACTTCTGCGTCGAGTGCGTGACTATGCGCTAGTCCATGGCTCCGGAGCTGGTATCGATGCCGTTCACGCAGCGCTCGAACTCTATGACGTGGATCCACTTGGTCTCGATCGACTCGACCGCGCGGTGATGCAGATCCTCCTCACCCGGTTTGATGGGGGACCGGTTGGCCTCAATACCCTCGCAGTGTCGGTGGGGGAGGAGTCGGAGACCATCGAATCTGTCGTCGAACCCTTCCTTGTCCGGATCGGATTGATCACACGAACCCCGCGGGGACGGGTCGCGACACGGGAGGGGTGGCAGCACTTCGGGCTTCGACCCCGTGCGGAGGAACAGACCACCAAGCTTGATGATGGTCAGGAAGCCGTCTAGGGCAATGACCTATAATTTCAAATGGCATGCCGGAACGCCTCATTTTGCCGAAGCAGCCCCTCAAACTCCCCCTCGGAAGGCCTCTCATGGACCAGTTCTTTAACATCGCGCTTCTCGCCGTACTGGCAGTTCTCGTGTTCTTTATGTTCCGCAACAACAAAAAGCGCAAGGCGCAGCAGGAAGAACTCAAGTCCCAGATCGTTCCTGGTGTCCAGGTCATGACGAACTACGGACTCTTCGGTGAGCTCAAGTCCGTCGACGAACTGACCAACGAAGCGATCCTTGAGACCACCCCCGGGGTCCTCGTTCGAGTGCACCGCCAGTCAATTGCCAAGGTCGTCGACCCTGCCGTCATCGACTCTGACGCGCCCCGCTCAGTTGAAGAGGCCATGGAGCGTGCGAACCGCGAGGAAGCAGAGCGCGCCGCAGCTGTCGACGGCAGCATCTCCGCCGAGGCTCCCGAGTTCGGTGAGCGCATCGACCCGACCCAGCCGGGCACACCGTCCAAGAAGGTTGACGAGTAACCACTAGCCTTATGTGCGGACCGGTGAAGACCGGTCTGTTCTTTCGTGTCCGTGCGATCTCCGCGACGGCACATTCTTAGAAAGCTGAGTTCGCAGGTGGCAAAAACGACTCCGGTCAAAAAGGCCTGGCGGTCCTTGACCTGGCTGCTGGTCATCATCGTCGGGATGGTTGGGCTCAATGGCGCCGGCGTCATCTGGGGTGAATCATCCTGGGCTCCCAAATTGGCCCTCGACCTCCAGGGCGGGACACAGATTGTCCTCGCTCCGAAGTTGGAGGACGGCCAGACAGTGTCGTCTGAGCAGTTGGACCAGGCGGTGGCGATCATCCGTCAGCGTATTGACGCCAGCGGTGTGTCCGAATCGGAAATCACCACCCAGGGCAGCGGTAGTGGACAGAATGTTGTCGTCTCCATCCCCGGCGTTCCCGACCAGGAAACGCTCGACCGCATCGAAGCATCAGCGAAACTTGAGTTCCGTCCGGTACTCGTGACTGAGGTCGCGGCGACATCCGCTGTCGGCGACGAGTCGACCGAGACGCCCGCGCCTACCGATGGCGCGACCGACGACGCCGCCGATCCCGCCGTGGAGGCCACCGCAGAGCCCGAGCCGACCGCGTCACTGAATTCGACGCCCACGACCGAGCCGACAAACGCCAGCGACCTCGCCTACGTCACCGAAGCCCTCGCCGATGAGTACACTAACTTCAATTGCGACAGCGCGGCAGACGTCAGCCAGAGCGCAGCACCGGCCGATCAGCCACTGGTTACCTGTGACGACCTGAACCAGTTCAAGTACATCCTTGGGCCTGTGGAGGTGGCCGGCGATACGATTTCCGACGCTACCAACTCCCTCGTGGCGAACAGCCAGGGCGTCAGCACGGGCCAGTGGGGCGTCAACATCGTCTTCAACTCGAAGGGGACCGAGGAGTTCGCCGACGTCACCACCCGCCTGTTCGGGTTGACCGGATCGCAGAACCAGTTCGCGATCGTTCTTGACGGACTTGTTATCTCTGCCCCGACCACCAACGCCGTCATCACTGACGGCAAACCGCAGATCACCGGTTCATTCGATCAGGACAGCTCGAAAACCTTGGCCGACCAGTTGAAGTTCGGTGCCCTGCCCATCTCCTTCACTACTCAGAGCACCGAGGTTATCTCTTCGACGCTTGGACAGACCCAGCTTGAGAGCGGAATTATTGCTGGCCTCATCGGCCTTGCACTCGTGCTCATCTACTCGCTGTTCCAGTACCGCCTTCTCGGCCTCGTCACGATGGCTTCACTCATCGTGGCCGGCGTTCTGACCTACCTCGCTATCGCTCTACTGTCATGGCGGGAGGGCTACCGACTGTCGCTGGCCGGTGTGGCTGGTTTGATTGTGGCAATCGGTTTGACCGCCGACTCCTTCATCGTCTACTTCGAACGAATTCGTGACGAACTTCGCGATGGACGCGGGCTTGAGTCCGCTGTGGAGGCTGGCTGGAAGCGGGCTTTGCGCACCATCTATGCGGCCAAGGCCGTGAACCTCCTGTCCGCCGTCGTGCTGTTCATCCTCGCCCTCGGCAACGTTCGTGGATTCGCTCTGACACTAGGACTCACCACCGTCATTGACGTGCTGGTAGTGCTCCTGTTCACCCATCCGCTTCTGCAGCTTCTCGCGAAGACCAAATACTTTGCTAGCGGCCATCGTCTCAGTGGCCTCGACCCGAAAGCCCTCGGCGCCGTCTACCGTGGGCGTGCTCAGTTCCGAGTACCTGCAGCCTCCTCTGTGAAGGGCAGCCCTAAAACCGGTGCCAGTCGCGAAGCGGCCAGACGCCAGACCATTGCAGAGCGCAAAGCAGCCGAGCTCGGCGTCGGCACCACCGGACCTGCGGCTTCCACGACTACGAAGAATGACGGGAAGGATTCCTGATGGGCGGCTTCGCCAAGTTTGGCAACGACCTCTACACCGGTGACCGCTCGATCAACTTCGTTGGTCGTCGAAACCTCTGGTACATGATCGCGGCGGTAATGATCCTTGCCTCCATCCTTATTCCGATCGCCCGCGGAGGATTTGTACTCGGAATCGAATTCCGCGGCGGTTCGCAATTCCAGATCACCAGCGTGGAGTCCCTCTCCGAAGACAGGGCGGCGGCAGAGAACCTGGCGAGTGACACCGTCGAGTCCGTTGTGGCTGAGGCAACTCCCCGCATCACTGTTGTTGGTGGGGACGGCCTGCGCGTACAGACGGCGCAATTGACCCCGGACGAGTCCAACGAAGTTCGCGATGCTCTTCAGGCCGCGTTCGAGGTCTCTGTCGACGATGTAAATGCATCGTTCATCGGCCCATCGTGGGGTGCGGACATCACCGCCTCCGCCCTCCGCGCGCTTATTGTGTTCGTAATCCTCGCGGGCATTGTGATGGCGCTGTACTTCCGCACTTGGAAGATGGCCGCTGCTGCCATGGTCTCCCTCTTGCACGACCTCGTGATTACCGCCGGAATCTATGGCATCCTCGGCATCGAAGTCACCCCTTCGGCGGTGATCGGACTGCTTACCATCCTGGGCTATTCGTTGTACGACACGGTGGTGGTTTTCGACAAGGTCCGGGAAAACACGTCCGAGGATGGGCCGGATTCGCGACGGACTTTTGCACAGTCGGTGAACCTCGCGGTGAACCAGACATTGGTGCGTTCCATCAACACCGCCGTGGTTGCCGTGCTGCCGGTTGGTGCGATTCTCTTTATCGGTGCGAACCTTCTTGGTGCTGGCACACTCCTGGACATCGCATTGTCGCTGTTCATCGGAATCATCGTCGCAACCTACTCCACGATCTTTGTTGCAGCTCCGCTGTACTCGCAAATGCGCGAGAACGAGCCTGCCATCAAAAAGAAGACCGATCGTATCGAGGCCGCCGCTCTCGAGATGGCCAACTAGCCGATGGGAACAACGAGCGACACTGCGGCGACCGTCACCGCCGCCGAGGCCATTGAGCTTGTTAAGTCGGACAATTGGCTGCTGGACGTACGAGAGCAGGACGAGTGGGACCGTGGCCACGCGCCGGATGCACATCTAATCCCGCTGTCCGTCATTGGTATGCGACTTTCTGAGGTGCCGGTAGACCAGCGGATCATTGTAATCTGCCACAGCGGGGCCCGCTCCGAGCGCGTCACTACCGCGCTGCTGGATGCGGGATACAACGCGTCCAACGTCAATGGTGGAATGATGGCGTGGCAGGCAGCCGGCGGCGATGTTGTTGTCGCCCCTGACGCGGCAAGCGCATCACCCGAGCACGCTTAGACTTGACGGGAGAGGTGGGCAGATGACCGAGACGACGACTCCGTCCGCATCGTCGCTGCGCGCCCTGATCCCGAGGATCTTCTCGCGTGCGCAGCCGGCAGGTGCGGTAGACCGGCTAATAAAGACGGTGCGCCTCCACCATCCGAAGGCGGATTTTGCGCTCATCGAACGTGCGTATGCCACGGCAGAGCAAGCTCACCGCGGACAGAACCGCAAAAGCGGCGAGCCGTACATCACCCATCCGGTTGCCGTTGCTCAAATCCTCGCTGATCTGGGAATCGGATCAAAAACCCTCGCTGCAGCCCTGCTGCACGACACGGTCGAAGACACCGAGTACACGCTTGATATGCTTCGTGCCGATTTCGGCGACGAAGTGGCGATGCTGGTCGATGGGGTAACGAAGCTCGACAAACTCAAGTACGGCGACAGTGCGCAGGCCGAGACCGTCCGCAAGATGGTTGTGGCGATGTCCAAGGACATCCGCGTGCTTGTCATCAAATTGGCTGACCGACTCCACAACGCCCGTACCTGGGGTTTTGTGGAGGAAGCCTCGGCGACTCGCAAGGCGCAGGAAACCCTTGAGATTTATGCACCGCTAGCGCATCGGCTGGGAATCCAGACCATTAAGTGGGAACTCGAGGACCTGGCGTTCTCCGTCATCCAACCTAAGCTCTACGTGGAAATTGAAAGCCTCGTCCGCCAGCGCACACCGCAGCGCGAGGAATTCGTCCAGCAGGTTATCGACGCGGTCAAAGACGACCTCAAGACATCGAAGATCCGCGGGTCCGTTGTCGGACGGCCCAAGCAGTATTACTCGATCTACCAAAAGATGATCGTCCGCGGTCGCGAATTCGATGAGATCTACGACCTTGTTGGAATTCGTGTACTTGTGAACTCCGTCCGCGATTGTTACGCCGTGCTCGGTTCCATCCATGCGCGCTGGAATCCCATCCCGGGACGCTTCAAGGACTACATCGCAACGCCGAAGTTCAACCTGTATCAGTCGCTGCACACAACGGTTATCGGTCCGCAGGGCCGTCCAGTGGAAATCCAGATTCGCACGCCGGAGATGCACCAGCGCGCCGAGTTCGGTGTCGCTGCGCACTGGAAATACAAGCAGCGGATGAACAGTGGCAAAGGCGCCGAAGCCGTCACCCAAAAAGACTCCGACATGGCCTGGCTTGCCCACATCTCGGATTGGCAGGCGGAGACCAGCGACCCCGGCGAATTCCTCGAATCCCTCAGGTTCGAGATTGGCGCGAAAGAGGTCTACGTTTTCACGCCCCAAGGGAAGGTCATTGGTCTTCCTGCCGGCGCAACCCCGGTCGACTTCGCTTACGCAGTACACACCGAGGTTGGCCACCGCACCATGGGTGCGAAGGTCAACGGACGCCTGGTGCCACTGGAAAGTGAGCTACAAAGCGGTGACGCGGTTGAAGTCTTCACTTCGAAAAACCCGGACTCCGGGCCCAGCCAGGATTGGCTGAACTTCGTCAAGAGCCCTCGGGCGCGCAACAAGATCAAACAATGGTTCACCAAAGAGCGTCGCGAAGAGGCAATCGAGCAGGGCAAAGATTCTATTGCCCGCGCCATGCGCAAGCAGAATCTTCCGCTACAGAAGCTGATGAGCCAGGACTCGTTCTCCGAAGTCGCTGCAAACATGCGCTACGAGGACGTCTCCGCTCTATACGCCGCAGTGGGTGAAGGCCACGTCTCGACCCAATCGGTTATCGAGAAAGTGGTGGCGTCGCTCCAGTCGGCCGCCGAGGCAGAAGACGCAGAGATTCCGTTCAGCCCCAAGGGGCAAAGCAGGCAGCTGCGTCACAGCGACTCAGGTGTGCTTGTTCGCGGCGCACCGGACATCTTGGTCAAACTGGCGAAGTGCTGCACACCGGTACCCGGTGACGAAATTGTCGGGTTTGTGACCCGCGGTGCCGGAGTATCGGTGCACCGTGCCGATTGTCACAATGTGAAATCACTGCTGACCGAGCCGGAACGAATGATTGAGGTCGAGTGGGCCCCGTCATCCAAGAGCATTTTCCTCGTACAGATCCAAGTTGAGGCGCTCGATCGCTCAGGCTTGCTGTCCGACGTTACCCGCGTGCTCAGTGAGCATCACGTCAACATCCTCTCGGCCAGTGTGTCGACATCGAGCGAGCGTCTTGCACTCAGTCGATTCGTTTTCGAAATGGGAGATACAACCCATATGGACCGCGTGCTGAACGCTGTCCGCCGTATCGATGCGGTCTACGACGTCTACCGGGTCAGTTCCTAAAACTCTCCAAGGGCGGCCATCAGTGTGGCCGCTCAGCTGAAGCTGTTGTCGACCGAGAGCGAAACGCACCGTTCCTCGGACCGTTTGAGCCGAAGGGTTGCTACTCGTTTGTTTGGCAGGTTTCGGCGGTCGTCCATTTCGGCCTGACCAGCTGCAGCGCCAAACTTCCCGATCTTCATCAGGCGTGCGATGACGTCCAGTTCGGTCGTCCCAAAATTGGCACTGACTCGTGCAATGTCGATTGCTGTGCGTAGGGGAGTGGTCACCTTGAGCCCATCGAACGTGTACACGTCGCGCGCGCCGATCACCACCTCGCGCAGGATCAAACGTCGGATCTCCTGGGGACGCGTGCGTGAGCCGGAATCAGAGCAGACCTCGTAGCGCGCCGGGGATTGGTACAACGCGCCCCAGACCCACGCCGCACTGCGCTGCTCGACGATAAGCCGTGCCGGTATTACTGCCCGGATGGCGGCGGCGCGGTTGCGGGGGGAGGGAACGACGTCGATTGGGCTGATGCAATCGCCCACGCGGTATGCCTGTCCGTCCAGGACAAGCGCGGACATTTCTGCTTCGGAGAAGTCACGTGGAGTAAGAACAGATGCCAGGCGAAAGGTCATGCACTAAGAGTGCGTTCCTGCCGCCTGGCATCGTGTTGAGGATTTTCAAACTGGGGATGAAGTCCGCTCAGGTATGACTCTGAGCGACGTGACATCCACCAGATCAGGATCCGAGTGCGTCGAGCCAGATCTTCCGGGCATTGAGCGCTTCTTCAGCCGCGGCGACCTTCTTCGCGTCTCCCTTGGCTTTCGCGTCGGCCAGTTCTTCCTCGAGACGCGCAATGGCGTCGTTGAGCTGGCTGGCCAGTCCCTGGCTGCGCGCTTGCTTTTCGGGGTTGCTCCGCTGCCAGTGGTCCTCATCAAGCTTACGAACGGCGGTCTCGACCTTTCGGAGGCGATCCTCAATCGGCTTGACCTTATCGCGCGGAACTTTTCCGATTGCGTCCCAGCGGCGCTGAACGGACAGGAGTGCCTCTTTCGCCTTCACCCGGTCGGTCTGGTTCAGAAGCGGTTCCGCCTCGGTCAGCAGCTCAAGCTTGAGGGCGAGGTTAGCTTCGAACTCAACGTTGTCCTGGGCATCGACTTCGGATTTCGCCGAGTACAGCAAATCGCCGGCAGCTTTGAACTTCGCCCAGAGTGCGTCGTCGATCTTTTTCCCGGCACGGCCGGCAAGCTTCCACTCATCCAGCAGCGAACGGTAGGAAGGAATGCCATCGATACCCTTCGGGACCAATGCCTCGGCCTTGGCCACCAGATCCTGCTTGCGGGTCCGGGCATCCTTGTGTGTGCTGTCCAGCTCGGCGAAAAACGCCTTGCGGTGCTGGTCGATGGTGCTGCGGGCGGCGCGGAAACGCTTCCACAACTCATTGCTGTCGTTTTTGGGAAGGCGGGGGCCCTCCTGCTGGTGCTTCTGCCACCGAGCGAAAATATCATCGAGTGTTGCGGTGACCTGCTTCCACTGTGCCTTGGCAGGGTCCGCTGCAGCGAGCGTTTCGGCTTCAACAACGAGGGCCGTACGCTCGGTCAGCGCTACGGTGACCGCGGCTTTCGCCTCTTCGCTCTGCTTCTCCGTGAGCTCACTCACGGCACCGCCGAGCGCCTCGAGACGCGTCTGCAATGCCGCCAGGTTGCCAACGGCGTTAGCGCCGGCAACGGTCGAGCTCAGGGTCGCGACGGCTTTTGCGATGTCGTTGGCGGGAGCTCCGCGTTTCGCGCGCTGCTCGAGGAGCGTTACCTGTCCGGCAAGCTCAACAAACTTGCGCTCGAAGTACGCCAGTGCTTCTTCTGCAGTGCCGTCGGGGTATTCCCCAACAACACGTTCTCCGGTCGCCTCGCGTACGTACACGGTGCCCGTCTCGTCGACGCGCCCCCACGGAGCCTGTTCGTTCGATTCCACGTTGATTTCACCTTGCTGTTTGGGCCGAATGCCGCTGGCTTTCCGGGCACCAGCCTATTGCACACCGCTGGCGGTGTACTTTTTTCGTTACTGGATAGTAAAGCTCGTAATTGTACTGGGTACCACGGGCGCGCCTTCGGCAGCGCCATCGACCACGCCGGCGTCGGCGATCTGGGACACCAGGGTCTCCAGTCCGCTCGTCACCGTACCAACAACTGTGTACCCGCCGGTGGACGTGTCGAGGACCGTGTCGCCGAGCACAATAAAGAACTGGTGGTCCTGCGAGTACCCGGTACCGCCGTTGGCGAGCGCAATCGTACCTGCCGGGTAGGTACCGTCGACGGGCACATTCTCGATGGGGCCGAAGGAGTAGTCAGGGTCGAGGTTTCCGTCGCCGGCAATTGATCCGCACTGCAGGATCTTGAAGCTGTCGTCGTTCACGAGGCGATGGCAGGATTTGCCTGAGTAGTAACCACCCTGCGCATCCGTCACAACGGAGGCGACCGCCTGCGGGGCTGCAGCGCCGTCCAGGCTCACACCGAGCGCGATGTCATTGATGGTGAGCGATCCCGTCCAGGTCCGCGCCTCGGCAACGTCGGGGGATGGCACGGCCCCGCGGTTCGCTTCAGGCTCGGTCGTGGGGGTCGCCGTCGCGGATGAGGTCGGCGTTGATGTCGGTGCGGGAGTGCCGGGGCCGCCGGTGAAATAGAAGACCTGCGCTGTTGTCGCGATGGCCGCGACGATAACAAGGCCGGCGACGGCGATGACGTTGTCACGCCGACGTCGCCTTGTGCGGGTCTCGTTGACGGCCTGTCGGGCGTTGTAGCGGCGCAGACGATCACGGGCTTCGCGCACTTCGCGATCCGTATTTTTGCTCGGTGCCACGTATCCTCCAGAAAACCGGGCGGGGATGCCCTCCTGAACTTTACGGTGCACGCTGAGTGCTGGCCAAATGCGTCAGGAACGCCAGGGAGGCGTCCGCGCCCGTACGATGGGGACATGGATACGCGTCAGGGCCTCCGTGGCGGCGCGACCCCACTCGCAGTGCGAATGCGACCGACGAGCCTCGAAGAAGTCGCCGGACAGCGTCACCTCCTCACGCCCGGTTCCCCGCTGGTCAGCCTCGCGTCCGATATTTCGGGGGAGCAGGGCTCGGTCTCCGTCATCCTGTGGGGGCCGCCCGGAACGGGCAAAACGACGCTGGCCCAGGCCGTGGCGCATAGCTCGGGCCGTAATTTCGTCGAGTTGTCCGCGGTTAATGCCGGTGTTGCCGACGTCCGCAAGGTGATGGAACAGGCGCTGTCCAATCGCGACCTCTACGGCATTACCACGGTGCTATTCCTCGACGAGATTCATCGCTTCAGCAAAGCGCAGCAGGATGCTTTGCTTCCGGGGGTCGAGAACGGGTGGGTGATTTTGATCGCAGCCACGACGGAGAATCCCTCCTTCTCGATCATTTCGCCACTGCTGTCCCGTTCTCTGTTGCTCACGCTGGAACAACTGAGTGATGAGGACCTCGGTGTTGTTATCGACCGGGCAGTTGTTGACCAGCGGGGCCTTGCCAACAAGATCGTGCTCAGCGCGGAGGCCAGGGCCACCCTCATCCGGCTCGCCTCCGGCGATGCCCGCCGGGCCCTCACCGCACTCGAGGCGGCCGCATCGTCCGCAACGGCAACAACTGCCGTTGCTGGGGACGATGACGACCAGCCGGCGGAGAAGCCACTGGTTACCGAAGAAACTGTTGCGATGGCTGTCGACCGGGCGCTGTTGCGCTACGACCGCCAGGGCGACGAACACTACGACGTAATCAGCGCGTTCATCAAGTCCGTCCGCGGTTCTGATGTCGACGCTGCACTGCACTACCTGGCCCGCATGATCGAGGCTGGCGAGGATCCCCGGTTCATCGCCAGGCGGATCATCGTCAGCGCTTCCGAAGACATCGGTATGGCTGATCCCCAGGCACTCCTTATCGCCATGGCTGCAGCGGATGCCGTGCAGATGATCGGTATGCCGGAAGGACGTATCCCGTTATCACAGGCCGTGGTCTACCTTGCGACGGCGCCAAAGTCGAACGCGTCGTATATGGCGTTGGATGCTGCGATCGCCGACGTCCGCGCCGGAAACTTCGGCCGGGTACCCAAGCACCTTCGGGATGCCCATTACCAGGGGGCCAAGCGCCTCGGCCATGGGAAGGGATACCGCTACCCGCATGATGCCGAGCTCGGCGTGCTCGAGCAGCAGTACCTCCCGGACGAACTGCGCAATACGGTCTACTACCGCCCGACCGAGCACGGAAACGAGCGCGATGTGTCCGCACGGTGGGCAAAATTGCGTCGCATCATCCGTGGCGGGAAGTGATCGGGGGACCGAATTAAAGACCCTGCGCGACGACGCGTGTCCTGGCGCCATTTTTGGCCCCATCCCGTGCTAACCTTGTCCCCGCCTAACATCGGTTTTTCGCGCACGGCTGCTGCGGATCTCTGATCAAGGGAACAGGGTCTGTAGCCGACCGGTTCCCGCGGCAAATCCCTCTGACTTTCACCGGACACCCCGTTGTGCGCTCATGCGTGGGCGCGATCGGCCGG
>Ga0247735_1000360_pt1 | contig 18166 bp, 15 predicted proteins | sample UWRJL178409R2_FD_180934 | JGI IMG/M metagenome (GOLD analysis project Ga0247735, IMG submission 180934) | Plant litter microbial communities from Arlington Agricultural Research Station in Wisconsin, United States - UWRJ-L178-409R-2 | ecosystem: Environmental > Terrestrial > Plant litter >... | reverse complement strand
AGAGATATGACTGTTTTAAGCTAAAATTACTAAAGAATCGCGTTTAAACATGTTTTTTGGGTTTTTCTCACTGACTAAGCACCCTAATCACATGATTTTGACAGATTTGTAATCACTGTGAGATTTCAGACAAATCTTGTTTTGGAAATTATTTCCCACAATATCTGACATAGGGAGACTAATGCCACCAGAGTTGACCAGAGTCCACCAGAGTCCACCAGAGTCCTTCAGACTCTGGTCAACTGAGTCTAGTAGAGTCTGACAATATTTCTATTATTTTTTGAATAGGACTCAACCGGACAGGACTCAATCGGACTGGACTCTGGTCAATAAACACTTTTGGCAGAGGCAGGACTTTCCGGTTTAGTCCAGTTTAGTCCGGCTGGAGTCCGCCAGACTCTGCCAGACTCCGGCGGACTCCGGCGGACTCTGGTGGACTCTGGCAGAGTCCGCCGGACTCCGGCCGGACTACGTGGGGGAGTGATAAGAGCTCCTACCGCGTCAGCCTTTTCAATCGCTAAAATGCCCAGAAACCTCTTCTTGTCCTTGTGAGTCTTTTGATCTGATGATGTCAATTTTTTTGGTAACATTTATCGTCAGGCCTTCTGTATCACTGGACCATTCGGACGCGGACTCTGTCGTCCACGACGTGAGGTTAGCACCATTCGCCCTGTTCTGCTTTGTCTTGGCCGCTCGTTGCTGACTTTTCTACCAGCCATAGCCGCAAGCGATCCGTCTCCACATCTGGTGCTGATGACAATGAGTAGTAAGTCATTCTCAGTTTCAACCCCCATTGACACTCATTCTCGATTCCTTAGCGCACAGGCCTCGCCTAAAAAAGCCAAAAGGCATGCCCCTGGTACATCAGGGTATCGTGCTCAGCCACCTGTTGTCATCACGTGCGTCTCTCCCTTCCCATCGATTTATACCCTCTTCATTGCGTCTTCGTTCCAGAGCCCAAGGCCACAAGGGTCTCAGCCAGAAGCTGAGCTTTGGCTCGTGAGTTCCACTGTCCTCTTACTCATTCTGTTTCCTAACCACGCGTGTATCTCTCAGCGTTGACGACGATGTTTCAATCAGTGATAGCGTGGAAGGTGGTAGCAGTCTTGAGCCTGCTGCCAGGTTATTCGAGGGCAAGCGTTCGTAAGTGACAATCCAAGCACAGAACTTCTCCTTCTGATCCCTTTGCAGCCGTAAAATGTCCAAAAAGGCGAAGTACATGGCCAACGAGGTGTCCGATGGTGAGGATGAAAAATCACAGGCCCCAGTCAAACAGTGCGTGTTGCGTATTTCACAAGATTTCTGCTCTGATTTGCTGTCAATTGTAGGATCAAGACGCCGTCTATGAAGGTCACCCTAGATACACCCGTCAGGTCCGCACTTACATCCTTCTTAAAGTTGAAGGGAGACAAGTAAGTCCAGTTGTTCTTGCCTCGTTCTTCATCCCTGATACGTTGTAGATCGTTGTCGGCCCAGCGTCAAGTCCATGCCGTTTCTGTGAAGACTGAACCGCAGTCGGACAATGATTTAGCTTCCCCTCCTCCATCACGAAAGGCGAAGGGAAAGTCTCGGGCTCTTACTGCTTCGCCCGCTTCGGATGAGAATCCGTTCCTCGATACTCCTCCCCAAAAGTATGTGCTTCCCTTTGCATGTATTATTTGTCACTTTCTTATGTTTCTGTCGTTTCCCAGACCCTCTCGTCCTGTCCCTGTGCCCAAGTCGACCACCTCAAGCAAGAAACCTTCTGCCGAGACCCCTTCCCAAAAGTATGATCTTTCTTTTTTGCATTTCTTGTCGCTTTCTTATCTATTTATTCTCCCTCAGGTCTGCTCATCCTACCCCCGTACCCAAAGTCCCCAAAGTCATTGTCAAGTCGGAGCCGCGGCCGCGCGAAGTGTTGGTTTCCAGCAAGAAGGACAAGTGTCCTATCCGCAATACCTCGCCCATCGAGATCAGCAGCGATTCTGATGACGCACCTGTTGTCAAGACTCCTCAAAAAAGGTTTTCACTGATTCTTTTTTTTCCCTACCCTTTTCTAAAAGAAATTCATTCCTCTGCTAGGCCCTCTCGTCCGGTCCTTGTTACCAGCGTTGAAAGAGCCGACGAAGAAAGTGCTGATGGAGAGGAAACTCCAAGACCTGCATCCAAGGCGCAAGTTCCGGCGCCGTCCCAGAGGAGTGCATGTCGCCCGCCTCGTCAGAGCCAGCCGGAAACGCCTAATACACCCGCAGCCCTTACCATTCATACGTGCGTACTTGTGTACCCTCTTCGCTAATGCCAGTTGTGTAATTGTCCTCGTTTTGTACAGAACTGCTTCGGCCGAGCCATCATCTCCCGCCGCCTCTGCAACAGGCGTCGTGGGGTCTTCTTCCCTCAAATTTAGGTCTGCTCTTTTCTCTCTCGACTTGCTTATTCTGATTGCCTTCTTAGATATATCTGCTCCTTCAGGCCCATGAACCTGTCCAGAGGTCCTGCTGCTGCGCCAGATGATCTTCGCTGCGCCGATGGCCAGCCCATCTCGCTCTTGCCCAACGGCCCCGCTAACGTGATCTCGGGTCCCCTCTCTGAGTAAGCGACTATTGACTTTGTCTGTACTCTTTTGCCTAATATCCTTAAAGTGTTATCCTTGCCGCAGCCCAATTCGAATCGCTCGGACCTTTCTTCAATCCTGCAAATATTTCATTGGATCGCCTCCAGATCAACAGATACAAAAATCTCGTGGCGCCCACTAGCCAGATAGCAATATGCACCATGCTCGGGGCCGTCCATTCTTGTGATGTTATCAACTATGCCAGCTCAGGCTCGTACAAGGTCAAGTGCATCTCCATCGTGCCATATGCGGAGAGCATGACAGGCTTCAGTCGCTTTATTGGTTCAAAATATTCTTGCGAGGAAATGATTGCCCCTTGGGAATATGGAAGTACTCTCACTTTTTCGACCAGGAACGAGGGCCTCACTTCATCTCGTGCGTTGCAATTTGCTCTTCATTATGCAACTTGCTTATGTCTGCTCTATAGTCGGGACAAGCAGCCCTGCCGGCGCAGCTTCTACTCCTGCGTCTACTCCTTCTAGGAATATGCGTGCCTTTGGCTCAGCCACTTCATCCAAATCCACGAATACCTCCTTGTGGTATGAAAAGATGTGGGGTCCTTTTCTCAACTTTGACGTCGATGGTAAGCTGCTCCACCTCGTTTCTCTCCCTTCATTTAACTCACATCAAGCGCTAGTTCCGATTTTTGATGCTAGTACCCATCCATTCACGTTCGGAAAGGGCAATTTTACAGAACTTGCGTCCCTTCCCCGCTACAAAAAATACGGTGACCCGAAGCCGGCTGACCTACCCAAGGACTCAATTGTCTCCGTTTTCTTTAGCATCAATACCTATGAGAGTACTCGGTTTCCTCCCTTGGGCGATGACCAAGGTCAATCCTCCGACAAGCCGAACACTGAACCCTCCACCTCCACCGTCTTGTCCCTGAATTTGCAATTTGTAGTCTACCATGGGGAGATACCACCTTTCGACGACGAGGATTAAAGTACTTATGATCTCGATATCTTTTATATAGGTTACATTACTGCTTGTATCAATTCTTGCTGAATACATTCCTCTTCTGCTGTCTGATGATGTCATCGATACTGTGCAGGATTTGTGATGTCATTCTCCGCGCAGTCATGTGACTTACGTTGAAAATAGCGCGGAGTTTCCCACCTACCAAGTTGCTTCAACGCTTGAGCCTTGCTATCACCGACTGATATCTATATTTCTCAAATGGTAAGCTCCGAGTCTATGCCTCCGTGTCGTGTGGGTATTGATGATACTAGTCGTCCTCCACACCTCACCGAGCTTACGCGGCCTCGGTTACTTGGTTCCCCTGGTATACGACCTCACTCGTCTCATTGCACAGTTTGGGCGATGCGGCTGAATTGCTTCCCTTCCTCAAGGTGCCGAAGTCTGTTTTTAGCCGCGTCTCATCCGCTAACTTGTATTTTGGACAGAATTTTCCCTCATCTCTTCAAAGTTACGAATCCTATCTTTTGAGTATTCGTGCCTCTGGGCGCCAGGACAGCTTGATGAGGGAGCTTCTCGGCATAGCCACTACCTTTGGACTTGGTCAACCCGTCACCGTGTCGCGTCTTGAGACCTGGTCGCCGTTGTGGTCTCCTGCGGACGCACACCTCCTTTGTTCTCTCCTATGTGCCTATCGCCTGGTTGATGTCATGGCCTTGGTGCACAGCACCAAGGAAGTTGCCCCAATTGTTCCCAGAACACTCCTGCAGAAGCAGGAGCACATCTTTGACGTTAGTCCCATGTCCATTGCATATTGACTTCAGCGCCTCCCGTTGTTAACCTCTCTTTAGGGTATGGAATGTCTGCACGACTGGCCTGGACAGCTCCTAAAGCTGCGTAAAGTTGCGTTTCGTTTGAAGGACGTCACAATGCTCGGACCTTCGACGGCTACGCCAGCACTCAAGCTAATGCGCCATCTTGCGACTAATGTGGCCAGGTCTGCAGCCACGGCAATTGAATGCAACTTCATTGTCGCAGCAATGCACATCGCTTGCTTAACATCATCTCCTTATAGTGAAGATACTGTCCCTGAATTACCTGAAAACCATGAAGCCCTCGTTTCCGCGTACGGCACTTTCTTGCTTAAGTTTCGTCAGAGCTAACGATCACATCATTTCCCCTTCCATTAGACTGTCTGGGGCTGGCTCCGTGGCTCAGCACCTGGATGGAACTTTGCCTGAGGATGCTGAGCGGCTTCAAGAACTGCTACAGGTTGTGAAGGATGCTCGGAAGGCATCCGGTTCCAAATCTTTAGTTGGCCTCCATAGGCCCCTCCATCTCGCGCTCCTCATCTCCCCCCTCATGCTCACCTCACACTCAACGCTTGCTAAGTATTCATACAATCGCCAGCACGTTCTCACATGTGCTCACCGGTTGGGAAACGCAAAATCGCCTCTTCTCAAACGCGTCGAGCGAATCATATGGGAGGGCTTAATCCTCCTCGTCAATGGAGAGAAAGACCCGCTCGAAGTTCTCAACTGGCTTGTCATCAGCCTTCCCTGGCAGGAGATTGAAAGTGCAGCTACGAACGAGGCAGAAAGGGATTGGTTTAAACTCGGTGCGCTTCTTGTTTCCTGCTAGCAAATTTCTGACTTATGCTACCTCGTAGAGAAAGTGTCTTCTGCTGAGGTTCTACTATCTACGTCGAGTAGCAACCCGCCTGAGCATGAATCCCCGGCTCTATTGGCCCCTTCCTTTCACCCGCCTGAAACCCCAGCGCTAGGCTCTGAATGTAAGTTGCAGGCATCTTCTGCATCTCTAATCAGTTACCCTGATTCGGACGATGGCTCTGAAGGAGATAGCCTGGGTGGCAAACCTCCCGCCAGTTTTCTGGAGCGCAAAGCTGATGGCTCTGAAGATGGCCTGGCCGGTCAACCTCTTCCCACCCCGCTGGAACCCAAGGCGCATGTTCAGAGCAGCCACCCTCCTGGTTTACCGCTGGATTTGCAACGGGGACATAACTCACCGTCAGCTAAGACACATACCGCTGCTCCGCCAGCCATTCGCACTTCCCCCCACGTCCCCCCGATGAACGGTGAATTTCTCAGCGACAGACACCCTGTCTCAGAGATGCCGGAGGTTGATATGGTGCGGATGGACGTTGATTTTCCTGAGGATGAGCGCAGCCATTCCCCCCCTGCTGAAGAGAGTAGATCCCCATCTCCTGCCAATTCGACCTCCACCGTTCCTCCCGCTGAAAAGGCGGCAGGTACGCTGAAACAGCTCAGCAATTCCCCTAAGGCCAGTCCACCAGTGTCTGCCCCGAAGAGAGAGTTGCCATACCGAGGCGCTGCAAAATCCTCACGCGCAAAGATTGAAGGCAAAAGCTCCGCCCACTCTGCGCGGAAATGCGTCCGCAAAACACCTGCAGTTGTCCCTAGCTCTGAAGAGGATGAGGGAGAGGACCCCCCCAAGAAGCGGGTCCGTACCTTCGCTGACGATGGGACCGTCGACAATCCAATTGATGTCGACCAGTATGCGTCGATGTGGGACCCTGCCCCCAGTAGCCATTATGTGAGTTACATTACCTTTGATCTGGCGATCGCTTACCCCAGGGGTTAGACTGCTTCCAAGGAGGATGTCCCGGCTTTCGTCGACGACAGCCCTGCTAAAATCAGCAGCACCTGAACCTTTACCGCTTATGACGCCATTGGCGGCACCCATGAGTTTGCTCCTTCGTTCCATGTAAGTAAATCGTCTCCACCTCGGCTGTTATTGATTTTATATCCTTATACCTTTCGCAGCACAAAGACTACCACGAGAGATTTGGTAGCTACTTCCAGCGCATAGAGGACACCTACTTAGAAGGTGTACCTCTCCACCTCTGCGATCCTAGTAACTCTATCATCGCAACTCTGTTGCATGCTGAATTCGCCGCTATGCCAGCTGAGAAGTTGAAAGCGCTTATGTCGAAGAAGCATGTCGTCGTCACCGCGTGTCCTGACCCTCCGCTGAAATTCAACGAAGAGGGTCTCCAGACCCTTGCACCTATGCATCTTCCCGTTTCTTTACAAGGTCAGCGGCAACATTCGCCAATCATCCTTTCAACTGAAGTGTTCTAGATTTATCTGCACCTCCAAAGCACGGAAATAAAAGTTTTCCTGCCAACGTCGTTGGCACCGTGGAGGAGCTCCTCGAATGTGTGAAGTCGGGGAAGAAAATCCTCAACGCCCTGGAGTTTCCGATGCTGGATGCCCCCCTTGAACACACTGCCTTCACCTCTGACCTGGCGGCGTGGTGTGTAACCAGCGGGGTTCATACCTGCCCACGCAAATCCGAATACCCGAAAGGGGACATGCGTTGGGGGTTAGCTGGTACCGCGAATACATTTGCGTTCACCCATGTCGACAGCGATGGGTATAACACCATGATCAAGGTCCGCTGTGGAAAGAAGCTTTGGGCCTTTTATCGCGACGGCCGCCATCCACCCTCTTCTATCGATGCATTCACAAATGCGAATTTTTCCTTGGATGAGGTCCTACCCGGATCTGATTTTGGGATTGAAGCAATAGTTCTCAGAGAGGGAGATTTCCTGTAATTTATACCCCTTCTCGTTGCGCGTAATCTGACATGTTTATCTCCACAGTCTAATGAAAGCAAACACGCCCCATTTTGTCTATGGCCTTGAACCTGCCATCATACACGGCGGTCACTTCTATATGATGGACCTCATGCAAGAAACCCTCCAGAGCCTCATCCATAGCTTCGTGCTCAGCGACTTCATCACCAATATCACTCACCATCCGTCCCGTGCTCTTCTCCGGCGCATGCTAATCTTCTGCTATATGGGTCTGGTTGAGAAGATGGTTAGAGCATCAGGCATGTAACGCAATCCCTACGGCTCAATCTAACAGCTAACACTTTGCGGAAGACCCTTCTCTTCGCCATCTCCCTGATATGAGTGTGATGGATGGCCTGCTCAATTTACTTTCCCTCACCTCACTTAATTTTCTGGGTAATGTTCTAGATTTCAGGACTTACAGCGCCCCAAACCAAGGGGAAGATGAGGCTGCAACGAGCGAGCAAATCTTACTCCTCAACAAATACGACCGCTGCCACATCTCTGGTGACGAACGCGCTTCTATCTGCTATGCGCGAGGGATCGCCGTGGCTATCTTCAACTGGATTAGGTCCACCTGTACAGTCACAGACCCTGATGGAAATACTGTGGAAGACATACCTTCCTACTTCGTGTGTAGGGTTCTCAAGGCTCTCCTGCGTTATAAAGCCTGTGCCATGCGCCATCATTTGGCTGGTGCACCCCACTGTGATACGGCTGCATTGAAAAAGCAGATAGAAAATGTCGTCAAGGTGGATGGTCCCATTGCCAAGTTCTGGGCAAACAAGGGCGACCTGCCGGATGACTCTTTGGGGTTCGGTCAGGCCGCCGGATATACTGTTGTTCAGGCCACTTTCCCAGTCGAACATTGTGAGTTGGAACCAAGTACTAAACGCCCTCAACTCATCTATCCTTTGCAGTATCTGAGAAGATGTTGTTCAAGATGGGAACCACAGGCCTTGATACCAGATGGAAGGTTGGGGAGGAAGTTCGTTTGCTCACGGAGGTTGAACTGGCGAAAGCAGGCAGTCGCTAGGTGAAGCTCCCAATTGTAGACTTCAGCTATTGCCCACCGCCATATGTACCCAGTTGAATTAAATTACGTTGCGCGTCGTATGCTGTCGCCCATTGGCATGCGATCAAACGAAGCGAATGCGAAGCGTCTCCAACAAAAATTCTAGAAGGAAATATAGTATTAACATCAACTACCCACTACCTCTGAGCAGCTCCTCAATGGTCGAGAACATCTCATACCCTTTCATAAGCCGGGTTTTCCTCTTCTCTCTGTTGATCGCATACAATAAGGGGTCCTGAGCCTTCAACATAGCATCCGTGGAGAATCCATTTTCTATATATCGAAACACCTCACCAGAGCAGTATTGGGTGAAAGAGGCGCGAGTGTCACCTTCCCCAGTGGGTATGTTGGAATGTGTTATGATGGCTGATGGTAAGCACACACATGATCCCGCTGGAAATTCGAGCAGGAGCTTAAGTTCCCAAAGAACGATATGGCCTCCTACCCTGTAGTCAAAATTGCCAAGGGCAGTGACGAGGCACCATCCGAAGGGCAGTTCTGCGAATCGACGTGCTTCCTGGTAGCCACTTTGCGGCCGATGTTGAACGCAACAGTGGGCATGATTGATTTAAAGAATAAAGGTTTGATGAGCTCGGGGCATGCTTCCCAGAGTTTGTCGAGCTCCTCCTTGTAGTATCTATACGCCTTCGGGTGCCACAACGCGTAAGAGGCTACGCCTGGATTAGCATGCGGGCGTGGTATGCTCAAAAATAACCCACCATCTTGATATGCAGCAAGCCTTTGCATATCCTTGTCAGCGAGCAGCGCCTCAACTAGATGCTTATGGCGCCCCAGCTTTGGCCGGGACGGCTTTGTGTGGCCGTTTCCGTAAGAAAGGCCAACGTTGATGGCGGCGAACCCATCCCCTCGCTTGTGTCTAAGGCTTCCAGCATCAAAGTTAGCCTTGTCGCCCTCTGCCATCATCTTTGCAAAAGCACGATCCACGCAGGCCACGTAAGATGAATCGCTGGGAGCGGGGATGAAAGCCGCGAGTACTCTGCCAGCATGGTCTATAATCGGCCGATTGAACCTGTGAGTACGGTGAGCGTTAAGTCGACGAGAATTCCCATACTTACCCGTTGAACTGGATGACTTCAAAGCCAGCCGACCTAGCTTCCTCCAGCGACCGAAATTCCTGAGCACCCCCTACGTCCTTTGACATGGCCGTATATCCACCAGCCTTAACTGGTAGGGACTCTGCTCGAATGGCCGTCGAAAGATGCTGCGATGCTGCGACGTGCTTTGCTTTTGCAGAAGATGTGGGCATATGGCCGTTCTTCTTCCACTTTTCCAACGCCGTTTGAGCGCGTTTCCTCTGCTTTTTTGCCTTTCGCTCTGCAGGCGACAGCGGCTTAGAGCCTGCGCGTGACCTCTTCAACGGCGGCGAACCGCCTACGCCATCATCAGAGGCATCATCTGCAAGGAACACAAGCTGTGGTGAATTCCTCCGCATCTACACAGATACGCAAATAACTCACCCTCTCGCATTGGCATCTCTGCTTCGTCTGAAGCTGTATCGCATGCTTCGATTACTTGCGCGTTGAAGAGATCTCTGCAGTCAAATTCCGGCGGAAGTTCAACTGCAGAGACGCATGCGAAGGCCTGCCGGTGCGTGAGCGACGCGCACAATTGCAAGTAATCTGCGGCTTACCTCCTCATTCCACCGAGAAATGTTTGAAGCGCCGGCACATGCCCCTTCGTAGAAGTTTAGGATCAGCTACCTGCCAGCAACGGACTAGCAAAATAAGACCCACACGAGCTCTGATTTGCCATATTAAACAAGCAGTAGGCCCTGCAAAGCTCAAGGTTATGCGTTTTCTGGAAACGCAATGTTGCGAAGAACTTACTCGCTTGTCCTCCTCCTTTTCTCACTTGTGGAAGTGTCTAAAAATACAAATAGATTGGCAAGTCAGCGGTTGTTCAATGCAGAGGGTGAAGGGGGGGCGTCGGCTCCGGGTAGGCTCCTAGCCATATTGTGGAAAAATGCACTCACTTGAGTCGCAAAGTACCCTTTTTCCTCTAGAGATAGCTTTGCCCAATTTTGCTGTCGCAAAGCGTATTCTAATATAGTAAGAGGCGGTTGCAGACGTGTAGCATGAGAACTACCTTTTGTTTCTGTCAGAGAAGTGCTGGAGAAGCGCAAATTTCTCCGCCTTCTGCTGTTTGTTCAGTGGGATGATATACAAACAATTGACATCATCGTTCTGCTAGCAGATGGATTACTCAGCAATATAATCACGTGACATGTTCATCTTTGGACGCGCGGGCGAGGGGCTGCCAATGTCCCAACTCTACCTTGTCCACTACAGCATGCTGCCACATGGCATTGCGTGCCTCTTTGCCCTCCTACTACTCTATTTGATCTATACTAATGTACCCAATTGTAAGCGGTGTACTTGCTTTCAGTACCACCTACTTTCTGACTGCCATGCCTTAAGTCGGTACTCCAAGTCTACCAACTGCAAATGCCTCACCAAGCAGCTACGCAATTCTTGAATGTAAACGTCCAGTCCCATGCTTTTTTTGCCGGCATACTGAATTCTCTTCCTAGACAATTCTCTCAGCAAGGACGGCTGCATCTGGCTACTTGGTAGCCGCTTGGCTTTGGCCCATGCCCATCGCTTTTTGTGTACATGCGCACCTTTGTCCAATGCACAAGGTGTATCTCCGATCCTACGTTGTGCTCTTCGCCTAACAGCTTCCCACTTTTTTGCTGCGTTTACGCACTGCTACTCTCGCCTTGCCTTTCACCTTAGCTCTGCCAATGCCCTTAAGAACCTGTCAACCGACTACTTGCCTACTCGAGATGCGCTGCAGATTGCCGACTTGACCACGACTTTATGCTTTATCTTGGTACTACTCAACTATCTGGGGTTACCCTTCACTGCACTTATCAATGCTCAACTCGTAAGGTTACTTGGCCCAGAAGCAGTTGCAACCGGGGTTTCACTTCGCCACGAGAATGTGGGGGGTTCGGGTACTAGAACATGTAGCTTATCTATGATCAAAAATTACTTGGTGTCAGATTCTTGGAACCTGGATGACGGTGCAAAGTTCCGATACGTGGCTCAAGTGGATGACACGGGGTTGAAGGCATACCCTTATCCTCACTATGTCCATGTCGACATTCCCCTACTTGAACTTTTCAAGTCCATTACCCTCACCAATGCTAGAAAGATCGTGTCCACCCACAGCATCGCAGCCGGCTCCCGCTGCACCATGGTCGAGCTTTTATCATGCATGGAAGGTCACTCCTGTCGTAAGTGTACTACCCTTTTCACGGTGTTCTCTGTGGAGATGAGCGACAAACAGCTGGTCAACACCCGGGTGACTGGTTACCGGGAGAAAAAAAAGAATACAACGGCTCTTGCTGCAGAACTGTGCTCGTCTTCCCCTAGCAATGGGCCTGATTTTCCACCTGGCCCAGCAAGCCCTGAGCTTACCCACACTATACTGACCAATGCATGCAAGAAGATGTTTCCAGGCAACCTCGAAGAGGATGGGTGCGCCATTTGTGGAGAGCTGAAACCTGTGCGCGGCATGAGTAGCAGGAAGGCGATGAAGAACTACCTCAAAGTGCTTGAAACTCCAGGTGCTATGAGAGCCGAGCGAAAACACGGCAACTCACGTATAAAAGATCTTAGCGGGCCAGTCATCGACCACGCATGCACGAGAATCTGCGACGGCTGCTGCGCACCCCTTCGAAAAGGCAAGGTTCCACAGTTGGCTTTGGCGAACAACTTATGGATAGGAAAAGTACCCGACGAGCTAAAGAACCTGAGATACGTCGAGAAGATCCTAATAGCCAGAGTAAGACATACTTGTGCGTTTGTAAAGGTGGCCTCTGGGATGCGAAAGATGAAAGCGAACATAATTGCATTTGAATCGCCTATACCAAAGGTGTACAGTATTCTACCTCCTCCTCGAGACGATCTAGACGACGTTCTTGCCATATTATTCACCGGACCCACCGTTCCTACCCCTGAAGATTATGCTCGAACACCTTTCCTTGTTCGACGAAATGAAGTCATCAGAGCCTTGGAATGGTTGAAGCTCAACCATGCTGATTATACCGATATAGAGATATCTCAAGACAATATGAATCAATACGACGAAAACATGCCTCCCGTTTCCGTGGGATATAGGCCATCCACTACCAACAAGGTTTCAGAAGGGACTAGCATCTTTGACCAAGATGAAGAGGATGGAACGGAAGAAGGAGACTGTGCATTCACTGTTCACGGGCTCACAGGAGAGGCCCTTCAAACAATGACTCCAAATGCGGTGAAAGGAATGGCATTGAGGCATTTGGCTAACAACGGGAAAATGCTGATGGTAGGTCATAGCGACAAGTTTGAATCTATGTGGAACAACCCTCAGCTCTACCCTCAAATGTTCCCCTGGCTCTTCCCCTACGGACTTGGTGGCGTTGGCGCTGCAAAAATCTCTCACAAGGAGCACAAACGGCACCTCCTCATGTACCACGACAAACGGTTTCAAACTGACATCAACTTCCCATTCGTTGCCTTCAGCCACGAGCAGATGAGAGCCAACACTACACAGAGCTTCCTGCTGGTTGATCAGCGTAGATTCGGAGATATAAGCGAGAGACTAATGCAGGTAGACTGGAATGCTCTGGACGACCTTGCCAAGAGGATGGAGGCAGGTGAACGTGTTACATCAGAAAGCGATGCGGAGAAACGGTGTTTCCAGCTCGTTAAAGACCTGGACGCCATAATGGGCAAAATGCATGGGTCCACTACCAGTAAGAAATTTATGCGAAGTGAAATATGGTCTCTCATTAACTATCTGGGGGCCCCATACTGGTACATTACCTTGTCTCCTGCCGATATCCAGCATCCAATATGTATATATTACGCCGGTACTGAGCAAGAATTCAAACCTGCGTTGAGGCCTTACGATGAGCGAATAAGATCTGTCTGTAGAAATCCTGTTGCAGGTGCTCGGTTTTTCCATTTCATGGTAGAGACTTTCATTACAGATGTACTTGGAATTAATGCTAAGCACCGAGGCCTCTACGGCGAGACTGCTGGGTACTACGGCACTGTCGAGCAGCAGGGCCACCTCACTCTCCATTTGCATATGCTTCTGTAGATTAAAGGAGGCCTCACACCCCAAGAGATGAGAGATAAAATCATGAAAAGCGACGCTATGTGGCAAAAAAAGTTAATTGATTGGCTAGAGAGCTGCCACACAGGCGACTTTTTGACCGGAAAACATGCTGATGTCGCGGAGGCACAGGTTGCCACCAGTGGAAAGAATGGGTATATGGATCCTACCCAAACTTTGCCCGTCCCACCTCCGAAACAATGCAAAAAGAGCCACACAGACAGCGATCGGGATGAATGCGAAGGCTGCGAACACGAAAAGCAATGGGGTAAAGACTACGCCAGCGTGGTGGATGATCTACTGCTGAGATCAAACGTTCATAGCTGTACTCGGGGTACAAACAAGGACGGCACCAGGAGAAAGAATAAGGCATCTGCAAGCTGTACTGACAACAAGTGGGGAAAGTGCAAGGCTCGATTTCCGCGCATGACATTTGTGAAGACATTCATCGATGAGACGGCTGTGATAAACTTAAAAAAGGTGGAAGCCTGGCTTAATACAATTACACCGCTCGTAACATATATATTCCATTGTAATACCGATGTCACCAGCCTGTCCTCAGGTACAGCAATCAAGGGTGTGGTCTTGTATGTATCAGACTACATCACGAAGAGCACTCTTAAAACCCATGTGATATTTGATTCAATACGATCGGTATTCCATAAGAATAGCGAGATGATCGGAGGTACTTTGCCTGCAAAAGAAAAGGCGCGTCGCTTCATGACAAAAGTTGCAAATTTATTAAGTGCCAAAGCTGAAATGGGAGCACCCATGATTTGTATGTATCTGCTCGGAAACCCTGATCATTATACAAGCCACACATTTGTTCCGTTTTATTGGCAATCATATGTCAGCGAGGTACGGCAGTACTTTCACCAAGCAGAGCCTGACAACGGCCAGCCTCAGAAGATTGCCTTGATGCGCAAAAATAACAGAATATTTGGCCTTTCCCCTGTGTATGATTATGTACATCGACCCTCTGAGCTGCAACATGTCACACTTTTTGAATGGGTGAGGTGTTACAAAAGAGAATACATGCCCACGAAGAAAGCAAAGGAGGCCGATGGTGAAGCTGAGCCTTCTGAGAGTGTCGAAGAGGAATGTGAGGTCGAAGCTGAAGACATTGGCGACATATCAATCGAAGAAGAGGTCGACGACGATACACAAATACACAGTCAACGAAGGTCAAAAAATGTCCTACTTTTCATGAAAGATCATCCCCTACATAAGTCACATGCTGTACGTTTCATTCGAGAAAACTCACATCGGGTTCCCAATTTTGCCGGTGCAAATCTTCCTAGATGTGATCAAGGAGATCGAGAGTACTACTGTTGCACAATGCTTGCACTGTTTAAGCCTTGGAGGAACGGGGGAGATCTGAAAGGACAGGACACATCTTGGGATGAGGCTTTCAGCCAGCACATATTTTCCAAGGATGAAAATGCTTTGATGAAGAACTTCAACATCCGCTATGAGTGCCTGGATGCTAGAGACGATTACAGAGCGCAGCTGAAGAAAGGATCTCAGGATGGTTTCTTGGGAAGCTGGGAACCGGAAGCTGACGGTGCAGATGAACCAGAAAAAACCCTCTCCGATGATCCCCAGACAGTGGCTTTTGACGATATCCCAGGTGGGCTTCTCAGCGCCGGGCCTAGATATACCCAGCAGCTGAAAGAAACGGACATGATCAATGGAATTTTGACCTCCATAGGTTGGACCGACCCTAGACCATTTGAGTACAATGACCAGCCAGAGTTCCAGAGCTTTCAGCCAGATAGGAGTATCTCAGGACATGAGTGGGAAAAGGAGGTTGAGAAGCATAAGCAGATGGTGTTGGACGAAAAAAAACAAGCATAATACCTCCTTTGCCGTAGATGGAAAACAGAATGCAGTAGCCCAGGCCAATGTTGTGAAGGTTGTGGATAAATCTTACCTCGAAAAGAAATTTCATATTGACGGCCATTCAGACATGGTAGGTGAAACTGTAACCAAGTTTTCACTGAACACAGAACAGGAGAGGGCATTCAGAATAATCGCCAATCATGCCATTAGCCAGAATCCTGAGCAACTGCGGATGTACATAGGAGGGATGGGGGGCACGGGCAAATCGCAGGTGATAAAGGCGCTGTCCCACTTCTTTGAATCAAGGAATGAAGCACATCGCTTTGTCATAGTAGCGCCAACAGGGACAGCAGCAGCTTTACTCGGAGGCTCAACCTACCATTCCATGTTTGGGATCAACGACAGGATGTCCACAAGCAAAATTGGCAATATCAAAGCAAAATTGGCAGGGGTTCAATACATATTCTTCGATGAGGTATCCATGCTCTCTGCTCGTGATCTTCAGAGAATAAACTCCCAGCTTGCTAAAGTTTTTGATACGGCAGATGTTCCGTTTGGGGGCTTGAACATGGTCTTCTCTGGCGATTTTGCTCAGCTTCCACCAGCTGTTGGAGGAGAGCATGTCTCACTGTATTCGAGAACCATCGGTTCCATCGCTACTGACAAAAAATCACAAGAGGAAGCTATCGGAAAAGCTCTATGGCATCAAATAACAACGGTGGTCATATTGCGACAGAACATGAGACAAAAAACGCAAGGCCCCGAGGATGCAAAGCTGAGGACAGCTCTTGAGAATATGCGATATAAATCCTGCACTGCTGAGGATATAAACTTTCTGCGAACGCGAATCTCTTCGCCTCATCCAACTCGCTCCTCTATATGTGAAGATGTCTTTAGGAACGTTTCCATTATTACAGGCACAAACCGTCAAAAGGATGAAATAAACCGATTGGGTGCTCTCCGCTTTGCTCAGGAAACAGGTCAAAAACTTGTCGACTTTTTTTCTCAAGACTTGCCCAAAGGGACCAATGCTCAGAGCGAAAAATCTTCAAAGAGAATAAAGTCAGTTACAGACATATCAGACGAATTGCAGGAAGGACTCTGGGAACAGCCACCCGCATCCACAGATAAACATATTGCTGGAAAGCTCAGTCTCTGCGTAGGCCTGCCGGTGATGATACGAAATAATTATGCTACAGAGCTCTGTATGACACGTGGGCAGGAGGGATATGTGCATGGCTGGCAGTCTAAAGTAGGATCCAGGGGTCAAAGAGTATTGGATACATTATTCATTAAGTTGAAAAACCCACCAACCGACGTCCATATAGATGGCTTGCCAGAGAACATTGTACCTGTCTATCCAACCAAAAACACCATCATAGCCTCCATGCCAAACGATGATCGCTATTACATACAGCGAACGCAGGTTGAGGTACTAGTCAATTTCGCTATGACAGACTTTGCGTCCCAGGGAAAGACAAGGCCCTATAATGTTGGCGATCTCAATAACTTGACAACTCATCAAGGTTATTACACCGCTCTGTCCCGCAGTGCAACTGCAGCTGGTATGTTGATATTGCAAGGTTTCGATACAAGAAAGATTACCGGAGGGTGCTCGGGGGCGCTTCGACAAGAATTTCGGGAGTTGGAGCTTCTTGATGAAATAACTCGCATTTTACACAATGGAAAACTTCCACCTACCGTATATGGCGATACGCGAAACACAATGATTCGCTCTTTCAGAGAGTGGAAGGGTGTACAGTATGTACCAAAAGCAGTGCACTTGGCACTGCGATGGTCTAAACGTGACCCTTTGCATGAATCACAGATCCATGACCCCAAATCTGAAGATTGTAAATATGTGGGATCAAATACACTAGCAAAGCCTAAACCGCCGACTGCCAATGATCAAGCAAAAAAGCGTAGGAGGTCTGGTGCGTTTGAGGCAAAGGTCCATGCACCCGCTAGCAAGAAGAGACATATTGGAGGTGTGCGTGCTCCAGGCCTCAACGACACCCACTACCCTGTCCCTGTTGGAATGAAATGGAGCCAGAATAGCTGTGCATACGACTCCATCTTCAGCATCTTGTTCTCCATCTGGTGCAATGACAAGGAAACATGGAATACAAACTTTACCCATCTAGGCAATCAGCTTCTAATACTTCTTGTGGATAACTTTGCCAAATACGACCGTAAGGAGATTCGACTTGAGGATGCCCGAGATGTAGTACGGAGAGAGATGGCAAAATTGTCTCCCAATCTTGCATTTGGTTCCTATACCTCCATAGAACGGGTGTTTGAAGCCATCTTTTCTACCAGTCAGGCCGTATATACGACAAAATTTTCTTGCCCAAGTGGCCATGTACATCAATATTCTCAAAATCATACAGTATGCTTTGACAATGTCCATAACAGAACTGAATCGACAGCACAATGGATGCAGTTGAATGCAGAGGAAGGGACCAACCAATGCCGAACATGCTCTCAGCCTGTGAGGATCCTAAAAACCTTTGACATTATACCGCCTCTAATCGTCTTGGAGTTCTCTGGTGCAGAAATGAGGATCGACGATGTTGTCAGAATTGACTATGGCGAAACCATTTATACGTATCACCTTGCGGGAGTAGTATACTACAGGCACACCGAGCAGCATTTCATCTCGAAAATCATCACAAGAGACAACCAAACATGGTTCTATGATGGCTTAGCGCTGGGCTCTGAGATGCTTTACTCCGGCTCCCTTACAGCCCCTGACCGGCCTGAGCTGAATACATGCAATGGTGGATCTGCATCGGCAGCAATATACACAAGGAGCTGGATATAGGGGACTCGTACATGCCGCGTGCAACGACGGCCCTCACCTCAAGTGTTATTTCAATCTGCGCGGCCATGAAATTGTGCCAGCCAGCGCTGCCACCGGATCCGGTGGCCTCGTTTAGACGGTACAGTGTAGTTACCCTATTATATAGGGAGCATCCACTGCGTCCGGCCG
>Ga0247735_1000359_pt1 | contig 18344 bp, 12 predicted proteins | sample UWRJL178409R2_FD_180934 | JGI IMG/M metagenome (GOLD analysis project Ga0247735, IMG submission 180934) | Plant litter microbial communities from Arlington Agricultural Research Station in Wisconsin, United States - UWRJ-L178-409R-2 | ecosystem: Environmental > Terrestrial > Plant litter >... | reverse complement strand
CGTTAATGAGTCTTCCATTGTGCTTACAGCACGCAGCGGCAGGTCGGCGCTGGCATACAGGGCAAAAAATATAGGTTACGATTTTACCAAATTAGATTTAGATATCGTATATTCTGAATTCGTGAATTTTGCCGATACCTGCAAGATAGTAGCCGATAACGATATTCATTATATAGTAGAGATGTCTAAAAATAAATTTCAATTAAGTTTATAATACAATGAAAAAAACGCTGTTTGATAAAGTTTGGGATGCCCACGTGGTAGAATCTGTTACTAACGGGCCCGATATTTTATACATAGATAAGCACCTTATACACGAGGTTACAAGCCCACAGGCCTTTAACGAGCTGGAGCAACGCCATATTCCGGTCTTTAGACCTAATAAAATTGTTGCTACTGCCGATCATAACACGCCTACCATAAACCAGCATTTGCCTATTAAAGACGATATGTCGAGAAAGCAAATTGAAGAGCTAACCCTAAACTGCGAAAAGAACAATATAGAATTTTATGGTTTAGGCCACCCTTATAATGGCATTGTACACGTTATAGCACCAGAGCTTGGCATTACCCAACCGGGCATGACCATTGTTTGCGGCGACAGCCACACCTCTACCCACGGCGCTTTTGGTACTATTGCTTTTGGCATTGGCACCAGCCAGGTAGCACAGGTGTTTGCAAGCCAGTGCCTTTTATTGGAGAAGCCTTTAAAAATGCGCATTAATGTAAACGGTAAACTTAAAAAAGGAGTTTTACCTAAAGATGTTATCCTTTACATTATAAGCAAGTTAGGCACAAATTCCGGTACAGGGTATTTTTGTGAATATGCAGGAAATGTATTTAGGGAAATGTCTATGGAAGGCCGCATGACGGTTTGCAATATGAGTATAGAAATGGGATCCCGTGGCGGGCTTATAGCGCCTGATGAAATTACTTTTGAGTATGTGTCAGGCCGTGAGTTTGCCCCTAAAGGCGAGGAACTGAAAGCTAAAATTGCCTACTGGAAAACCCTTACTACCGACGAAGGTGCTGAGTTTGACAAAGAATATAATATTGATGCCGAAGAGATTGCTCCAATGATTACCTATGGAACCAATCCGGGAATGGGAATTAAGATAGGAGATACAATCCCTAATCTTGTAGAGACGAGTACTGATAAGGCTTTGGCATATATGGGGTTTGATTACGGACAGTCGTTATTAGGCACCAGGATAAACTATATCTTTATAGGCAGCTGCACTAACTCCCGCATTGAAGATTTCAGGACGGTGGCCGATTATATTAACGGCAAAAAGAAAGCTGATAACGTTACAGCACTAATCGTTCCGGGGTCGCAACAGGTGGCAAGCGAGATGAAGGCCGAAGGATTGTACAAGATTTTTGAAGATGCTGGTTTTGAAGTACGCCAACCGGGCTGTTCTGCCTGTTTAGCCATGAACGATGATAAGATCCCTGCCGAAGAGTACTGCGTTTCTACAAGTAACCGCAATTTTGAAGGCCGCCAGGGACCGGGTGCACGAACCATACTGGCAAGCCCGCTTACGGCTGCTGCAATTGCCATTGAAGGAAAAATTATAGACTTTACTAAAAACCTGAATTAGCATGCAAAAGTTTACAACACTTACCGATGTTGCCATGACGCTTGATATTGAGAACGTGGATACCGACCAGATAATTCCGGCACGATTTTTAAAATCTACTGATAAAGATGGTTTTGGAGCTAATTTGTTCAGGGACTGGCGTTATACAAAGGACAACGAACTTAACCCAGATTTTAGTCTTAACAACCAGTCGCAAAGGGGCGCTGTTTTAGTTACAGGAAATAACTTTGGGTGTGGCTCCAGCCGGGAGCATGCCGCATGGGCGCTGTCCGGATTTGGGTTTAAGGTCATTGTATCGAGCTATTTTGCCGATATTTTTAAAGAAAATTGCCTTACTAATGGGCTGTTACCGTTACAGGTTAGTCCGCAATTTTTAAAAGCATTATTTGATGCTCTTAAAACAAATTCGTTAGAGCCAATTACCATAAACCTTGAAGAACAATATATTACCTGCGCCTGTAACACAGAGCATTTTGACATAAATCCCTACAAAAAGCTCTGCCTCATTAATGGTTATGATGATATTGATTTTTTACTGAGCAAGCTTGATGCAATTACACAATTTGAAGAAAAATATAGTTAGTTATGGTATTGAATATAGCAGTATTAGCCGGAGATGGCATAGGACCCGAAGTTACTAACGAAGCCGTAAAGGTATTAAAAGCTGTTGCCTCCCGCTATGGCCACGGTTTTACCTTTACCCCTGCACTCCTTGGTGCGTGTGCCATAGATAAATATAATATGGCACTACCACAGGATACGCTCGAAATATGCCAGGAAGCCGATGCGGTTTTGCTTGGTGCCGTAGGCCATCCTAAATATGACAATAACCCCGATGCGCCTGTAAGGCCAGAACAGGGACTGCTTGCCATTAGAAAAGCACTTCAGCTGTTTGCTAATATTAGACCTATAACTATTTACGATAAACTTATACCCCAGTCGCCGCTTAAAGCAGACAGGATTGCAGGTGTAGATATTGCCATTTACCGCGAACTTACAGGCGGTATTTACTTTGGCGAAAAGTTTTTAAGTGTTGACAAGACCGTAGCTACCGATGTGTGTTCCTACTCTGTAAAAGAAATTGAGCAAATAACCCACATGGCTTTTAAAGCTGCACAAAACAGGCGCAAAAAAGTAACCCTGGTAGATAAGGCAAACGTGCTCGAAACATCACGCTTATGGCGCAGGGTGGTGTCTCAAATTGCTGCAGAATATTCTGATGTTGTATTAGACTTTTTATTTGTAGACAATGCAGCGATGCAACTTATACTTAACCCTAAACAGTTTGATGTAATGCTTACAGAAAATATGTTTGGCGATATCTTATCCGATGAGGCAAGCGTTATTGGCGGAAGCATTGGCCTGGCAGCATCCGCTTCTGTGGGAGATAAATATAGCCTTTTTGAGCCTATACATGGCTCCTACCCTGCTGCAACTGGCAAAGGCATCGCTAATCCTGTAGCATCAATACTTTCTGCGGCGTTGCTTTTAGAGCATTTTGATTTGTATGAAGAGGCAGAAGCTATTAAAAATGCTGTAGCCGTGAGCATAAACCTTAATTATTGCACACCCGATATTTTTGCCGATAGCACCTACTCTACCGATGATGTGGGCAATTTTATAGAAAGCATGGTACTGGGCAACGAAATTTTTAATAACCATGCTAATGTAAGTATTGGCAAATCAACCATTATCTAAATGTATTATAACGAGAACACTATAGTTTTTCTTAACGGAGAATGGATACCCGCAGCACAGGCAACAGCTAGCCTTTATAACCAGACCATGCATTATGGTAACGGTATTTTTGAAGGAATAAGGGCTTATGACACCCCTAATGGAGTAAAGATATTTAAGGCCAAAGAACATTTTGAGCGCATGCTTAAGTCGGCTGCGACTATGCATATTAAAACAGACTATACTGTAGAACAGCTTATTAAATTAAGTTATGAATTGCTTGAAAAGAACGGTATTACCAACGCCTATATTAGGCCATTGTTTTACCTTGACCCAAATATGTCTTTAGTTCCTGTAGATAAAACTAACCTATTTTTGTGTGCCTGGGAATGGGGAAAATACCTGGGTGATAAATTATTGCGCATTAAAACATCGCCATACCAAAGGCCAAATCCCAAGTCATGCCATGTAGAAGCTAAGACCGTGGGGCATTACATCAATTCTATTCTTGCTACTACAGAAGCCAAGCAAAATGGTTTTGACGAAGCTTTAATGCTGGATGGTGCGGGCTATGTAGCCGAAGGGCCGGGTGCAAACTTTTTTTACGAGAAAGATGGTTGTGTTTACACTTGCCCATTAGGTAATATCTTGCCCGGAATTACCCGTAATACTGTTTTAGACCTTGCTAAAGAGCACAACATTCATGTAGAAGTAAAATTATTTACAATTGATGAGGTTAAAACTGCCGACAGTGCCTTTTTTACAGGAACAGCCGCCGAGATTGCGGGTATAGGATCGCTAGATGATTATACTTTTCCGTTAGACTGGAATGTTAGCCTTGGCAAAAAACTTTCTATTTTATATCAGCATGAAGTACATGCTACACAAAGGAATTTAAAATCGTTGATTTAAACATTTTATAGTTTGATATAAAAGGCTTCTAAAAAAGGCAGCCTCGCTATGTAAGTCCCTTATATCAGGTTCCTAAATTTTTACAGAGCCGATAATTTGCTGCCCGCAGCTAACAGCACATCATCTGTTTTAGCAAAGCAAAAACGTACCAGCTTGTCGTCATGATAGTCAGAGTACATCCTTGATACCGGTATAGTAGCAACTCCAAATTCTTTTACCATCCGCTCACAAAATGCAAAATCGCCTTCATCAGAAATTTCAGAATAATCATAAAGCTGGAAATAGGATTCCTCACAAGCTAATGGTTTTAGCCTCGTGCCACGCATTGCCTGCCTGAATAAATCTCTTTTTTGCTGGTAAAATTCAGGAAGTTGTAAATATTCGTCTGTTTCAGATAAATATATTGCAATAGCTTTTTGTAGCGGATGGCTTGCACTAAATGTGGTATTTTGATGCACTTTGCGGAGTTCTGCAGTTAAATCGGGTGGTGCTATTGCATATCCTATCCTCCACCCGGTTATGTGTAGTGTCTTACCAAATGAAAATACAGAAATTGTTCTTTCTTTAAGCTCAGGATATTTTAACGGGCTTTCGTGTGTTGCGCCATCGTAAACCATGTGTTCATAAACTTCGTCACTCAAAATAATAATACTAGTGTCTTTAACAAGTTTTGTCAGTTCCAGCATGTCCTCTTTTGTCATTAACGATCCTGTTGGGTTATTAGGTGTACTAATGCATATCATTCTTGTTTTAGCAGTTATGCATTTCTTAAATTCTTTCCAGTCAATTTTAAATTCCGGCGCTTTCATCTTGTATACAACCGGTTTGCCCCCTACAACATCTATTGCAGGCCGATAACAATCATATCCCGGTTCTATTATAATAACTTCATCTCCCGGCCATACAAAAGCGGCAATTGCATTAAATATCATTTCGGTTGCACCACAACCTATGGTTATTTCGGTATCAGGATTGACCATTACTGCCATGCCTTTTTGTATTTTAAGCGCTATTTGCTCCCTCAAAATTGGTAAGCCTGCCATGGGTGCATATTGGTTGGTATTCTCATTAATGCATTGTGCAACTAATTCTTTAAGACGTTGCGACGGTTCAAAATTAGGAAAGCCCTGCGATAAATTTATGGCATTGTACTTGTTTGCAAGGTTTGTCATGTACGAAAATATGTGAGAAGTAATGTAGGGCAGTTTTGAATTGAATTGCATTTTTCGAATTTGTTTTGGGTTGATACGTTACAAAAAACTGAATTATTTTTGAATAATCGAAGTTACCCTAAACAATTATTGATAAAAGCTTTATCTGGCATTTATAAAAATCTGGTGAGCATCATTTGGTAATTATGTTATTTTTATGTACCAAATAATTTTTAAATGCAATTACCTTACTTATCTTTAATCATGCCCAATGCATAATAACATCTGGGTCAGCTTTTTTAATTATTGCAACGCAACAAAGTATGAAAGATATAGCTAAACGTTTTATAGAGAATCCATTGCTATCTCCTGGCGATATTCCTGCAAGTACACCCGGTTTACAAATTACCAGCCTGCTTAATCCCGGAGTATTTACTTTTAAAAATAAAACCTGGCTTTTAGTAAGGGTTGCCGAAAGGCCTGAGCAAAAAGAGCATAATATTTCTTTTCCCATACTTACAGAGAGCGGGAACATTATAATTAAAGAAATAGAAAAAAATGACCCCGAACTTACAGCTACAGACGCACGGGTTATTAATTATAGAGGCAACGATTACCTAACCACATTATCGCACCTTAGGCTGCTTTGCAGTGATGATGGCATAAACTTTTATGAGCCCGAAGATTATCCTTTGTTAGTGGGCGAAGGTATACTGGAAACTTTTGGTATAGAAGATTGCCGTGTTGCACTAATAGAAGGTAAATATTACCTTACGTTTACATCAGTTTCAGATAATGGGGTGGGTGTTGGATTACGCACCACGACCAACTGGAAAAATTTTGAAAAACATGGTATGATCTTGCCGGCACACAATAAGGATTGTGCCATTTTTGAAGAGAAAATTAATGGGCTCTATTATGCTCTTCATCGCCCAAGCAGTGTAGACATTGGCGGAAATTATATTTGGATAGCATCTTCTCCCGATGGTATTCATTGGGGTAAACACCAATGTATTGTTAAGACCCGTAAAGATTTGTGGGATAGTAAACGTGTAGGAGCCGGTGCAGCACCTATAAAGACAGATAAAGGCTGGCTTGAAATTTACCACGGAGCAAACGAAAATAATCAGTATTGCCTGGGTGCCTTTTTACTGGACCTTAACGACCCTACAAAAGTAATAGCAAGAACAGAGCAGCCTATTATGATACCTACCGCTCAATATGAAATAACTGGCTTTTTTGGTAATGTGGTATTTACTAACGGACATATAGCTGAACCAGATGGCGATAGTGTAACGGTATACTATGGCGCATCAGATGAATTTGTATGTGGTGCTAAATTTTCTATAAAGGAAATTCTCTCTCTCTTAAAATAAGTTCGTAATATATGACAACCTACAACCAATTTAAACATTTTAATTTACAAAACATAAACGCCACTATTTACAGCGGCGTTTATGTTTTGTAATTTAAAGTGTAAATTATTTGATAAACTGAATGATAAATCCTCCTTTAGATGCTATTACATACTGCCAGTTAGGTGTTATAGAATATGTCTTAGTTTCAAATTGCATTAATGCATCTTCTCCCTCCCTAATAATTCTAAATTTAGAAAATCCTTTTCCGTATTTAGCAAGATCCAGTGTAACAGGCATTGCCGCATTAGTACCATTTATACCTACAATATAAGAAAGATCATCTTTTTTGCGCGAAAGTACCAGTACCTTACCCGGTTCGGCTATAACACTCTCAGTTGTATCCCAGGTGGCAGGCATATCTTTTAATAAGTTCTTAACCTCTACAGGCAATGCATCAAAAACTTCTTTTGAATCGGCAAAATGTATAATCCCAGATGTATAAATCATTGCCGTAGCAAGTTCATGAACACCTGTGTTTAAACGTGGATATTTTCGCATAGTAAGTGCAAATGGTGTATAGTCTGCAGGGCCTGCAACATTTCTTGTAAAGGGTAAAACAGTATTTTGTTCAGCAGCTTTATCAGGAAATTTTGGTTCATAAAAATAACTTTCAGTTCCCAGTATACCCTCTGCCGTCATATAATTTGGCCATGTTCTGTGCCACCCTCTGGGCATAGTTGTTCCGTGCAGGTTTACTAATAGATGTTCTTTAGCTGCATCTTCAAAAACCGATTGCAAAGTTGCCATTACCTCCTGCCTGTCTGAGCACCAAAAATCTATTTTAACACCTTTAACACCCATATCGGCAAGTTGTTTAAATCTATTTTTCCTTTTTACAGGATCAAAATATTCTGATGAATACCCCCAGACTAATGGCTTTATTCCTTTAGAGATAGCATCGTTAATAATGTTGCCTTCTTTGTTTGCTTTTTCCCAGCCTGCATCAAAGAGCGTATACTTAAACCCAAATGAGGCCGAAACATCTGTAAATTCTTTATATATTTCCGGAGAATGATCATCAGGATGTGACCACCATGACCACGCAGCTTTTCCGGGTTCTATCCATGAAGTATCTTCAATTTTAGATGCAGGGGCTAAATCTGTAATTAAGGTAGAAAGCAATATATCTCCGGCATTTTCACCTATTATAATAACCCTCCAGGGCATTGTCCACGGAAGGTTAGATTCCGGATAAACATTTTCTTTTTCCGGTAACGGAAGGGTAAATTTTTCGTCATTTGCTGCAAATGCAATTTTATAGATCCCTCCCTCAGAGTCTGGTCTTAAATGACAACCCGGAAAAGAGCCATCGGTTCCTGACTCAGCTATAAGAACCCAGTTTTTATTATTGTTTACATTAAAAAGAGCAGGCATACACCAGCCAATTGATGGATTACGCCCAGTACCTAAAGGATCTCCCGAATTTACATTAAGGTAAAAATCTTCGTAGCCCGGGGTATAGTCTCCCGCTTTATTATAAGGCTGCAGCCAGCCTTTTGCATTTTTTTCGATATGAAATCCTGTAACTTCCTCTTTTAAAATCCGTGTTGTTATATCTTTATCCGGAAAACGATAGCGAAAAGCAACACCTTCTTCTCCCGCAACAATATCGAGTACCATTAATGCCCCCTGTTTATTTTTAAACGTAATGCTTTTATGTTCAAAAATATGGTCTATGCTTTTATAGTTAGCTACTTTTAATTCATACTTCTCCCTTCTTTCTTCTATACCCGAAATTTCGGTTACAGATAGTCCAGATGTAAAATTCTGATCATCGAAATTTAAACCAAGAGGAGAATCAGAAATTAATGTTTTGTCTTTACGGGTTACTTTATAGTATAACGCTCCATCCTTATTTAATGATAAGGTAATTTTGTTTAAATCATCTTTAGATTTTACATACAGCGATTTATCTGCAATTTTACAACTTGTAAATAAAAGAGAAATTCCTGCAACTGATAAAATTAGAGTTTGATACGTAAATTTATTTTTCATTTTTAGTAATAAGTTTTAAAATAATCTATTCTATACTATTCTATATCAAAAACGAATTTACAATTTTTTTATATCCAATACACTATTTTCCGATTAAAGATTATCATTACATACACTTTATATAAAAATACCCCCTTTAAAGCAAAAAAATTAGGCTGTAATTACGTCTTGGTTTTGCATAATAATTTTTACATTTTTATATGTAAATCTGCTATTCTACGATAATTATTAGTAACCATCCTGAAAATTGATTTGAGTTTTTTATAAAACTTTAAAAGCATTATATCGCCGTTAGAGTATTACAATGCATTTTACAAAACACAATTTAAAGTCCTGCAACAAACAATAGTATTACTACTGTAAGTGCCAGTGTAGATGGAGACACCTTAAACATTGATGTGTTAAGGCCAAAGTCTTTAGGGTAATTTTAAGACTTGAAAGGGCAATATGCTAAGCAAAATTTTTATTTATAATAAACTTGTAGGGACTACGCAAAATATTACCCAATATATATTTTGCGTAGTATACAACTTACTAACCCAAATTTATATATATAAAAATTAAAAACTTATCTTATAGTCAACACGACAATATTAAGGCTAAAAAATTACATTTTTTTAATTATTTAGAATTTATCAACTATAACGTATTCGTAAATTAAAACTGGGTTTTGATTTATGTATAACAGATTAGCGGGTTAACATATTTTGGATTGCAATATCCGCAATGTTAACCCGCTAATAATTTAGTAAAAAAGTAGTAGATAAAACTAAAAACTATCCTTAATAGCTTTGATTACTTCTGGCTTTGCCATATACTGTCTATCAAATAATAAGGGGTAATTAGTCCTGCCGGGCATTGGCAAGTTATTAAGCCATGAATCGCCATCGGTTAATCCCCAAAGGGTAACCCTCGAAATAGTACCCGGATATTGGTTGAATAATTTAAAGAGAGCTCCATACCTTTGTGCCAAATTCTTTAAAACATCTTTAGGCAAACCATTTTTGTAAGGGTTATACTTTTCCTGATACTCTTCTTTATTAGATACGTCCGCTGTTAAGTTTTCAGCCTTATCCGGCAAAACACTTATATCAAGCTCTGTAATATTTACCTTAACATTAAGCTTTTTAAAATCGGTAATTATTTTTTCTACATCACTTATAACAGGACTAATAAGGTTATAATGTGCCTGCTCTCCCACCGCAGTAATAAAAATCTTGTCAGCCTTTAATTTACTTACCAATTTTAAAATTCCTGCTCTCTTTTCAGTTTTGTATACATTGTAATCATTATAATACAACTCAGCATCAGGATCGGCCTCATGTGCATATTCAAAGGCTTTTTCTATATAATCATCGCCAATAACGGTAAACCATTTTGACTGACGCATTGTACCGTCTTCGTTAAATGCTTCATTAACTACATCCCATCCTTTAATTCTTCCCTTATAACGTTTTACAACAGTAATAATATGCTCTTTCATAATTTTAAGAAGAGCTTCACGGTCTAAGGGTTTTCCGTTTTTATCCTCAAATACCCAATCCGGTGTTTGCGAATGCCAAACTAAAGTATGCCCTATAACATACATATTGTTTTTTATACCAAAATCAACATAACTATCTGCATATTTAAATTCGTAACTACCGCGAACAGGGTGAATTTTTTCCCACTTCATATCATTTTCAGGACTTATACTATTAAATTGCCCGGTAATAATACCCTGCGATTTTTTATCATTTCCTAAAGCCTGATTGCGGTTTATAGCAACGCCTATATAAAATTTATCTCCGGTAATGTCTTTAAGTGGTATTATCTTACCATCAGGCAGTTGCATATTATCGCTGTTTTGCCCATTACCGGCTACGAAAACAAAAAACATTAATTGTGCTAATAAAAAATTGCGCATATATTTTAAGTTAAGATGAAAAAACAATTGCTGTTATTATTATGGCTTAATAAGTTCTATACCTCCATCTGCCTTATGCTTAAGTTCTGTAACCTTAACATTACGCAAATGGGTTTTGCCCGATAGCTCTGTATCATGATAAAATATATACCACTTATTTTTAAATTCGATAATAGAGTGATGGGTTGTCCACCCCTCTACAGGATCCATAAAAGTTCCTTTGTAGGTAAAGGGGCCTGTAGGTTTATCGCCAACTGCATAGGCTAAAAAGTGGGTATCTCCGGTAGAATAGGTAAAGTAATATTTACCATTATATTTATGCATCCATGAGCCTTCGAAGAAGCGCCTGTTATGGTCGCCGGTAAGTATTTGTTTCCCACTTTCATCTACAATAACAACATCGCTCACTGCACCTTCAAAATGCAGCATGTCTTTACTCATTTTAACTACCTTGCAGGACAATGCTGCTTTAGTATCGTCCTGCCCGTCTGTTTTAGACCCGTTAGCTTCATATGATCCTTTGGCCCAACGTTGCAGCTGCCCTCCCCATATACCGCCAAAGTACATGTACGATTCTTCGTTATCATCTGTAAATACTGCCGGGTCTATACTGTAGCTTCCTGTTATAGGTTCTTTTCCTGGCTTAAATGGCCCTGCAGGCGATTTACTTGTTGCCACGCCTATGCGAAATACATCTTTTTTATCCTTAACAGGAAAATAAAGGTAGTATGTACCGTTTTTAAACGCTACATCGGGTGCCCAAAGCTGTCTTCCTGCCCAGGGTATATCTTTAATGTCAAGTGCAACACCATGGTCGGTTACTTTTCCGCCCACGCTGTCCATCGAAAGGATGTGGTAATCCTTCATGTCAAAATGGTCGCCGTTGTCATTTTCGGGCGTACCGGCATCAATATCATGCGAGGGGTAGATATAGATCTTACCTTCAAACACATGTGCAGACGGATCTGCAGTATAAATATCCTTTACAAGCGGTTCAGATAAATACTTGCGTGTCTTTTTTACCTCAGTAGTTTTCGCTTCAGTTTTTTCAGCCTTTTTCTCTTCAGCTTGTTTACAGCCTGTTAAGTTTGTAAGCATAGTAACTGCTGTAAACGCAACAGCAACTTTTGCTATATTCCTATCCTTTATGATCATTGTTTATGTTTTAAATTGTAGATATCTAATAAGATCAATACTTTGTTATTTATAATGAAATAATATTTTCATTACTGATATTTATACACTAATCTATTTTAAGTTCTTTGTAATAGCTGAGTGGTTTATCAGGGGCTTCCAGTGTGGCCGGAATAGGCATTTTAGAAAACGTCTGAAAGTACAGCACGCACCCATTTCGCCATATAATCGCCTCATCTTCCTGTACTTTCATTAATGCTTTTACTTTACTAAAAGTCTCGCCATCAATGCTACCTTCAATACTGTTCCACGCATTACGCATCTCCTTTACGCCGTCTGTCCCGGCATAATAATGATAACATAAATCGTCCCAAAGGCTTTTACCCGATTTAGTTTTATAATCCCATTTTACATGATGAAACCACAACAATAAATTCTCGGGGCACGTTGCCAAATTTTCAAATTTGTCCCTTACAGGAGGAAAATATTGCCCCACAGCATTAGATCCTGTGCTGGTACGGTTAAAACCAATACCATCTGCACCTGCTTTATGATAGTATGTTGATTTCCAGTTTGGCTGGGCAGCAGTGTCTACCCATGGTCCAGGTCCCTGATGTGCGTTATAACCCATAATATGATGAAGCCCTAATGGAGTCATGTAGTTGACCGTATTTTCACGCGACTTAAGCATCATTTTTTTAACCGGGTCTATAAATTTATTATCATTAGTAAATGTCATACGCAACCACTCATCGGCGATACTTTTTGAATCTAATTCAGGATCCCAGGCGAGCCTGCCAAGTGCATACCAGTTTGCCTGACCAAAAGGATGGCCCGTCCAGTTACGGGAATTACCAATATTAGATACCCCAGCCATACCTGTTAGTTTCCCTGTACTATATTTACCTTGTATAACATTAGCAACAGTGCTGCCCTTGCCTTTAGCGTAAGTATCAGACTTTAATGTTTCTTCAAACAGCGATGAAAGAAAAACAAGGTGTTTAGACGACCCCAGATATTCCTGCGTAATTTGGAACTCCATCATAAGCGAGGTATTGGGCATAGCTCCAAACAAAGGTGAAAATGGCTCACGGGGTTGAAAATCCACTGCACCGTTTTTTATTTGTACAATAACATTATCCTTAAACTTACCATCTAAAGGTTTAAAACTGTTGTAAGCTTGAAGTGTACGATCTTCGGCGGGGTCTGTGTTATAAACAAATGCCCTCCACATTACAATACCATTGTGTGGCTGTAAAGCAGCGGCCATCATGTTTGCACCATCGGCATGAGTGCGACCATAATCCTGTGGCCCCGGTTGCCCCTCTGAATTTGCCTTAACAAGAAATCCTCCAAAATCTGGTATGTATGTGTAAATCTCATTAGCTTTTTCCTTCCACCATTTTATGACTTCGGGATCTAATGGGTCGGCAGTTTTAAGACCTCCAATTTTAATGGGAGAACTAAACGATACCGACAAATAAACTTTAAGTCCGTATGGCCTAAAAACATCTGCCAGAGCTTTTACCTTTGGCAAATATTCTTTTGTTAATATCTTTGGGTTCGAATTTACATTGTTAAGCACCGTACCATTAATGCCTATTGATGCATTAGCACGGGCATAATCTTTATAACGGGGGTCTAAAATATTAGGCAGCGCATCCCAGTTCCAGATAGAAGTACCCGCATAACCACGCTCTACACTACCATCAAGATTATCCCAATGGTTAAGTAAACGTACCTGTATTTTTGGAGTTGAGTCTACCTTTAAATTTTCAATGCTTTGCTGCGTCTGGATCATCTTTAAGAGATGAAAAACGCCATATAATAAACCGGCATCACTATTAGCTGTAATTACAGTACACTTTTTTTTATTAATGGTTATTGTCTTTATAAGAAAACCTTCTGTTCCAAGTTTCTCTAACTGACTATCCAGTTGCAATCCTTTAATTACAGAAGAATTTTGCGGAGTACCAATAACAATGCAGCCATTAGACATGACCGATTTTACCTGTTTAATATCTTTAGCTAATAAACCTTTAAATCCGTTAGAAAGTTCAATACCTATAGCTAATGCTGTGGGAGATTTAGATTCTAAATAATACGATTGAAATGCCTGACGATAATTTTCGAGCAATGCAACATTATCAACTTTCTCGTACTTTAACCATAAACGATAACCATCATCAGCTTTAAGACTGATGGGAAGCATGAGCAGTATTAAATAAGCAACCAGTAATTTATAATATTTCATAGTATATTTTGTATGGTAAATGGTAATTTTATTACAGTTTTTAAAACAGGAAAAGCTACTTACTTTCTTCTACTTTTGTTTCCGGCGGGCCTAAATAACTTTTCTTAACACCACCAAAGTCTATAACTATTTTTTGCAGCACTACGGCAGGGTCTGCCATCCAGAATTTAAGCACGTGCTTGCCTTTTATAAGTTCATTATGAGAAGTTGTTTTAAGAATAACATTATCGGATACCCAGGCTCGCCACTCTTTAATATCTTTAGATGCATTTAAGCTGATTACTTGCAGCTCCTCATCATCAATAGATAATGCAAACTGAAGTCCATCTGCCTCATTATGAAAGTTTAGTGTTGGAGAAAAATAGGCCTGAACATTTGGCTTACTGTCTTCATAAATATAAAAATCATATTCTACATGCGGACTGTTATTTCCCGGAACCTGCTTATTTGCTGTAACCGGAAAGGGTGTAATGCCAGATGCTGTCCTGCCTATATCCGGCAACACCTTCCATTCAATTCCATTAGTGTTTACCGCTTTAGTGTAATGCTGTGCTTCTATAGAAACATACCCATTTTGTTCATAAAAAACCGGCACAGTGCTTTTTGCTATCATGCCTTTTGCCGATTTATCTGTCAATGCATTTTCAGGAGCAAGTTTTGTAACAGAATTTTTAGGCACGTATGTAACTTCAGGCATTATATTAGTTTTTGGATCGTTCCATGATGTATACCCAATGTGCGTCTGATCCATAAAATGATTCCACTTGCCATTAGCTGTATTTTTATTGTACTGTACACTAATTAATGAGTCTTTTTTAAACAAATCCTTTACTTTATCGGCATATACATTAGCCCTTACATCCTTTGCGGCAGCATATATTTTGTTTAATTCCGCAGCTTTATATAAGGCATGAAGATTACCATTTGCCATAACAGGATGCAGTACTAACTGAAAATAAGCATCATGATACTCAGCCGGTAATTTACTTTTTATATTTTCAGCTCTTTCTAATAGCTTAGTATAGGCATCCTCCAGTTTATACGCTTCGTTATAGTTATCAATACTATAGGTTTTCCCATCTACAAGTTCTGGCTTGCGCATTGATGCTAACTGGCTGTATTGACGTACTACATCGCCTATTTCTGCAGCATATTGTTTGCCAAACTGAGCTGTGGCCCAATCAGTATAATAACTCCTTAAGTTGTCAGGATTCCATCTTTCAGGATTCCAGGCATAATCAAGAAAAAAGGATACAGGAAATTCCATAGGCTTAATATCACCCACATTAACAATCCATATCTGCCTGGCATTATACTCCCATGCAAGATGCATTTGTTCGTAAACACGTGCGATATTATTAGTGTTTATCCACTTATAATTTCGGGGATCGCCCACATAATCAAAATGATAGTAAATACCGTAACCTCCTTTTCTTGCCTTGTCTGTTAATCGCGGTAACTTACGAATGTTTCCCCAATTGTCATCACACAGTAAAAGTGTAACATCATCTGGCACGCGCATGCCTTTATCATAATAATCCTGAACTTCTTTGTAAAGTGCCCATACCTGCGGTGTTTCGGAAGCTGGTTTTTTAGTAACATCTTCAAGTATCTTACGTTGGTCGGCAACAATCTTTTCAAGCAATGCTGTGGCAGTTCCCTCCGTCATTGGCTCATCGCCATCACCACGCATCCCTATAGTAACAATACTTTCATGTGTGCCCATATTCTCAATGCCTTTGCGCCAAAAATCGCGTAATACTGTTTCATTTTTAGTATAATCCCATGCGCCTTTACCATAACGTTTCCATTCCTGCTGGGCGCGCTGCATAGGCTCATGGTGCGATGTTCCCATAACAATACCCCACTTATCTGCCAGGACAGGATTAAGTTTATCATCATCGTTAAAAGCACGGCCCCACATGGCAGGCCACAGATAGTTACCTTTTAACCTTAGCAGTAATTCAAATACCTTTTCGTAAACATTGTGGTTAAAACCACCAAATTTCTCTGTTGCCCAGCCAGAAAATGCCGGTGCCTCGTCGTTAATAAATATCCCCCTGTACTTTACTTTTGGAGCATCTTTAACAATTTTATTTGCAATACTATAAATCTCGTTCTTTTTCTCCACAGGTACATCTGCCCACCAATACCACGGTGAAACCCCCATTTGCTTAGACAACTCTAAAGCTCCGTAGACTGCTCCCCTTTTATTACTACCAGCAATTACTAATGCCTGTTTAACACCCTTAAAAGGATTTTTTACTACCTCAATCTGGTAACCGTCCCATTCTCCTGCAAGAGCTTTAACATCTATCTTTTTATTTTTAACCAGTTCTTTTATAAAGCTGCTCTTACCTATGGTGCCTACTATAATAACTATATCGCTTTTATCAAATGCATTTAAATACTTAGGCTTCTTTCCGGTAACCCTTTCTATATCTTCTGTAAAAAGTTTAGTCGCTATATGTACCAGCGAATCGTCATTTTTGTCGAAAATAACAGGTGTAGTTACTGTAGCAGATACAATTGGAAAAGCATTGCCAGTATTAGTAGTAGTTATAATATTTTGGGCTGATGCACTTAAAGCGAAAATGCTAAAAAAAACAAATAGTAATTTATTCATTGTGTATAACAATAATAATTTTATTCAGAATTCAATATTACCCTTAATTTTAATCAATTTCATAAAGTTTCTTAAATATCAACTAAAACGTATTCGTAATTTAGTTTTAAAACTAATTAAACCTTTAAGTAAACTATATTTTTGAAGTTAGACGATGTAATACTGTTTTAAATAAAAAATACAATCTTTAAGCATTAAATTAAAAAGACCTTTAAGCATTTTTTTATATACATTAATAGTATTGCCCTGCATTTTAAATGGGCAAACAAAAACATATCCTTTTCAGGATTATAACAAGTCGTTTGATTAGCGTGTAAACGATCTGGTTAGCCATATAACGCTCGAAGGAAAAGTATCGCAAATGCTTAGCTCTTCGCCTGAGCCGGACGCACAAACAAGCACTACCTTGGGTTTACCTACCGGACACCTAATATTAATAAATTCCGCGATCCGCGATGGGGCCACCAGCCAGACGAATCTATTACAACAAAAAGCAATGTTGTAAAAAACTATTAACCTAAATTAGTTGTAAAAGGCTAATAAATCTATACAGACCAAATAGCTATATTTTATGTTTAATCACTTAATATCATACATCTGTAATTCATCAAAAAAAAGAATTACCTATTGTATTTATCTCGCAGTAGTTGCCGGTATTCCTGCTCTCGCACAGTCTAAAAACACGGATAATATAGTAAGGGAACGAATCGATATTAACGAAGGCTGGAAGTTTTATAAATATGGTGCTGCAGATAAGGCAGACGACCTGATTTATGATGTACGCCCGGAGGTTAACGAAAACATAGACAGAATAGCTGCCGTTGCAAAACCCACCGAAGCTTTAAAAATAGAAGCTAACAGCCCTTTACTAAAACCCTCGATACTGCCTGCCGGTAATGCTTTTATTAAAGACCCGGCTAAAAGGTACTCCCACCCGCCCGTAAATCCAGGAGGAGATTTCCGTTCTGTACAAAATGGGTTCGACGATAAAAAATGGGAAAATATAAGCCTGCCATGCGACCGGGCAATAAAAGGCCCATTTTATAAAGGCGACGGCAAAAATATAGGTGGAGGTATGGGCAGGTTGCCCATAGAGCGTGAAGCCTTTAACGGATTGTGCCTTGCTATTGTACGTGCAAAAAACGGCGTGGTAGGTAAGATAAAACTTAATGTTACAGCAAATAGTTTAAAAAATGCTACTATTAAAATAACGAGTAAAAAATAATTATGTACGCTAATACTACTAAAAAGCCCTATAGTATTTTAAACTATAGGGCTTTTTTATAATGAAGTTACGTTTTAAAACGCCTTTTATTTTACAGGTATCCAGCTAAGCATTAAATTTACACGCTGCTCCAGTTCTTCATTATTATTTATATTTTCAAACAATTTAGAACCTGCACCTACTGCTGTTACCCCGGCAGAAAACCAACTTTTTACATTGTTCTCTTCTACTAAAACGCCGCCGGTGGCCATAAATTTTAAACCATAAAATAATGGTTTAACGGCCTTTACAAATTGTTGCCCCAGTACATCACCGGGAAAAAGTTTAACTATTGGCGCACCTAATGTTTGTGCAAGGTCTATCTCTGTAGGAGTCATAGCACCGGGAATCCAAAGGATACCTTTATCAAGGGTTACTTCGGCTATTTCTTTTTTTACAAGGGGGC
>Ga0247735_1000358_pt1 | contig 18352 bp, 18 predicted proteins | sample UWRJL178409R2_FD_180934 | JGI IMG/M metagenome (GOLD analysis project Ga0247735, IMG submission 180934) | Plant litter microbial communities from Arlington Agricultural Research Station in Wisconsin, United States - UWRJ-L178-409R-2 | ecosystem: Environmental > Terrestrial > Plant litter >... | reverse complement strand
CGATCATTTTCGAGACCTCTACTCCGACTCTCTCGCGAGCAACTTTTGATACCAGAGCCCGCTATTCAAAATGCATGATCAGGCCGGAAGTTGAAACCACGTTATGGACACCCTGACCTGAACAACACGGTCTTTGGCAGCCTCCTTTACTTCAGGAAGCACTTCAAAACCGAACCGACTTGCAAACCTTATGCAACGTAGAACTCTTAGTGGATCGTCCAGAAATGTTTCTCGTGGAGGTAGAGGTGTGCGTATTATGCCATTTCGTAGGTCGTCCAAGCCCTACGGCCGAGGTGAGCGTCAGCGACCACATTTTGGCAAATTTATCACCTTCCCTGTACAATCTTCGACTTCTCGACTGTGTACATTGTAAAATAACGCATTGATCGTGATGTCGCGTCTCAGTGCGTCCTCAAGAGGTGTCCCGAATGCCTGGTGAGAATTAGACATGAATTGAAGATGGAGCGACTAAGACTCACCACGCCTGTAGGAATACGGCTCCCTTCAGCGTACTCCTCACTCCGCAGGTTGACAAGATCAATGTCCAGTCCGAAAATCTTGAGAGTTGCGGTCTCAAGATGCTTTGATTGATCAGGATTTTGTTCAATTTTCGCAAAGTGGCCCATCTCCATGCCTTTCGATTGGGCAAACTCAGTCAGACTCTCAGCGAAAGCTACGCCCATCATATCACTGAGTGCAATATCCATATCGTGACTTTCCGAGCCCAATAACTGTTACAAGACAGGAAAAAACGGTTGGATTGCATTGGTTGGATACATACTGGATGAAACTCTCGAATTGACCTTGTCACGCACCCAACCCCCTGCGACTCTACAGGTGGTGGTGATCCCTTTCTCGCTCTCCAGAAACTTCTTGCAGCTGTCGAGAAGCTCGCATATATCCTTTTCCACTTCTATCAAGTGAATTTCCATCTTTTCCGGAGGAGTTATTCGAGGCACAAACGTGCCTCGTAGTGCCATTGGATTGCTCGAGATATGCCGACGAGATGCAAATGTGAGTCGCAGGAGGGGATTCCTTCTACGGAGGTGGATCATGCAACGAACTTGAAAGTGACTCATTAGGTTGACTCAGGCACATTGCCGAGTGATCGACCATCGGCCCGGTGATTGCGTGATAGCCGGACCTCATCGTCAATGAAGGTCAAAAAATAACCATTTGGTGATCGTGGCTCGCCTGGCCTCATATACCAATGGACGGCCGACGAGTATCGGACCATTTTAACCTTCCCCCACCTGCCCCCTATGGTGGCTTTTTTGCATGGTTCGCGCAAAAAGCCAGTTGCCCTGGAATGGCGGGCATCATCTTGGTCAATAACCTTCGTTATTGGGTTGGGTGAGTCCTAGCTGGTCAAGATGATGCAAATCTTCGCTAAAACGTGACATGTGCAGGCATCGCTGTTGACCTACTGGTCTATTCGATTATAATTCCCGTGATGCCCTTTCAGTTCCAGAAGCTAGGGTTTTCTAACGTCTCTGCAATGACTGGATGGCTTCTCTTTGCCTATGTAAGTGTAATTTTTTAATCAGACCACCGAAACATCGTACACCAAGCTGATTTTCGCGTTTAGTCTTCAGGCCTGGTTGTCTGTATGTCCGCATATCGAAATTTCATCCGTATACTAGCTCACGGTCACTTTAGCCACCATTCCCATCGCAATGTTTTCTGAGCGACACAACGCAAGGCAGTGGCCATTGGTCACTGGTCTCGTCATCCTTACAGGATCGCAGATTATGTTAATGGAAGCTCCAAATTTCCCTGTAATGTGCATAGCACGACTTCTGCAGGGAATCGGCTCTTCGATGGTGTGGGTCGTTGGTTTGGCTCTACTGTGCGTAATGGAGTTTCTTGCAACATTTTCTGCCTCTGATTCAAATTCCAAACTTACAGATGCGACTCTGCACCAGCCACTCTAGTTGGCAGTAAGTATGCATTGTTCTTATTCAGGAATCTTGCTAACGAGACCGCTTCTTTGCAGCGCAACTGGGACTTGCCATGAGTGGCCTCTCGATCGGGTAACGTACTTTAGTCAATTCCGAGTCTTGCTTTTGTTAACGTCGATAATTAGCCTTGTAATTGGCCCACCAGTTGGAGGGGCATTATATGGTCATTTCGGATATCGTGGTCCATTCATCTTCAGTATTGCCGTGACGTTCTTGGATCTAGTCGGTCGGCTGATCATCATCGAAAGAAAAGATGCCCTTGTGTGGGGGTACGATCCAGCTGCTGTACCTGAAAATGTAGGAGGTCCAGAACGCGAAATGCCTACGCCAGAAGCGGCGCAGGTAGAAGGAGGCACATCTGATCGCTCGGAGGCTGTAAAATCGTCGAATAAAGAGAAACAGGCAGATGGAATACCAGAAGGGACGGAGCAACCCATATCCGCCAATCAAAAAACCTCTCTCATAAAGGTGATTGGAAAGCTATCGAAGTCCTCTCGCGCCTTGACTGCCTTGTTGATCGTGGCAGCCTATGGGTAAGACAAGTTCCACTTTTTACTTTGAACATGGATTGACAAGTATCAAACAGAGTCGTTTTTACCGTCCAAGAACCGTCAATACCATTGCATCTTCAAGCTGTCTGGGGCCTTGAAGCAGACAAAGTCGGTCTTGTTTTTATTGCAGCTGTTGTCCCTACCTTTTTCTGTAAGCAACTTGTATGGGTTAATCAATTTCATGTAGACACTGACTCGAATCTTGTAATCGTAGCTTCGCCTTTAGGCGGATATTGGACCGACAAATTTGGCTCGGAATGGCCCTGTGTTGCCTTCCTGCTGTTGTCGTTGCCGTGGTGGGTTGTTATCATCATTGAATACAAGCTAGCATTTTTCATTGCCGTATTTGCGCTGCAATGTATGTTGTCCATAGCCTTGTCTCTCAAGTGGCTGCCAACATACTTATTTACTGCAGCCTTCTTCACCTCTGGTGTCATTGCTCCCGTCACCGCCGAATTAGCAGCTGTAGCCAGAGATCTTGATGGTATTGGATGTGAGTACTGCGGGAATATACAGGATATATTGCTAATGACCGTCTTTCTAGATGCCCATATTTACGGCGCCTTCAATTTGGTGTATGGTATCGGCTCTACGGGTCTGTACTTTCCCCCAACTACTCCACGATGGCTGATATCTCGTATAGTCGGGCCACTAATTGGCGGTCAAGTGAGTTTCTGTCTGTGAAGAAGGAAGATTGGTAATTCTGATACATTTCATAGATGTATGCGAACATTGGGAAAGGGTGGATGGCAATTTGCCTCCTCTCCACTGGCCTCTTGACTGTATCGCTTGTCCTCTCGACTTTCTTCATTGGAAAGAATCCGATTTCTGGCCGCCTTGTTCGTCGTGCTTGGCACTTGGCTTCAAATCACAACAATCCTGCATAGCTCTTCTAATTAATCGTGCACGCCGTATTACACCCCAACTTATCTCGTATAAATGAAGCTCATTACAACTCAACTCAACGCATAAAGTACATGAAATATATTTTGCTGAACCAGGCGATTAGTCTCGCTCAGGGCTCAGGAGTCTGGGGATCTTTTATGGGCTTGGTGGGAGCCTATTTTTGCAGATCAACCTTCTTCAAAAGGAATTTGGTTGCCGCGGCCCGCCAAACCTGTGCTCTTTCCTGCTCTTTGCCATCACTGTCATCGGTTGCTCGTCGTCTGTCTCGGTTGCTCCCTGCGACGGGGCTCAGTTCCAAGCCCTTGAAAGCATTTTTCAGAGCACAGACGCGGAAATATGAGTGGGACTCCTCAACAATCTAATGCAGTCCCACCACCCAGTGGAGGAGGCCCCAGTGACGCCAGAACAAACCGTCACGAGCATTTGAACACTCAGAGAAGCCTGCAGGAGGCGTCTGTGGCATTGGAGACAGCATTCAGTCGCATTCGACAAGTTCGACGCAGTTTGGTTCAACTGTCCGACTCGCTGCCCCCTATGCCAGACGTGGTATCGGCGCGTCTGAACCAGGAGGGAATACGTCCAACCCATGATGCGCTCTTACTATCAGGAGGCGCGCACGATGTCATGTACGCCGACACATTTGTTTCAAGTGCTTTAGTTCCAGCATTTCGAACGGCTCCACCCTTCAATAACACGATGAACCATGCTAATGGCCCTCGAACCCATCACCCACAAAGACTCGCGGTCAATGCACCAATGCAGCCCAGCAACCATGGACCCTCCACTCCTTTTTATCCACCCCCATTGCCGAGTGTGGTACCGCCTCGCTTTACCCGTCATGGCGTCTTTGTTCATCCACCCCCACCTGGAAGTGTCATGGATTCTGCTGCCACCACGCGAGGGTTACGAGTGGCAGCACGCGAAGCCGACCCATCTTTGCGAGACGTTGTTCATGATGCAGGAGTCGACTTTGCATCATTGACGGCAGAATACGAGCGTCTTCTTGCTCAACAGCGACAATTTTTGGATGGGGCCATCAATCTTTCCAACCGCTTGCCGTCTACCATCGAGGAGATCAACCGCCTTCCAGTTTCTCAAAATTCTGTCGCCGCCAGGGCTCAACAGGTTCGCGAGGCAGCTGGCCGTTCACAAGGTTACCTCCATGGCCCTCCAGGAGTCCTTCCTGCTACTCCAAATCTCAACCCACGGGCGGACCCTCGTAGGGCGCGTCCACCGATCCCCCGCCAGATCATACGCAGTACTGTTGACCCCTCAACGACTCTTACTGAGAGATTTGCGACTTTGGCCGACGCCTACAATCAGGGGTATGCACCTCCTGACCGGCAAGGAATGATACAACAAAGGTTTCAATACGATGGCACCAATGTACGCCCTACTCCGGCAGACCCTAGCTCAAGAACCGCGCCGCCCCGTATGCGGCTGCCCCCTCTAGCAACCTCACAGACACTGTCATACGGCCTGATAGACGACTTTGATGGCGAATCCGAGATGATGGACGACGATATTGTCTCTAGGCTATTCCCTTTGCACGAGTATGGTTTGACGTCCATCCGTGATCCCCTAGATCCAGACACCGTCAGGATCACGAGGACGACCGATACATCCATCTCTCCTCCAGAAGACTTTGTGCCAAGACGAGGTTGGGGTACGTCCCTTTGCACGATTCTTTCCTCCACGTACTAACGGATCTTACGTCCAGCGCGCCTTGATCCAGATGGTAATGAAATCCCCCCTGATGAGGAGGAAGAACTGGAGCGATCAAGAACGGAGTACCGTCTACGGGCTCTCCAGCAGGCTCGTCGGAATCCAATGATCCAATCCAATCCTCCTATGCGCCACAATGCCCGTACGATTTATGGGAGCGTTTTGGACTCAACGATCGGTGTCCCATCTCAGAGTCACAGTCACCGACTGCGACACCCACCACCACCACCAATCCAACCAGCACCCCCTGCTGAATACCATCATCCATTTTACGTTGATCCCTTACCCATGCCCCTGGCATCAATGGTCATGACTCCAAAAGATTCGCAGGATGTATGTTATCCTGATGTAATCGTCCCCAAGCACGCTTGTCTAGCAGGGAGGTGAAGACGGCTATTAAATCGTTTCTTGTTTCATAGACTCTTAGATCACCTCACCAGCATATTTGTTTAGGTCTTTTAGTATATTGTTGCATATTTTTTCGTAGGTCCAGGTCTGATTTCCCTTGTGAGTTTTCACTCGTAACACATGCAAGCAGTACATACACAGGATACTCCCATGCAATCCATACGATAGTTTCAGTCCAAGAAAGTTGATAGATGCCAGTCTATTCCTAGTTTCACCCGTCCTAACGATAAGTAAATGGATAAGATATGCCTATAAATGTCTAATTGTCATAAGTTCAGCCATAATCAAGATTCCATCCATCCCATAGTGCGACCTATCCAAGTTCTGAACCCTCGTGTACTTGAATTACTCTTCACACTCCCCATACTACGAACACTTCTGGCAGCCGCACTCTTTGCACTACGAAAGCTTTCGGTGGAAGGCGCGGTGCGGATACGCGGTAATGGTTCTTCGGGGATCAAGTCAGGTGCAACGCCCCTCCCTGACTGGTGGCTGCTGTGCAGCGATATAGTCGAAACGCCAGCATGCGTGGGGTAGGCACCCAAAGCATAAGGGGTCGAAATGATTGGTCGTCCTCGTGTGCTACTTGTCGCGGAATGAGAGGACGATTTATGAGAAGTAGTGACAACACTCGTTGTCGTCGTGCCTGTTGTAGATACAGGTTTGCGGCTGAGGCTCATGAGGCGTTTCAGACCTTTCGCCTTTTCCTTTTCCCGCTCTGGTGTTGGGGTAGTACACTGCAGCTCGCGTAATCTTGCCATATCCAGAGAGCCTAGTCTCGACCCCTGCTCGTGGTATAGGCTCTCACTCTCCTCAGAGTCTGCCGAAAGATCCCGCGAGCGATAATTGGCAAAGGGGTCGTCCATATCCATCGACTCGACATTAATTCCCATGGTACCGCTATGCACATCTGCAGTTGCATCAACGGTCTCCAAATCCCAATATCCAGTGCTCGCATAGTGTACGATCGGGATAGCGGCAAACTTGACAGATTTGTTGACTGTATGCGACGAGTCCTTTGTCGAAACCGAGGAAGTGCGTGTCAAAATAGATTTGGAAGGCGGACAAGATGAGGAGAGCGGCAACTTTGAATCCCTATCGTGATGTATGCGGTGGCGTCGGTATTGGTGCGAGCTTTGTCGACGGTGTCGGCTGTTGTCTGGCGAAAATGACAAAGACACTGGGGTTACGGGACTTTCTGATCGGGATGATGCTGGAGAATGTGATAACGACACGCTAGAAAGCGTCGATGAAGTGGAGGGGGGGCGACCGGTCATTGGTTTAGAGGATGCGACACGTTTTGGTGCTGGGATGGGCGTCGAAAAATCTGGGGGTGTCAAAACTATTTGAGATTGCGATGGGATGGTTTTTAACAAGGGAATGGACCGTTCGGAGCGCGACCGTGGTCTCATTATGGTCGACCAAAAAGGGGGGGCGGAAGCCGAGGCGGAAACTGCGCGGGAATCATCCGTGGGGGGTTCATTGGCAGGACTCAGGTTCGTCCTTCGTGTCGTCCTTGTACTTGTATTTGAATGGGAACTAGAAAGGGGTGGGGATGAAGTGGAAGCATTTCCAGTGACTCTGAGAGGTCTAGTTTGGGGACGATCACATGGGCTTGGATTGGCAGTTCGTTGACGCCCAGTCGGCGGAGACTTCGGACTGCGGTAGATCCATTCCGAGCGTGGTGGAGTCGCAAGGGAGGCGGATCTCTTTGACGTTGGGGAGGGATTTGGACTGTCAGATGATTTAGAGGTGATTTGAGAAGATGCGCTCTATATAATGTTAAATCAAATGACGAGACTTTGACGCTGGAAATTCTCACCAAACGGTTACCGGCATGGGTTGGTGCGTCGAGAGGTACATTATGACAATGTGAGTTGAAAGAGTTGCGCATCAGTGAACTTCCCGTGGGCAGATGGTTTTTGGGTGGAAGAGGCTAATCGTCGATAGCATCAGCCTCGCACCTTAGTGATTGGAAAGACACTGGTGCATACCGGAGGAGAGTCAATAATTGCACTAGCTTGTAACCACGTGAGTTCCTCATATGAAAGGGACTCTTCAAAGAGCAAGTCGTCCATTGCCTGGTACGAAATGAGGTGAATGGAAAAAGTGCAAGAATGAAGGGCAACTTACGACAGACATGATGGGAGGAAGGAGAAGGGAATGGGGACCTGTTATGGCTTAGTAGACGAGGCGTAAAGAGACCCTGATGTATAGAAAAATGAGCAAGTCTTCATACCCGTAGACCTCGCGGTTTGCACGTGTATGGGCTGATGGAACATGCGAAAGAGGTCTTTGCCTCATTTCTGGAAGGCGACCATCGATTGCGCCAGGAAGCACAGCCAAGACGGGACTGGATGGAATGAATGAGGTGATTGGAAAGTAATGAAATTAAAACGCAAATGCGGGGACAGCGTAGGAGCATAATGTACACTTTCGGCATCACGTGACATAGTTAACGGAGAACGGAAAAAGTGGAGGAGGGTGGTTACAAAGCGGACCAGAAAATTGGTTTTGGGGACGGGGTTTCAGTATTATAGGACAGGACGGTCCGCATGGAGTCCGCTCCAGATACCCCTGGCGGATTCGGTCGTGCTTTCCACGACGCGTCGCTTCAAAGGCGTGATTTGCGCGCCTGAAGCATCGAGGAGCAATTTGACCTTTTTCTGAATACCAGTGACCTCTAGTGAGTTCAATGGAATGACCTTGTCACGATAATTGACTGGGGAAACCGAGTTCTACGGTCAGACGAGAAGGTCATGGGGGGGGAGAAGTAGCAGGACACACCGTAAAAGCCGCGGACAATGGGTTCCTTCTGATTCCGTTGTTTTACAACGACTTCGACGTGGGGGTTCTCCTTTGCTAGTGTTTGTATGTGGTTGAGGATGTAGGTGCGGGTGTTGGAGGACGTCGGCCACTTGTCGCAGTACTCAAAGACGAGCTTTCTGATTTGTGGCAAGAAAGACGTGTGCCCATTAGCAGCCCGAGAGCGCAGCTGTGCTCTGAGTAGGACCTTGCCACGCATCGCTTGTGGTGGTGGTAGTGGAGGAATGGACGGTTGCGTCGAGCAGGGACGCCGACCCGTAGCGGAGTTTGAAACGTTTTTGCTCTTGCCTTTCCATGATGGCGCGCGCGACGCGGTCCTCGACGGCAGACCTCAAGAGGAAACGGTCTGCAGACAACGTCGGAGGCGCAGAAGACGACGACTACGCGCCCAACAAACTTCCAAAGACACCCAAGGTCGAGGAGGACAGGCTCGATGACTACGAGGAATCCAAAATTGAAGGGCACTCGATCCTTTCTGTGCTCGAAACGGAAGACAACCAAGGCCTGCTCGACCGCGTCTTTCCTCTCAACGATGCCGACTCACAGGCGTCTCTTCGCGCATTGCTCACAACGTCGACGCCAGTCTCGGTGCTGAGGGCGGCCATTGCGCAGCTTCGCCCTATCTCGTCACATCGAGCAAGACCATCCCAAACTGCCGCCCAACAACTTCGATTTTGCAATCTCGCTCTTTCGCTTCTTGAACAAGTCCCTCAGTCTGCAGACTTCCCACAACATCTCGATACACTCGAGCCTACGTCGCCTCAAAGACCGAAACCCAGCTATGCACTAGTCCAGCATCTACCTTCAGGAGACTGGTGGACCTCATCTACCTCTCTTTTCAGCGCTTCAGATCTTCACACTGGCAACGCAGAGCTTGTTGCTATTCTCCCGACTCCTTCTTCCTCAGAAAAAACCCCCCCAACCCTCGGCTCATATTGTCCCAAACCAACAACAAAGAAATACAGTCCGTCACAACATCGGAGAGTAACAACAGGAGCTTTCTTAGACTATGGGCCGTACGCTAGCTTCGCACCAAGTTTCGACCAAGATTGCGAAGTTGTTGGACGACGCGGACTTGGAGAAATTCTCTGGTACAGGGAAGAAAGGAAGCATATGCGAGAGGCATTCAGGAGAGAGCGCATTGAAGGGACAGGTACCATCGTCGAGGTCACTCCAGAAGAACCGGAGATTGCTCCGCAAGATCAGGAAGGAACGATCGCTGATGAAGAGCTAGAGGCGCTACTTTCTCCTGACGAAGTCGTCTCGATTAAGGCGGCACTGAACAGTCTCGAACTAGAAAAGTCAGTTCAACAGCTTCTTGAAAGGAATCAGCGGGCCCTAGTGAGATTGGGAGAACTCCAGATGCAGAGATTGTTGAAGCATCCGGCGAGCAACGCTGAGGAAGGGTCCGAGGAGTGGGATACAGGTATGCCCTTTCTCTTGACGTTTCTCTTGCATGTTCGTAACTGACACCGTCATTCCAGCTCAGTCTATTGTCGATTCGTTGACCCTACTTGCCTCGCTTCGTCCTCGGTCCTCGTCCGGGGACGTACCTACAATCATACCTCCGCCTTCCATCCTTCATAAGCTCCATCGCACTCTAGCCATAGAGCCTTCCGCAGGCTGGTATGGTACTTTACCACCGGGTCGGACCACAGCGCTTCGTGATGACTCAACGGTGAAGGTTCGCCCCGGAGCTACGGCACCACCAGTGGCATCAGCCACGTCTACATCTACTGCGACTCCTGCAGCTTCGGTCCCTCTCAACAATTACGGATATGCATATAATTCGCAGCAAGCGGCTTACCGTCCTCAGCCAGCAACCTACGGAGGGTATAAGCCGAGTGCAGCAGGAAGTTACTATCAGGGCTATGTTCAATCTGCGACACAACAGTCATACTACGGGCAACAGAACTACGCAAGTGGCACGGGGAATCAGCAACCCTACGGTGCTTCTTCGGGCCAGCAACCATATGGTTTCGGGTGGTATGGTCAATACCCTCAAGCTGTTCCAGGCGGTTCAGGGTCTGGCCGAGGCACTCCGCAACCAATAGTCCCTCAACCTACACAGGTGCCAACGACTTATGGTGGCTTTTTCAATGCAACTACTACAGCAGGAGGTAGCACAACACCTGTAGGACAGGGTGCACGGACACCTGCCGTTGCAAATACGGTGGTGGCTACCCCTTCAGCGACTGGTACATCTGCGTACGGTCAGGCTGTGCCCACGTTGCCCGCTCATTTACGATCCACACCGGCTGCATCGACTAATGGGACCACAGGGTACCAGCAGAGTTATTTCCAGTATCAAACGTCAACCCAGCAGACTCGATAGTGGTGGCACTACTTACCCTCTTTTATTACTTCGTTCAAGTTTTGCATTGATTGATTACTTATTTTTATCGATTCGAGTTCAACTCTGTTTCATTATCAGGGCCATACTGTAGAGGACAAATATATGGCCAGTGTGCCAAGGGCCTTCTAATCAAATAAGCAACAGCGAAAATGTTGAAATCTAATCTGTGTCTACTAATGTCCGACAAAGGTCACTCCTCGCCAAATGGCATCCCGCAGCTTCAAGATTCGCGTACCAGCGACGTCTGCTAATATTGGTCCAGGATTCGACGTCGTTGGTCTATCCCTCTCACTCGACCTCATACTTGACGTATCCTACCCACTGAGCCCAGCCTCATCCGACTACGTTGAGCCGACGATCACTTACTCTGGCGAAGGCGCCAACGAAGTCCCCTTGAACCCTTACAAAAACCTTACTACCAGAGTCGCTCTATACGTTCTCCGGTGTCATGATATTCGCCAATTCCCTTCACACATGACGATGCATGTTAGCAACGAGATCCCGTTTGGAAGGGGTCTGGGATCATCTGGTGCTGCGGTCATTGCAGGAGTCCTACTGGGAAATGCGATCGGCGAGCTCAATTTACCAACGGTACGCCTACTGGATTTTGCGCTCATGGTAGAGCGGCATCCCGACAACGTGACTGCTGCGTTGGTGGGAGGGTTTGTGGGGTCATACTTGAAGGAGCTGGATCAGGCAGCGAGCGATGCTGCTAGTGTGCCTCTCAGTGAGGTTCTGCCAGAGTATCCTCCAGATGCCGACGAGAACTGGGGTTTAAACCCGCCTGTTCCTCCCCTGGGGATCGGCCATTACGTTCGTTTTGGATGGTCGGAGAGCATCAAAGCCGTCGCGATTATTCCAAGATTCGAGCTGAGTACGGCCAAGGCACGAGAGGTGCTGCCAACGACCTATTCACGAAAAGATCTTGTGTGTTCACTATCTAATCTACTCGACGAAATCTAACGATTGTGTCAGGTCTTCAACCTCCAGCGACTGGCCGTGTTGACAACGGCCCTTGGTCAAACCCCTCCAGACCCAGATCTCATATATGAAGCTATGAAAGATCGTGTTCACCAACCATACCGCAAAACTCTGGTATGTGCATTTCGTTTTGCACATTTCACGACTAATTCACGACATTTCGTAGATTCCTGGTTTGCCAGAAGTCACGACCTCAATAACACCAGAAACACATCCAGGTCTGCTTGGTATATGTCTATCAGGTGCAGGCCCCACGATACTTGCGCTCGCCACAGGAGGCTTCGAAGCGATCGCCGAGGATGCGCGCAAAATTTTCCAGAGTTTTGGCGTCGAGATCGACTGGAAAGTGCTCACAATTGCAGAGGGCAGTGTTGTCCATTAGATAGTCAGAAATAAGCAGAAGATCATGATTGTCGTGAGATTAGGTCTAAGTAGATGGAGGGTATCTGAATTACTAGTCTACAGGTAAGTGTTCTTCCATAAATGCGGCGTGTACGAAAGCGAGGGGGACTTGGGTATAACAGGAAAAATATGTACTTTTCACCCTCCAGCAGTCAAGCAGACAGCGCGTGTTGCCACCAGCGATCCAGCGGCACCGTCGAACGGTAGATCGACAGTGAAAAGAACATCACTGCGGTCGTTGTTGAGATAGACCGGCAGATTGACCGTTCCTTTCAGACTTGTCTCGTCTACCTGCACCCAACGGAGCTGGGAGGGGTTCAGGCGAACAGCATCTCCGTCATTGAGGACAAGACTATCATTTCCCCATGATGCGCCTTCCAGAACAAGACCTGAAGAATTACGGTTAGATTATCTATGTGAAGAAGACAGAACATCGCCTACCATCAACAACGAAGGAACCTGGGTCGTTTACCCGCTCAATGTCAAGGCGCATATGTAGCGTTTCCAAACTCCACTTCTTGCGATGAGCGACAGCCTGGCGAGTCGCCGTAATATACGCTTCAGGGAAGAAGAGACCCCCAAGCCAGACCTCGACATTGGTCAGATTGTCTAATGAAGCGATGTGATCTAGCTGAACCAAGCGACGAGCAAAGTTAGCAATCCAGCCAGAGACGGCCATTGCTTTGTTAACTTTGTATCGTCGCCAATGACTTGGGATGGTTCCTAGATTTATGGATTAGCCCAACGTTGCATGTACTCCAAAAAGGTGGATATACCTTTCGTCAGTGCACTCATGAGGGTCCGGAGGTGATTAGTTTGTTTGAGTTCCCCAATGCAGACTTTGACCACATCCTCGAGGTCCTTCTTCACATCACCCAGAAGCTTCCGACCAATTGCACCCTCACGGGCGAACAAACGATAAAGGGGATCTTGGTGTTCGGCGGTTGGCCTGGCAAGAGTACTAAAGGTCTATGGGCATAGTTTAGATGGTCAAAGTCCAGCCATGACACGAAAGAAGACGAACCTTGGGGAGTAACCCAAGCCATTCTCTGCAGCGATCTAGCAGTGCTCTCATCCAAGCAGGCTGCTGTGATGTCGACTTTTGAGCAGTAGGAGATACAGCCTCATCGTCGTCGTCCGCAAGCATACGCATCTTCCTCAGCTTTCCAAGAAGTTCGTTACCTGAAAGAATTGTTAGCGATCATGGAACCTGGCCAGACAAGAGACAAACCTTGAGCAACAGCAATAACACGTTCGGCGGTCGGCGGTAGACTCAACCACGAAGGTGGCTCCCGCTCTGGTAACCCTTGCACCCAGGTCAGGAAATGTTCAATCTTTGTACCCTCGGGGGCCGCCAACATATGCTCGCCCGTCATGCTTGGGACGAGGTCGAAGTCGACGTTGTATGCTTTGGGAGTAAAGAGGCTATCTACGAAGGAATCTAAGATCTTTTGATCGAAGTCGCTGTCGACTCTGCCACCATACACCGACTGCTTGACCAACGTACGCAAGGCGTCCCATGGTATGGTCACAGGGTCGATATTTGCCCGTCCTCGAGAGGCGTTCATTAGCCAGGTGTCGATTGTTCCAAATGCAGAAGCCATGTCGGAGTCGTTGAAGTCGTAGGATTTACTCCAACCGAGAGGGACATAGCGAAGACGCTCTTGTACGACGGCATGGAACCACGCCAAGAGGAAGTAGAGTCTGACTTTCTCCGCAGGACCTTGTGACAAGCGTTGTGGTGAGATGCTCCGCAAAGAGTCCAAAAGATTGGCCTTGACACCTGGTGGAGGTTCGTTCATGATTAGACGTGATTGACGCAAAATGTTCACGGGGATCGAAGGGTTGGCTTCCATGGTCAAAAAGAGCCGGAAACTACGGTGAGGGTTGAGCGTTTGTAGTTTCTTCTCCAGCTGGCCGAGCCACGAAGGCGCTAGATGGACATTCTTCAGTAACACCCACGAGCCCTGACGCGCTGCAGCAGCAATAGCCTGGTCAGCAAGTGTGAAGCCTTCCTGCGATCCCATTGCCACGGATGTCGAACGAGCCCCGGTATTCTTGATGAGGTTCTCGACACGATAGCTGGCGTCGTAGCCGTGTACGGATACCAACGCAACAGGCGTAGCAGCAGGGACCTCGTCCGCGACCAACGATGCCAAGTCAAAGGTTGCCTCCGCCGAGATGTCCGTTTCAAAGACGGTCTGTACAAACATGCCTGTCGACTGCAGCAGTCGGTCAGGTCTGAAGCATTTGATAATCATGAGTGCTCGAATCGCCTCAAGTGCAGCTGGCGATGAAAGTTAGGTTCAGGACCTGAAATTGAGTAGAGCATCTGGACGTACGTGTACTGGGGTCCCATGGTATTGGCACAGTCTTCTCCGGATCACTTGACTCTAAGAACGGCACCCAGTCGTCCGGGTGGGTCGCAATGTGAGTCTCCACTGGTTTGAAGATGGATTGCTTCGCGAAGGACTGCAGACGAAGAACTTGTTCAGAAGTCAGGATGGGATGCTCTTGATCCGAAGATGCTGCAGCTGCAGCTGCAAGTCCGTCTCCACTCTCCAATAAAAACTCGAGCTCTTCTGCGACATCCTCAATTCCGCGCAGCTTCACTTGAGCAAGAAGCATTGCGAGCATCAGGTGATCGCGATAGAGGAGAGCACGTGACGTCCGCTTGTAGACAACTAGGAAGAGGTCTTTAAGCAAGATATCTCGACGGAGGCTATGGTCCGTTACATTCTTCAGATTAGGATTGTGGTGTAGGACGTAGTCGAAGATGTCCAAGAAGAAGCGAAGGGAGAACTGATAGAAGTGGTTGACGAGGTTCAATTGCTCCAGGACGAAAAACACGGAACTGCAAGCTTGGGCGAGGGGCAGATATTCGGCAGTGACTTGCTCGACCTCACGCATGACCACATCGGTTTCCTCCACTTTGCGAGTGATCTCAGCGGCCTCGCGTTTCAACGTTTCAAGTGTGTCGATGACTTTGTCGTCGTCAAGAATATTGCCGGATGATTCGTTCAGGGCCTGGAGGAGCAATTTCTCAAGAGTTCGGAGGCGGAGGCGGAATTCGCCTTGAACCTTCATGAGGTCAGTACGCTTGCGTTCCGTATCTGGACGTTCCACCTTCAAGACTTGATCGAGGGATTGACTCTGGAGACTGCTCCTCGTCATAGTAAAGTTGACGAAGGTCACTCTACTGCAGATATCGGGTGAGAACTCGACCGACGGGTCTCGAGTTGAAAGGAACATTGTGAAGGACGGTGAAAAATCGATGTCTTGGCTACCTAGCCTGATAAGAACTCGTCCACCCGTCCTTCGAATCTCTTTGTTGAGGACTGCATTGAGAATGGGATCGAGATGCTCGACATCTTGGATAAGGAGTGGGTTACCAAAGCGAAGAGCGCTCTCAAGAACTTTAAGGAAGGATTCATCGAGGAAGCTAGTAACAGTGATTTTCCGTTCTTTGTACTCGTTGAGGAGGAAGGTTGTTGCTTGGCCAGTTGGATCGATGATAAGAGGGTAACGATTGAACCTCTTGAGCATGATCGCGTTTTCAGTCGTCAGATTATCTGCGGGCAAGGACTTCGATTGCCAGCTGAGGCGATCATCAGCAGTCGAAAGGTACTCCGTGAAGGAAAGCTCTGGTTTGAATTTGATGTTCGCCTCAGTGAGATGTCCTGACCACTCTTGCCACATGACCTCTCGATAATGCTGATCGAAGAACCCTCCATAGGCCAAGAAGGCTGCAGACAGGAGAACATCGCCAACAATAGTGCTCATCTCCGCCTCGAAGGTACGACTTCCAGATTCCCAGCGACTACGTTCAGAGGATAAACTTTCGATAAGTTTCATGCTGCGATCGACCTTGCCTTGGACGCGCTCCATTTCGACTTTGATAGCTTGAGTCTCGCTGATGAGCCGCGCGTACTCCTCCTTATACTTCTCGATCTTGGCTTCGAGTTGAGCAATCATTTGGACCATCGCGTGTGCTTGCTTTTTCGTGGTTTCCGCCTGGGATTCCAGTGACTGGACTTCGTTCCGCAAGGGCTCGACTTTGTCCAGGATTTCGGAGAACCGGACTTGAGCCAAGGCCCACTTGACGAGAGGTCCGCAAGCTTTGCTGGCCCTGTTGGTATTTTCAAAGTTATACGATGGTCGGCTCACGTACTCCTTCTTCATCGTGTCGCGGAGAGACTTCGTCATCTGCGTGGTGGTATCGAAGTTGACAATTCGTTGGATGAAGTCGTCGCGACGAATGATTCCTTGGACCGTGCGCCAGCTGTCAATCTTATGACCCAAGAGAGTACAGACGGACTCCATGGCAATTTTGACTGCCTCGGGGGGGTTAGCCATAGTACGGACTTCTTGCAGGTGCTGCTTCCTGATGTTGCTAACAGCAGCTTGGGCATCTAAAACAGCAGGTTCGGCATCAGCGAGATCGGCCATGACGATTGCTCGGCGTTCTTCAATGTGTTTGTCCTGCTCGGCCAGTTCAGCTTGGATTTGAATAGATGCTGCCTTCTTTTGTTCAGCTTCTTGTTGATCAGCAACCATCCGCTTTAGCTTTTCGTTGGCCTCGGCATTCTTGGCCTCGAGTTGCGATCGCTTAATGGCAAGACTCTTTCTGAGCTCTTCAACTTGGGTGACAGTGTCTTTGAGCTTGTCGAGACCGACATGCAAATGACGCTGTTGTTCTTCAAGCTCGTCCCGTTTTTCGGTGTATAACCGCACGTAGTGGTTGATACTATGGACAGGTCAGTGAACGGTTAGAATAGTAGTACTTGAACTCACAAGTCAAGGTAGTGCCTTGGTGTGACATAATTATAACGGCCTTGCCTTCTACTAAGACGTTGATTGATCTGATGCAAGGACTGGTGAACATGGACGAGAGCGTTGACGACCGCGGTACGGTGCACAGGAGGCAATGAAAGGGCGCGATAGGCAATGGGGAAATGTGCAGGAGGATTGTATGACGGTAAATCGAGATCAAGTGTATGTGTGAACTCCATGCCGACTTGGTAGAAGGCTTGATCGGACCAATCGCCGAACCAATCCAACACGCAGCGATTGAAAAGAGCAGGGGAGGTCGCAGCACGGGAGGCGAGACCATTTTCTGGTGGATTCATTGTGAAGACAACATGGAGGTTCTTCGCCACTTGCTGGGTGAACCATTTGTACAACTCCTCCGGAGAATCGAGCATGAGACCATCGCGTTGGGACCCTTCCTTGCAAGCCGTCATGAGAGCGGCATGCTCATCACCTTCAAAGAGGCCAGGAACTTCTGCGTTTGCAAGTAGGGTGTTCATCCGCTCCAAGAAGCCAGAGTCAAGGACGTTGGATTCGTCCATGATGAAGCAAACCTTTTCGCCTTTGCAACCGGCTCGACGTAGAACAGTTCTAAGGTCATCGTCAAAGTCCTCGCCAGTATATTTGTTGGATACTTTGATTTGAAAAATGCTCAAGCCATTCATCCAAGCCACGAACCGAGACAAAGTTGTCTGTGACAATAATCAGCATCGCTGTCATATTCACTACCAAGGCTCTTACCTTGCCACTGCCGCTCACACCAATAAGGAGGAGATGTCCTTGGATTTGTCGGAAAACGCGATCGATACGCAGAACATGATCAAGGACGTCGTTGAAAAGCACGAGAGGCACGTCCAGCTCTTCTTCGTAGAATACACGCAGCCTGGCCTTGGTATACTCTCTGAGTGTCTCTCTATCAACTGGTATGTAGTTCTTGGAAGTCCAGTTGGAGTACAGGATTGGTCGTCCGAGAGCCTCGTCGCGGTTGATGGTGGGGAAGTGCTCCATAGCTGCCTCGTCGATGTGGTCGTCTGTCCAATTCCTCTCTCCTTCGGTGACGAGACGATCTTGGAAGAGTCGGAGAGCTTCATGAGCCCACACACGGACAAGTCCTTCGACGGAGAGGATTTCGAGGGGACGAATAGCCTCATAGATACCTCTAACCCAGCGGGTAAGCTCACGAGGACTGTAGACATAGTGGGCCTGCACGTCTGTGGTGAACCTCTTCTGAGAGGCCAGATAAAAGGCGACCATGGCGTCAGTGAGAGGCTCGGCGTACGCACGAAGGTTGGGCACGACCTTCAGGAGCGCGCGGTTATATGTGCCGTAGATCTGCTTCAAAGATACTTCACCAGGGTAGTCGACCATGACCAACGGAGCATGACGGAGGAAACGATGGCTAAGGGGAACTCGACCAGGGTCTGTAG
>Ga0247735_1000357_pt1 | contig 18389 bp, 19 predicted proteins | sample UWRJL178409R2_FD_180934 | JGI IMG/M metagenome (GOLD analysis project Ga0247735, IMG submission 180934) | Plant litter microbial communities from Arlington Agricultural Research Station in Wisconsin, United States - UWRJ-L178-409R-2 | ecosystem: Environmental > Terrestrial > Plant litter >... | reverse complement strand
CGGGATTGTTGGAACTATTGGCGGAACGTCTCGGTTATACCCCTCGAGTGTCATGACCGCTGCAGCCAGCGGCGGTCGCCGAGAAGGAGATACGTAATGCCCACTGACTACCAGAAGACCGACGAAGCGCTGAAGCGCCTCACCCCCACGCAGTACAAGGTCACCCAGGAAGCCGCGACGGAGCCCGCGTTCCGCAACAAGTACTGGGACAGTAAAGACGCCGGAATCTACGTCGACGTCGTTTCCGGTGAGCCGCTGTTCGCCTCGACCGACAAGTACGACAGCCGGTCGGGTTGGCCCAGCTTCACGAAGCCGATCGATCCGGCTAACGTGGTGCTGAAGCAGGACCGCGAATATGGGATGGTGCGTACCGAGGTGCGTTCCAGCCACGGCGACAGCCACCTTGGCCACGTGTTTGACGACGGGCCGCGGGACAGCGGCGGGCTTCGTTACTGCATGAACTCGGCCGCGCTGCGTTTCATCGCCGTCGATGATTTGGAAAAGGAAGGCTACGGAGATTTCCGCAGCCTGTTCACAAGCAAGGAGAGCACACGATGAGCGGAACAACAGAAAAGGCGACGCTGGCAGGCGGATGCTTCTGGGGCATGGAAGAGCTCATTCGCAAGCGCGAGGGCGTCATCTCCACCCGCGTCGGATATACCGGTGGCGACACCCCGAACGCGACCTACCGTAACCACGGCGACCACGCCGAGGCGATCGAGATCACCTTCGATCCCGAGCGCACCAACTTCCGCGAAATGCTGGAGTTCTTCTTCCAGATCCACGACCCGTCTACGAAGGACCGCCAGGGCAACGACCGCGGACGCGCGTACCGCTCGGCCATCTACTACGCAGACGCAGAGCAGGAGCGTGTCGCCCTCGACACCATTGCCGACGTGGATGCGTCGGGAATCTGGCCGGGCCCGGTCGTGACCGAGGTCGAGCCCCTCGGCGACTTCTGGCTGGCCGAGGACGAGCACCAGGACTACCTGCAGGTCTACCCGAACGGGTACACCTGCCACTACGTCCGCCCGGGCTGGGTCCTCCCTCGCCGCGAGCAGGTCGCAAGCTAACAGCCGCCATTCGGCGGCGAACTGAAACCGGCATCCGTCACCCTCCTCGGGTGGCGGATGCCGGTTTTGTCATGTGCGGGGCAGCTCATCCGACACGAACGCACGGTGGATATTCGACGTGTCCGGGTGATGCTCCAGTAGCCGGATTGCGTTTGGTCAGGTTCCCGAGTTCAGGCTCTGCTGGGCGGCAGCTCCGCGAACGGCGCTGTTGGCTTTGAGGGCGGCGAGACGAGCATCCACTTCGGTCAATTCGCCGAGGTCGTCGAGTTCGTTGAACTGGGCGTCGAGACTGGATGCCGCGAGCTCGTTCTGGCCGAGCACCTTCGCCTCCTCGCGCCGGATCTTGTCCTCGAAGCGACCAAGGTCGCTCGTGGGGTCGAGGATGTCGATGCTTTTCAACGCGTCGTTGACCTGGGTCTGCGCCTGCGCCGTTTTCGCCCGCGCGATCAGCTCGCTGCGCTTGTTCTGCAGCTGGTCGAGCTTCTGCTTCATACCGTCAAGGCCGGACTTGAGTTTGTCGACCACGGTGGTCTGCGCGGCGATCTGCGGCTCCGCGGTCTTCGCCTCCGATTCCGACTGGATCTGCTTCTGCAGCGCCACTTTCGCCAGGGCGTCGAACTTGTCGGCCGCCGCGATGCCCTCACCGCCCCCGGCACGGTATTCGTCGGCGCGCTGGCTCGCGGCGAGGGCCTTGTTGCCCCACTCCGCGGCGGCATCGATGTCTTCGCGGTGGTCCTCTTCGAGCAGGCGCAGGTTGCCAATGGTCTCCGCGATGGCGCTTTCGGCATCCGCGATGCTGTTGGTGTAGTCGCGCACCATCTGGTCGAGCAACTTCTCCGGGTCTTCCGCAGAGTCGAGCAGCGCATTGATGTTGGCCTTGGTCAGTTGAGCGATCCGGCCGAAAATCGATTGTTTCGCCATGCTGGAACTTCCCTGTCTGTTCGTGGATCGAATGGGTTGTAGAACGGGTGAATCATGGAAGGTGAAGAGTTAGAACCGGCCCCCGCCGCGTCGGGACCGCGTGCCACTACCGCCGAAGCTTCCGGCGCTGCGGCCACCGCCCGAACGACGGCCGCCACCACCCCCGCCGCCGCTCCCGCCGAACATCCCGCCGCCGGATCCGGATCCGCCGAAGGGGTTTCCGCCACCGCCGCCGAACATGCCGCCGCCATTACCGCGACCGCCGCCGAGCACCGAGTTGATCAGGATGCCGCCGAGCACCGCGCCCATCATCCCGTTTCCGGAATTGCCACCGCCACCACCGCCGAGCATCCCGCCGAAGCCGCCCGCGTTCGAGGTGAACCCGCTGACGTCCTGTTCCGCGAGTTGGATGGCTTGCGCCGCGAGGTCGTCGGCACGCTGGGAGTAGGAGAGGGCAGCGGTCGGGTCGGTGCGGGCGCTCTGCTGGGCGAGGTCGACCATCCGGCTGGCCTCCGCGAGCCGGGTACGGGCGTCCGCCCCGACCCCACCGCGGCGGGCGGTGATGAAGTCGCTGGCCGCGGAGATTTTGCTCTGCGCGGAACCAAGGCTGTGCGAGAGGGCCGCGGCGGCGCGGGAGTTTTGCGCCTGCTGGTCGCGCACCGCGCCAAGCACCCCGTCGATGTCGCGATTGGCCAGTTCGAGCCGCTGGCTCAACTCGTGCGGGTCGATGGGAAGTTCCGCCAGCCGCGCCCGCACGTCGCGCAGCGTCGATTCGGTGGATGCTGCCACCGAAGCCACGCTGCCCTGCGCGTCCCCGGCCGCGGCGAGGGAATGCGCGTCGCCGATGTCGCGCTGCAACTCGAGCATGGTGGATTCGATCACACCGCGGGTGTTCGCCAGGTCGGTTCCCACCTTGTCGACGGCGTCGAGCAGCAGCGTCGCCTGGTGCACGGCTTCCTCGGCTCCGCGTACCCCCACCGCCGCCTCGCTGCCCTGCCCGGCGGTTGCGTCCTCCTCGGCACCGGCCAGCGCCGTGGTCGCGAAGGCGAGGCGTTCCGCGGCCTGGTCGTCGTTGTCGACCACCGTCGCCAGCGTCGCATCCGTGTAAGTTCCCTGCAGTTCCATCAGGGTGCTGCGCGCCCGCTGTAGGCGCGGCTCGACCACCGCGATGCTCGAGCGCACCTCGGCGATGCCCGCTGGGATGTTTTTCTCCAGCGCGCGCAGCTCGTCGAACTGGTCGGCCTGGTCGTCGAGGACGTCATTGGCTTTTTCGCAGAGTCGAATGATCTGGATGTTCCACTCGCGGGCCTGCTCCTCGGAGTCGGGTTCGGCATCGTCCAGCTTCTGTTGCAGCCGGAACGCCTGCTGCAGGTTCTGCTTCGCTTCCGTCAGCGCCACCTGGAACGGCGCGGCGGCATCCCCGTAGGAGGCGACGGCGAAGCCGAGCTCCTCTTCGCTGGTCTGGATGGCGTCATCGGTCTGCACCAGCGCGCTGGAGGAGCGCTGCTGCAGCTCGGGCAGCGGGAGGCCCTGCAATTCGTCCACGGGGCCGGCCGGCGCACCGGTGGTGCCGGCACCGGCGGAACCCTCGCCGGCGAGCGCGTCGGCCTTGCGGCGCCGCGACCGCACAACGAGGTAGATGACCAGGGCAAGCAGGGCGAGCACCACGAGCGCCCCGATGATAAAGCCACCGCCGCCTCCCCCGCCGCCAAGCCCACTGCCGCCGGCCGCGGTCCCCAACGCGGTCGCCGCGGCCACCGCGGCACCCGACCAGTCGCTGTTACGCAACGGGGGTTCGATCTGGTTCGTCTCGATGCTGGCGAGCTGGTCCTCGGTGACGGGCCCGGTGCTGTCGCCGGAGAGGTAGTACGCCCGTCCCTCGGTGGCGATGGCCAGCAGGTAATCGGTCGGGCCGAGGTTGTTCCGCTCGGCGGTCGCGGTCGCCCAGTCTGCAGCATCCGTCGGGTTGCTGAACGTCTCGACGTAGACCACATACAGGTCGATGTTGTGGTCGGTGTAAAGCTGCGAGACGGCCGCATCGATGTCCCCGGTGTCGCCGCCGAGCACCCCGGCGGAGTCCACCACGTGGGAGGCCCCGACGTCGACCGGCTCCTCGGCCAGCGCGGCCGAGGCTCCCCCGAGGATCATCGCGATCGCGATCGAACCGGCCAGCACAAACTTTTTCAGCACTTTGATCTCCTCGGGAGGGAACAACGATCCGGAACTGCCCCGCGCGAGGTTCCGCGCGGGGACAACGGTTCGTTGTGCGATCCTGCCGCGGAACATTCTGCGGCAGGAGCTTTCCCTCACCCTAGGATCAGGTGCTGTGAGCTCGCTAGGGGAGTTATCCTCCCGGGATGCCTCCGCCGGGGATTTCGCCGGTATCCACCGTGGTGACGCCGCTGCCGATGATCCGGCCGATCCCGTCGCTGACTACCACCGCAATCTCGGTGCCCGGCGAGGGGGTCCCCTGCACATAAAAGCCCGACAGGTTCGAGATGGCGAAGGTATAGGTCACCGGGTCGCTGCCCACTGAGCTGATCTGGGTGAGGCCGTCGAAGGTGAGTCCGGCCAGCGGACCGGAAATAATCACCGTCGCGGTCGATCCGACCGGGAACGGCACCTCGACGAAGTCGACAACACCCTTGTAGGTGAGCCGGGCGGGCTCGAACGGCACCGGCGGTGTCGGTTGCAGCGTCAGCTGGATGCTGGTGGGTGATTCCGGCGGGATGGATGCCGCGTGTGCTGGCGTTGCCACAGCGACGGCGATGATCGGCACCGACCACGCCGCCCCGGCGACAACCGTGCGGCGCGATACCGGCCGTGATTCCTGGTTCGACAAAGTTTCCCCCTTGCGATTCCGGGCACACATTCCCCGTGGCCCCCGTTTGGGGGGTAACTGTATTCGATGATCCACATCGTGCACAAGGGGGCGCCCGCTCGCGGTCCGGCGTGCTGCGCCGCCTGGCACACCGGCTGCACCGGCCGCGTTGTTGCCACTAATCCTCGAACGCGAAGGACGGTATCCCTTGCAGAAGCTTTTTGCGCGCTCCTAACGTAAAGGGGCAGGGCGATGGCGCCCGGCCACGCTTTGGGCGAAGGAGCAACGATGTCCACCAGCACAGCATTCATTTGGCCGACCTCACCCCGCCTGCGCGCCGGGTCACTGCTGCTGGCGGGCGGCCTCCTGCTCGGGCTCGCCGGCTGCGGAAGCAGCGGGGAGGGCGGCGGGGCCTCCTCGGGAGCATCCGACAGCGACATTAAGATCGGCCTGATCACCAAGACGGATTCGAACCCATTTTTTGTCAAATTGCGCGAGGCAGCGCAGGCCGAGGCGGATGCGTCCGGCGCCGAACTGATCGCGTTGGCGGGGGCATTCGACGGCGACAACGAGGGCCAGGTCGCGGCCATCGAGAACCTTGTGTCGCAGGGGGTGCAGGGAATCCTGATCACCCCGAACTCCTCCACCGGCATCCTGTCGGCCATCAAGCAGGCGCGCGATAACAACGTGGTGGTGATCGCGCTCGATACCGCCACCGACCCGGAGGATGCCGTGGACGCCACCTTCGCCACCGACAACACGGCCGCCGGGGTCAGCCAGGGGAAGTGGGTGAAAGGGGCGTTGGGGGATGCTGTTCCGCAGGTGATTATGCTCGACGGCACCCCGGGCGGCACGGTCGATACCTTCCGCCACGACGGCTTCCTCGAAGGATTCGGCATCACAGACGACTCCCCCGAGATTGTTGGGCAGGAGAACACCAACGGTGACCAGACCAAGGCGCAGACCGCGATGGAGAACCTGATCCAGCGCGCCCCGGGCGTGAATGCGCTGTACACAATCAACGAGCCGGCCGCAGCGGGGGCCTACGAGGCGATCGACTCCGCGGGCCTCACCGACCAGGTGGTCATCGGGTCGATCGACGGCAGCTGCACGGGGGTGCAGAACGTCAAAGACGGGGTAATCGACGCGACCGTGATGCAGTTCCCGGCGAAGATGGCCGAGGAGGGTGTCAAGGCCGTGGTGGCCTTCGCCGGCGACGGCACCAAACCCTCCGGCTTTAACGACACCGGCTCGCAGCTCATCACCGACCAACCGGTGGACGGGCTGGAATCCGAAGACACCGAGTGGGGTGCAGACAACTGCTGGGGGTAGGGGAAACCTCGACGCCGCCGTCCGTGTCCCATCGCGGGCGGCAGCGCCTTGCGCGGGTTCTGCGGGAGCCGCTGCTCGGGCCGCTCGCGGCGCTGGTCATCGCGGTTGTGGTGTTCTCCTCGATCTCGGGTACCTTTTTGACCCCGTTCAACCTGTCCCTCATTTTGCAGCAGTCCGTGGTGGTCGGGATCCTCGCGGTCGGCCAGACCCTCATCATTTTGACCTCGGGCATCGACCTGTCGATCGGTTCGGTGGCGGTGCTCGGCACCATCGTGATGGCACAGGCCTCCGGCGCGCAGGGTCCCTTTGTCGCCCTGGTCGCCACCTTCGGGGTGTGTGTGCTGCTCGGCGCGCTCAACGGCGGGCTCGTCACGGTGCTGCGCCTCCCGCCGTTCATCGTCACGCTCGGAACCTTCACCGCGATCCAGGCCGCTACCCGCCTGCTGGCCGGATCGCAGACCTACCAGGTGCCGGAGGGCAGCGCGCTGACCTTTCTCGGCACCACCTTCCGGGTGCTCGGTTTTACCACCACTTACGGGGTCGCGGTGATGATCCTGGTCTACCTTGTGGTCGGTTACGCCCTGTCGCAGACGGCGTGGGGCACACACGTCTACGCCGTCGGCGGCAGCATCCAGGCCTCAAGGCTCTCCGGCATCAAAGCCGGCCGCACCCTCTTCTCGGTCTATGTGGTGACCGGGGTGATCGCTGCGATCGCCGCCTGGGCTGCGCTCGGCCGTATTCCCAATGCCGACCCGAACGCGTACCAGAACGCCAACCTGGAGACCATCACCGCGGTGGTTATCGGCGGCACCAGCCTGTTCGGCGGGCGCGGCGGTGTTGTGGGAACCCTGATCGGTACCCTGATTGTGGGGGTACTGCGCAACGGCCTCACCCAGGCCGGCGTCGACAGCCTCTACCAGAACATTGCGACCGGGATCCTGGTGATCCTCGCCGTCACGGTCGACCAGTTCGCCAGGAGGCGATCGCTGTGAGTGAGGACCTCGCGGCGGGAAAAATCGCCGGGGCAAACCCCGCGGGGGATGATCGGATGCCGCGCGGCGACAGTGCGGCGGAACCACCGGTTCTCGAGGCACGGGGTTTGGTCAAAAAGTATGGCAACGTGACCGCGATCAACGGTGCGGATTTCGAACTACGCGATGCGGAAGTGCTCGCCGTGGTTGGCGACAACGGTGCGGGAAAGTCCAGCCTGATTAAGGCGCTGGCGGGAGCGCTAGTACCTGATGCCGGCGAGATCCTGATGGGCGGGCAGCGGATGCATTTTCGCAATACCCGCGATGCCCGCGCTGCCGGCATCGAGACGGTTTACCAGGACCTCGCGGTGATCCCCGCGCTCGACATCGCCTCGAATGTGTTCCTCGGCCGCGAGATCCGGCGCCGCGGGATTATGGGTTCCGTGTTCCGTCGCCTCGACATGCCAAGGATGCGGCAGGAATCCTCCACCCACCTGTCCGACCTGAAGATCGGCATCCGCTCGGTCACCCAGGCGGTGGAGACCCTCTCCGGCGGGCAGCGCCAGGGAGTGGCGGTGGTGCGCGCCGCCGCGTTCGGCCGTGGCGTCATCATCATGGACGAACCGACCGCGGCCCTCGGGGTGAAGGAATCCGGCCAGGTCATCGACCTGATCCGCTCCATCCGCGAGCGCGGCATCCCCGTGGTGCTGATCAGCCACGACATGCCCCATGTGTTCGAGGTCGCCGACCGCATCCACGTGCACCGGCTCGGCGCACGGGCCGGCGTTATAGACCCGCGTGCCCGGTCGATGTCCGAGGTCGTCGCGTTGATGACCGGTGCGGAGCGGCCCACCGCCGAGGAAGCCGCCGGCGGCAACTAACCCCCTAAACGCAAAACGGCCCAGCGCCCCAGCAGCTCAGCGACTCAGCGGCGCGGGTCGACAAGCACCTTGGCGTGGCTGCTTGTGCCCGAGTCGAGCTCGTCGAGGATGCCCTGCAGTTCGCCGAGGCCAACAGTGCCGGTGTGCAGGATGTCGACGTTGACCGCGCCGCTGCGGATGGCGTACATCGCGGCGGCGAAATCCTCGTGGTTGTAGGCGAGCGAACCGATGACCGTCAGTTCCCGGCTCTGCCAGTCGGGGTAGCTCACCTCGGAAGTACCCATCGGATAGCCGAGCAGGGCGAGGGTTCCGCCGCGGCGCACCAGTTCGGCTGACGCCTGGAAGAGCTGGGCGACACCGGTGCACTCGTAGAGCACGTCGGCGCCGAGCCCGGCGCTGGAGGAAGCGATGAAGGCGGTGAAGTCGGCCCCGGGCGCGAACACCTCGGTGAAGCCGAGGTCGCGCGCGGTCTGGCGGCGCGCTTCGCTCGGCTCGACGATCACAACGCGGGATGCTCCCGCGTGGCGCGCATGCTGGGCGGTGAGCAGCCCGATCGGGCCGGCACCCTGCACAACCACAAAGGCGCCGAGACCCTGGCGGGCGCGCTTGACGGCGTGGAAAGTGACGGTGGTGGGCTCGACGATGGCGGCCTGCTCGTCGGTGAGCCCCTCGAGGACCGGCATAACCCGGCGTGCGGAGACCGCGATCTCGGAGGCGAAACCACCGTGGTTCGGGGCATCCGCCGTGATGCCGTTCGCCTCGGCGAAGGCGAGGTCGCAGTGCTGGCTGTGCCCGGCGAGGCACTGTGGGCAGGTGCCGCAGGCCGGTCCAACGCAGGCGACAACGCGCTGGCCGACGCTGAGGGTGGTGACGTCGGCGCCGACGGCCGTTATGGTGCCGGTCCATTCGTGGCCGAACACCGACGGCGGGATCAGGCCTCCGGAGGTGTAACCGTGGGTGTCCGTGGCGCAGACGCCACAGTAGGTGATGGCGACAACCACACCGTTCGCGGCGGGCACCAGCGACTCGGTCTCGGTGTGCTCGGTGATCGAGCGCGGGGCATCGACGGTGGTGAACAGGTGGGCGGCGGGGATCGTTGCGGTAGACACGATCCCACTTTATGCGACGAGTGTTGCTTTGTTGTGTGGCCGAGGGCGCGTCTCGGGACGGGCCAGGCCGGTATGTCAGGATAGAAATCCCGGTCCAGGCGATCGGAGGGAAAGAGGGCAATGATGCTGGATGCTTCAACCGTCGCGGCAACGCTCGAACCGTACTTCGTCCGCCTCGACCCGACGGATAAAAGCTGGATCGCCGGCCTGGATACCACCGTGGCCGCGGGCGCCGGCACGGCCCCCGCAGCAGTCGCCCTGCCCCTCGCGCAGCTGACCACCCCGGCCTTCACCGTGGGACTCGCGGCACTCGCCCACAACCTCGGCACCATGCAGGAGTGGATCGATGCCCACGGTGTGCTCTTCGCCCCGCACGGCAAAACGACCATGAGTCCGGCGCTCTGGGCCGCGCAGCAGGGCGCCGGCGCGTGGGCGATCACCGTGGCGAACGAGGCCCAGCTTCGGGTGGCCCGTGCCGCCGGGGTCAGCCGGGTAGTGGTTGCGAACCAGTTCCTCTCCCCGCACGGCCTCGCCTGGCTGGCCGCGCAGCTCGCCGAGGACGACACCTTCGACGTCATCTGCTGGGTCGATTCGCTCGCCGCGGTCGAGCAGATGACGCGGCACCTGCTGACCGCCGGGATCGGCCGCCGGGTGGGGGTCTGTGTTGAACTCGGCGCCGTCGGTGGCCGCACCGGTGCCCGCGACCGCGGCACCGCGGTCGCTGTCGCCGAGGCGGTGCTCGGCTCCCCCGCCCTCGCCCTCGTTGGGGTCAGCGGCTACGAGGGCAGTGTGCCCGCCGCCACCGAACAGGGCCGCGACGACGCCGTACGGATATTCCTGGGCGAGCTGGCAGCAACGTTCCTCGACCTGGCCGACCTGTTCGAGACCGCCGAGCCGGTGCTGACCGCGGGCGGCAGTTCGTTTTTCGACCTGGTGGTGGATGCTTTCGCACCGGTGCGCGAAAGCATCCCAGCAGCCCGGATTGTGCTGCGCTCCGGCAGTTACATCGTGCACGACGACGCGCTCTACCGGGAATCGACCCCGGCGGCAACACGCATCGGACCGGACTTCATCGCCGCCGCCCACGTGTATGCGCGGGTGGTATCGATCCCGGAGCCCGGCCTCGCCCTCCTCGACGCCGGAAAGCGGGATGTTCCCTACGACGCCGGCCTGCCGATCCCCCAACGTGTGCTGCGGACGTTGCCGGACGGAAGCCAGCGGTGGGTCGAACCACCCGCGGCAACCATCACCGGGCTCAACGACCAGCACGCCTACCTGTCATTCGAGGATGCTCCCGCCGCCGGCAACAACAACGCTGCCGGACCGTCGCTGCAGGTCGGCGATATTGTGCAGCTCGGCCTGTCGCATCCGTGCACCATGTTCGACAAGTGGCGCTCGTTTGTGCTGCTCGACGATCGCGACGCTGACAACCCGACGGTGCTTGGCGCGCTCGCCACCTACTTCTGAGGCGACGGACCTACAGGGCGGTGGCCGAGATGTCGTCGAGGGCCGCGGTGATTTTGGCAGGGACCGGGCCGCCATGCTCGGCGGCGGTGGCGAGCACCTCGATGCTCTCGAGGCGAGCGCTCGGGGCCCCCTCGGCACTGATGAACCAGCCGCCGACCAGGAACGCATCCGCCACGTCCGACCAGACCGCGTGCCCGGTGATGGTGAAACTGCCGTAGGTGCGCACAAAAAGACCGGCCCGCACCAGGTCGCCGTGCCCGATTGAGGCGACGGTGGCGCGCAGGGTGTCGGTGTCGGATGCTGCGGGGATGGCGGCGTCCGCGGTCTCCTCGGTCACCGGTGCGATGAGCCGGAGGGTGCGGTCTGGCTTCATGTTGCCCTCGATAAAACGACCGGCAAGGGTGAGGGCTCCCGCGGACGGGGAGGATACTGCGTCGCCGACCACCACAAAGGTGCCGTAACGGTCCTCAACAAAGGTGGCTTTGACGGGCGACGGCGACTCGAGCTCGCCGAGCACGGTGGTGAGGGATTTGACGTCGCGCCGGACGGGATAATTCAAAACGCTGAGGGCAGACACAACAATTCCTTCCGATCCGCACCCGGGCATGCGCTGCCGGACGGTCGTTGGAACTCTACCAAAGGCGTCGCCGGCGGCTCCCGCCCGGCCGGACGGACCGCAATCGCAGCGGCCTACAGGGTGGGCAGTTCACTTTCGAGGTCGGGGAACGGGTCGCCGATCGACTCGTCGATGAGGGTGAGCAGGGCGCGCGCATACGCGTCGACGGCCTCGCGCGCAACGAAGGTGCGTGGCACCCCGGCGAAGACCGTGGTGACCTCGAATTTGCTGCCGTCAACCACGCTCAGTGACCGGAAGGTGGCGCGCAGCATGGAGCGCAGCTGCTCTTCCCGCGGAAGCCAGAGGGCGTCGTCGAGGGCGACGGAATCCAGCGCCCACTCCGTGGTGCCGTTGAAACCGAGTACCGTGCCGGTGGAGAAGGCGTGCGCCTCCACCGTCATGTCCGATAGGAAGTAGACGTCCCCGTCGGCCTCGAGGCGGTCGATGCAGAAAGCGTCGCCAACGACCGGATGCCAGGAAAGTCCGGAGTCACGCAACGCGCGGGCAAGCACGGTGGAGATCATCCGGCCATTATGCTGTGGCCGGCTCGAAGTTGCTAGAGCGCCGAGCGGATTCCCCAGCTGGCGGTCCAGGTCTCGCCGGGGTCGATCCAGCGCAGCGACTGGCCGGAGTTGAACGCGTTCGCCGGTGCCGTCATCGGTTCGATCGCCACGGCGAGGGTGAGTCCGCCATCTTTCGGGAACAGGTCGGTGGTGAACACCTGCACGTAGGGAAAGTTCTCGTCCTGCCAGAGCGAGACGGTGCGGCCGTCTGGCGCGGTGAGGGTGGCGGTGACCTGGTCGACCGGGGTGACCTCGCCGTAGGCGTCGTCGAGGTCGAGGTCGCCGACCTTCTGACCGGAGCGCAGGTCGTAGCGTCCCTCGACGGGAACCTCGTCGCCGGGGATCAGGCGTTCGTCGACGGGGAACCGGGTGGCGGCGTTGAGGGTGAGGGTGAGGTCCTTGGTGGGCACGTCACCGATTTGGAAAAACGGGTGGGTGCCGATGGCGGCCGGCGCAGCATCCGCCGAATCGTTGCGCAGCGCATGGGTGACCGTGAGGCCAGTGTCGGTCAGCTGGTAGGTGACGGTTGTGTCGAGCTGGAACGGGTAGCCGTGCTGGGGCCAGACGGTGGCGGCGAGGGTGACGGAATCTTCGGTGCGGGAGGCGAGCGTGTACCCGGTGTTGCGCAGCAGGCCGTGGATGGCGTTGCCGAGTTTCGGCTCGGTGATGTCGAGCTGCTGGGGTTTGCCGTCCAGGGTCCACTTGCCGTCTTCGACGCGGTTCGGCCACGGGACAAGAACAATTCCGCAGCCCCAGGTGGGGGTGGACTCTTCCGGGTATGGCTGGGTGATGTCAATGCCGTCGACGGTGAGGGTACGCAGCGACGCCGCCACCTGGGCGATGATCGCCCGCACCTCTCCACTCGGCGTTGAGCGGGTAAGGACGAACTGTTCACCAGTGGGAGCACGCATGTCTCCACCATAGGGGCAGGGGCGGGTTGCCAGAAGTGCCGGTTATCCCGCGGTGCTCTCGTCGCGCGGTTCAGCGTCCGCCACGATGATCTCGACCCCGCGGGCGGCGAGGGCCGCGGCGAGGCCTGCCGGCACCTCTCCCCCGGTGACCAGCTGGTGGAAGTCGTCGACCGCACCGACCACCCCGAGGTGTGCCTGGCCGAGTTTGGAGCCGTCGGCGATCAGGATGTGGCGCTCGGAGGAGTAAAGCATCCGCCGCTTCACTTCCGCCTCGGGAAAGTTGAGGTTGGTGACCCCGTGCACCGGGTCGATGCCGTTGCAGCCGATAAACGCGATGTCGGCGTGGATCGACTCGAGCATGGTGGTGGCCGACGGGTTCACCAGCGAATGCTGCAGCGGGCGGAGTGTGCCGCCGGTCACCACGATCGTGAACCGGGGATGGGCGGCCTCGAGGGCGAGGGCGATTGTGAGCCCGTTGGTGATGATGAGGACGTCGACGAGGTCCTCGCGCTGCACGAGCGCTTCGGCCACGGCGAGCGCGGTCGATCCGACGTCGAGGATCACGCTTTGGCCGGAGGTGACGAGGGATGCTGCCCTGGCGCCGATGGCCCGCTTCGTCTCGGCATCGTGGGCACTGGCCTGTTCGAGGGTGGGTTCGTGCGGCGACTGGTCCGCGCCGGCGCCGACGGCGTTGCCGCCGCCGGGGATCGCCCCGCCGTGCGTCCGCACCACAACCTGGTCGGCTTCGAGGGCACTGAGGTCGCCGCGCACGGTGACTTCGCTGACTCCGAGCAGCACACTGGCGTCGCCAACCCGGAGAAAGCCGCGCTCGGTGACGAGGGCGGCCAGGCGCTCGCGGCGCCGGGTGGTGGTGTCCCGCAGCATTTTTTTCACCTTTCGATATCGAAAGTATAATACTTGCGTTATCGTAATCACCATGACCGACAGTGGAATCGTTAGCCGCAGCACCACCCTCGCCGATGGACGCGAACTCATCTACTTTGATGACGCTGACACCAAGCTTGCGCCAGAGCGTGCCGCGGACGCGCGCCACCTCGACCCGCGGCCCCAGGCGGCCAGCATGCGCCAGGACGTATTGACCGGCGAATGGATCTCGCTGGCCGCGAACCGCCAGAACCGCGTTTTCCTGCCCCCGGCCGACCAGGACCCGCTGGCCCCGGCAAGCGAGCACAACCCGTCGGAGGTGCCCAACAACTACGACGTCGCCGTCTTCGAGAACCGCTCGCCCTCCTTCGGCCCCGAACTGACCGGACCGGACGCCCCGCCGAGCCTCGACTCGCTCAGCGAGGTCGGCATCGGCCGCAGCTTCACCGCCGTCGGACGCTGCGAAGTGGTCTGCTTCAGCCCGCAGCACGAGGGATCCTTCGGGTCGCTCACCCCCTCGCGCGCCCGCACCGTCATCGAGGCGTGGGCCGAGCGCACCGCTGCGCTGTCGGCGATGCCCGGCATCCAACAAGTTTTCCCGTTCGAGAACCGTGGCGAACAGATCGGCGTGACACTGCAGCATCCGCACGGCCAGATCTATTCGTACCCCTACGTCACGCCGCGCACGACGCGGCTGCTCGAGTCGATCGAGAGGGTCGGAGACGACCTGTTCGAGCAGATCCTGGAAAGCGAACGAGCCTCAGAACGTGTTGTGCTGCAGGGCGAGCACTGGACCGCCTTTGTGCCGTTCGCGGCCCGCTGGCCACTGGAGATCCACATGCTGCCGCACCGCCACATCCCCGACTTCGCCGCCACCAGCGACGCCGAGCGTGATGAGCTCGCCGGGCTGTACCTGAAGCTGCTGCGCGGCCTCGACAACCTCTACGACACCCCCACCCCCTACATCGCGGCGTGGCACCAGGCCCCCGTGAACGTCGGCCGCGACACCGTGCGCCTGATGCTGCAGGTCACCTCGCCGCGTCGCGCCGCGAACAAACTCAAGTACCTCGCCGGTTCCGAGGCCGCCATGGGCGCCTTTATCGGCGATGTGCTTCCCGAACAATCAGCCGCCTTTATCCGAGAGGGAATCAGCCGCGCATGACCACCACACCGAACACCACCCCCGACCTGACCCCTGGCCTGGATGCTGCGGAGACCGACACCGTCGCTACGGCCGCGAGCGTCGCCGCCGCGTTCAGCGCCCTGTACGGCTCCGCACCGGAAGGTGTCTGGTCGGCGCCCGGCCGCGTCAACCTGATCGGTGAACACACCGACTACAACGAGGGCTACGTGCTGCCGTTCGCCATCGACCGGCGTACCTTCCTCGCCCTTGCCCCGCGCCAGGACCGCAGCATCCGCATCAGCAGCGCATTCTCGGACGACATCGTGGTCATCGACATCGACGACCTCAGCCCCGAGTCCCTCAGCGGCTGGTCGGCGTACCCGCTGGGTGTCGCCTGGGCGCTCGGCAACATCACCTCCATCGCCGGTGCCACCTCCGGCACCGGGGTCGACGACCGCCTCGGCGCAGACCTCGCGACCGTCACCGGCGTCGACGTCTACCTCGATTCGACCGTGCCGATCGGGGCGGGACTGTCCTCCTCCGCCGCCATCGAGAGCGCCATGGCACTGGCCCTCAACGACGTCTGGCAGCTCGGGCTCGACCGGCAGATGCTCGCCAAGGTCGGCCAGCTCGCCGAGAACAAGGCCGTCGGTGCGCCCACCGGGATTATGGACCAGTCCGCTTCCCTGCTCGGTCGCCGCGACAGCGCCGTGTTCCTCGACTGCCGCAGCCTCGACTCCGAGATCGTTGACCTCGGGTTCGCCGAAGCCGGCCTCGAATTGCTCATCATCGACACCAACGTCGCGCACTCGCACGCCACCGGAGGCTACGCGTCGCGACGCGCCTCCTGCGAGGAAGGCGCGCGCCTGATGGAGGTGCCGTCGCTGCGCTACCTGGAGGTCGACGACCTCCCCCGCGCCAAAACGGTACTGAGCGAGGAAACCTTCCGCCGGGTTCGCCACATCGTGACCGAGAACCAGCGGGTGCTCGACACGGTGCGCACGCTGCGTCTGGAGGGACCCACCGCCATCGGCGCCCTGCTGGACGCATCCCACCTGTCCATGCGCGACGACTTCGAGATCTCGGTTCCGGAACTCGACCTCGCGGTTGTCACGTCCCAGAACACCGGGGCGATCGGTTCGCGGATGACCGGCGGCGGCTTCGGCGGCGCGGCTATCGCGCTGCTGCCCACCGAGGGTGTGCCGGAGCTGACAAACGCGCTGCTCTCGGCGTTTGAGGAAGCCGGCTATACCGCGCCCACAATCTTCACCGTCAACGCGGCGGACGGCGCCCTGCGCGAGACCCTCGACTAGGAGCATCCCACCGCCGGTACGGAAAGCTGACGGTGAAGTGCCCCGAAACGTTGGGTTGTTGATACCGGCGGCCTGCAGGAGCATTGGCCGGAGGGACGGCGGGACTTCCCCGCGGTACCGGAAGAGGTCACCATGCGAATGCTCCCGTGCCGCCCTACCGCCGCACCGATTGCCGTGCTCGCCGCCGTGCTGCTGTATTGCGGCTGCGCGGTGCAGCCGGACAGTCAGCTCCAGGGACCTCCTGCTCCCGCGGCCCCCGCCGCGACCGCGACGCCCACACTGCCAGCGCTGCCCGCACTGCCCGCCGCGATCGCGCGGGGCGAGGCGATCTGGGGTATCGAAGCCCTCGAGCGGTTCGAATCGCGCGAGCCCCTCCCCTCCTGTGGTGAGCTCGCCGACGGCCAACCCGGGCTGCTTCCCGCCGACCTTGTTGTGTGTATGGAAAACGCCCGCGGCACCGGGGCCGAACTCACGGTCACCGCGACCAGCGAGGAGGGCGACCCGTACGTGCTCTACTACCGGGTCGGGCCGTCGATATCCGGCATCCAGATGTTTGTGGATTCGACCAGGGATCCGTTCGGCGGCGGAAGCTGGTCGGAGTGGGCCTGTCCGGATGCTCCCTCGATCAACGAGATCTCCTGCGCGGTCTAGCGCGATCCGGATCGGAACCGCGGTTCGGTCGGTCGGCCCCGCACCCAGGTTGGCCCGCGCACCGGTTGGCCGGATGCACCTAGGCTGAACCTATGGTGACGGTGGATCTGAACAGTGACCTCGGGGAATCGTTCGGCCAATGGACGCTCGGTGACGACGATGCCATGTTCCCGCTGGTCACCAGCGCGAACGTGGCCTGCGGATTCCACGCCGGAGACCCGCTGACCATGCTGCACTGCAGCCGGCTCGCCGCCGCCCACTCGATCGCCATCGGCGCGCATGTCTCCTACCGCGACCTCGCCGGCTTCGGCCGTCGGGAGATGCAGATCGAGGCCGCCGAGCTGCACGGCGACGTGCTCTACCAACTGTCCGCCCTCGCCGGGATCGCGGCCAGTTCCGGCACCGGAGACGGGGCTGCGGTTGCCGCGCCCCGCGTCCGCTACGTCAAACCGCACGGCGCTCTCTATAACCGCATCGTCCACGACGAACTGCAGGCCGACGCTGTCGCCGCCGCGGTACACAATTTCGACCAAACACTCCCGCTGCTCGGGCTCCCCGGATCCGCTATCGAACGCGCCGCCGAGGCCCACGGGCTGCCCTTCTTCCGCGAAGGATTTCCCGACCGCGCCTATCTTCCCGACGGTACCCTGATGCCCCGCGGCAGGCCGGGCGCCGTGATCACCGACCCCGCGGAGGTCGCCGCCCGCGCCCTCGACATGGCCAGAAGCGGCAGCATCCACTCCCTGTGTGTGCACGGCGACACCCCCGGCGCCGTGGCAATCGCGACGGCGGTGCGCTCCACGTTGCTCGACGCCGGCATCGAACTGGCGGCGTTCACCACATGATCGCGCCACGGGTGCTGCCGTTCGGCGACCGGGCCCTGCTGGTCGAGGTCGACTCGCTCGACGAGGTGCTTGTGTTGTACCCCCTGTTGGATGCTGCGCGCCGCGACGGCATCACCGAACTGGTTCCCGCCGCCCGCAGTGTGCTGGTGAGCATCGACCCGGCACGGCTGTCCCTCGGGGCAGCGGAGCGGTGGGTAATCGACGCCGCGCGCAGCACCGTGACAGGCACCGGTACCGGTTCTTCCCCGGCGGCATCAACGGCCGCGACCGCGGTCACCATTCCGGTCCACTACGACGGCGCCGACCTCGCAGCTCTCGCCCAGGTGCTCGGCATCACCGCCGACGAGGTGGTCCGTCGCCACACTGCCGCGGCCTGGCGGGTGGCCTTTATCGGTTTCGCACCCGGTTTCGCGTACCTGGCGAGTACCCCGTCGACCTTCGAGGTGCCGCGCCGCAGCACCTCCCGGCCGAGCGTTCCCGCGGGCTCCGTCGGGCTCGCCGGCGAATTCACCGGCATCTACCCGCGGCCGTCCCCCGGCGGCTGGCAACTCATCGGCCGCACCGAGGCGACCCTCTGGGATGTCGCTCGGCCCAACCCGGCGCTGTTGGTGCCCGGGATGCTGGTGCGATTTACCCCCGTCGATGCGCGGGAGGCAACCTCGTGAGTGCACTCACCGTCGTGACACCCGGCGGCCTCACCCTGGTGCAGGACCGCGGACGGGCGGGCCTCGCCCACCTCGGCGTCGGCCGATCCGGTGCCATGGACCGGGCGGCGCACGCGCTGGCGAACCGGCTGGTGGGCAACCCGGCGGAGGCCGCGACGCTGGAAATCCTGCTCGGCGGGTTCAGCGCGGTCCTCGATTCTCCCGTCTGGTTCGCCGTCACCGGAGCCTGGGGCGCACTGCTT
>Ga0247735_1000356_pt1 | contig 18397 bp, 16 predicted proteins | sample UWRJL178409R2_FD_180934 | JGI IMG/M metagenome (GOLD analysis project Ga0247735, IMG submission 180934) | Plant litter microbial communities from Arlington Agricultural Research Station in Wisconsin, United States - UWRJ-L178-409R-2 | ecosystem: Environmental > Terrestrial > Plant litter >... | reverse complement strand
ATGACCGCCATCCGTGTGGTTCACGACGGGGATGCCCTGCTGTCGCCGCGCGCCACCAAAGCACTCATCGACCGGTACCTCGCCCCGGCCGCCGCCGCGGAGCTGGTCGAGCCGCCGCAGCTGGCGATCCTGACGGAGAGGGAGCGGGAGATCCTGCTGCTGGTGGGCAAAGGGCTGTCGAACAACGACATGGCCGCGCAACTGGTGATCTCGCCGCAGACAGCGAAAACGCATGTGAACCGCATCATGAGCAAACTGGGCGCCCACGATCGTGCGCAGCTGGTCATCATCGCCTACGAGTCCGGCCTGCTGGTCGCCGGCGCAAACTGACCCGCACCGGTCGAGCCGGTACCGACCGGCCGCCGATTCCACATTCGCGGGCCGGGGGATCACCAGTGTCGGCGGTCGGGGCTACCCTCGAAGAGTGACCTCGCCCCTCGACGAACCGCTCCGAACGAGTGTGCTGGCCGGCAAAACCGCGACCCAGCTCGAAAAAGGTTTCGGGATGAAAACGGTCGGCGACCTTCTGACCCACTACCCGCGCCGCTATGCCCGCCGCGGCGAACTGACCGCACTGGACGAACTGGAACTCGACGCCTCCGTCACCCTTGTGGCTGAGGTGATCAGAGTCGAGCCGCGGAAGATGAAAAACAAACCGGGCACCATTCTCGAAGTGAAGATCAGCGATGGCAATGGGATCATGATTTTGACCTTTTTCAACCAGGCCTGGCGCGAAAAGCTGCTGAAACCTGGTGTGCGGGGCATCTTCTCGGGGAAGGTGAGTGAATACCGGGGGATTCGCCAACTGGCACATCCCGACTATGAACTTTTTGCCGAGGCTCCCGACATGGCCGACGCTGTCGCCATCAAAAAGACGCTGGAGCCAATCCCGATCTACCCGGCAACGGCCTCCGTGCAGAGTTGGCAGATCCAGGCAGCCGTGAAAACCGTGCTCGACGTGCTCCCCCTCCTCGACGACCCTGTGCCGTTGTCGGTGCGCGCCGAACGCGGCCTGCATCACTTCGACCGCGCCCTGCACCTGATCCACCAGCCCGAGAAGGATTCGGATTGGCGGTCAGCCCAGAATGCGTTGCGTTTCCAGGAGGCGTTTGTCCTGCAGAGCGCACTGCTGCAGCAGCGGAGCGTGTTGCGCTCCGCCCCGGCGGTGCCTCGCCTTCCCGGTCCGTTTTCCGCCGGTTTTGATGCATCCATGCCCTTCACCCTCACGGGGGACCAGAAACTCGTTGGTGAGGAAATTGCCCGCGACATGGCCGGCACGTCTCCGATGAATCGCCTGCTGCAGGGCGAGGTCGGGTCGGGGAAGACCCTGGTGGCCCTGCGGGCGATGCTGGCCGTTGCCGACTCCGGCGGCCAGGCTGCGCTGCTCGCTCCCACCGAGGTGCTTGCCGCCCAGCATCTCAGGTCGATCGTGGCGACCCTGGGGCCTGAACTGGCCGCCCGACTTCGTCCGACCCTGTTGACCGGCCAGATGGGGATCCCCGAGCGGCGCAAAGCCATGCTCGCCGCCGTCTCCGGCAGCGCCAGCATCATCATCGGAACCCACGCCCTGCTCAGCGAATCCGTCTCGTTTTTCGACCTCGGACTTGTTGTTGTTGATGAGCAGCACCGGTTCGGGGTCGAGCAGCGCGAAGCGCTCCGCCTCAAGGGACAGTCTCCGCCGCACGTGTTGGTGCTGACGGCGACGCCGATCCCGCGCACCGTCGCGATGACGGTGTTCGGCGACCTCGACATCTCGACGATCTCGGAACTCCCGTCCGGACGGGTGCCGATTAAGAGTTTTGCGGTGCAACGCAGCAACCGGCGACACTACGAGCGTGTCTGGGAGCGCCTGGCCGAAGAGATCGCCCAGGGCCGCCAGGCGTTTGTGGTGTGCCCGGCGATCGACTCGACTCTCGCAGAGCCGGCCGACGTCCTCGGTGGAGAGCTACTGCCTGTTGTCGAGCCCACACGCAAACTGAAGTCGAGTATGGGGATGCCGCCCCCCAGGCCGGTGCCGCTGAGCATGCCGGACGATGGCAGCGGGAAACCGTCGAATGTGACGGACATGCTTGCGTTGCTGAAGACGCATTCGTTGTTGGCGACAGCGCGGATCGCACCGCTGCACGGGCGGATGTCGAGCGACCAGAAGGATGCCGTGATGCGGGCGTTTGCCGCCGGCCAGATCGACATGCTCGTCGCCACTACGGTGATCGAGGTGGGAGTTGACGTGCCGAACGCGTCGGCGATGGTGGTGCTTGATGCCGACCGTTTCGGTGTGTCCCAGCTGCACCAGCTTCGTGGCCGGGTCGGCCGGGGATCAGTGCCGGGAATCTGCCTGATGGTCACCGGGGCCGAAGAGGATTCGCTCGCGTTCGAACGGGTCTCGGCTGTTGTCTCCACCCTCGACGGGTTCGAGCTCGCGCAGAAAGACCTCGAACTGCGCCGCGAAGGCGACGTTCTCAGCACCCTCCAGTCGGGTGGGCAGTCCAGTCTCCGCCTGTTACGCGTTGTCACCGACGGCGACCTCATCGGCGACGCACGCGAACTCGCCGCAGACGTGCTCGAGGCGGATCCGTCACTGGACGGCCACATGGCGCTCAAGGAGGCGCTGCAACGCCGACTGAACGAAGCCGAAGCTCGATTCCTCGCAAAGAACTAGAAGTTTCCCCAGATCCGTACCGTGTCACGGAACGGAAATCTGTGACCGTTAGTGTGGAGATATGAGCAGGATCGCCGTAGTTCCTGGGTCTTTTGACCCGGTCACCCTTGGCCACCTCGACGTGATCGGGCGTGCCGCCGGTCTCTTCGACGAATTACATGTGCTGGTGGTGCACAACCCTGGAAAAACGGCGTTGCTGCCGATCGCGCAGCGGGTCAGCCTGATTGAACAATCCATCGCTGACGCTGGAATCGCTGGCAACATCGTGGTGACCAACTGGAGCGTTGGGCTGCTGGTCGACTACTGCACCGAGGTTGGTGCCACGGTCATCGTCAAAGGCATCCGGTCGCAGGTCGACGTGGCATACGAAACCCCGATGGCCCTGGTCAACCGCAACCTGGCGGATGTCGAGACCGTTTTCCTGCTTCCGAACCCCGCCCACGCCTACGTGTCGTCGTCGCTGGTGCGACAGGTGGCATCCCTCGGTGGGGACGTGTCCCCCTACGTCCCGGCCGTTGTATCGAAGTTCCTGCAAAAAGACTGACCGTCGCGGCAACACCGGCCCCAGGAACCCGCCTGGTCCCGTCGACTGCCCGCCGTGACGCCACCGTGTAGAAAAGGACAACCGTGCTTCCCCTCAAATTGGGTTACAAAGCTTCTGCAGAACAATTCGCCCCCCGCGAACTCGTCGAGATCGCCGTCGCCGCGGAAAACCACGGATTTGAGTCGGTCGCAGTGAGCGACCATTTCCAGCCGTGGCGCCACACCGGCGGCCATGCCCCGTTCTCCCTCGCCTGGATCGCGGCGGTGGGGGAACGCACCTCGACGGTGCAAATCGGGACATCGGTGATGACCCCAACTTTCCGCTACAACCCCGCCGTGCTCGCGCAGGCGTTCGCCACGCTGGGATGCCTCTACCCGGGGCGCATCATGCTCGGTGTTGGCACCGGCGAAGCCCTCAATGAGATCGCCACCGGATTTCGGGGGGCCGGCGCGCAAAACTGGCCCGAATTCAAGGAACGCTACGCGCGGCTGCGGGAGTCCATTGCACTGATGCGTGCACTCTGGAGCGAAGACCGCGTCAGTTTCGAGGGGGAGTACTACAGCACCCACGACGCCAGCATCTACGACCGCCCCGACGGGGGCATCCCGATCTATGTCGCCGCCGGCGGCCCCGTCGTTGCCGGATTCGCCGGTCGATCCGGGGATGGCTTCATCTGCACCTCCGGCAAAGGAATGGATCTCTACACGGACAAACTCATCCCCGCCGTCGCGGCGGGAGCGGAGAAGGCCGGACGGGACGTGGCCGCTATCGACCACATGATCGAGATCAAACTCTCCTACGACCCCGACCCGGCCCTTGCGCTCGAGAACACCCGCTTCTGGGCACCGCTGTCTCTGAGCGCCGAACAGAAGCACGACATCACCGACCCGGAGGAGATGGAGAAAGCCGCAGATGCCCTGCCCATCGAGCAGGTCGCCAAACGCTGGATCGTGGGATCCGACCCGGAAGAAACGGTTGCGGAGATCAGAAAATATGTCGACGCCGGGTTCAACCACCTGGTGTTCCACGCCCCCGGCCACGACCAGCAACGCTTCCTCACCTCGTTTGAGCGCGACCTTGCGCCCCGGCTGCGCGAACTGCAGTGAGTGGGTTTTTCCGCGCCAGGGTAGGAAGCCAGAGTGTTGCGCTCCCACTGGTACCGGTCAATAACGAGATCACCATCGCCCTGCTGATCACCGTGGACCACGGCGTGAAGTTCATGGCGACCGCCGGGCGGGAACTGGCAGAAAAGCTGCGTCCCTTCAACCCGGAAATCATTGTGACCGCCGCGACGATGGGCATCCCCGTCGCACTCGAAGTGAGCCGTCACCTGGAACTCGACGATTACCTGGTACTCCAGAAACAAGCCAAGGTGCACCTGCGCCAGGCGCTGCGAGAACCCGTCCGGGCCATCACCAATGATTCTTCCGGGGCCCTGTTGCTCGACCCTGCCCGCGTGGCGGCACTGGCCGGTAAACGTGTCGCGTTTGTCGACGACGTGTTGTCGACCGGTTCTTCGGTGACGGCCGCGCTGCGGCTTCTCGATCGGGCCGGCGCCCATGTCGTCGCGATTGGCGCGTTGGTGACCGAGGGAACCCAGTGGGAGGACGCCCTCGGCGACCGGGCGTCTCTCGTCCACGCCCTCGGTGCCATCCCCCTGTTCCCCACCGCACCGGCACCGGTCGGCGAAGGTGTGGGAGACGACTGGGAGATCCTGGGCCTTGACTGAGCTCACCATCGGCTACGCGGCCATGCTCGAGCAGTTCCACCCCACCGAAGCCGTCGCCCTCAGCGCCTACGCCGAAAGCCGCGGGTTTTCCGGTGTTATGGCCGCCGACCACTTCCAGCCGTGGATTCCCCAGCAGGGGCAGAGCTCCTTTGTGTGGAATGTGCTCGCCGCCATTGGCGAGAGGACCCGGGGCGATATGGGACCCGGTGTCACTACCCCCACCTTCCGCTGGCACCCGGCGATGGTCGCGCAGGCCTCGGCGACCCTCGCCGCGATGTACCCGGGACGGCATTGGCTGGGGATCGGTTCCGGGGAGGCACTGAACGAACACATCGTTGGACAGTACTGGCCGGAAGCACCCGAGCGGATCAACCGGATGTTCGAAGCGGTCGACATCATCAAAAAACTTTTCGCCGCCTCCCTCGCCGGGAAAGACACCAAACATTCCGGGGTGCACTACAAACTCGAATCCACCCGCCTATGGACCATGCCGGCTGTCGCGCCGGAGATCCTCATCGCCACCGCCGGGCCTGTCACCGCCAAGCGTGCCGGGCGCAGCGTCGACGGCCTCATCACCGTCGGCGCCCCACTGGAGAAGATCGGCGGATTGTTCGCCAAGTTCGACGAGGGCGCACGCGAAGCCGGCAAAGACCCCTCCACGATGGCCAAGGTGCTCCAACTGCATCTGAGCTGGGCGTCCACCGATGAGGAAGCCCTGCGCAACGCGCTGGTCGAATGGCCGAACGGCGGTATGCGGTTCCCGAAGAGCGACATCCGCTCGCCCTACGAACTCGAGCAGATGGCCAAGCTGGTCCGGCCGGAAGACTTCGAGGGGCGAATGTTTATCGGCTCAGACCCCGACGCCCATCGCGCATCCATCCAGCGTTACGTCGACCTCGGTTTCACCCGCATTTACCTGCACAACGTGGGGCGGAACCAGCGTGAGTGGATCGACGTCTTCTCCCGCGATGTGCTCCCGAAACTGAGGCGTTGACATGTACTCCGTGTTCACCAAAACCGGACTTCCCGAGATTGGGGCCGGCGACGACCTCGCCACCATGCTCGGCGACCATTTCGAGGGGATGCTGCAGGAGGGGGACATCCTCGCCGTTACCTCGAAGATCCTCAGCAAAGCGGAGGGGCGCCAGGTTGCCGCCGCGGACCGGGAAGCGGCCATCACCGCGGAGACGGTGCGTGTTGTTGCCAGCCGTTCGCACCCCAAAGGCGTGACCCGGATCGTGGAGAACCCGCTCGGCCTGGTGATGGCTGCCGCCGGCGTTGACTCCAGTAACACCCCGGAGGGTAGTGTGCTGCTCCTGCCGGTCGATCCGGATGGTACGGCCCGGGACCTCTGCCGGGCGTTGCGCCAACGATTCGGGATTTCGCTGGGGATCGTGATCACCGATACTTTTGGGCGACCCTGGCGCACCGGCCAGACCGATGTCGCTATCGGCGCTGCCGGGTTGCGCGTACTCGATGACCTGCGCGGCACCAACGACAGCCAGGGCCGGCGGATGGACGTCACCGTCGCTGCCGTTGCCGACGAGATCGCGGGAGCAGCCGACCTTGTGAAGGGCAAAACCAGTGGGAACCCGGTCGCTGTGCTCCGCGGTCTCGGACACCTCGTTGGCTCCCTCGATGAACCAGGGGCCCGCGCCCTTGTCAGGGCGGCAGCGGAGGACATGTTCCGGCTTGGCAGTGATGAGGCCTGGCAGGAAGGCTACGCCGCTGGTATCGCCCACGCGGCAGCGTCGTCGACGGCAGCGGAGGCATCACCGGCAGCAGAGCAGCGCGGGTGACCGGACTTTTCCGGCCGGCCGGTGGGGCGCTGCACTGGGTGGTGGTGATCCCGGTGAAGGGAACCGCCGCCGCAAAATCACGCCTCGGGGGAGACCCGCGGCGACGCAATGAACTTGCCAGGGCGATTGCCCTCGACACGGTCACTGCGGCCCTGGACACCTCCACCGTCGAGCACGTTGTGGTGGTGACAAGCGCGCAGGCGGCCCCCACTTTCGCCGACCTCGATGTGCAGGTCGTGGTGGAAACCGGTATGCAGCGCGGCACCGGTGCCGGTGCTGCGCCGAGCGACCCGTTGAATTCCGCGCTGCGGCAGGCGCTGGCCGTGGTCGGAGCCGACCCGCGGTGGCAGCGCCACGGCACCGCGATCCTGCTCGGCGATGTCCCCGGGGTCCTGCCGGGCGAGCTGGCCGGCGCCCTTGCGCTCGCATCCCGGCAGACGAGCGCGATGGTGCCGGATGCCGACAACAACGGTACCGTGCTGACCACCATCTCGCCCGGCGGCATCCACCGCCCGCATTTCGGCCCTGATTCGGCCCGGGCGCACCGGGCTGCGGGTTACCTCCCGCTGGACATCCCGGCCGGATCCGGGCTCCGGCAGGACGTCGACACCCCCGAACAGCTCGAGGCGCTGAAAAGGCACGGGATCGGCGCGCACACCCTCAGTTCGATCGGGCGACCCGGTGACAGGGTAGGGACCGGCCCATAATGTGGAAAGCGGATCAAGGAGCGTTATGGCCACAACGATGATTTCTGCCCGAAGCGAGATGGTCACGGTGGTGAACGTCTTCACTGTCAGCCCGGACCATCAGCAGGCACTCGTCGAGCTCCTCGAGCGAGCGACCGCCGAAGTGATGTGTGTGCGGCGTGGATTTGTCTCCGCCAACATCCACAAAAGCCTCGACGGGTTGCGCGTACTGAATTACGCGCAGTGGACAAGTCATGAAACCTATGAGGCGATGCTCGCGGATCGGTTTGCGCAATCCCACCTGCATGCCGCCGCAGAACTGGGCATCTCCGAATCCCACCTGTACCGGGTGGAATCTGTCTATCACGTGTAGAAGGATGCGGGGAGAGTCGGCGCGGGCGGTGCAGTCAGTGGAGGGGGGCGGGAACCGCAGCTGCGACGGCGTCGGCGGCCAGCCGACTGCTTGTGTCGATCGTGCTCATCCACAACGGCACGACAACAGCCCTGATCCCGGCGGCAGTGATGCCTTCGGCAGACGCGGCATCCGATTCGTCCACCAGCCAGGCGTCGAGTAGCCCCCCGGTGCTGCGCGAACCGTAATGCCGTGCCACGGCCCCGGCCGAGGTCTCGACGCCGATGGTGTGCAGGCAGGCGTCAGCCATACCCCGGACCACGGATCCGTTGATGATGGGGGAGACCCCGATGACGGGTGCCGCGGTGTCGGCGACCGCGGCGCGGACGCCGGGAATGCCGAGGATCGTCCCGATCGACACCACGGGGTTCGACGGGGCGATCAGCACAAGGTCGGCCCCGGTGATCGCCTCGAGCACGCCGGGTGCCGGGCTCGCGGCGTCGACTCCCTGCTGGATAAAACGCAGTGCCGGGATGCTGGCGCGATGCCGCGTCCACCACTCCTGGAAGTGCAGGGTGGATCCCGCCTCCTCGACCACAACGTGAGTTTCGACTTCGTCATCGGTCACAGGCAGGAGGCGCACACCCAGGTTCCAGCGTGCGGTGATCTTCTCGGTCGCCGCACTGAGCGAATCACCGGACCGGAGAAAGTGTGACCGGGCGAGGTGGGTGCCGATATCTAGGTCGCCGAGCGTGAACCAGGGCCAGCCCACGTTGTAAGCACGCAATTCCGCACTGACCCGTTCGGACTCGCCGACGCGACCCCAGCCGCGCTGCTCATCGTTCTGCCCGGCGAGCGTGTACATGATCGAGTCGAGGTCCGGGCTGATCCGCAGGCCGGTCAGCCACATGTCGTCGCCGGTGTTGACCACGGCGGTGATCTGCACGGTGCTGCCGCCGGAACCATCCGGGTGCATGTCACGGGCCCAGGCGCGAAGTCCGCGCAGGAAGCGGGCGCCACCGACGCCGCCGGAGAGAACGGTGATTTTCATAGTGCCTTCACGCTAATGTACGGGCACGAAAACGCCGGCCGATCCGGCCGGGCCGGCCTAGCGCGGCGCGCCGGCAGATCCCTGTCGCGCCCCTGTACTGGGGCGCCGGGCGGACCCCCTTTACAGTACATTCGCAGGTACTGTACAGACCCTCCTCTGGCAGACTCATGCTGTGAACTCATTCCCGGCGAAGTTCGAACCGGGGCACGCGGACGTTACCCTCCCGACTGCCTCTCCCATGCCCCACGACGAGTTTCTCGCCGCCACCCAGGACATCATGAAGGCCATCGAAACGGTCATTGATGGGAAACGTGAAGCGGTCGAAATCTCGCTGACCGTGCTTCTGGCCGAGGGCCACCTGCTGATTGAGGATGTCCCCGGCGTTGGTAAAACGATGCTGGCCCGGGCCCTGGCCCGCAGCGTCGACTGCTCCGTCTCGCGTATCCAGTTCACCCCCGACCTGCTGCCGTCGGACATCACCGGAGTGTCTGTCTTTAACCAGTCCGACCGCGAATTCGAATTCAAGCCCGGACCGGTCTTCGCCAACATCGTTATCGGTGACGAGATCAACCGCGCTTCGCCGAAGACCCAGTCAGCGCTGCTGGAAAGTATGGAGGAGCGTCAGGTCACCGTTGACGGCAAGACCTACATGCTGGCCACCCCGTTCACCGTTGTCGCCACCCAGAACCCGATCGAGATGGAGGGCACTTATGCGCTGCCCGAAGCGCAGCGGGACCGGTTTATGGCGCGGATCTCGATGGGATACCCCGACCCGTCCGCCGAACTCGCAATGCTCCGCACCCGCGCGACCTCAAGCCCGCTGGACGCGATCACCCCCGTAGTCGGAAGCAGCCAACTGGCGTCGATGATCGCCACCACCCGCAACATCTTCGCCAGCGATGTTGTGGAAAAGTATGCGGTCGCCATAGCCCAGGCGACACGGCGCGATCCCGACCTCCGCCTCGGGGCAAGCCCGCGCGCCACACTGCAACTGGTGCGTGCCGCCAAGGCCCGCGCTGCCCTGGACGGCCGCACGTTTGTCCTGCCGGACGACATCATCGCCCTCGCCATCCCCGTCCTCGGCCACCGGCTGATGCCGGCCGGCCGGGCCGGAATCACCATCGGCGGGTTCTCCGGCGCCACCGTCACCGAGATCATCAGTCGCATTGTCGCGGACACCCCGGTGCCGCTCGGAGCCCGGGGTCGCGTCTAACGCCTTGACGAAACGAACCACACCCGCAGCGGCGCGCGGCCGCGCCCATCGCGGGGCGACCCGCCTCACCCATCGAGGCTGGGGCATGTTCTCCGGGTCTGTCATCTGTTTTATCGTTGGCTACCAGAGCGGGCTCAGCGGGTTGATCTATCCGGCCACCTTCCTGGCGGTGCTGCCGATCACGGCGCTACTGCTGGTTCGGCTGCGCCGCCGCCGCCTCGAAGTGGTGCGGACGTTCTCACCACGGGCGGTCTCTGCCGGGTCCGTGGCCCAGGTAACCCTCGCCGTTCGCAATCTCTCCGCGTCGTCCAGTGGGGCGGCAACCTGGGTCGACAACCTGCCATGGGCGCCCGGCACCGCCGGGCCAGGGACCCTTCCGGCACTACTCGGTTCCCTCCCCGGACGGGTGCCGAAGGGGGCGCTGACCGCCATGCGCTATTCGGTCCGTCCGCCGGCCCGCGGTATCTTCAAGATCGGCCCGCTCGACGTGGAGTATTTCGACCCGTTCTCACTCGCGTCGGGCAGTTCCTCCCTCGGAGGGATCCAGTCGCTGTCGGTGATTCCCGCTTTTGTGCCACTCGGTGAGGGTGGCCCGACCATCCTGGCCGGAGACGGCTCCGCCCGTCTCGTCCAACGTCGCACCTCGGGCAGCGACGACGACCTGATGACCCGCGAATACCGCTCCGGCGATGCACTGCGTCGCGTCCACTGGCGGGCGACCGCCCGGCACGGCGAATTGATGGTCCGCCAGGAAGAACCACGCACCTACCCCGAAGCACGACTGCTGATCGACACCCGCGGCGCCGGCTATCCCGATGGCTGGGCCGAATTGGGCGGCAGTGACAGTGGCAGCGGTTCGTTCGAATGGGCGGTGCGAATGCTTGCCTCCCTCGGGGTGCACCTCCACAAAGCCGGATTCCTGGTGCAGGTCCTTGAAACCGGACCGGCGCAGGTCGCACCGCTGGGCGACGCCAACGGCGCGACCGGCAGCGAACTGTCGTTTTTGGTGAGCCTCGCCGGCATCCACCGGACTTCCCCGGCGCAGCAACCGCAAGGGGTCGCCGCCGAAACCCGCCCGGAAAACCTGCCGGGACCCATCTTCGCCATCGTCTCCGAACCGGAACCGGCAACGCTCGATTGGATTGTTGCCCAACGCCGCCCGTTTGAGCTCGCCATCGCCTTTGTGATCGGCCGGCGCTCCTCCAACACTTTCACCACCCTCTCCGAAGCGGGCTGGACCTGTGTGCCGATCCGGGAAACCGACGACCCCGCGCTGGCGTGGGCGAGCATCCCCCGTTTCAGCGCAGGAGCAGCACAGTGAGCCTTCTCACGCGTCGTCCCCGGACGCCCGATGCCCCGCGTGCCGTCGGCCCCGTCAGTACCGATCATCCACACGGAGGCCCGGTCGCCTCCCCGCGGGACACGGCATCGGCGGGTATCCGCTCAAGCCTCCTGCTGTTCCTTGCCCTTGCGATCGCGCTCGCAGGACTCAGCGTGCTACTCACCGGGGTGATGTGGTGGCTCAGTGCGGTGGCGGCCAGTGCCGCGGTGCTGGGGTCGGCAGCGCTTGCCAGGCTGCTGCTTCGCCGACGCTCGCTCGGCACCCTCGTCGCGCTCGTGGTGGGTGTCGCCGCGATCACGGTTATGTTCGCCTCGGATACCGCCGCGCTTGGAATAATCCCCACGGCCGATTCATGGGAGCGTTTTCGCGAGCTGACCGCCCTCGGGGTGTCCTCAATCAACGAACAGGCCTCGCCGGCGGTAGCGACGCCCGGCATCCTTTTTATCGTTGTCTGGACGGCCGCGGCGCTGGCCCTGGTGCTGGACGCCGTGGCGAATTGGTGGCGGTCACCCGCGGTGGCGGGAGTTCCCCTGCTTGTCCTCCTCACTGTCCCCAGCATCGTCGACGTCGACTTCGCGAACCCGGTCTATTTTGTCCTGGTGGCGGGCGTCTTCCTGCTGTTGCTGCGTCCCCGGCTTGGGCGGACCCAATCGGGTGTCGCGCTCGGTGTCGGTGCTGTCGCGGTGGGAACCGCCCTTCTGGCCCCCCTGGTGCTGCCGCCCGTCACTTTCGAAGCCTCCGGTGGTCGCAGCGGCAACGTGGCGACCGGGGTCAACCCGATTATCAGCCTCGGTGACGACCTGCGCCGCGGAACCCCCACCACGGCATTGACTTATACCAACAGCGAAGGCAGCGGCCAGTACCTGAGACTGACCACGCTGGAAGAGTTCAGCGGCCGGGAATGGGAACCGGGAACGGTCGAACCCATTCCGGGTAATGATGTGGCTGCGATTGGGGCGGCGCCGGGCCTGACCCCGGAGATCCTCACGGTACCGACAACAACGTCGATCACGGTCGACAATGCGGTCGGCCGCTGGTTGCCGGTGCCATACCCGGCGACAAGCATCACCGGGCTCGAGGGTGATTGGTACTGGGAGCCGGACGGGCTGTCGGTGCGCACCACGGAAGCGAACATGCGCAACCAGCAGTACGAGGTCGCCAGCATCCAGATCGAACCAACAACCGAGCAACTTGCGGCCGCAGCCGACTCGTCGTCCTCCCCGCTTGCCCAGGTGCCGGCCGGACTCGACCCCATCGTCGCGGAGACCGCGGCGGAGGTTGTTGGCAACGCGACCACCGACTACGCGAAGGCGCTGGCGTTGCAGTCCTGGTTCCGCAGCAGCGAATTCACCTATTCGGAGGATGCGCCGGTAGAGGAAGGGTTCGACGGCTCCGGACTGGACGTTCTCGTCCCGTTCCTGGAGGCGAAGGCCGGTTACTGCGTGCATTACTCGTCTGCGATGGCCATCATGGCGCGCACCCTCGGAATCCCGTCCCGGGTTGTGGTCGGATTCCTGCCCGGCGAGGCGATGCCGAGTACGGACAGCACCCGGGTCTTCACCGTGTCGTCCCGCGAACTGCACGCCTGGCCGGAATTGTTCTTCGAGGGCACCGGCTGGGTGCGCTTCGAGCCGACACCCGGCCGCGGCACAGTTCCGGTGTACCTGTCCGGTGCGGTGGACAATCCGAACACCCCCGACGTTATTGAAGGACAGTCGAGTACGGCACCCACCGCCGGGGCCGCCCCAACCACAGCCCCAACGACCACCCCAACGACGGGCCCGGGAAGCGTCGGCGGTTCGGCTGGTGCTGACACCGTGGCGATCCCGTGGGTCTCACTGCTTGTTGGCCTCGCGGTGGTTGCATTGCTGCTCGCGCCTGCGGTGATTCGTTTTACCCGGCGTAGCCGGCGCTACTCGGAGATCGCGGGAGGCCACAGGCCGGCGACCGCCGCGTGGCTCGAAATCGTGGATACGGCCCGTGACCTCGGCATTCCGGGCGGCACCGGCCAGAGCCCCCGCCAACTGGAAGCCCTGCTGGGTGCCGGGGCGCCACTGGATGAGCGGGCGCTTGAGCATCTCGCAGCACTGCGCATCGCCGTCGAACGCGAGGCCTACGCGGCCACCACCTCCGGCGGCCGTGCCGGGGAAAGCCCGGCCGCCACCCCCACCGGCGTTTCAGCCCCGGCTGTGGACGTAGTCCTGCGTGCCCTTCGCTCTCGTGCAGGGGTGGCCGCGCGAGTGCGTGCAGCCGTACTGCCGCGCACGGTTCTCGACCTGCTGGTGACCGGGCGCCTGCCCGCCGCCGGCTGAGGTCGCGGCCGCCGTCAGCGGGGTTCGCCGCGGGCGGCGCCGCGCTGAGGGGGGTGCGGGGAGTAGGCGATCAATGGGCGCCCGGTCGCGGGGTGCTCGAGGATCGTGGCCTCCACGGCGTAGACGTCCCGGAGGAGTTCGGCGGTGAGAACAGCATCCGGCGAACCGCTCGCCACGATCCGACCGGCCGCGATCACCACCAACTGGTCCGCATAGGATGCTGCGAGGTTGAGGTCGTGCAAGGCGGCGAGCACGGCGACACCGTGGGTCCTCGAGAGGTCCTGGATGAGCTCGAGGGTGTCCAGCTGGGCGTGGACGTCGAGGTGGTTTGTTGGTTCATCCAACAGCAGCAGTGCGGGTTGCTGGGCCAGAGCCCTGGCGAGATGAACCCGCTGGCGTTCGCCGCCCGACAGGCTGTCGAACTGGCGGTGGGCGAAGTGGCTGATGCCGGCACTGGCCAGCGCGGATCGCACGGCGGCCGCGTCATCGGGGGAGTCGGCGGCGAATAGCGTCCGGAACGGCGTGCGACCGAGGGCGACAACGGCCTCCACCGACATCGGGAGCTCGGAGCGGGCATCCTGCTCGACCAGCGCGGCAATACGCGCGCGATGCCGTCGCGGAAGGGAGAACCAGTCCTCACCGTCGAAGCTGACCGAACCGGATGTCGGCGGAGTGACTCCCGCCAGGACACGGATGAGGGTGGTTTTTCCCGCCCCGTTCGGTCCGATCAGTGCGGTGAGGCGACCGGGGGTGACCGGGATGCTCACGCTGTCGACAATGGTGCGGTCGTCGATTACAACGGACACGCAGTGGGACTGTAGGCCCGCGCCCACCCGTGGCACCGCGGTCGCGGCCTCGCGGCTCATACCCGTGTCGATTTCCGGGTCAGCAACAGGACAAACAGAGGGGCCCCGATAACCGCGGTGATGATTCCCACCGGCATCTCCCTCGGATCGAACAGGGTGCGCGCGAGGGTGTCGCTCCAGATCAGGAAGATCGCCCCGACGAGGGCGGACAGCGGCAGGAGCACACGATGCCTCGACCCAACCACCAGGCGAACGGCGTGCGGGAGGACGAGACCAACAAAGCCGATCGAGCCGCTCACGGAGACCATGGCCCCCGTCAACAGGGCCGTGGCGACCAGCAGGGTCCACCGGGTGCGACCGACGGAGATGCCGAGGGCGGCAGCGGCGGTGTCGCCGAAGGCGAACGCATCAAGGCTCCGCCCGGCGATCATGATGGGGATACCGACGAGGGCGATCGCACCGCAGGAGATGGCCACAGCCGACCAGCCCGCGCCGGCCAACGAACCGAGCAGCCAGTTCAGGATCTCGCGATACGAGTCACCCTTCGCCGTCCAGAAGATCACAAAGCTGGTGAGTGCGGCGCCAAGACTGGACACGGCGACCCCGGCCAGCACCGTGCGGGAAGGAGTCAGGCCGCCAGCTGCGCTGGCGATCAGCAGGGTCAGCACCAGGGCGACCAGTGCACCTCCGAACGCGGCGATAGGCAGCAGGATGGTCACCCCGAGCAGAAGTACCGAGACCGCCCCAAGTGATGCACCGGAGGAGAGCCCAAGCAGGTATGGATCGGCGAGCGAATTACGCGTGAGCGCCTGCATCACGGCACCGGCAATCGCGAGGCCGGCACCCACGGCGGCGGCGGTCAGTACCCGGGGCATCCGCAACTGCCAGACGATGCCGTCACGCAGGAGGCTCAGAGGGCTCTCGCCGATTCCGAGGTGATGCAGCACGCTGGCCCACACCTCGCCAGCGGAAATTTCCGCCGGGCCGAGGGTGACGGCGAAGGTGATCGATGCGACGAGGCCAACAACAAGCAGCCCTCCCCACACGGGGACGGGAACACGCCGAAGGCCGGTGGGTCGCACGTCAGTCGAGGCCGATGGCGCTGAGCTGCTCAACCAGGCTGGCTGTCGCGGCGACGTTGCGCACACCGGCTTCGCCTGCGGCAAAGGGGATGCGCAGGTAGCGGCCGTCCTGCACAGCGGAGAGGTTCGCCGTTGCCGGGTTGGCCTCGAGCGCGGCGATCTTGCTGTCCGCGGTGTTCCAGCTCGCATCAACGAGCACAATCACATCGGGATCCGCATCAACAACCGCCTCCCAGCTGAAGGAGGTCCAGGTGTCCTGTACCTCGGCGGCGATGTTCGTCAGGCCGGCAGCATCCATCATCATCTGGGGAGCGCCGATCCCGGCTCCCACATAGGGAATGTCGGTGCCGGATGAGTACCACAGCACGCTGAGGCCCCGGGTGTCCGCGCTGATTCCGGCGAGGTCGCCGCGCTGCTCGGCGACAAGGGCCGCGGCGGCATTGTCCACACCGAAGAGGTGACCCGCTTCCGTAATCTCGTCGAAAACGACGTCGAACGTGAGCGGGTCGGGCTGGTAGGCGTCGTCCTTGCAGGCGGCAGGCGAGACGTAGCTGCCGATGCCGAGGTCGCGAAGGGCTGCCCGCTCGCCCGCCGTTTCCGGGGTGAAATTCGATTCCCAGCCGCCGTAGACAAAGTCAGGTTCGAGGGCGAGCACGGCCTCCTGGCTCGGTGCAAAGTCGGAGATGACCGGGATGGCCGCCGCATCGTCGGCCCATTGGTCGGGGACGGGACCGTCGGGGAACGCCTCACCGATGATGCGGTCGCCAAGCCCCAGGGCGAGCAGGGTCTCGGTTGAGGTGGATTTGATGGTGACGATGCGTTCCGGCGCCGCAGCGACATTGAGGTCGAATCCACAGTTGTCGACGGAAACCGGGTAGTCGGTTGCCGCGCTGGGGGCGACGGATGCTGCGGGCTCCGGCGAGATGCCGGGTGAGTTGGCGCAGCCGACGAGGGCAAGGGCGCAGGCGGCTGCGGCGGCCAGCGGGAGCAGGCGGGTGGGTAACGACACGGGAACCTCCGGGAAATGGGCGTGGACATCCGCTCCGCGAAAAAAGAACGGGAACCAGACGCCTCAGATCAGAGGACGATGCACCACACCATATCCGGTGCGGGGGTTACGAAAAATAGTCTAGACCACCGCTGTGCAGGACTTCGTTGCGAGGTCCGCCATCAACGGATTCCGAGGCTGCTGACCAACTCCGTGAGATGGATGGTGGGGTCAAGGCCCAGCGCCGTGTCGAGCAGCGCGCTGTAGCGGTCGTAGACCCGCAACGCTTCGGACTGGTTGCCCTCGGCCAGGTGCACACGAATCAGGGTGGCGTGGGCGCTTTCGCGCAACGGTTCGACCTTCATGGCGGCGCGGGCCGCTCCGGCCGCATCCGCGAGGCGACCGGATTCGGTCAGGTGGGTGGCCAGGATCTCCAGGGCATTCATCCGCAGTTGCCGCCAGTCTTCGGCCTCGGCCACAACCCAGTCGTCGTACCAGTCCGGCAGCAACTCCGAAGAGAGCACGGCCAGGGCCGCGGGGGTCAGGTCCGTGTTGCGTACCAGTGTTGTGGGCTGGAGCAGGCGGTGGGCGAGCGCCTGGGCTGCCCGGAAGTCGACGATGACCGTGTCGGCAAGGCTCAGCCCGGCGGACGCGGTCAGGATTGCCTCTCGGGTGGGGACGTCGAGCCGCGATAATGCCGAACGCAGGCTGATGCCCGCCCGTTCGTCCGAGGCGTCAGGCCACATCCGACCGGCCATCGCCGCCCGACCTACCGCTCGGTCATGCAGCGCGAGAAACACCAGCAGGCGCTGGGATCCCACCGAGATCGGGGCGACGGCCCGCCCTCCCACCCGGAGCGAAAAGGTGCCGAGAAGTGAAATTTCGATCGAGACCGGGGACTCTGTGGAGATTTCCCGCGCGTCCCCGGGGCGCTCCGTCGTTTCCGGATGCTGCCCCACGAACGGTTCCGGAGTCTGGGCTGGCGCCCCATCAGCCGCCACGACTGATATCGGGGACACCATCAGTGGAACCGACGGGGAATGCGTGGGGGCGACCCACCGCTCACTCCACACGCTCAGGGCGGAGATCGTTGATTCGAGGTCGTGCCCTTTGGTGGTGAGCAGGTAATCGCCGGTGTCAGTGACGGAGAAGACTCCGGCACTGACCAGGTCATCGAGGCGAACTGTGAGCATATCGGGTGCGATACCCAAGCTGATCTGGAAGTCCGGGAAACGGGAGACACCTCGCAGGAGGGCCTCCCGCACGATTAGAAGAGTCCACCGCTCGACCTGCATCAAAACTCCCACCACGTTCAATACGTGGTGCAACTTTATTGATGGTGGCCGAAAATTTCCTGAAAACTTGTCACCGTCGATGAGCGGCCCGTGTGGCGGCCGACGAGCGGGTGCGAACGACGAACAGAAGCATCCCACCAAGGCCAAGGAGAGCTACCGCGGAGACACCCAGGGGGCCCGCGACGCTGGATCCTGTTTCGGCAAGGCGGTCTGACCCGGTCGGGGTTCCTGCGACGGGAGTGGACGGTGTCGCGGGCGTGGACGGCGTGACGGGTACCAGCGGTGTGGCCGGATTCTCCGGGGTCGAGGGCGTTTCACCCTCGGGGGTATCGCCACCACCGCCGTCTCCGCCGCCGGGTGTGGTGGGAGTATCGGGCGTGTTGGGCACTGCAGGAGTGCCGGGGTTCTCGGGTGTGCTCGGGTTCTCCGGAGTGTCCGGGTTCTCCGGGTTTTCTGGGATGCCGGGGTTTTCTGGGGTGCCGGGGTTCTCCGGGTTCTCGGGTGTGCCGGGGTTCCCGGGTGTGCCCGGTGTTCCAGGG
>Ga0247735_1000353_pt1 | contig 18532 bp, 20 predicted proteins | sample UWRJL178409R2_FD_180934 | JGI IMG/M metagenome (GOLD analysis project Ga0247735, IMG submission 180934) | Plant litter microbial communities from Arlington Agricultural Research Station in Wisconsin, United States - UWRJ-L178-409R-2 | ecosystem: Environmental > Terrestrial > Plant litter >... | reverse complement strand
TCGGCGGCGATTCGGCGATGCACTTCGAGCATGAATTCGCTGAAATGCACGCGGCGCTTGCGGCGGATGGCGAGGCTGTCGAAGAACAGGTCCATCAGCATCGACTTGCCGCGCCCGACCCCGCCCCAGATGTACAGCCCGCGCACCGGCTCTGGCTTGCGCCCCAACAGCTTCCACAAGGTCGAGCCGCGCTTCGGCACCGCCTGAAGCTCGGCCGCGAGCGAATCGAGTCGCGCCGCCACCGCTGCCTGCTCGGCATCGACCCGCAACTCGCCCGAGGCGACGAGCGCATTGTACCGGGCGAGAACGTTACTCATGCCGCGTGCCTTACAGGACGCGCTCGGCTTCCATCTTCTTGATCTCGGCGATCGCCTTGGCCGGGTTCAACCCCTTCGGGCAGACGTTGGCGCAGTTCATGATCGTGTGGCAGCGATACAAACGGAACGGATCTTCGAGCTGATCGAGCCGCTCGCCGGTCATCTCGTCGCGGCTGTCGGCGAGCCAGCGATAGGCCTGCAACAGGATCGCCGGCCCCAGGAACTTGTCCGAATTCCACCAATAGCTCGGGCACGAGGTCGAGCAGCACGCGCACAGGATGCACTCGTACAAACCGTCAAGCTTCTCGCGGTCCTCGGGCGACTGGAGCCGCTCCTTGCCGGGGTTGGGCGTGACGGTCTGCAACCACGGCTTGATCGACGAATATTGCGCGTAGAAATGCGTGAAATCAGGGACGAGATCCTTGATGACATCCATGTGCGGCAGCGGCGTGATGCGGATGTCGCCCTTGATGTCCTCGATCGCGGTGGTGCAGGCGAGGCCGTTCTTGCCGTCCATGTTCATCGCGCACGATCCGCAGATGCCCTCGCGGCACGAGCGGCGGAAGGTCAGCGACGAATCCTGTTCGGACTTCATCTTGATGAGCGCGTCGAGCACCATCGGGCCGCAGGTGTCGAGATCGATCTCGAACGTGTCGTAGCGCGGATTCTCGCCAAGATCGGGATCGTAGCGATAGATCTTGAACGTCTTGACGCGCTTCGCCTCCGCGGCCGCCTTATGGACCTTGCCGGTCGCCTTGGGCTTGCTGTTCGCGGGAAGGAAGAATTCGGCCATTGTGATCGGTGTCCCGTGGCTGGTGAGCGGCGAAGCGCCCGGACTTTGCACTGCCGTTACACAAGCATGCGCCGCCTCGCAAACATTCCCTCGCGTGCCGCAACGCGGCTGCGGTGCGCAGCGCCGAATTTTCTACCGATCGGTAAAGATTCTTTTTGTCAGCATCAACATCTTGATATCATGATACGTTTTTCGAAATCTCGCCGCCACCCCTCTACCGCGCGGGCTTGATCCCCCGGCCGGCACCGCCATCTTCGCCGCGACGCGGAAAGACCGTCCATCCGGCGGGACTGCGCAAGGGAGTTCGTCATGAGCACCAGATTCGAAGGCAAAAAGGCGATCGTCACCGGCGGCTCGCGCGGCATCGGCGCCGCCATCGCCAAGCGGCTCGCCGCCGAAGGCGCGGACGTCGCCATCACCTATGCCGGCAACCAGGACGGGGCAAACCTCACCGTCGGCGCGATTACCGCCGCCGGGCGGCGCGGTCATGCCATTCAGGCCAACGCCGGCGATCCCGCCGCGCAGGCCGCCGCGATCGAACAGGCGATCGATGCGCTCGGCGGGCTCGACATCCTCGTCCACAATGCCGGCGTGTTCGAAGTCGCACCTGTCGATCAGAACGACAGCGCCGCGTTCGAGCGCATCTTCGCGGTCAACGTCACCGGCGTTCAGGCCGGCACCGCCGCCGCCGCGCCGCGCATCAACGATGGCGGTCGCGTCATCATCATCGGCAGCATCAACGGCGACCGCGCGTTCATGCCGGGCCTCGCCCCCTATGGCGCTTCGAAGGCGGCGGTCGCCGGTCTGGCACGCGGCTGGGCGCGGGATCTCGCGCCGCGCGGCATCCTCGTCAACGTGGTTCAGCCCGGCCCGGTCGATACCGACATGAATCCCGCCGACGGCGCAATCGCCGCGCAGCTCACCGGGGCGATCCCGCTCGGCCGCTACGGCCGCAGCGAGGAGATCGCGGCGGTGACGGCGTTCCTCGCCAGCGACGAGGCCTCGTTCATCACCGGCACGACGATCGACGTCGACGGCGGCCTCTCGGCGTAACGACACCGGGGCGATGCCAGCCGGCATCGCCCCGCTTGCGTTCACCCGCGCTGCCCCCAGTCCATGCCGCGCGTCAGGTACATCACCCCGGCGAGCGCCGCGAACAGCAGCAAAGATCCGATCAGCAGCGAATAGGCTTCGAGGCTGAGCAACACGTAGAGCACGCCGTACAGAGCGACGAGCAACGCCGCGATATACCCGGCGCGCGTTCGGCTCCGCAGCACCGCCGAGGAATAGGCGGTGAGCAACCCGATGATCGCCGCCGCCGCGACGACATAGGCGATCATGAAGCCCGTCACCTCGGCGAACGCCAGCAGCATCACGAAGAACAGCACCAGCCCCGCGCCGACCAGGCCAAGCTCGATCGGCGACACGCGCGCGCCGCCGATCAGATCGAACATCAGGAACGCCATGAAGGTGAAGCCGATGAACAGGAAGCCGTATTTCACCGACCGGTTGACCTGATCGTACACATCGACCGGCGTGACCAGATCGACTCGCGCCTGAGTCACCGGCAGGCTGTCGGCGGCCTGATCGGCATCGGTCGAGACAAGCGCGCGGCCGAGCGCGAGGTTGCCGACCCGCCATGTCGCGGCGAAACCCTTGGCCGACAGGTTCGACGTGCCCGGCAGCAGGTCGCCCTGGAAGCTCGGGCTCGGCCAGGACGAGCGCACCGTCCACGCGGTATCGCCCCCCTGCGGCGCGAGCGTGAGGCTGCCGTTGCCGCGCACCTGATAATCATAGGTCACGCCAAGCGGCTTCGATCCAAGCGCGCTCGCGTCGAACGCGGTGAAGAAGCCCGATCCGCCGGTCGCGCGCGGCCCCTTGCCCGGTTGCAGCGCGAGCCGCCGTCCCTCAACCGCGACCACCGGCGGCGCGCCGACCAGCCCGCCCGCATCGCTTACCCCGAAGCGCAGTTCGGCGCGGTTAAGTGCGAGCGCCTCGCGCCGCACGCCGTAGCGGTTCAGATCGGCGGGCAGGCTGAAGCGGGCGCTGCCGCGGTTGCGCGCCTCATACACCACCGTCTCGTAGATCGACCGCCGCCGCACTTGCGGCGCGAGCGTCGAATCGATCGCGGCGACATCGGGCGTCAGGATCAGCGTACGCCAGACCGTCCCCGTCTTGGTCATCTGCTTGCCGCCCTCGCTCACCGTCTCCTCAGTCTCCGTGAGATAGGGAATCGCGAGCAGCGGCCCGGCAATCGTCTGCGCCCCGCCCCACCCTTCGGCGATCGATGCGCGCGCGGTGCGCGATTGCGACTGGCGATCGTAGACGAGCAGATAGACGGTGAAGAGCGGCACCGCGAGCAAGGCCGCGATCACACTCGCGAACAGCATCTTGATGGCCGGGGTACGCTCCGGCCGTATAATGTCCTGCATGGCAAGCCTCCTGACAAGGGAGGCCAAGCGCTAGGCGCCGCCCGCCACCCCGTCCAAAGGCCTTCCCGTCATCCGCCTGTGCAGATGACGTGCAGACCCGCTCAGGCGGCGACCTGCGCCACGAAATCTGCGGCGCTGGTCTTGAGCGTGCCGAGCTTGCCGTTGAGCGTCTCGAAGCCGCGCCCGACCTGGTCGATATCGGACGCGACGCTCTCGGTATCCTCGCGGATCGCGGCGATGGTGTGCGACATCGAATCGGCGGCGCGCGCGGTCTCGTCGACGGCGGCGGTGATCGCGGTGACGGTCTGCGCCTGCGCCTTCATCGCGTGGCGGATTCGGTTGGCACTGTCCTGCACTTCGGCGACGGTCGACTGGATCGAAGCGTTGGTCACCACGGTCGAGCGCGTGGCGGACTGGATCGCGGCGATCTTGGCGGCGATGTCGTCGGTCGCGCGCGCGGTCTGCTTGGCGAGGCTCTTCACCTCCTGCGCGACCACCGCGAAGCCGCGCCCAGCATCGCCCGCGCGCGCCGCCTCTATCGTCGCGTTGAGCGCGAGCAGATTGGTCTGCCCGGCGATATCGCGGATCAGGCCGAGGATCGATTCGATCGACTTGGCGTGGTCGCTCAGCGCCTCGGACATGCCGACCGCCTGGCTCGCCTGCGCGGACGCGCGCGTCGCGATCTCGGCGGCGGCCTCGACTTCGCCGCGCGCGTCGTCGATCGCGCGGATCAGCCCGGCGGCGGTCCGCGCCGCATCGCGCATCGCCAGCGCCGATTGCTCGGCGGCGGCGGCGACCTCGGAGGTCTTGCCGAGCATTCCCTGAGTCGCGGCCGATGTCCGCACCGAATGCGCGCGCAGCGCCGCGCTGCCTTCGGCGGCGCTTTCGACCACTTCGGTAATGCCCTCGCGGAACTGCGTGGTGAGTCGCTCGCGCGCGACCAGCGCGGCATGCTCCTCATAGCTGCGGTAGAGGAAGCCGGTGACATCGCATTCCAGCGCCGACAGCCGCATCAGCGCGTTGAGCATCGCCGGCAGCCGCGCGTCGTCGGCGCTGACCCGCTTGAGCAGCACCGTCAGCGCGACCTGATCGCTCGCGCAGATCATCGCGAGCAGCGCCATCGGCGCGATGCCGCCCCGCGCCGCCGAAGCGACCGACCGTTCGATCGATTCGATCCACGCGCGCCCGGCGGGATCGAGGAAGCGGTCGCGCAGGAAGGTGCAGCCGATGTCGATCATCCGCTCGGTCTCGTGCCGCGCCCAGACCCGCTCGTCGGAAAAGCGCCGAAGCCACTGCGCCCAATAGCCTTCGGAAATCGCGCGCGCATCGGGTTCGAGGATCGCCCACAGCTCGCGGCAGGTCGCCAGCATCGCCGGGTCCATGTCGAACGCGCGCATCCGCGCGCCGATATCGAACGTCGCCGCGATGGCACCGGCTGCGGGCAGATCCGTGAGGGGCAAGCGACGACTCCGAATGCGGGCGCTGGACGCGAATATGCGCCCAACGCCCGAGCTAAAGCGAAGCTGGTTAAGGCGAGGTTAGGAACCAACGCCCGGCCGCCGCCGGCGCATATTGCGTCGCAGCGCTTGCATCGGGGCGTGTGCCGACTAATACGGCGCCCACAGCCCGTAAGAGGATCAGCCCTTGGCCAGCCAACGCCCCGCCGCCCGCCCGTTAAGCCCGCACCTCAGCATCTGGAGGTGGGGACCGCATATGACGGTCTCGATTCTCCACCGCGTGACCGGCAGCGGCATGGCGACCGTCGGCACGTTGCTGCTGGTCTGGTGGCTCGCGGCGATCGCCGGCGGCCCGCAGAGCTATGCGGTGTTCCACATGGTCTTCGCCGAATTCGGCAAGGGCGTGCTCGGCTATATCTTCGGCGTCGGGCTGACGCTGTCGTTCTTTCAGCACATGGCGAGCGGCATCCGCCACTTCATCCTCGATACCGGCGCCGGCTACGAACTGAACAGCGCCAAGCGCGCGGCGATGGCGACCTTCATCTTCTCGGTGCTCGCGACGATCGCGTTCTGGGCCTTTCTGTTGGGAGCCAAATAATGCGTGGCGGTACGGAACTCGGCCGCGTCCGCGGCCTCGGCAGCGCCAAGGCCGGCGCGCATCACTGGCTGACGCACCGCATCACGGCGGCGTCCAACCTCTTTCTGATGCTGTGGTTCGTCATCGCGATCGCACGGCTGCCGGCCTATGATTATGCGACGGTGCGCCCCTGGCTCGCCTCGGCCTGGGTTGCGGTGCCGATGATCCTGCTGATCGTCTCGGTGTTCTGGCACTTCCGGCTCGGGCTTCAGGTCGTGATCGAGGATTACGTCCATGCCGAGACCCGCGTCGCGCTGATGTTCCTGCTCAATTTCTTCGTGGTCGCCACCTCGGCGATCGCGATCTTCTCGATTCTCAAAGTGGCGTTCACCGCCGCCGCCGGAGTGCCCGCCTGATGTCTGACGCCTATAAGATCATCGACCACAGCTACGATACCGTCGTGGTCGGCGCCGGCGGTTCGGGCCTGCGCGCGACGATGGGCAGCGCCGAAGCCGGCCTGCGTACCGCCTGCATCACCAAGGTCTTCCCGACGCGCAGCCACACGGTCGCCGCGCAGGGCGGCATCGCCGCGAGCCTCGGCAACAACACGCCCGATCATTGGACGTGGCATATGTACGATACCGTCAAGGGCTCCGACTGGCTCGGCGACCAGGACGCGATCGAATATATGGTCCGCGAGGCGCCCGCTGCCGTCTACGAACTCGAACATGCCGGCGTGCCGTTCAGCCGCAACGAGGACGGCACGATCTACCAGCGCCCGTTCGGCGGCCACATGCAGAACATGGGCGAAGGCCCGCCCGTACAGCGCACCTGCGCCGCCGCCGACCGCACCGGCCACGCGATGCTCCACGCGCTCTACCAGCAGAGCCTGAAGTACGACGCCGATTTCTACATCGAATATTTCGCGCTCGATCTCATCATGGAGAAGGGCGCCGACGGCGTGCCGGTCTGCCGTGGCGTGATCGCTTTGTGCATGGAAACCGGTGCGATCCACCGCTTCCGCGCGCAGGCGGTGGTGCTGGCGACCGGCGGCTACGGCCGCTGCTATTTCTCGGCGACCTCGGCGCACACCTGCACCGGCGACGGCGGCGGCATGGTGCTGCGCGCCGGCCTGCCCCTGCAGGATCTCGAATTCGTCCAGTTCCACCCGACCGGCATCTACGGCGCTGGCGTTCTCATCACCGAAGGCGCGCGCGGCGAAGGCGGCTATCTCACCAACTCCGAGGGCGAGCGCTTCATGGAGCGCTACGCCCCCTCCGCCAAGGATCTCGCCTCGCGCGACGTCGTCTCGCGCTCGATGGCGCTGGAAATGCGCGAAGGCCGCGGCGTCGGCGAGCACAAGGACCATATCTTCCTGCACCTCGATCACATCGATCCCAAGGTGCTGGCCGAACGGCTCCCCGGCATCACCGAGAGCGGCAAGATCTTCGCCGGCGTCGATCTCGCGCGCCAGCCGCTCCCCGTCACGCCGACGGTGCATTACAACATGGGCGGCATCCCGTGTAACTATCACGGCCAGGTCGTCACCAAGGTCGGCGATGATCCCGAAGTCGCCGTGCCCGGCCTGTTCGCGGTCGGCGAGGCCGCCTGCGTCTCGGTCCACGGCGCCAACCGGCTCGGCTCGAACTCGCTGATCGATCTCGTCGTGTTCGGCCGGGCGACGGGCCTGCATCTCAAGGAGACGCTCAAGCCCAACGCGACTCAGCAGCCGCTCCCCAAGGACTCGGCCGATCTAGCGCTCGCGCGGCTCGACCGCTTCCGCAACGCCAACGGCAGCTCGACGACGGCGGAAATCCGGCTCGACATGCAGCGCACGATGCAGAAGCACGCCGCGGTGTTCCGCGACAGCGCGCTGCTCAGCGAAGGCGTCGCCAAGATGCAGCAGGTCAACAAGCGCCTTCAGGACGTCCGCGTCACCGATCGCTCGCTGATCTGGAACACCGATCTGGTCGAGACGCTCGAACTCGACAACCTCATGTGCCAGGCGGTCGCCACGATCACCAGCGCCGAAGCCCGCAAGGAATCGCGCGGCGCCCACGCGCACGAGGATTTCCCCGATCGCGACGACGTCAACTGGATGAAGCACACGATTTCGTGGTTCGACGGCTGGGGCGGCTCGGACGGCAAGGTGACGCTCGATTACCGCCCGGTCCACGATTACACGCTGACCGACGACGCCGAATACATCAAACCCAAGAAACGCGTGTACTAAGAGCGCGAACGATGGACACGCTCCGCTACCCCTATCGCCCCAAGACCTGGGTGATGGCGCTGGCGGGGCTGTTCTTCGCCGTGTGCGCGGTGGTGCTGGGCTATGCGGCGCGGGACAATGATCGCGGCATGCTCATCAACGGGCTGATTTCGCTCGACGCCGGTCAGGCGTCGATCTTCTACTGGGTGCTGTGCGCGCTCAGCATCGGGTTCGTGGTCGCCGGTCTGTTCGGGATCGTCATGTCGCTGCGCGAACCGCGCGAGGTGATCGTCGACCGCACCGGCGTCACCGTGCCGGCGGGCCGCTGGTCGAGCGACACGGTGAGGATACCGTTCGCGAGCATCACCGATCTGCGCATCCAGCAGGTCCAGTCGCAAAAATTCCTCATCATCCGCCACAGCGACGGCAAGCATTCGGTCGTCCGCTCGATGATGCCGAGCCGCGCCGATTTCGAAACGTTCGCCGCAGCCGTCATCGCCGGCCGCGCCCGCACCCGCTGATCGCACCGAGGGAGACACGCCATGCCCGACGCCGCCGAACCCGATTACGACCATCTGCTCCGCGCGAACCTGAACCGCGTGTTCAACCAGCGCGACGGCGACGCACGCGCGGCGGCGCTGGCGGAACTCTATGTCGACGCGCCGGTGATGTACGAACCCGACGCGATCGTCGAAGGCCGCGCCGCGATCTCCGCCATCGCGGGCGCGCTGCTCGAACGGTTCGGCCCCGATTTCGTCTTCACCCCCGATGGCCCTGCGGTCGGCCACCACGGCCTCGGCACGCTGCACTGGCACGCCGGGCCGAAGGACGGACCCGTCGCGGTAACCGGCGCCGATGTCGCGCAGATCACCGACGGCCGGATCGCGCGGCTGTGGGTGCTGCTCAACCCGCCCGCCGGCTGACCGGGCACGATGCGGACCCGGCTCAGCGTCTGCCAAAGAAAGACGCGCTTCGGCTCGGAAGACGAAGCGCTGCACGTCGCGGAACGCGCCACCGTCACGCTGCGACCCTATCGCTGCGACCGGTGCTTCCACTTCCACCTGACCAGCCGGACCAAGGGCAAGCGGGCGGTATATGGATCAAAGCTGAGAAGGCGAGCTTCCACCTAAACCCGTTCGCACTGAGCAAAGTCGAAGTGCGTGCCAAGAGCGCTGCCGTGTTTGGCACGCACTTCGACTGCGCTCAGGACGAACGCAGGCAGGGCACGCTCCCCTCCCCGTTCGTGTCGAGCGAAGTCGAGACACCTGCGCTCCGGGCGTGTCCCTCAACTACGCTCGGGACGAACGGGAGTATAAGGGCGAAGCGACCCCCCAGCCGCGTTGCCGACCGTCACCAAGCCAGATCGGCATCGCCCTCGTTGCCGAAGCCGTGCCGGTCGGCATGCTCCTCATCAGCAAGCCCGGCCGCGCTTTCCGCCCAGCCCTGACGCACCGGCGCCTGCCGATCCCGCACGCCGGCGACGATCGGCCGACCACCGCAGACCTCCGGGTCGATGACGATACGCTGCCCGTGTTCCACAGGGCGGAAGCTGCCACCCACCGCGCGCTTAGGCAAGATGCCGGCGGATCACGCCGCCGGCATCTTGCCGCACCTCACTTCGCCATAGCCGCCGACTGATCGACCGGCACCACCGGCAGCAGCACCGAACTCGCGCCCGCCGCACCATGTTCGATCGTCACCGTCGCGGCGCGGTAATCGCCCGGCTTGGCGAGGAAGATGTTGGGCACGAAGGTCTGCGGGTTGCGGTCATAGAGCGGGAACAGCGAGGACTGGACCTGCACCATGATCTTGTGGCCGGGCAGGAACTCATGGTTCACCGCCGGCAGCCGGAACTTGTATTCCTGCACCTTGCCCGCCGGAATCGCGGTGGGCTTGGCGAAACTGTCGCGGTAGCGGCCGCGGAAGATGTCGAGGCTGATCGGCAGTTGATAGCCGCCCATCTTGGGGTCGGTGGCATTCTCCTCGGGATACACATCGATGATCTTCACCACGAAATCGCCGTCGGTGCCGGTCGTTTTGGCGAAGATGTCCGCCCACGGCACGCCCGACACGCGCACCGTCTGGGTCAGCACCGGCGTCGTATAGCTCACCACGTCGGTACGCCCGTCGACCGAGCGCTGGTCGGACACCAGCCAGTCACCCCAGCGCCCGTCCTTGAAGCTCACCGGGCGCGGCAGATGCGGCACCGGGTTGGCCGGGTCGGACACATAGGAATCGCCGCCGCTCGCCGCCTTCTCGAAGCCGAGGCCCTTGCCCGCTTGCAGGTACAGCGGCGTCAGCGGCGTCGCGCAATCCTTGTCGCAGGCGAGCGGCCAGCGGCTGAACCTGTCCCAATGGTTCTCGCCCGTATTGTAGATCGCCGCCGCCGGCAGCGTCACCGCCGGGCCATCCTTGAGATACTGGTTGAAGAACGGCAGCACCATATCCTCGCGATATTGCTGCGCGGTGTCGCCGTTCCACTGGAACGCGCCGAGGCTGCGGCCTTCGCGGTTGATCTGGCTATGCCGCCACGGCCCCATCACGATGTAATTGCTCGCGCCCTTGCCGGCCTTGACCAGCGATTCATAGCTGTGGATCGCGCCCCACATATCCTCCTGGTCCCACAGCCCCTGCTCCCACAAGGTCGGTACGTCGGACGGGCTTTGCGCGAGCAAGGTGTCGAGCGCCTGCCCCTGCCAGAACGAATCATAGGCCGGATGCGCGACCATCCGCTGCCACGCCGGCAACTGGTCGTATCCCGATTGCTTGGCCCAATCCCCGGCCGAGACATTACGGAAATTCTCGTAATCGTCCCAACCGCCAGACCGCGGCACCTTGCCCTCGCCCTTGTAGCCGGTCTGCGAGCCGATCCACGCGATGTTGGCGAGCCGGAACGCACCGTAATGGAACCAGTCGTCACCCATCCAGCCGTCGACCATCGGGCTTTGCGGCGCGGCGACTTTCAACGCCGGGTGCGGGTGGAGCAGCGCCATCACCACGGTAAAGCCTTCGTAGGACGATCCGATCATGCCGACCTTGCCGTTCGATTCGGGCAAATTGGCCTTGTTCACCAGCCAGTCGATCGTGTCATAGGCGTCGGTGGTGTGATCGACCTTGGTCGGGTTGAGCGGGCCGATCACCGGGCGCGTGACGATATACTGGCCTTCCGAGCCGTATTTGCCGCGAATGTCCTGATAGACGCGGATATACCCCGCCTTGACGAACATCTCGTCGGCGAGCGGCAGCGTCGAGAGTTCGGATGGGCTGTCCATCCGGTTGGCGCGGCCCTTGGCGTTGTACGGTGTGCGCGTCAGCACGATTGGCGCGTTGGTGAGGCCCTTGGCGTAGACGATGACGGTGTAGAGCTTGGTGCCGTCGCGCATCGGGATCATCACCTCGCGCTTGACGTAGTCGCGCGCCGCCTCGGGCTGGGTGAACTTGGCCGGGATGTCGCCGCCCGGCGGGGGCGGGCTCTTGTCGCCGACCTGTGCGGCGGCGGGGCTGAGCGCGAGGGCGGTGGCAGCGAGCAGGAAGAGCTTGGCGCGCATCGGTGAGGGCGACCCTTTTTGGTTTCTGATGCAACAGCCTAGAGTGCCGAGCAGGTACGTTTCAAGCGCGATCCCATCGGCTTGCGCATTGACTGCGCGCGCTCCGCGCGCGAGCACATGCGAACATTCCATTGGATATCCCGAATGCCCCTGCGTCCGTTCCGAGCGCTGCTGCTCGCCGCCCTGCTGCTCTCGGTCGCCGCCTCGGCGAAACCGCCCAAGCCCGCCAAGCCGCGCCCGCCGGCGGCGGCGCAGGAAGAGGACGACTTCGCCGACTACGCCGCCGAAGGTTTCCAGCTCGAACATGGCCGCGACCCCGGCTGGCAGCTTGCCGAGCATCGCCGGCTCGATCGCGCGCTCACCGCGCTCCAGCCGCAGCGCAAGGGCGTGGTCGATGCCTATGTGCTGGTGGCGGGGCTCGACAGCGATCCCGTGTTCGGCCGCGAAGCGCGCGAGGCCGGCAAGGTGCTGTCACGCCGCTACGATGCCGCCGGCCGCACGATCGTCCTCGCCGGCCCAGACGGACGCGGTGCGGATACGCTCGCGCGCGGCTCGCCCGACAACATCGCCGCCGCGCTCGCCCGCATCGCCGAGTTGATCGACAAGACCGAGGACGTGCTGATCCTCTACACCACCAGCCACGGCGCGCCCTACGGCATCGTCTATGAGGATGGCGATTCGGGCGTCGGCGCGGTCGCGCCGGTGCGGCTGGCGGCGATGCTCACCACGCTCGGATTGAAACGCCGGCTGGTGATCGTCAGCGCCTGCTATTCGGGCGTGTTCGTCGCCCCGCTCGCCAGCGCCGACGGCGTGGTGATGACCGCCGCCGCCGCCGACCGCTCCTCGTTCGGCTGCGAGGCCGACAGCGACTGGACCTTCTTCGGCGACGCGCTCATCAACCACGCGCTTCGCAAGGATCAGCCCTTCGCCGCCGCCGCGAAGGAAGCGACAACGCTGATCACCAAATGGGAAACGCAGGGCAAGCTGCGCGCCTCCAACCCCAAACTCGCGATCGGCGCGCGCGCGGCACGCTGGCTCGGCCCGCTCGAAAGCCGCATCCCCAAACCGGCGACCACCCCGGTCGGCCGCCCCGCCACCAGCCTGTTCGCACGCAAACCCGGCTGAGCGCGAGCCATGTCGATCGGCGTAACCCTCGTCGTGCTGCTCGCGGCGCTGCTCCACGCGAGCTGGAACGCGATGCTGCGCGCCGGCACCGACCGATTGTGGTCGATGACGGTGATGTGCATCGCGGTCGCCGCCGCCAGCGCGCTCGCCGCGCCGTTCCTGCCGATGCCGGCGCGCGCGAGCTGGGGCTATGCGATCGCCTCGGCTTTGCTCCACGTCGGCTACAATCTGTTCCTGGTCCGCACCTATCGCAGCGGCGACCTCGGCCAGACCTACCCGATCGCACGCGGCACCTCGCCGCTGCTGGTGTCGCTCGGCGCGGCGCTGTTCGCAGGCGAATGGCCCGACGGTATCAGCATGGCCGGCGTGCTGCTCGTCTCGGGCGGAATCCTCGCGCTCGCCTTCCAGGGCCGCCGCGTCGGGCTGAACAGCCTGCCCTATGCGCTCGGCACCGGCTGCTTCATCGGCGCGTACAGCGTCACCGACGGGATCGGCGCGCGGCTGTCGGGCGCGCCGGTCGCCTATACGGTATGGATGTGCCTGATGTGGGGCGTGCTGATGCCGCCGGTCTACGTGCTGCTGCGCGACGCACGCTCGCTGATCCGCGGCCGGCGCGAGACCGCGCTGGCGGCGGGCGGCGGCCTCGTCTCGCTCGCGGCGTACGGCATCGTCATCGTCGCGATGGCGTTCGGGCCGATGGGATCGGTCTCGGCCCTGCGCGAGACCAGCGTGGTGTTCGCCGCGCTGATCGGCCGCGTCTTCCTCCACGAACGGCTCACGTTCGGGCGGATCGCGGCGTGCAGCATCGTCGCGATCGGCGCGATATGCATCGGCCACCAAAGCGCGAAGCCGCCGCATCCACCAATTCGCGTCGCGCACCGCTGAAGGCGGGAACTCTCCCGCCCCCGGTCAGTTTCCGCGCGCATGACCCGCTACCCATTGCTCGCCCGCCCGCACATCCGCCTGTCCGGCACGGTCGATCAGGCCATGTACGTCAATTTCCGCCAGATGCTCGACACCTGCCCGGACGAAGGCACCATCGTCATCGCGATGACCACGCTCGGCGGCGATCCCGAGGTAGCGCGCACGATGGCCGACGACATCCGCCTGCTCACCGAGCATGACGGCCGCGAGATCCTGTTCCTCGGCAAGGTCGCGGTCTATTCGGCGGGCGCGACCTTCATGTCGGCCTTCCCGGTCGAGCGCCGCTTCCTCACCCGCCACACCCGGCTGATGATCCACGAGCGGCTGATCCAGAAGCAGCTCAACATCAACGGCCCGCTCAGGATGTGCGTCGCCTCGATCAAGGCCGCCCTCCACGAGATCGAACATTCGATCCTGATCGAAGAGGAAGGCTTCCGCGATCTCGTCAAAGGCAGCAGCGTCGATTTCGACACGCTGCGCGAAAAGGCGCCCTCCAACTGGTATATCGAGGCGGAGGAAGCGCGCGACCTCGGGCTGGTGCTCGACGTGATCTGAGAAAGTTGGCCTCCGGGCAAGGTTGCCCTAGGAAGCCGCATGACCAACATCCTCCTCACCGGATCGTCGCGCGGCATCGGCGCGGCGATCGTCACCGCGCTCGATCTGCCCGACGTCGCCCTCATCGGCCAGGCCACCCGCAGCACCGACGCGACCACGATCGCCGCCGACTTCGCCGATCCCGCCGCGCCGCACGCGCTCTGGCACGCCGCGCTCGACCGCTTCGATGGCCAGATCGACGTGCTCGTCAACAATGCCGGCGTGTTCGAGGCCAATCCGCTCGACGGCGACGACTGGGTCGCCGGCTGGGAGCGCACCTTGCGCATCAACCTCACCGCCTCCGCCGAACTGTGCCGCCTCGCCGTGCTGCACTGGCAGACGCGCGGCACCCCCGGCCGCATCGTCAACGTCGCCAGCCGCGCCGCCTATCGCGGCGACAGCCCGGCGCACTGGCATTATGCCGCCTCCAAGGCCGGCATGGTCGCGATGACCAAGACGATCGCGCGCGGCTATGCGCGCGAGAACATCCTCGCCTTCGCGGTCTGCCCCGGCTTCACCATGACCGGCATGGCCGAGGACTATCTCGCCAGCCGGGGCGGCGACAAACTCCTCGCCGACATCCCCTTGGGCCGCGTCGCCGACCCCGCCGAGATCGCCACCACCGTCAAATTCCTCGCGCTCGAAGCGCCGCCCTCGATGACCGGCGCGGTGATCGACGTGAACGGAGCCAGCTATGTCCGCTGATCCCACCGAAAGCTGGAAGCTCACCCTCCCCTGCACCCGCGCCGAGGCCGAGGCGATCGACATGGGAGAGGGCCTCGAAGGGTTCGATCCCTCCCCCGTCATCATCACCAGCGAGGAGATCGAGGACGATCCGCTGAGCTGGCGGCTCGACGCCTATTTCAGCGGCAAGCCCGGCGCGGCGGTGGTCGCGGCGGTGCGCGCGCTCGCGCCCAGCTCGGCGGCGGTAAAGGCCAAGGCCGAGCGCGTCCCCGACGAGGACTGGATCACGCTCAGCCAAGCGGGAATCGAGCCGGTCCACGCCGCGCGCTTCTACGTCCACACCAGCGCCAACAAGGGTGACGTGCCACCGGGCGCGCACGCCTTCCACATCGAGGCGAGCCGCGCGTTCGGCACCGGCCACCACCAGACCACCACCGGCTGCCTGCTCGCGCTCGACGCGATGAAGGTGCGGGGCAAACGCTTCCGCAGCATCCTCGATCTCGGCACCGGCACCGGCCTGCTCGCCTTCGCCGCGCTGCATCTGTGGCCGCGCGCTTACGCCACCGCTTCGGACATCGATGCCGCCGCGATCTCGATCACCGAGGAGAATGCCGATGTGAACGGCATCCCGCTCGGCGAGGGACCGGGCGCGCTCGCGCTGGCGGCGGCGCCCGGCCTCGAACATCCGCTGCTGATCGGCCGTGCGCCCTATGATCTCATCGTCGCCAATATCCTCGCCGGCCCGCTGATCGGCCTCGCCCCGACGATCGCGATGGCGCTTGCCGAGGGCGGGACGTTGGTTCTCGCCGGGCTGCTCGACTGGCAGGCGAAATCGGTGACGCAGGCCTATCGCCGTCAGGGGCTGATGCCCGTCTCGGCCAACGCGATCGGCGACTGGCCGACGCTCACGCTGCGCAAACGCGCCCGCTACGGCGCCGCGCGCGTGACCCGGCTCGGCCCGGGCGGCGCCAACGACGCGCCCGGCTTCGGAAGCTGGTGACGCGCTGACCGCGGGGAATCGCACACCGACGCGATCCCCGCGCCGGCCAGATAGGCGAGGAAATCCCACGGATCGAAGCCCATGCCGAACACCACGCGCGCGACGGCATTGCCCGCGAGGCCAAGCCGATCGACCAGATCGACCGCCTGCCCGGCCTCGACCGCGCAGGCGATCGCAAACGCCACGACCACCGCGCCGACACGCGGCAACCGGGTGAGCGCACGAAGCCCGAGATAGACCAGCACCACCGCAAGCACGTCGCCGACATGCGGACGGACGAAGCGATCATGCACGAACAGCGCGATCACCACCTCAATCGCGAACAGCGCGAGCGTCGCCAGCGCGTAGGGGAGTCGGAAGGTCATGGTGGGGGTGTAGCACCGGGCGATGCAGGGGTCATGCAGGCGGCGTGGGGATGCGGCGCGATCGGCGGGTATGGAAGCTGATTTGATTTTGCGTCAGGGATGACCGGGTTGATGGTTCGCTGCCGCTAAAGCCCCTCCCTGGAAGGGAGGGGTTGGGGGTGGGTCGGCCCGAGATGATGCGCGACAGCCGCCGTGATCGCCTCGGCCACGCCATCGGCATTATCGCGAACGTCACTGTTCCAATATCGCAAGACCCGCCAGCCGAGGCTTTCGAGGAACAGCGTGCGCGTATCATCGTAGGCGACGGCATCGAGGTGGTAGCGGCCGTTCGCCGGGCCGGGTAATGTCGCCTCGTGGCATCCTCCGAACCCAAGGTTTGCATGAACGGCAACTTCGCGACCCTGAGCGGGAGGTTCTTCCGTGCAGTCGCGCCGGAGCTCGAACACTCCGCACTTTCGGGTTCTATAAGGGCTGGTCGCTATTCGCGCCCTGATCAGCCGACGCTCTATCTCAGCTCTTCGGAAGCGGGCGTCAGAGCAGCGATGATAGCGCACTCGAAGCCGGGGGAGCACCGGCGCGTCCTCGCCTTTGATGTGCTGGCGGCAAGCTTGTTCGATCTGCGAGCGTCCCACGCGCTCGAAGAGGTGAGGCGAAAGGCTGGCGATCCTTTCGATGATTGGCAGGGCGCCGTTGCGCGAGGCAGCGAGCCGACCTCGTGGCGCGTTCGCGATTGGATCGAAAGCATTGGAGCGAAGGGCTTGATCGACCCCTCTCGCAAGGAACCGGGATTGTGGCACCTTGTGTTGTTCAGTTGGAATGTGGCTGGCAGCCCAACCGTTCGTTGATCCCGATAGGTGCGTCGGTTTCTCGCTAAGTATCGAGCTTGAGAATGACTGCTATGACGCCGATTTTCGATTCGTCGCACGAGATATGAAACGTGCGATCAGCGCGCCCACCAGTATCGCACCTAGAATGATGTAATCGTGCCGATTCAACGGCCATGAACTCCAACCAAAGACAAACGCAATGGCGAGTCCGATCAAGCTGCCCATGATCACATAAAGGATCGGTCGGTTTGACGCGCGCATCATTGTCCTCCAGTTCAAGGTCGAGCAGCGAGCTTTGACAGGATAGATATACTCAGGCGATTTGAATCGCACCACTGGTCAGCTTTCCTGCAAACGAACGCGCAGCGAGACAGCAGGGCCGCTGAGGCGAAATTGCTCCTCCTCCGCACCACTTCTCAAAACCTGTTCCCAAAACCAAATTCCCAAAACTCCTATTTGATGACGGAGAAATGGGAAAGATTGCGCTGCGCAAATGGCCGCTTGTGGCAACTCAGGTTGATCACATGAACGTCCATCTTTGGGCGGGAGCTGTCGACGCAGCGTTCCTCAAAGGGATCGCTGAACCGGGAGGGCGGCTAGATCGTCAGCGATAGGATCGGCCGACTCCACGTTGCCTTGATCGTCGGCGCCTTCGTTCCGATTACGATCGCACCCATCGCCTGATAAAAACCAACCGAAGGCGGATGGGACACGATCTTGATGCTGGCGATGCCGCGCCGCTTCGCTTCGCCTGCCATGTGCCGAAAGAGCATCGAGCCCACGCCGCTGCCCTGAACGCTATCCGCTACGAACATCAGGTCCAGTTCCGGCTCTCCTTCAAGAGTGAGGCTATAGAAGCCGCATATCTCACCATCTCGCTCGGCAACGTGGAAAATGTCCTGCGCAATTTGCGCGGGTATGATTGCGTACCCGTCGAGGATGCTTGCATAGCTACCGCGATAGGCGGCCGAGCCGTGCATCAGCTCGGTAAGTGCTTCCGTTTCTTCGGGAACCGCAGGGCGGATTGTAATCACCGCTATCGCCTATCACTGGCCAGCCCTTCCCCGCAATCGAGCGCCACGTAAGGGAGCACAATCTTCGGTTTGGAACCGTGAATTGCGAAAGCCGGATCAGATTTGGCGGGATAGCGGCAGAATGTGGTCACGGGTCAAAGGTGCCAAAGGCATCGCCGCCGCCGTAACGTGATCGACCCAGACGGCCTCCTCAATCTCCGATCGCGGAGCAGGGTCATACCGCATCCGCACATGGAAGATTTCGGCCTCAACGATATGCCCGGGTTCATTGGCGGCCGACGCGGAGTAGCAACCGATATGGCGCGCATCGTCTTCCGCCAATACCAGCCCAATTTCCTCGTTCAACTCGCGGAGAAGCGCACTGACGGGGCGTTCGCCGACCTCGATCTTACCGCCCGCCTGCATGAACCACGCGGTTCCCGCTTTGCGAACCAGTAGCAAACGCCCCGCACCGTCATCGATCAAAGCCGCTGCTATCCGGATCGTGCGAGGAGCGTCGTTGCTCATGTCAGCATGCTAAGGCCTGTGGACATTTAGGGGATTCCCTTTTCCGACGAGATCGGATTCAAGGTCGGCGGAGGGAGCGGCATCTTGGATCGACATGGCTTGAGCGCCGAACAGTGGGAGAAGGTTGAAGCCTTTC
>Ga0247735_1000352_pt1 | contig 18576 bp, 18 predicted proteins | sample UWRJL178409R2_FD_180934 | JGI IMG/M metagenome (GOLD analysis project Ga0247735, IMG submission 180934) | Plant litter microbial communities from Arlington Agricultural Research Station in Wisconsin, United States - UWRJ-L178-409R-2 | ecosystem: Environmental > Terrestrial > Plant litter >... | reverse complement strand
CCGGATGCCGCACCCGGGACATCCGCATTCTCGGCGGTCGTGAGCGCGGGCTTCAGTTCGTCGGCGCTCGCCCAGGTGGTGTAGCCGGTCGGAACTCCGCCCTCGAAGCCCTCGATGACGGTTACTCCACCCGCGTTCGGCAGATCGCCGGTAGGCCGCAGTGTGATCGTCGTCGCGTCCCTCGAACCGAGCGTGACGCCGGAGGAGGGTTCAGTGATGGTGAGGTCGAAGGTCGACACCGGCGCGAGCCCGCCGCGCGAGACGGTGGGTACCGTCACCATCGCCTCGGTCTCGCCGGCCGCGAAGGTCACCGTCTCATCCACGGCGGTGTAGTCGTCGCCGGCGACAGCGGTCCCTCCGCCAGTGGCGACGTGCACAGTCTGCTCGGTGTCCGACGGACCGGTCAGCCGCACCGGAATCTCGGCGTCATCGCCGGCATCCACCGTGTACTTGGACTTTACAAACGCTACCGACGGCGTCTCGAGCGTGCCGTGCACCGACAGGGTGAACACCGAGTAGCCGTAGTAGTGCAGCACTCCGGGTTCCCAGTCGAAGCCGACCCGCTGCAGCATCGAAATGCGCACGTAGCGCGCCTGCACGGCGGTGTCGAAGATGATCTCATCGCTTCCGCCATCGCTCGCCGTCTCGCTCTTCGCCGTCGTCCAGCTCGCCTCGTTCCCGGGGTCGGCTGTCGCTACCTGCACGTCATACGCCTTCGCGTACGCGGCCTCCCAGAGGATTCCGACGCTCGTCACGCTCGCAACCGACCCGAGATCGGACGTGAGGGATGCCGTGAACGGCTCCTCGGTGTCCGGACCGTTTCCGCTCGCCCAGCGCGTCGCATCGTCCCCGTCGATCGCGTTCTCGGCCGGGAACGTGCCGTCCACGTCATCCTGCGACGCCGAGGCACTGATCTCGCCAAACGGCGCGAGGTCCGGATCAGCGGCCGCGGCCGGTGAGACCGCAACGAGCGATGCTGCGACTACGAGGAAGCCGGTGGTTGCGGCGAGCGCGGCGCGGAGTCGACGGGGTGAGCGCAGGGACATGGTTACTCCTTCGTAACGGTCATGCGGGCGTACTGATCATGCGGACGTATGAGTCCGGCGGATTGTGCCAGTGAATCCGACTATTTAGTCCGGCGACAGGACTAAACCGTCTACCCCCGTTCACGGGAGATTTATGCTGTTGCCGCCCAGGCCGCCTGCACCGCGCGGTCGACGGCACCAACAAGCTCCGAGCGGATGCCTAGTTCGGCTGCGCGCAGCGGAACCTCGCGTACGGCGGAGACCTGGCCGAACTCGACAAAGGCCTCTCGCACACCGTCGAGCAGCGGGCTCCCCACCGCACCGAGCGGACCACCAAAAACCACGACGTCCGGATCGAGAAAGTTGCACAGCTGCGCAACGACCCGGCCGATCGAGCGCCCGGCGTCGGTGAACACGACGCGGTTCGCGCCGGTGACGATGAACGGGTCGACCGAGTGGATGTCGTCGGCAAGGCCGAGCCGCCGCCGGACGGCAGCGGACGAGTAGACGGCCTCGAGGCATCCGCTTCGTCCGCAGCGACACAGCTCGCCGCCCGGATCGACCTGCACGTGCCCCATTTCGCCGCTCACCCCGCGGGCGCCGTTGAAGATGACGCCGTCGACGACGAGTCCGGCACCCACCCCGTCGGCCGCCTTGATGTAGAACAGGCTGTTGGCGTCGCGGCCGGCACCGTGCAGGTACTCACCCCAGGCACCGAGGTTGGCGTCGTTGTCAATGATCACCGGGCAGTGCAGCCCGCGAGCGAGGATCGTCGCCGGCTGGGCTCCAACCCAGGTCGCGAGGCTTGCGGGGGCGCGTACCGTTCCGCTTGCTTTGTCGACCGGATGCGGGATCCCGATCGCCATCGCCCGCAGGTCTCCGCGGGAGGCTCCGAGTTGCTCGAGCCCGGCACTGAGCAGGTCGCCGGCGACCCGGACGGCTGCCCGGGCGTCCCGGTCGACGTCGAATGACATCCGCTCTTCGAAGCGAATTTCGGAGTCGAGGCCGGCAATCGCGCAGCCGATGTGGCGGTGCCCGAAGTCGAACGCGGCGATGTAGCCGCTTTGGGCCGCCGGGCCAAGCGCGGAGGTCGGTCGCCCGCGGGCAGCGTGGCCGACGGCGCGCTTGAGCGTACGTTCGGCAACGAGCCCTTCCGCGATCAGTTCGGAGACCGCCTGGGCGACGACGCTGCGCGAGAGTCCGGTGATGTCGACGAGGTGGCGGCGGGTGGTTACACCGCCACGACGGATGAGTTCGAGAATGTCGGTCCGGCTGCTTCCGTGGATCGTCGTCGACACCTGGCCAGATCATCCTCCTCGATGAGTCTCATCGTCATCGATGAGTCGCGGGCACTCAGGCTAACAATGAGCGGTACACAAGTAAAAGGCCTCGACAAATCGCCGGGTTAACCGACAATGGACGCCCTGCGGAGGGCGTCCATTGCGGGTCGAGCTGCGGTGATTACTCTTCGAGCTGCGCGTCGAGCGTGATCTCGACTCCGGTGAGAGCCTTGCTGAGCGGGCAGCCCTGCTTCGCGTCTTCGGCGGCCGTGGCGAAGGTCGCGGCGTCGATGCCGGTGACCTCTCCGCGGACGGTCAGCAGGATGCCGGTGAGGCGGAATCCGCCGGCCGGATCAGCGCCGAGGGTCACGTCTGCCTTGACGTCGAGCTGCTCGATGGTTCCTCCGGCGGCTCCCAGTACGGCAGAGAACTGCATGGCGTAGCACGCGGAGTGTGCGGCAGCGAGGAGCTCTTCCGGGCTCGTTGCGCCGTTGGCGTCATCGGCGGCACGCTTCGGGAACGACACGTCGTAGGTGCCGATCTTCGAGCTCGACAGTTCGACCTGGCCTTCGCCGGTCTCGAGGCTGCCATTCCATGCGGTGCGGGCGGTACGTGTAGGCATCGTTTTCTTTCTTGTTGGGTGTACGGGGTAGTCGGTCGACGTCGTCGACCGCCGGTGAGGGTCTAAATGGTGGCGCGCACGCTGTCGCCGAGGGCGACGACCTGCTGTTGAAGCGCGACGAGCGACGCGACGTCGAGTCCGGTCGATTCGCAAATCGCCTCGGGGATTCCGGCCGCTCGCGCGCGGAGAGCGTCACCGTCCGCGGTCAGGCTCACGAGCACCGATCGTTCATCTGACGTCGACCGCGACCGCGACACCAGCCCGCGCGACTCGAGGCGGCGCAATAGCGGAGAGAGGGTTCCGGAGTCGAGGAACAACCGCTCCCCCAGCCGGGCTACCGAAACTTCGTTGCCCTCCCACAGCACCACCATCGCCAGGTACTGCGGATAGGTGAGGTCGAGCGGGGCGAGCAGTTCGCGGTAGCGGGTGGTCAGGGCGCGGGATGCCGCATACAGGGCGAAGCAGATCTGGTCGTCGACCGCGGGGACCTGTTGCGCGGTGCTTGACGGTGCGGTGCCTGTCGATGCGGTGCTCGCCGTGGTTGCCATGCCTGCAACCATACTACATTGCGCGCAACTTAGTTGCACGCAATCTAAATTCAGCTCGCGAGGGCTCTCGCGTGATCCGGAACGAACTGCTGCTCCTCGCGGGGTGGTCGCGCGACATCCGTTGCCTTCGGGCGATTCGGGATCTCGATGTCGTCCGGATCGAGGTGCTCATACGGAATCTGCGACAGCAGGTGTTTGATCGTGTTGATGCGGGATGAGCGCTTGTCGTCGCTCTCGACGGTCCACCACGGTGATTCGGCGGTGTCGGTGCGCTCGAACATCTCGTCTTTGGCTCGCGAGTAGTCCTCCCACTTCGAGATCGAGATGAGGTCGGTGTCCGAGAGCTTCCAGCGCCGCATCGGATCGTTCAGCCGCTTCGTGAAGCGCTTCTGCTGAACGTCATCTGAAACGGAGAACCAGTACTTGATCAGGATGATGCCGTCGTCGATGAGCATCTTCTCGAGAATCGGCGTTTGCACGAGAAAACGCTCGTGTTCCTCCGGCGTGCAGTATTCCATTACCCGTTCGACGCCGGCGCGGTTGTACCAGGAGCGGTCCATCAGCACGATCTCGCCGGTGGTCGGCAAGTGCTGCAGGTAGCGCTGGTAGTACCACTGGCCGCGTTCGCGTTCGCTGGGCTTCGGAAGCGCAACGACGCGGGCAACCCGTGGGTTGAGGTACTGCACGACCCGCTTGATCGCCCCGCCCTTGCCGGCGGCATCCCGGCCCTCGAAGATGACCACAACGCGCGCGCCGGTGGTCGTGATCCACTGCTGCATGCTGACGAGCTCTACCTGCAGGCGCTCGAGCTCCGCCTCGTACAGGTCTTTCGGCATCCGCTTGGGTGATTTCTTCTTGTCTTTAGAACCGTGCTTAGAGCCTGAGGACATGGGCGGAAGCCTTCCCGCGGATGCCAGGGAGTCGGGTCCGCTGTGCTCACGCTACTGACCCGACCGGTACCCGGGCGCGAACCTGCATGCCGGGCGTGAGTCCGGCGGAAACAGTGCATACTGCCCGGGAATATGCGGCGGTTTGTGGCGCGGATCGCCCTCACACAGTTTCCACAGTCGAATGCAAGGGGTCCGAGAGCGGCGCAAAACAGGATGACAATTCCAAGACGCACTCTTCTGGACCCCTAGCCAAAGGAGAACCCGCATGGCAGTGACCCCCGTCGCCCGCCTCGACGACATCGTCAGCTGGACCCAACCCGCGTTCGGGCTCTGGATCGCCTCAGCCCACGGCGCACACCTTGGAACCATCGAGCGCACCTCAGATGGCTACCTGGCCATCTCTGCGTCCGGCAACACCGTCGGCGTGCACCCCTCGCTCCCGAGCGCGAAACGTGCGCTGCTCTCGACGTTCCCCCGGCTCGCACCCCGTCGACCGGGATTCACCCTGCTCATCGTGACCGCGCTCGTCGCGATTGCGGTGATCATCTTTGCAGCGACGGTGTTCGAGGAGTACTTCGCGTAGGGATCGTTTTCAACCGATGGTTGTTCTCGATTGAACGGCCCCACGCGGTCCCGGCGAGGATGAGAACGATGCCGCAGTACCCGGCGAGCGCGATGGGGTCGTGGGCGATCGTGATTCCGATGAGGGCGGCCCACACCGGCTCCGTTCCGAGCAGCAGGCTGACCCTCGACGGCGAGGTGCGGCGGACCGCCCAAGTCTGGATGAAGAACGCGAAGACCGTGCACACGAGCACAAGGTAGATGAAGAGCAATCCGCGCGCGGGATCCAGCTGCGCGAGGTACTGCGGGATGCCGTCTCCGGTGAACAGCGATGCCGCCGAGAAGAGCACCGCGCAGGTGGCGAGTTGCACGGTTGTGAGGTGCAGCGAGTCCATCGGCCTTCCGGCGGTGAGCTTATGCATCGACGTGACGTGGACGGCGCGGACGATTGCCGCCACGAGAACCAGCAGGTCGCCGAGCGACGGTGGACGGAGCGCTCCGTTGCCGGCGAGAAGCACAACACCAGCGATGGCGATGAGCGCGGCGAGAAAAAACCGGCCGGGCAGTCGTCGGCCGGAGACAATCGAATCGAGAATCGGCGTGAACACCATTGTCAGGCTGATGATGAGACCGGCATTGGTCGCCGACGTGTGCGCTATCCCGAACGTCTCGAAGGCGAATACTGCGGCGAGCAGGAGCCCGAGGATGACGCCGACACGCACTTCCGCGGCGGTCACGCGCCGTCGACGAGCGGCGACGATCGCCGCCATGATTGTCGCGGCGAGCAGCATCCGAAGCGCGAGAAGTGCAACGACGGAACCGGGGGTAACCAGTTCTTTGGCGACGAGATAGGTCGACCCCCAAGAGGCTGCCACGAGCAGCAGGAGCAGGTCGACGCGGAATCGGGTCAGGATGTTGATCACAGGTCAATCGTTTGGCGTCCGCTTGCATAAGACAAGACAGCAGTATCAGGCGTCATACATTAGTTTGAACTTATGGAACTCGGACAATTGCGCGCGCTCAGGGAACTCGGTGACCGGGGCAGCATCGCGGCGGTCGCTGTCGCGCTCCACGTCTCCCCGTCGTCGGTCTCGCAGCAGATCAGCGCCCTGCAGCGCCACTCCCCGGCTCCGTTGACCTTCAAAGACGGTCGCCGGATGGCGCTCACGGATGCCGGACGCGCGCTCGCGGAGGCCGCGATCGGCGTCGAAGTAGCCCTCGAACGTGCCGGCCAGGCCGTGGCGCGTTTTCAGGGCGATCCGTCGGGCACCGTCTCGGTCGCGGCCTTCCACAGTGCTGGCCTCGCAGTTTTCGGACCGCTCATTACCGCGACCGCCGAGCCGGGCCTTCCACGAGTCAGGGTGACCGACTTCGATGTGGCGCAGGAAAGCTTTCCCGTACTCACCGCGGACCACGACCTCGTACTCGCGCACCGGCTCGTGGGCAGCCCGCGCTGGCCGGCATCCGTGCGGGTTGAGCCGCTGCTGTTCGAACCGCTCGATATCGTGCTCCGGCGTGACCATCGACTGGCGGCGAAAGCTTCGATCGAGCCCGCGGACCTTCGCGACGAAGAGTGGGTGGCGGTGCACGAGGGGTTCCCGCTCGAGCAAGCCATCACGGTGATTGCGGGCATCGGCGGAAGCGAGGCGCGCATCCTGCATCGGATCAACGAGTTCCGTGTCGCGGCCGCCGTGGTCAGCGCGAGCGGCTGTATTGCCCTGATGCCGCGCTACACAACCGACCTGCACGACCATCCGGACCTCGTCCTCCGTCCGCTCTCCCACCCCGGCGTCGGGCGCTATATCGACTGCCTCGCTCGGCCGGAGACATTCGAGCGTGCGAACGTGCAGACGGTCCTGGCGACGATCCGGATGATCGCGACGGGACTCACCGAGCAGTCGACCGCTGGCTAGCTGCGCGCCTCTGAACTCAGGATGAAGCAGACACGGCGATGACTCAATGGGCGGCGAGAGTAGTGCGTGCGGCGATCTGAAGTCCAGCCCTCCCGTTACATACGACTGTCACCCCCAATTTCCGGTGCGCCGCACTAGTCTCAGAGTCCTCATTCGGCGCTGAAATGAGCGCCGCATCCCGAGGGAGGCAGCGCAGTGGACACCAGCAGCCTGGCCGTCGTTTTGGTGGCAATTGCAGCGCTCTTCGCAGGGGTCGGCGGACTCGTTCGGCCGGGCAAACGGCGAGCCATGGTTGTTCTCTGCGGGCTCTGTGCGCTGGGCGCGATTGCGGCAGTCGTCGTGAGTGGACTTATCGTTCAGCCCGAAGCCCTCGCCACACCGGTGGAGCCGTCGATGCTGGCCTCCACACCACCGCCTACGCCAACACCGACTCCCTCCGTCGTCGCAACCGAGGTTCGGCAGCTCAACGTCGTCAACCCGGACGGCACACTTGACGACGACTACGAGGTTGACGAGACCGTTGAAGGTACCTGCGACGACGGCAGTGACGCACTCTATGAAAATCCGAACGCGTTCCGGTGTTTCGCAGAATCGGACAGCGGCAGTTTTGTCGCCGACCCATGCCTTGCTCTCGCGGACGGGGTGTCGGTTTACTGCCTGAGCGCACCGTGGAATCGGACTGGCACCCAGATCGACCTCGACGACCCTGTCGCCTACGATTTTTCACCGCGTCCGCTCGATCTCGACGACGAGGACCCGTTCGCGTGGGCAATTGAGATAGTAGACCCACGTCATCCTGAACAGCCGTGGCGCTGCCTGATCGAGACCGGCGCATCCAACGCTATCGCCGGAAACAACTCGAGCTATTGGTGCGTGCATGCCGACGGGTCCGGCGAAAGTGAAGCGCTCAACACTCTGGCGATCGGGGACCGTCTCGTCTGGAAGATCCTCTTCTACGATCCCGACGAACCAGACCTCATCGAAGCGGATGTTGTAAGAGCCTGGATCTGAGGTAGCGGCCGGAGCGTTCTGCTACGAAATCCCTACGGGCTTACGAAGCACCTTTTCGAGGGCTTTACCCTTCGCTAGCTCGTCAACGAGCTTGTCCAGGTAGCGGATCTGCTGCATGAGTGGATCCTCGATCTCTTCGACGCGGACGCCGCAGACGACGCCCGTTATCAGGGACGCGTTGGGGTTCATCGGGGCGTCGGCAAAGAACTGCTCGAAGCTCGTTCCCTGATCGATGTGGCGGCGAAGGGCCGCCTCGTCGAAACCGGTGAGCCACAGGATCACTTCGTCGAGCTCGGCGTTAGTCCTGCCCTTGCGCTCGACCTTCGCAACGTAGAGCGGATAGACCGCTGCGAACGCCGTGCCGAAGATCCTGCTCATGATTCCAACCTAGGCTCGGGGCCCGCCGGCGGCAACACTCGATTCGCTTACGGCCTGGTAGCTGCTGCGCGCCCCAGAATCGCGGCAACCACGTCGGTCTTGGCGTCGGAGTACGCGTTCATGTCGTCGAAACCCTGTTCAATCAGCGCTCGTTTGGTGCTGGCATACAGGGCTCGATCTCCGGCATCCGCTCGCAGCCGGTTCCGGAACACGAGGTACCTGTCGACCGCCGGAGCACCCTTTTCAAAAATGTGTATGTGAACGTCGCGCGACGGCGTGCGCACCAGGCGATGCCCCGGCTCGCGAACACGCAGCAAGTAGCCCGCCTCCAGCAACTGCTCGAGGTAGTCCTCTTCGGCGGTGATGTCGTCGACCGCGACGACGATGTCGATGATCGGCTTCGCCGCGAGAGCCGGAACCGCAGTAGATCCGATGTGCTCGATGACGACATCCGCCGCTCGAAGCGCCTGTCGGATCCGCTCACGGTGCTCCACGAAGATGCCGGGCCAGCGGTCGTCGTAGTCGACGACTTCGAGCTCGCGCACCTCGACTCCGCCGACGAGGTCGACGTCTTCGACATCCGCTCGGCGCGGCTTGGGGAGGTGAGTCACTCGACCATCCTCCCAGTTGGCAAGAACCAGAAGTATTTCTTGAACGTTCAGCTGACGTGAACGTCCGGTCGTCGCGAGCGGCTCGGCTCTGCTCGTCGCAGTACCTCGCGAGTGACCGGTGCCACCTCGCCGGTTCCGGTGATGAGGAAGCGGAACATGTTCGAGATCGGGTTGCCTTCGGTCCACTCGAAGTAGATGGCGGGCACCGTGCCGGTGTCGTCGCGGATGGCGAGCAGCACTGCTGCAATGGTGTTCGGAACGTTCCCGCTCTTCACCTGCAGCACGCGATAACCGTGCTGCAGGGTTCCGTGAACGACAAGGTCTTCCTCGAAGTTTGAGGAGTCGCCCGAGTGCACCTCCAGGAACACGACCGGGGCTCGTGCCGGGATCCCGCTGTCTCGTCGTTCGTCGCGGAGTTTGTCTTTGTACTCTTCGGCCGTGCCAGCGCTCGGCTCGTGTGAGATGACGTGAACTGCGCCGTACTGGTCAGCGTCGGCGGTCACAAATTGCTGGGCGTTTGCGTCGAGCTCGACTGACGTTGCCCGCAGCTGGAACGACCGCTGCACACGTGAGACCAGCGAGACCACGAGGATGCCGAGGATGAAGAGCGCCGCGATGCGCACGCCATCGGGGCGTTCAACGACGTTCACAATGGTCGTATAGACGAAGACCAGTGCAATAACGCCGAAGCCGACAGTGCGCTTTCGCTGGTGTTTGTGGTGTGCGGACAGCGTGACAGCGACGGATGCGGAAGTAATCAGTACGAGCACTCCCGTTGCGTAAGCGCCGCCCTGGGCATCCACGTCGGCCTCAAATGCGATCGTGATTGCGAAGGCCACGACCGTGAAGACGAGGACGAGCGGCCGCACTGCGCGGGCCCACTGCGGCGCCATGCCATAACGCGGCAGGTAGCGCGGAACCAGGTTGAGCAGTCCGGCCATGGCCGAAGCGCCGGCAAACCAGAGGATGCAGATCGTGCTCACGTCGTAGAGCGTTCCGAAACCATCACCGAGGTACTCGTGCGCGAGGTAGGCGAGCGCGCGTCCGTTCGCCTCGCCTCCCGACGCGAATTCTTCCTGCGGGATAAGGAAGGTGGTGACGATGCTCGACGTAATGAGGAAGGCGCTCATGATGATCGCCGCCGTCGTGAGCAGTCGCTGCGCGCCGCGGATTCGGCCCTCGGGATTGGACTTGGTGTCGCGGGCGCCGCCGCGGATCTGAGGCATAACGGCGACTCCGGTCTCAAAGCCCGAGAGACCGAGGGCGAGCTTCGGGAAGACGAGCAATGCAATGCCGACCATAATGAGCGGGTTGCTGTGCTGGGCGGTGAGCGCTGCCCACCAGTCGTCGACCACGGTGAAGTCCGAGCCGATGTGCGCGAAGGACACCGCGATCACAACGGCGTTGAGCAGCAGGAAAACTCCGACGAGAACTACGGCGATATTGATCGCTTCTTTGAAACCGCGAAGGAAGACGGCGGCGAGCAGTCCAACGAAAACGAGGGTGATGAGCACTTCGTTGCCCTCGAACCACGCTGGCGCGAAAGGATTCTCGACGGCGTGGGCGGTGGCATCCGCTGCCGAGAGCGTGATGGTGATCATGAAGTCGGTCGCGGCGAAGCCGAGCAGGACCAGCACGAAGAGCTTGCCGCCCCACCACGGCAGCAGCCTCTCGAGCATGGAGATGGATCCCTCGCCGCGAAAGCTTTCCCTCGCGACCCGGCGGTAGACCGGCAGGGCCCCGAAGAGAGTGAGCAGCACGAGAACGATCGTGGCAAGCGGCGACAGCAGCCCGGCCGCGACCGCGGCGATCGCGGGCTGGTAACCCAGCGTGGAGAAGTAGTCGACGCCGGTGAGGCACATCACTCGCCACCACGAGTGGGTCTTCTCGACCGATTCGGCGTGCGGACCGGGGTGGGAGGCCGCCCGCTGCGGCATCCCGCTCAGCAGCCAGGACTTCGATTTCTGAAACCGCTCACCGTCACGGCGGGGCTGCGTCGACGCCTTCTCGGCGCTCGGCAATGACTGCTGTGCCACTTATCAACCTGTGTTTCTCCGCGAAGCTCCAACGCTATGCGTAATGCGGTGCCAGCCGAGCCATTCGGGCGTAAGGATTCCGTAAGGATTTGCGAAACTCTCCGCTGTCGGCGAGTAAGAGTGGGCAATCGGAGCAGGAGCGCCACCGATGTGCCGACGCCACTCACCAGCGGCGGCGCCCCGACCGCACCGCGGCGTAGGAGAATCGATCGACGACGAAAACGAGCTCGACGCTCGCCAGAGGAGACCCGATGACCCTGCCCGACGCCCTGCTCGACCTGCTCCGCAAGCCAAGCCCCTGCTTTCTGTCCACCCTCATGGCCGACGGATCACCCCAGGTGACAGAGACGTGGGTCCACACCGACGGTGAGCACGTCATTATCAACACCGTGGTCGGGTTCGTCAAAGTCCGAAACGTCGAGCGCGACCCGCGCGTGGCGGTAGCGATCCAGGATCCCGAGAACCCATTCCGGTACATCCAGGTGCGCGGCGAGGTCGTCAACATGACAACCGAGGGCGGCGCGGAGAGCATCGAGGCGATGTCACAAAAATACACCGGCCAGCCCTACCCCTGGTACGGCGGGCGTGACCAGCAGCGCATCATCCTGACGATCAAAGCGAACAGCGTGAGCGGGCAGGGCTAGCCCTTCGGTCAGAGCAATACGGCACATTCGTCCACATGGCTCACTGCCAACTGTGCATATTTTCCGGGGTGTAGCGCGCACCGAACCCGCCGGTGGGAAGGATTTCGGCGACCCGTTCGAGCTGCGCGGGCGTCAACCGCAACTCGGCTCGAGTAAGGAGAACCTTTTCGCGGTGACCCTTGACCGCGAGCTGACGGCTATGGCCCAGGCGGTTCCGGTGGATGTAGACGATCTCGCTGGCTGGGTCGGCCGGCTGTTCGACTATCACCGCGAGCATCCTTCCGGGGTTCGGATCAGCCTATGGCGAGAGCTCGAACGACCCGACTTAGGGCCGGACGACGCTCGCGTATACGCCGAAAAGGTTCATGCCATCGCGCCGTCGACTGACCAGCGCGCAACGGCGATCGACCTGCTCGTCCTGCTCTACGGCATGGCGCAATCCTGGTTCTTCACTCCCATGGGCCTTCGCCGAGTGGACGGATGTGACCCGCTGAGCGATGACCGCATCCGCCTGCACCGGAGCGTCCTGATCGCGGTCGCCAGTGCCCTCGTAGACAAACACCGTGATTTATAGCGCACGAGCCGTTCGCTAACGTAGCATCGGGAGCAGGAGCTTCACGGGTGACCCGTACCCCGAGCGGCACAGCCAATCGATGGCGCACAACACGGGGGTTCAGCATGACATTCAAACGACCGCTTCTTTTCGCCCGCGTCCACGGCAGGCGGTGGGCGATAGCCTTCTTCGCCCTGCTCCTGGTCGGCGGCGGTATTGCGCAACCGGCGAGCGCCGCGTCCACTGGCACTCTGACCGTCATGATCATCACCACCAGCGGCCAGAAGCTTCCGTTGGCCAACGTGGTCGTTGGCGTCTACGGCCCCCTGCAGTTCAATGTGACCCAGCGCACCGATGCCTCCGGACAGACCACTTTCACCGGTCTCAAAGAGGGTTCGCAGTACACGGTGCACGTGTCTCAGCGTGGCGACCAGGGTGCCTGGACGCGGCTGTCCAACTACAGGGAGAACGTGTCGGTGGTCGCAAACAGCCATCGCTGGCTTGCACTGCGGATGCGGCTGGCCGGGTCGATCGGCGGACGCATCGTCAATCAGTCCGGCGTTCCGGTCGGAAACCTCATGGTCCGTGCCCGAGGTGCCCTCACCCGCTCGAGCGAGCACGACTACACCGATGCCGACGGCAACTACGTGATCCGGGGTTTACCGAGCGACGACTACCGGGTGGAGATCGTCGACAACCCGGGCTCGCCGCAGATCATTCGCCGGGTAGTCCCGGTTCTTGCGCAGCATGGCAGTGTCGCCCAGACATCCGTCGATTACATCAACGGAGTGTTGCAGCAGCCGTATTAGACGTGATCGTCTCTTCGGTGAGGCCATGGTCACGTTGCTGTACAGTCCGGCAACCCCTCCCGCCAATGGCCGTCTCGGGGGTAGCTTTACCGGCAAAAGATCCTGTCCCAATCGAAAGGCAGACTGATGCAGGAGTACATCACCATCAACCGAGACGGACACTATCTTCGGGTCGACTCTCTCGAAGATGAGCTCCGGTTCGACGGTTATGGCCCGGGTTACCAAACCATTTTCAGGCGCATCGTGCTCGCCGCCGCTAACCAAGTCGCACTTCAATGGCCCCCACCACCGAACCCTTATTATCTTGCGGCCGAGCCCAGAGGGGCAGCCAAAGTCTGGAATCGCGACGTCATCGGCCCTTGGGAGACTTTCGAAGAGATCCGCTGGCCGGACGATACTTTCTCGCTCAAGACTGTGCACCACACGTTCTTGTGCGCAGAGGGAGGCGGCGGATTCGAGGCGGTCGCAGACAGAGTGGAGGCCGGCCCCTGGGAACGCTTCTATTACGGCATGGTGCCAGAGCAGTTATTTCCAAAGTAAGCCTTATCGAGCCCGTCGATAGAAGTCCCGCGCTCGATTTCTGTTTCCACAGTCGGCCGCCACGCACCAACGCCGGTTGTGCCGAGGCGACGTATCGAGGAATACCCACCCGCATTCAGCGTCCTGGCACTGCGAGAGTAAAGACAGGTTCGATGCGGTGAGCAGATCGAACGCCTCTAACGCGATCCTCCGACGAGGCAGCGTGAGGTCGATGCCCAAATCCCAGTCCCACGATTTCCCGACGCGCGCAAGGTTTCCACCGTCGACAACTTCCGCGTACTCAAGCATCACCACAGCGGGGTCGCCGCCGTCGAACAGCGTCGCATAGAGGTCTTCCCGCAGGGCTCGGACGCGCTCAAACTCCTCGGCCGCGGCGGCTCCCGCGCGGGCAGCGGTTCGGCGAAGAACCTCGCCGTCTTCAGTGGACATCAACTCGAGTTGGCCAGCCCATCGCAGGATGTCCTCGTAGCCGTCAACGTCATCGACCCGCCGAGCGGGACTGAGGCGCCACTCGACGGTGTTGACCAGATCGAGGGCTGGATGTCCGCCGATCCGGGAGAAGAACTCGCGCTGTGCCTGATTGGACATGTCGGAATCCTAACGCTCAAGGGGTTGTTTATCCATTAGCCTCGCGGTACGACTTAACGCATGATCGATACTTCTCCCATTAGGCAGACCGGGCGCCGAGACTTCCGCTTCTTCTGGCTCGCACAGGGCGCATCGGTCACCGGTGACCAGATACGCGAGTTCGCGGTCCCACTGATCGCTATCACCGCCCTTCATGCGTCCGCCACCGACCTTGGGATTCTCGGAGCCGCGCAATGGTTGCCGTTCCTGGTGTTCGCACTCCCGCTCGGCGTGGTCATCGACCGGCGCCGCCGACGCCGCTTGCTGCTCTGGTCAGAACTCGGCCGAGGCTTCATCATGGTCGCTCTGTCGCTTATCGCGGTGGTCGGGCTGCTTGGATTTCCCGCGCTCCTGACAGCGGTGATCGTGCTGGGAGCGCTTACCGTCGTCTACGAAGTCGGCTACCAGTCAGCCATCCCCGCCTTAGTTCCTCGCGAGCAATTGGGGCTCGCGAACTCGCGCATCCAGGCCACCGTGGCCGCCGGGGAAATCGGTGGACCCGGACTCGGTGGGCTACTGCTGCAACTGTTGGGTAGCCCGCTCACACTCGCGGTAAACGCGGGTTGTCACCTGGTTTCGGCGCTTGCACTGGGGCTCATCCGCACGCCTGAGACACCACCGGCCATCGTCAGCGACCGAAGTTTCGTCGTCGACCTTCGGGATGGGGCACGGCACGTGCTTCGCGACCACTACTTACTCGCCAACGTCGGATTCTCCGCGCTGTACAACCCATTCGCGCAATGGGTGACGATATTGCTGGCACTCTACGCGGTGACGACGCTCGAGCTCGACCCCGCGCAAATCGGGCTGGTTTTCTCGGCCGGGGCGGGCGGGGCCATCGTCGGGGCGGCACTCGGCGGCCGAGCCTCCCGCGGATCCCGGGTGGGCGCCATCCTTGTTGCGTGCGCCGCTGCCGAGTGCGCCGCACTCCTGCTTCTTCCCGTCGTTGGACCTCAGTGGCACAGCTCGATCGCGATCGCCACCCTCGCCAGCGTGATGGCGGTCAACGGCGCGGCTACCGCGCTGTCGAACGTGCTGCTGATCACCGTGCGTCAACTACGGACCCCGGATGCGATTCTCGGTCGCGTGAACGCGACTATGCGCACCGTTACCTACGGCACCATCCCGCTCGGCGCCCTCGCCGGCGGACTGGTTGGCGATTGGCTCGGCGCTCGTGCCGGGATGGCCATCGGAGCGTTCCTCTGCCTCGGTACCGTCGTGTGGGTAGCCCTTTCACCGCTTCGGACCATCACCCGAATTAATCGACTGGAACAGGTATGACTGTCTGACTCGACCGCAGTGAACTCTCCCGGACAAGGAGTCGAAGAGGCAGCACTATTTGCTGCGGCTCCCAGACTGTTGCACCTCGAATGCGGTCGACCAGCAGACGAACGGCGCGGGCGCCGACTTCGTACGCGGGCTGCTCCACTACGGTCATCGGCGGCGACAACAATGGAGCCCATGGAGTGTCGTCAAAGGTGACTACGCCAATATCTCGACCGGGTTGTAGCCCTCGGCGCCGAAGTTCGGACATGACCCCCAGGGCCATCTGTTCGTTCGAGACTAAGAGCGCGTCCGGCGGGTTAGGTTGGTCGAGAAGCCTTGCCGCAGTTGCCGCCCCTCCCTCACGGTCGTAGGATCCGTGAGCACTTCGGTCAGCAAGTCCCGCGGCTTCAACAACGGAGCGATACCCTGCGTAGCGGAGATCTGCAGTCTGCACGCCGATCGGCCCCGCGCAACACCCTGGCCGTGACCACCCTTGATCGATGAGATGCCGGGTCGCGTCGCGAGAACCGTTGAACGAATCGGTGGTCACTGCGTCGAATCTGTCATCGAGTGGTCGGTCGATGGCGACCACAGGAATACTCGACTGCGCGAGCCTCTCAATGTTCGACCTAGGATCATGGGACGCGATGAGGATCCCGGCAACCTTCTCGGATTCAACGACATCCAGATAGAGGGCTTCTTTGGTCGGATCTTCATCCGAGTTGCACAGTAGAACTGACAGTCCCGCTTCGCGAGCGACGTCTTCAGCCCCTCTAGTCACCGCCGTGCAGAAGTGGTTTCCCACATCCGGAATGACCAAAGCAATAACGTCCGTCGACTGCCTGCGTAAGTTTCGTGCGACGCCGTTGGGCCGATATCCGAGACGACTCGCTGCAGAACGGACCCGCTCAACTATTTCCGGCGCGACAGTCGGGTAGTTGTTCAACGCTCGAGACACGGTCGATGGCGCCACTCCGGCCTCGCGCGCGACATCGACGATCTTGATCAACGTTGCGCACCTCTCCACGGTTCAAGTGAATGCTACCGCTCGCCACCTAGTCGATTCAGTATCTCGCGATAGCGGAAATCAACTGCTGTGGATGAAGGTAAAGCCGCTTCCCGCGCACGACAGTTGCCACGGAGATCGGGCGAGCGAACAGACCTCCGTGCCCCGATGCTGAAAAGGACGAACTGGCTGGGTCCCACAAGACCCAGCCAGAACGCCCACTCGAAGATCGGCTCTAATGCCGACCGGGTTACTTCACGACGACCTTGTACGTCTTCGTCTTACCTCCCGCGCTCACCTTCACGCGAGCCGTACCCTTCGACTTTGCGACGAGTCGGCCGGCCCTGTCGACGGTCACTACACCTCGCTTCGTGGAGGCGTAGGTCACGCGCACTCCGGCTACCTGCGATGAGAGATACGTTCCTGTGACGTACACGGTCTTGCCCTTTTTCATCGACTTTGGCACGGACGCGGCAACCTTAGTGACCTTCGCATCCGGCTTTTTCGACACAACCGTAGCCCTGATGGAAGCTGACAACTTCTTCCCGGAGCGACTGAGCTGCCTGCTCGTTGCAGTGATCGTGACGGAACCTGTGCCGATTGCCGAGATGACACCGTTGCTGGTGACCGTCGCGACTTTAGTGTTCGACGAGCTCCACGACACCTCCCCGGAATACGAGGGATTGAGGTTGCCGCTCGTGTAGTAGACACCCTCTTCGATGGTGAAGGCTGCGCCTCTGACCAGCCTCAACTGGCTCTGGTTCAGTTTCACCTTCGCCACGTACGTTGCACCCCGCGCCGGCACCAGGCCGACCAGCGCGGCGTTGATTTCTTTCGTCGCCGCATCAACCTGTGCCTGCGTGGCAGAACGGTCGGCGAGCACTTTCTCGGCTTCGGAAAGCTCACTCCTCAGCTTCAACCACGACGCGGTCGTATACCGTTTGTCAGCATTCGTCAGAGACTTGGCGGCCGCAAAAGCGTGCTGCAACAGTGCTTTCTTAACCGTGGCCCGTAGCTGCGTCAACGCCACATTGAGCTCCGCCAGCGCTCGATCAACCTGAACTTGTGTCGCAGAGCTGCTCTCGAGCACTGTTTTTGCGTTGGCGATTTTCTGCTGCAGCTGTGCCCAGGTGGCGTCGGTGTAGGCACCGTCCGCGTTCGACAGCCCCTTGGCGCTGTCGTACGCGTACCGCAGAACCGTCTTCACAACGTCGGGCAGCTTGGTCACGAGCCCGTCAAGCGCCTGCCGAAGAACCGTCGAAGCAGAACCCAGCTGTGCGGCTGTCTTGTCTTCCCGGTCGTCGTAGACCTCGTGCGCTGCAGACAGCGCAACTTCGAGAGATTGAGCGGATTCCTCAGTAAAACTGCCTAGTTTCCCGGACAACTTGTCGGCGACATCGATCAGGGCCTCCAGCACTGCCGGGTCGCCGCGCCTCACCAGCAACGCGAGAGCTACCCTCACAGAATTGGTCGCGTCGTCGATTTCGGTCTGCGACGCATTCGTCTCCGCCTCTACCGACGAAGCAGTTTCACGCGCGGTGGCCAAACCAGACTCCGACCACGAGCTCTTTGTGTAGTCAGACTCGTCCAGACCGAACGCCTCTTCAATGATGGAGACGAGCGCGCGTTTGTCCACCACGGCGACGGACGGCGACGTCGCGGTGGCGTCCATCCGTCCGTCCGCTCGCGCTGTTACCCGCACCACAAGAGGCTTACCTGCGAGCGCAGCGGTTACTGTCAGGGTCGAGTCAGTTGCACCGTCGACCGGCTGACCATCAGACAGCCACTGGTAGGCGAAAGACAGTCCCTCGACATCCCACTGACCGGCACTCGCCGTCAACTCGCTGCCGACTTGCGCGGCTCCGGTGATGGCGGGCAGGACGCTGTTCTGTGCACCAGCCAGTTTGACCGTCACCGTTACCGGAGCGGATGGTGCCGCCTCAGTCTCGGTCAGGTCCGTGGCTGTGGCAATAAACGTGTGGTCACCGGTCGCGAGCGGGTTCTCTGGTGAACATGTCCAGGTTCCGTCGTTGCCTACTGCGGTCGTGCACGCAGTAGCCTCGCCGTCCGTCACGGTCACCGATGCGCCTGGTTCAGCTGCGCCACTAAATGACGGCGCAGTCGACTGCGGGACAGAGCTGCCTGTGATTGGTGCCGTGATCGTGACTGCGGGCGGGAACACCTTTTCATCGGGTACGCCGCTGCCCGTGATCGTTGCGACCACGCTGTGGATGCTGATCCGAACGCCGTTGGGCA
>Ga0247735_1000351_pt1 | contig 18580 bp, 23 predicted proteins | sample UWRJL178409R2_FD_180934 | JGI IMG/M metagenome (GOLD analysis project Ga0247735, IMG submission 180934) | Plant litter microbial communities from Arlington Agricultural Research Station in Wisconsin, United States - UWRJ-L178-409R-2 | ecosystem: Environmental > Terrestrial > Plant litter >... | reverse complement strand
GCGCGACTTCTACCTCGGACCCCACGCCGAGCGGCTGTTCGAGGCCCGGGGCAACGCGGGAACCACCGCCTGGGTCGATGGTCGCATCGTCGGCTGCTGGGTGCAGGACTCCGCGGGGCGGGTGCACGTGTCCCTCGTCGACGAAGTTTCGCCAGAAGCGCGGCGGGCGCTCGACACCGAGGCCGAGCGCCTCACCGACTGGCTCGCAGGGGAGCGGGTCGGGATGGTCTACGTCTCGCCCGCTATGAAGCAAGCCCTCAGCTCACTGCCTTCTTGACGAGAGCGGTGACCTTCTTCTCGGCTGCGGCGGACCACTCGGGGATCGCGTACGCCGTGGGCCACAGGTCTCCGTCGTCGAGGTTCGCGATGTCGTTGAACCCGAAGGTCGTGTACCGGGTCTTGAACTTCTCGGCCGACTGCACGAAGAACATGATCTTGCCATCGCGGGCGTAGCCGGGCATGCCGTACCAGGTCTTCGACTCGAGCTCGGGGGCGTGTTCCTTGACGACGGCGTGCACGCCTTCCGCGATCTCACGGTCGGTCTTCGGCATCTCCGCGATCTTCTTGAGCTGGTCTTTCTCGGCCTCGTCGCGCGACTTCGAGAGCTTGAGCTCGCGAGCGCGCTCCTTCATCGCGGCGCGTTCTTCCGCCGAGAATCCGGACTTCGTCGATGATGCCATGGTGACTCCTTGGTCGCGTGGTTGGAATGACCCTAACGCTAGGCCTCGTCGCGGGAGAGGGCTTCTTGAGAACTGCTCGATGGTGCGTCATCCCATCGCAGAATATCGCCCGGTTGGCATTCGAGCACTCGGCAGATCGCATCGAGGGTCGAAAAGCGAATGGCCCGAGCACGCCCGTTCTTGAGCACGGCGACGTTGGCAGGGGTGATGCCGACGGCCGCGGCGAACTCGCCGACACCCATGCCGCGTTCCACGAGGAGTCGGTCGATGAGGATCCGCACAGCCATCAGACAACCTCGTCGAGCTCGAGACGCATCGACGCGGCCTCGCGCAGGAGCGAGCGAAGGTTGAGGACGACGAGCGTGACCGCGGTTCCGGCGATGATTCCGCCGAGAACGGCGAGCACGAGCGCGGGCGGCCCGGGCAGAAACGGCAGAGTGGATGCGACAACGAGGGTTGCGGCGACGAGGGCGATCACGAGTGAGTCCACGAGCCTGAGCGCTGCACGGTCGAAGATGCGCCCATGACGGATCGACCACACGAGCAGCCCCGTGATCACAAGGATCGCCTCGATGCACACGCCGAACACGAGCGCGGCTGTGACGAGCGGAGCCTCGAGGTCGGCAAACTCCGGATACAGGTGTGCCATCTCTCGCGCCGACTGCACGACTACGGCCTCTGCGCCGATGACCCCGAGTGCGAGGATGCCGAGGGCGACCCAGGCGAGCGCTGCGGTGACGGCGGATGGTCGGGGAGCGATGGGTTCCATCTATTGATTGTCGATAGCATGCTATCGATTGTCAATAGGTGTCGGTGGCGCGATCTACGGTGACGACATGGGACGCATTCTTTTTGACACCGCGACCACGCTCAACGGGTGGATCGCAGACGACAACAACTCTCTGGCCTGGCTGTTTGCCGTCGACGGAGGGGAACACCCGGACGACGGGCTGTTTCCGACCGGCGCGACAGTCATGGTCGAGGGCTCGACGACGTACGAGTGGGTTCTCGCGGAGTCGGACATCCTCAACCACCCGGAGAAGTGGCAGGAGTTCCACGGCGAGCGGCCCACCTTCGTCTTCACGACGCGTGAGTTGCCGGTGCCGGAGGGCGCTGACATTCGCTTCGTGCGCGGATCGGTGGGCGATGCGCTGCCTGCGATCCGCGAGGCGGCGGGGGAGGGCGACATCTGGGTCGTCGGTGGGGGAGACCTCGCCGGTCAGTTCCTCGACGCGGGAGCTCTTGACCGAATCGCTCTCTCGGTGGCGCCCGTCGCACTCGAGGGCGGAGCTCCGCTGTTCCCGCGGCGCATCGAATCCGACCGGCTCAGTCTCGTCTCGGCCGGGAAAGTCGGACAGTTCGCGCGGCTGGTCTATGACGTGGTGGGGGAGTAGGGCTCCGGTTTCCCTCGTCATCCGCCCCTGCACTAGCTGCGCGGCGACCGGATGCGATTCTTCACAGAGCCCGCGCACTTGTCGGGACCGGCAGATCCGAGTCTCGCCGCTGAAGAGCGGCGAAACTCGGCCCGTCTGAACATTCGCGTCTCAGCGGCCCGCCTGGGAGAACCGAAAGCCGGCCTGGCCCGGCGATCCCTAGCCGGCGCTGCTCATCTCGGAGACCAGCTCTGCACGCCGGGTCGGCACTGAACCGAGGCTGGCGCTGCTTCGCACCAGGGACGCTCCTGCGCACAGGAGCCCGATGAGGAACGGGTGCGTGGCGCCGCGTTCGACGAGCCCGATGATGCCGATGGTCTCTCCTCCGGACACAAGGAGGACGATGTAGAGCACGGCCGAGAATAGCCCGATGATCCCGACGATGACCAGGCCTCTTCCCATCCCGCGGGTGATTCCGATCCGCTGCCTCATCACTCCGAGGCTGATGGCGAGAATGTTTGCCCCGAAGAAAGCGGCAAAAGCTCCGTTGCTGTGGAAGTCGCCGGTGCCGTCGGTGACGGACTCGCCGGATCCGGGAAAGAGCCCGAGTAGGACGCTGCCAGCAGCCAACATGATCCCCGGCACGATGGCTACCCACCGACGCCAGCCGGTGAGGCCCTTGAGGAGGATGACGCCAGCCAGAATGACGAATCCGTAGACGAGGAAGCTGGCGTTCATCAACCAATAGAGCGGCGAGAACATGTACTGCTCGAAGAGAGTTGACGGCCCTTGCACTCCGAGGTTGCTGATGAAGTTGCGGGTGTAGCTGTACGGGACGTCTACCCATGCCGCGGCCACGATGAATTCGATGAGCAGGAAGATCGCCGGCCCGGCGATGAGCAGCACCCCGGCGATTCGCCGCTGAACGACGCGGGGTTGATGAATTGGCCTGGCGGCGAGTGAAGAATCGATGTCGTGCATGGTGGATTGCCTTTCGATGCATTGAGAGTGGTGGTGTTTTCGAGCACACCGATGCCAAGGGTTCGGTGATCACGAGCCCACGCAAACGCGCATCAGGCGCGACCGGCTGGTTAACTGTACCCATACCAGTTTCATTGTCAATACAGTTTCGGACTTGATTCAGAATCAGACAATTTTCGAGTAGACTGGCGCAATGAATCAGTCGTCGTCGTTGGGTCGCCGAGAGCGCAAGAAGGCGATCACTCGGCAGAGCATTGTGGATGCCGCGTTGGCACTCTTTCTCGAGCGCGGGTTCGACACGGTCAGTGTGCGGGAGATCGCCGATCGGGCCGACGTTTCACCGACCACGGTATTCGCGCACTTCTCCCAGAAGGAGGCGCTCCTGTTCTTCGAGGAGGACGAGCAACGTGAGCGCCTCGTCGCGGCCGTGACCGACAGGGGAGCGGGCACCTCTATATCGGAGGCGCTGAAGGCCCACTATCGCGCCGAGCACGTCAGCTCCTGGTCCGGCGAGGACGCGGAACTTCGCGGACGCGTCATGGCACTCATGGGAGCGACACCCTCACTCCAGGACTACGCCTCGCGCATGTGGGTGCGCCACGAGGGGGCCCTGGCGAAGTCCATTGCGCAGGAACTGACGCTGTCGGAAGCCACCGACGAGATCAAGCTCTACGCCCGATTCGCCCTCCAGATCCAGCTACTGGCCACAAGCGATGACGACCCCATGTTGGATGCCGGATTCGCCTTGCTCGACGAAGGATGGGCGTCGTACTCCGAGCAGCTGTCACAGGAGTAACGCGCTGGGTCCCGATGATGGGTTACTGACAACCCAGATCATCGGTTCGCAAGGGGAGGGGCGGCTCGCCATCTGTTTCCGCATCCTCCACATGGCTGTGCCCAATAAACGCTTACTGGATAAGTGATTTATCACTTTGTGCGATATTCCTCCGTGACGCTGATACCCGAAGGGTGCTGAGTACATTGACGATCAGCCGACGGGAGCGGGACCGTATGTTCCCGCAAGGTGAAGCCGCGCATCGGTTCCGACAACTCGTATTCGAGATTGTCCGGTGTTCGCGAGTTCAATTTGAACGGTCACTGGATCTGACGGCAAGGTGACCGGCTTCAGAAACCGGACGTCTAGGAAATCGACTGGCGTAACGCCGTTCAAGACCTCGAAGGTTCGGGCCAGCATGCCGAACCCTTGGAGCACGGTGGTCTTGAAGGGGGAGAGCCTTCCGGCGAGTCCGACCCAATGGATGGGGTTGAAGTCGCCGGTGAGGCTAGCAAACTTAAAACCATCGCTTTTAGACGCCTGCCACTGACCGATCGCGCGCCAGTCGTCATCGTCTGCCGGATGAGGTTTCCGCGGTCGAGTACCGCGCTGCAACGGGAACGTTGAGTGCAACACGGCCTCGATGAGGGTCGGTTCGTTTGCGGTGCCGGTTGTCAGTGAGACAGAGACCCGAGCCTTTCCTTCGCCCTCCTCGACGTTCGTAATGCTGGCGCCGAGGTAGAGAGGAACGCCGCGCGGCAGTTCGCCATTTATTCGCAGCGTGACACCCTGGTTGATGATGGTGGCCAGGTTGTATCGGGTCTGGCGCAGGACCTTAGTCGCAAGAGGAATCGACCACTGGGCGATCATGTGTGGAGGCAGCGTCAGCGGGTAGCCGCCGGGCGACCCGCTCCACGAGGCGTAGTGATCAACTAGCTTCTCGGGGGGAGCTGCAAGAATCACTTGCTCGTCGACGAATTTCCGCGGATTGGTCTCCGGGTGGCCCCCGGGAATCACAGCGTCCCAAGCAATGCGGCCAATAGTTGCCATCATTGGGCCCTGGTGTCGAATCAGCGTGAGGGGCACTTTTTGCGCGTTTTCGGGTTGGCCCATGGTTATTGCGCCCTTCGGGATTACTTCGCTTTTGGTATACCGATCGGTATAAATCGCTACTTTACGCGCTGGTACATCGATCGGTCTACTTAAGGCGTCACGTGATGCGCGCAGGCTGTGCGACGCTCACGGCGACCAAGCGCGCCATCTGGCGGGTCACCTGGTCTAGCGGCGCGGTCGAATGCGCCGCGAGGCTCGCCAATACAGCGCCTTCGATGGCCGCGATAATCGTGACTGCAAGTGAGCGACTTTCTGAGGAGTCGATTCCATCGCTCTCGAGTCTGGCTCGAAGCAACTCGGTCCAGCGTCCGAACGTCTCTTCTGCATAGTCTGCAGCTGCCGGCACTTCAGCTCGGCCCAGCACGGCCGCCATCATCGGGCACCCCCGGGTGAAGGCTGACACCTCAAGCGTCTCGGCCCACCACGCCCCGAACGCCGGTAGCGCGAGCTCGACCGGGGTGTCAGCAAGAAAGCCACGCAAAGTTTCGGTCATTGACCGTCCCGCCTGCCTTGTGGCATCGGCGACCAACTCAGACTTGCCGCCCGGAAAGTTCACATACATCGTGCGACGGGACACGTCGCTATGCTCAATCAGCTCGCTGATGCCAGTGCCCGCTACTCCGTTCGTCGCAATGAGCTCGATGGTGCTGGCGATCATTCGGTCCTTCGCCCTAAGCAGCATCAGCTGCCTCCCTTAGTACTCGGATATGACCCTGTAGACCGTTCAGTGTACCGACCGATTCATTCAGATCTCCGAAATGCACTGGGCAAACCGTCGCGAATTTCGGAGTCGAATGAGGCGGGCGGGCCCGAGGAAATATGACCTAAACCCGCAACGCCCGTCTGCATATTCTGCAAGAACATGAGTATTACTGGTGAAGCGCGTTACCCGATTTCACACTATTGATCAGTCGGCTGCACACAACCGCCGGTAGCGGCTACTGGCTGGTCTGTGGTTGGTGGTCGAGTGTTTCGATGACGATGTCGTCGAGGTTGGGTAGATCGCGGGCGAGGTTCGCGCGCATCGCCGATGTTACGTCGCCTTCGTGCGCTTCGCCCGCGATGGTGACCTTCGCGGTTCCGTTGAGACGGTGGCCCACCCAACGCAGCTGGACTCGCTCGACGGTCTCGACGCCGGCTGTGCTGTCGATGGTGGATTCCGCACGATCGAGAAGCGCGGGGTCAATGCCATCGAGTAGGCGGGTGCCGATGCTCCGAACGGTGCCGATGAGCAGGATGACGATCGCGGCCGAAATAATCAGGCCGACGATCGGGTCTGCGAGAGGGAAGCCGAGGAGTACGCCGATGGCGCCGGCGACGACGGCGAGGGAGGTGAAGCCGTCAGCCCTTGCGTGGGCGCCGTCGGCGACGAGGGCGGCGGAGCCGATGCGGCGGCCTACTCGTGTGCGGTAGATCGCAACGGCTTCGTTTCCGAGGAATCCGATAACGCCAGCGCCGAGCACCCACCAGATGTTGCTGAGCGGTTGCGGGTTGATGAGGCGTTCGATCGCCTGCCATGCGGCAACAGCGGCTGACAGGGCGATCATCATCACGATGAAGAGGCCCGCCAGGTCTTCGACGCGGCCGAGGCCGAAGGTGTATCTGCGGCTAGCCACGCGGCGTGCGAGGACAAACGCGATCCACAGGGGCACGGCGGTGAGTGCGTCGGAGAAATTGTGGATCGTGTCCGCGAAAAGTGCAACGGAGCCACTGAATGCCACGACGACGAGCTGCAGGACTGTTGTGGCGAGGAGGATGACGAGGCTGATCTTTAGCGCTCGGACGCCTTCCTTGCTCGCCTCGAGCGCGTCGTCGATGGAGTCGGCCGCGTCGTGGCTGTGCGGCACGAACAAGCCGTAGAAGAAGCCCTTGATGCCGGTGGGGTGCTTGTGGTCCCCATCGGTACCGTGTGAGTGTCCGCCGGCACCGTGGTCGTGATCGTCGTGCGGGTGCGGGTGAGTCGCCTCATGGGAGTGGCCGGCGTGCTCGCCTTCGTGAGGGTTCTCGTGCTCGTGGGGGTGCGCGTGGCCGTCGGTGGTCGCGTGGCTGTGTGCAGGGCGGACGCCGTTCTGATCGTGGTCGTTAGGCGTGTGGTTGGTGCTCATTAGGAGGTCTCTTCGGTTTCGTGGTGGCGGGGGTGGGAGCTCATGGAGTGCTCGGCCTGGTAGATCGCATCGGTGATGAGTTGCTTCGCGTGCTCGTTGGCCAGCCGGTAGAAGACGCGGGTGCCGTCCTGCCTACTGGTCACGAAACGGGCCAGGCGAAGTTTCGCTAGATGCTGCGACACGGCGGCTGGTGGCTTATCGACGATGTCGGAGATGTGGTTGACGGAGAGCTCGTCGTCACCGAGGGCCAGGATGATTCGGACGCGGGTGGCGTCGGCGAGCATCGCGAAGACCTCCACGGCGAGTTCGACGAACTGGCTGTCGGGTTCCGTCGCGCTTACCTCGTTATCTGCATGCATACGCAGATACTGACATACTTAGGGAGAAATTGCACCTGCGTAGCCGTCGGTAGTCTGGAGATCTGATGAGTGAGGTCGAGGTGATAGCGCGTCGACGGGCGATCCAGACCGTCCGCGGCGTGGCCACCGCGGCAGTCGCCCTGATCGTTGCAGCCGTGTCTCACTCATTCGGCGGGGGAGCGGCACCGTCACCTGTCGGCGTTTCTCTCGCTACGGCCGTGGCCGTGCCGGTGAGTGTGTTCCTGGCCGGTCGACGGCTCTCGGCCCTGCGCATGATGATGTCGGTCGGTGCGAGCCAGTTCGCTTTTCACACTCTTTTCGCCCTGAGCCCTTCGACGGGGGAAGCGCTCAGCGTCGCGCCCGCCCATCATGTCCCGGTCGTTGTCCTGGATGCGACCGTTCTTGAGGGCGGCCCATCCGGCCACCACTCCGGCTCCATGTGGATCGCTCACGCGATCGCGGCGCTCGTTACGTTCGTCATCCTTTTCCTTGGGGAGCGAGCTGTCTGGGGGCTGTTCGCCTTGGCGGGTGGCCGCGCCGCCGGTGCCGCGTTCTCCGCACGCCCTCACGGACACCCACATCTCACTGTCGCAGGTTCCGGTTTATTCGACCTGGTTCGGCGGCTGGCTGTTCTTTCGCGAATGAGACACCGCGGCCCGCCCATCACCGGCACCGCATTCATCTCATCCTTGGCGTGAAGCTCGACGCTCCGCCACTCCTAGCGAAAGACAACCATGAACAAGAGATCCTTTTTGCCTGCCATCGCCGCCCTGGGCGCTGGCTTCGCCCTCGTGCTCGCCGCGCCCTTGGCAGCGTCAGCGCACGTCGACGTCGAACCGAATACCGCCGAGGCGGGCGCCTCAGCGCGCTTCACATTCTCGGCGCTCAATGAATCCTCTGCCTCCACCATCAAGGTTGAGGTGCAGCTGCCCACGGATACGCCCATCGTCTCCGTCACCTCGTCGCCGACACCTGGCTGGACCACAACAGTGATCCGCGAAAAGCTCGATTCACCGGCAATGATCGGCGAAGCTGAAGTCACCGAGGCAATCACCCGCATCGTCTTCGAGGCGGAACCCGGCAACGGCATCCGCCCGGGCGAGTTCCAGGAATGGCGAGTCTCGATGAGCCCCATCCCTGACGCCGGCAGCGTCATCTTCCCCTCGCTCCAGACTTACGACGACGGCGAGGTAGTCGAGTGGACTGCCACCGCTGAGGAGATCGAAGCAGACGCAACACTCAAGCCCGCACCCGTGCTCTACATCAACGACGAACCTGTCGCAGACAGCCACGGGGGAGCCGTTGACGAACACGCCGAGGAAGAAAGCACTGAACCGTCAGCGGGCGAGGACAGCGTCAACACTGTCGGGGCCGTGTTCGGCATCTCAGCCTTGGTGATGAGCGCCATCGCCCTGACCATCTCGGTGATCCTGTACCGCCGGGGCCGCGCCACCGCATAGCTGAAGCTCGCCGCCCCCACCCACTCGCAGGTGGGGGCGGCAACGCTCATCGGAACTCTCTCAAAGCTCATAGCGGGGGAGGGCCCCGCTATCGAGCCCGCGCTTGACGATGTCGGCCGCAGCGAGAATATACGGAACACTGTGCGTCGTTCGCACTTCGGCGGCCTTGATGTAGTCGGCCAGGCGAAACGGCGACGCAGCCGCAAGCTCCAGTGCTTGATCGGCGTTTGCGTGCCACAGCTCACCGTAGAAGTATGTTTCGGCGAGCGAGTAGTCCGGCACCATAGGTTCGGGATGTTCGTCCAGGAGTTCTTGTATACGATCGTCGCCGACCTCGAGTAGATGCATGGCGATGATGGTGGGTTCTTCAGGAACCAGGTCGAGCTTGATTCCTTCAGGCCCCGGCACCGTCTGGGTGCCCCAATACATGGTGGTGCGCCAGCTGCGGAGAACTTTGCGGAGTGCGTCGACGCGAGGGCGCTGTGTCTCGTCGAGCTGTGACACCAAGTTCAGGATGCCGTTGATCGACACCGGCTCGTCTTCGAGATAGATGATCGGACGGATCAGATTCCCCAGTTCCTTCCACCCCGCGGGATCTGCGGGGTTAACGTCGATTCGCCGGGGCATCCCGTTTTCGTCGAAGTGAAGGGAGAAATTGACTCCCACGCGCGGATCATGGATGCCGAGGGGATGTGCCGCGATTCGCTCCGCACGATCCAGAAACAGATGTAACCGCGCTGCAGGAGATGGTTGCGTCTTCTTCCCGGGCCTGGCCATGTCTCGACCCTAGGTGAAGGGCGTCGACGGCCGCAGCGACCTGACCCCGGTCTTCGTCGCGAGATCACGCGCGTCTGAGGTATCGGACCCCAAACCCAACTATTACAACGGCCGCCGCGATCCAAACAATGACTTGCGCCATGTGGAGGTCCGGCCCGGCGTCAACGACTGGCCATCGTGGCAAAAAGATCATCTCGACAACCGCACCCGTCGGTACGAAAAGCCGCGCCAGGAGTCCCGCCAATCGTCTCGACCGCGCGGTGAAACCGATCAACGCAAAGACCGACCCGACAACCGCGTAGCCAATGAGCCAGGCGGAAACGTCGAACCAGTATTCCTCGAACGGCGTTCCACCCAAAGCGGAGTCTGAAAGGTAGTAGCCGAATACTGCAGCTGCGCCAGCGAGCGGGCCTGCACAAACGGCACCCGGTCTAGTGCCTTGTAAGGCACCCGCCCAGACAGGCACGGCGGCCCACGCCCAACCTGAGTTGAGAATGAATGTGATCGGCGACTGCAGCACGTAGTTCGACATCGACGCCGCAACTCCGAATATCGCTCCGAGGACGATCACGACCAACAAACGAAGCGCCCAATTCACCCTCGGAGGTTATCGTGTCCTCACCACCAACAAGCCACATCAGCGGCGAATATCTCAAATAATCCAACTCTCAGAAATCGCCTGAGATGGCGTAGAGAGAGACGCGCGGGCCGAGCGAAATCTGACGCAATCGGCACCATCCGATGGCATATTCTGTAATAAAGTGAGTATTGCTCGTGAAGCGCATTATCCGTTTTCACACTAATGCTGGGAGCTCCAGCACGTATTGTCGACAGACATAGACTCGCTCGTACCTTGCACGTAGTTCGCTTTCCTGCTCGATTGGCGCATGCATCATCGCGATGATGGGTGCAGACAAGTGTGCCGGGGTTTCGAATCCGTCTCGCGGATCTCCGGCCTCGTCTGATCGGTACACATGCAGGTATCGGTAGTGCTCGACGAATCCCATAGCTCGGTACCAGTTGTTTGCCGCTTGGTCTTCTCGGGTCCAGGCGTCGAGGTACTTCACTGATCTCGGGAGCCGACGAAGAGCTTCGGCCAGAAGGCCACGCCCCACGCCGGAACGGCTGTGGTCGGGCCGAATAGCTATGGTGTCGACCGTTGCCGTCTCGGCGTCGATCTCGACATCGAGCAGGCCGACAACCTCGGTAGCACTTGTGTCGACGAGCTCGATCGATGGTGGAGCGAGTACGGTCTTCACTCGCTTTACGTCGTCATAGTAGTTCGTGTCAAAGTAGGCGAGAAGGCGGGTCGAGAGCCACTGAGGCTCGTCACTGGGCTGGTAGGTGCGGATCATGGTGTGTCCTCTTTTTGAGCATGCGAATAGGAAGCCGCGATGCGGCGGTGACTGTCGCACTCAAGAGAACATGAAGTGAGAATACCGAAATGGTCAAGCTGTTGTGCACACCCAGTGCACCGGTTTCCCTGCATCGTGATTGCGGAAGACCGATCAGAGAGACTTTTGCGGGTGAAGCACCCTATTCCCTGCACATATTGCTCAGTGCTCTGCGGACAGACCTACGCACGAGGTCGCGCTTTAGACAGCGAAGAGCGAACCGCAGACAAGGCAATGGACTCTTGAGGCGTTTTCCTCGGGAACCTTCACCGGTTCGTTCGGGTGGCAGGGTGGTTCGGCGATCATCATGTCGTCGGGTTCAGCGAGTGCGTCAGGTGTCTCGATACCGAGCGAGAATGATCGATTCGGCGTGAAAGACATTCCTTTGACGCTCTTGAGCATTTTGTCGACGGAGTCTCGAACATATTGATCTATCGCGGGTCCGCCAACACCACGCGCATAGTCAACTTGCTCTGGGGTCCACCACTGATCGGTCCCAGCGGGAACGCCACAGAGTGGGCAAAAGTATTGTGTGACAAGCTCCGCTTCGGGGTCGCCCTGTTGGTGGCTGAACCATTTGAATTCTTGCTCGCAAGCCGGACATTCCCTGCGGAGAAAACCGTCGGAGTCAAGCGGCAGGTCCACGGGTATGCGAATATCGTCGTTCAAGGTTTCGCTCCTCAACTATTGGTGTCTAGAAAAATTTCTTGTACAACCTGGTTGCCGGCCTCGCCTCGTGCCGAGACGGTGACATCAAATACGTCCTCAAGATCTGGGCCGCCGAACATTCGCCCCATGCCCATCACATCAATGGTCACAGACCGGCCTCCTCCTGGGATCTTCTTGATGGTTTGCTTGTTGTGGAGCTGTAGTGCCGCGTCCGCGGGCAGTGCGACATCCACGTCGAAAGCTGTCTCGGTGCCACGGTTGATGATCTGCAGTTTGTCGACGCGGTTGCCGCCCTTGTTGAAGTACTTCACATCGAAGTCGATGGGCTTACGACCGGTTGCGCTCGACGGGAGGCGTCGACCCAGTGGCAGGCCTTCTCCGGGCGGCAGCGGCGGCGTGAAATCCCCGGCAGTGTGCCATTCGGTACCGCGAAGATTAACTGCACAACCTGCGGTTTCCAGCCGTGAGGCAAGTTCCTGTCGCCGTGCGGAATTGTTCGTGAGGCGGATCGCGTGCCGGCCGGCGACGTCGCTGAACGGCCGAACATCACCCACCTCGACAAGAACTGTACGGCGTGGATCCCTGCCCAATGCCATACCCGCCTCGAAGAGAACGTTCGGGCGGGCTTGCGCTGCCGGTTTGGTCTCCGAATCCCCGTCACCACGACCGAACTGGGGTTGCAGGTACGCGATCTCGTCCGGAGTCATCAATACGACGATCGCGGCAGCATGGTTGAACGCCGCATCCAAAACCTGACCGATGTATGGAGAGCCCTCCCCGGTCAATCGGACCGCCTCGCTCCACTCCATCGGAGACAGATCGATGCTTCGAAGAAACTCAAACATCGCTTTGCGCAACGATTCATTACGTCCATGCACGACGAAGACCGACCGGTCATTCATTGGTTGATCCGTCATAAGGATTCCTGCTCACTGCGTCGTGGACTTCGGATAACTGTCTCAGACAGATTACAAGTTGCGGATGACACTAACGCGATGTGGTCGCGTTGAATGGTCGGGTGTGCGGATCGACTATCCGTTGTTGAATCCTCAACGACAATGGTTGAGTGAGAATCTTCGGGAGCGCCTCGAGCAGAGCAAATTGCGGCGCGACCCGATCAGTCAAGCGTCTAAAAGAGGCTGCGCAAACTGCCGTCGACGACGTGACATCTCGAGCGACCCTCGATCGGCAACTGTGCGGCGGAGCGAGATGACGCAGCGTGCTCGATTCGACGCTATCCAATGGAGACGGGATGACGACATGGTTGCTGTTCGACTCCGTGATGGCACCGTTCGCGGATATTCGGGTGTCGGTTTCTCCGATAATTTCTCTTGCCGTGTGACCCACGCTGAGTACAACTGGCCGCATCGAACGCTTGTTCTCAGTACAGCCGATACTCGAATCGAGTTTGAGGTTGGCACCGTTCGTAATCCAAATCCGCTTCGAGGGCGACCAGTCGTGTACTTGGATCAGAACCATATGAGCACGTTAAGTAAAGCTTTGCGTGCACCTCATCGAGTTAGTGAGCTTGAGTGGTCCGCAGCGATAAGGCTGATCACTTTGGCGGGACAGGGCAAGATCGTCATCCCGTTCTCAAATGCTCACCTGTCTGAGACCGCCGCCTGGACCGATGATGAAGCGCGACTCCACCTCGCAACCACAGTCCTTAGTGTCAGTCGAGGTTGGCAGCTCCGGGACCCGCTGCAGGTGAGGCAAGACGAGTTCGAGTCTCTGCTGGACGCCGCCGCAGGGCGGGTGGACTCGTCACGCGAGGTTGTTACTTTGGAACCCAACGCGGCGATGGCTGACCGCTTACCTCCAGCGATCTCGGGGGAGCCATTCATAAACGACGTGCCCGCTCTCCTCCACATCTATCAATCGACGCTCTGGCTGAACGTGGCTGCGGGACTCTTGCTAGACGAGGCACCGGTGCCGAAAGCGCCACTGGAGGGTTGGACGGGGCGCGTCCAGAGGTTCTCGAACTGGATGCAAAACGAAACAAACCGAACGAAAATCGAGCGTCGTCGGTCCGCCGCCGTTTTCATGTTCGCTGACGAAAGCAGGGAAGTTGCGAGAGCCGCTTCAAACATCGGGCTAACAGCTGAAGAGTTGTCGCAATGGTCACGGAAGACTTGGCTCGAGCATGACCGGGGTCAGCCAGCTGTGTCTATTTTCCGGTCAGTGATGATCGATAAATTGTTGACCGCTCACACATGGGAGGGAAACGACCTCACAGATTTCATGTATCTCAGCACCGCGGTTGGATATTGCGACTTCGTAGCAGGTGACCGGCGCACGATAGCGTTATTGCGCCAGACAACTCGAAGGCTTGGGCGTGGTGCGGAGCTGTTTTCCGATCTCCCCAGTTTGGTCCGATCGCTAGACGCCCGTCTCGAGCCTTCTGTATGGATCTAGAAACTCTATTGCCGCACTTCGCGAGTTCAACACGCTGAACGCGGTTCTGAAATACGAGTCACGCCGACCAGCAATCTTAGGCGTCTCGGTTTACTAGCGGAGACGGGCCCGTGCGTCGCGGAGTGCTCGCTGGTTAGTGGACGGGGATTGCCGTTCGGAGTAGAAGGCAACGAACGCGCCAGCGCCAACAACAAAAATAGTAAAGGCGAAGGCAGAGGCCGGTACTGACTGGGCGTCGGCAAGGATGAATCCCACGATGTCGCCTCCTGCGAACGACCGCGTGTTCGTTGTCAGCGGTGCAAGAGCGAACGCCAAGGCGGGAAGGGACGCGATGCGGACGTCGAGAAACGATGCAAATGCGAGAGTGATGCCCAATAGCCCGAGGATCGCACGGATGGGCGCCCAGGGACCGGTGGTCATCGAAGTCGGATCCATCAAGAGGTTCACGGCGGACAGTGCGACCGCCACGGTGAGTCCCGCAGATGTCAGTAGTGCCACGTTGAGCATTCGTAATAGGGGGAGTGACCTCGCGCCCGCGAACTCGAACTGCTCCGTTCGTCCGCTCAGCGCAAGACCGAGGGTCGCGGTGATGAGCCACAGTCCGGGAGTGTTCCACGAAAACACAGTCACTCCGTCTGGCCAGCTGATGACGAAAGGGTGCGACACGACGGCCAGGAGCACTGTAATGGCGAGTGCCGTGGTCAGGACGGGCACAAGGTGCCGCGTTTGGAAATAGTGCTTCACGAGCGGGGAAGATCCTCGACTGTGAGCTGACACGTGCGGAATGCGTCGAAGTGCTCATTCATCCACGCGGCGCCCTCCTCATCACTCTGAGCGCGAAGAGCTTTCAGGGCTTCTACGTCCTCCGGTAGCAAAGTCGACTGGCTTTCCGCGCCCGACCCGGCTATCCAAAACTCGGTGATGGCGCGGGCCCAGGAGGGGTTGGTGTCACATTCAGTGCTTCGAATATCGATGAGTCCGCTCATCACGCTGTCTACAGCTGGGTTCCGCGCACGGGAAGATAGGTAGAGCTGTGTGAATGTATTCGAATCAATGGGATGTGAGTCGGACTCCATGCTCAGTGAAGTGAATGCGGCGGGAGTCGACGCGAAGATGCCTTGGACACGGCTCCACGACTTCATTACCTCTGGCATGACCGGGGTGTAGTGGGCCGGCGCGTAGAGGGCCAACGATCCTGAATCACTCGAGAATTTGGATAGCTGCAACTCGCTGGGGGACATCGGTGTGCCCCACATGGTGTGCTGCTTACCCACGAGAATTGCCCCGCTGACCCCAACGGACAGGGCCAAAACCACACCCAGAATCCCTCTACTCAGCTCGCGCCGATCGGAAAGCCAGAGTATAGCTACGAGTAGCACAATCACGCCCAGCTGGACCATTATCTGACCCATAAAAAGTGAGTCGTTGAGTTTGAGGAAATCACCCGCGGTGTAGGACCTCATCGGCAATACCTGGTTGACGAATTCACCGCCAGGCAGAGAGATCATCGCTACCAGAGCAATGGCACCGGGGGCAGCTGCAACCAGCACTGCAATCCAGTGCCTGACTATTGACGCGGCAAAGTAACCGAGCGCGATGGCCGCCACAAAGACGAGCAGAGCACGCGATAGTCGTGCGATGTCTGGAGTGTCGTAGAGTCCGATGATGATTGCGCGCACGTAAATCGCGACGACGATGAGTATCCAGGCCGCAGCAACAAAGATTGCTGTGGCTGCTGCACCGTGAAGTGCCTGGGTGGCCCGCGAGCGGACCCCGGTATCCAGGATCGGGCCGCCGTCGTGCCTGCGATCGCGTAGACCATCCCACGCGGCGAACGCTGCGATCAGTGGTGAGAGGAACGGTCCCAGTTGCTCGATGGATTCGACGACGTTTGCGTTGGTCGCCACATGAGGGTAGGCGGCGGAGAGTGCCACGAAGAAGCCTGCGACAGTGAAGAAGGGAGCTACCCAGCGGAATACAGACGATCGAAGTTGAACCGCGAAACCGTTCATCCGGCGTACGCCGCGGTCTCGGCTGCATGCTTCATGTGCATGGCAACATAGGCCCGCTCAGCAGGAGTATCACCTGGCACGCCTTCAGCGTCGATCTCGAGGAGCGTTGATGACGAGCCCGCGAAGGCAACTTTGCCCTCGATGAGAAAAATGAGCGAGTCCGAGAACGAGACAGCTTCGTCGATGAGATGCGTACTGACTACCACTGCTCGTTCTTGACCAAGATCCGCGATGAGCTGGCGGAGCGATATTCGCTGCTCGGGATCAAGCCCTGAACTGGGCTCGTCGAGAATGACGAGTTTAGGATCATTGACTATCGCCTGTGCGATTCCCACACGCCGGAGCATCCCTCCGGACAGGGCGCCTAGTTTGCGGTCGGAGAGTTCTGCTAGGTGGACAACGTCGAGACACTCTGACACTCGTCGATCGACGTCCGTGCTAGGCACGCCTTTCAGCCAGGCCGCGTAACGCACGAAGTCTTCTACGGACAAGGTGGGGGTGAATGCAAAGTCCTGGGGGAGATATCCGAGTTGTTTGCGGATGGCGACACGTCCTGCGGCCGTGCGTGGATTTTCTCCCAGTATTTCCAGCGTCCCGTCGTATCGGCGCAACAGAGTGCTAGTGATGCGGAACAGCGACGTCTTACCAGAGCCGTTTCGCCCCACGAGGGCAGTAGTGCCGTTGCTAATTAAAAGGTCGACGGAGTCGAGCGCGGGCGTGGGCTTTCTTCTATAGCCGAGCGTCACGCCCGACGCTCTCACCGCAAACGTCAATTGATCGTCACCCGCAGATCACAAGCTCGGCGGAATCGGCGGATAGAGTCCACTCGTAGCCAGCGAACGATACCTGGCCGAAATAGCGGAAATCGTCGGTTCCCGATCCGGAATCGCAGGTCGAACCGGTAGCGGAATAGGTGGTCTGGGAGCCGGGGTCCTGGACGAAGAAAACCTGAGGGTTGGTGATCCCGTAGGAACGGTGGACCTGATAGTTCAGCGTCCGGCTTTTCGACGTCGTGCAGTTGCCGGAACCGGTGCCCTTGATCTGCGTACCGCTTTTGTAGGGTTTACCAGGCGTCTGCCCACATCCTGAGGGCTGTGCGGCAGCAGCCGATGTAGCGACCACGGCGATACTTCCCATCGACAGCGCGGCGACTAAGGCCACGGATGCCAGTTTCGTTAGCTTCATGCGAACTCTCCTTGACTCGTTGAGTCTCAGCCGATGCTGAGAGGATATCGCAATGGTGGCCTTGTGGGCACGATTCGGATAGTCGGCCTTTTGAGGGACATTCGCTTTCCAAACGGGGTACAAGCGTCAATCGGTTGAAGCCCGTAAATGCTGCCACCACCGAGGTTTTTTGAAAGCTTTCTCTTCGAGCTCCCTTGCGCGAGCCGTATACGAGTCGGACAATGCGCCATAGAACCGCGCGCGAATCTCGATGAGGTGCCCGCAGTACATAATCAGTACGACTGCGAGCACCAGGAGAATTCCGCCGGCGGCATTGCTTGCGATGGCCCACACCGCGACGGTGGCGATGAAGGCGCCGGCAACTACTCGCGTGATCATTCCGACATGCTCTCGAACCGTTTGACGATCTTGAGCTGTTGATGCGTAATAGCGGGCCTTCTTGACGTCATCAACGAGTGCGGGGGATTCTGGAAAATCGTGCCCTGGACCAAACGTAATCTTCGGGGTGACTAGTCCGTCCATTGCAGATTCATCGAATCCGTCCAGGAATGGTTGCGCGATACTCCTGCGACGGGTCCGTACGGTGTGGAACAGGACAACTGCGAAGAACGGGATCGTCAGAAGTCCAATAACGATTCGGCACCACCAGGCCCACGGGGAAGGAAGGCCCAGGAGTGCGATGATCGCGATCGTCTGGGCGGCCACCCATAGCGCGAGGGATAACCCGACCCGTGATCGGAGCACGATTCTTACCGGTGCGGGCACGGTGCTGGATTGCGATATCGGGCCTGAGTACACTGCGAGCACAGCCAGCAGTAACACAGAGAGTGTGTACGTGTACAGCGACCGAACCATCCCGATACCAATGAAGCAATGCAGACGGCACACCAATAGCGCACGCACATTTGCTTTTCGATCGCAGAAAGTGCAGCTCAGGAGGCAGTTGGGGGAGCCGAGGTGTGCCTCACGTAAGTCACACCAATTTCATCTAGCGCAAATAGAGTGAATCCTACTTGACATAATGCGCATTATCAGCGCGCAGGAACGAACGGCGAGAGGGGCCACAAGCCCCGCTAGACCGCCAGGAACTCTTCCAGGACCTCTACGACGAGTTCGTGGTCGTCCTGCTGCGGCAAGCCCGACACTGTGACGGTGCCGACGAGTCCTGCATCGCGAATGACGATCGGAAAACATCCGCCGTGCGCCGCGTACAGCGACAACGGCAGGCCCGTCGATTCGTTGAAATCCTTGCCGGAGGCCGCGTGGCGACGTCCGACGAGAA
>Ga0247735_1000350_pt1 | contig 18607 bp, 12 predicted proteins | sample UWRJL178409R2_FD_180934 | JGI IMG/M metagenome (GOLD analysis project Ga0247735, IMG submission 180934) | Plant litter microbial communities from Arlington Agricultural Research Station in Wisconsin, United States - UWRJ-L178-409R-2 | ecosystem: Environmental > Terrestrial > Plant litter >... | reverse complement strand
CGAGAAAGGCATACCACGCAGGAACAGCCCGAGTAGTCCGCCGACCAGCGCCAGCGGCACCCCCGTGAACACGATGACCGCGTCACGCACGGAGCCGAGCGCGCCGTACAGCAGCAGCAGGATGACCACGAAGCATATGGGCACAACGAGTGCGAGGCGGTCGCGAGCGGACGCTAGGTTCTCGAACTGCCCGCCCCATTCGATGTACGTGCCGGGCGGCATCTTAACCTGAGCGTCAATCACGGCTCTGGCGTCGGCGACCACGCCGGCGACGTCCCGATCGCGGACGTTGGCCTGGACCACCACGCGCCGCTTGCCGTTCTCGCGGCTGATCTGGTTCGGACCGTCGACGACATTGATGTCTGCGACAGTCGACAGCGGCACGAATCCCCCCGCCGACGTCGGGACGGGCATCTGGGCCACCTGGGTCAGGTCCGACCGCGATGCCTCCGACAGGCGGATCACGACTGGGAAACGGCGATCTCCCTCAAAGATCACGCCCGCCTCCCGACCCCCAATAGCCGCTGCGACGGTGTCCTGCACATCGCCGGCGGTGACCCCGATCCGCGACATCGCCATGCGATTCGGCCGAATGTCGAGCATCGGCAAGCCTTCGGTCTGCTCGACGCGGACATCGACCGCGCCGCCCGTCTTGCGCAATATGTCCGCGATACGAGCAGCCGCCGCGTTCATGCCGCCGAAATCGTCGCCGAACACTTTCACCGCGATATCGCCGCGCACGCCCGCGATCAGCTCGTTGAAGCGCATCTGGATCGGCTGGGTGATCTCGTAAGCATTGCCGGGCAGCGTGGAGAGACGCTTCTCCATCCGCTTGACCAGCGCCTCTTTGCTCAACGACGGTTCCGGCCATTCGGCCCTGGGTTTCAGGATCACGAAAGTGTCTGTCGCATTGGGCGGCATCGGATCACTGGCGATCTCGGATGTGCCGGTGCGCGAAAAGGCGAAGCGAACTTCGGGCTGGCGGGCGAGCACCTTCTCAACCTGGAACTGCATGGCCTGGCTTTGATCAACGGACGTGCCCGGAATGCGAACCGCTTGTACGAGGATATTCCCCTCGTCGAGCTGGGGGAGAAACTCCTGCCCCAGCGTCGTGAAGGCGACACCTGCAATCGCAAGTGCGCCGAGCGCGCTCCCGAGCGTGACGCTTGGGCGCCGCATCGCGGTGTCGAGCCCCGGTTGATAGCGCCGGCGCAACCAGGCGAGGACGCGGCTCTCCTTCTCATCGACAGATTTGCTGAGCCACACCGCGGTCGCGGCCGGGACGAACGTCATTGAGAGGATAAAGGCGAAGACGAGCGCGATGATGACGGTGAGCGCCATCGGTTCGAACATCTTGCCCTCGACGCCGGTGAAGGTGAGCAGCGGCGCGTACACGAGGATGATGATCGCCTGACCATAGAGCGAGGGGCGGATCATCTCGCGGGCCGAAGCCGCCACGATGGCGAGCCGATCTTCGAGAGGCATTGGGACTGCGCGGCCGTGCTGCGCATCGCCGAGACGGCGCAGGGCATTCTCGACGATGATCACCGCGCCATCGACGATCAGGCCGAAGTCCAGCGCGCCGAGACTCATCAGGTTCGCGGACACGCCGGCCTTGAGCATGCCAATACTGGTCAGCAGCATCGTGATCGGGATCACGAGCGCCGCGATCAGCGCGGCACGGAAATTGCCGAGCAGGACGAAGAGCACGACGATGACAAGTACCGCGCCTTCGGCGAGATTGCGCGCGACGGTCGTGATCGTCGCGTTCACGAGCTCCGTGCGATTGAGCACTGGCTTGACCACCACGTCGATCGGCAGCGCCCGTTCGATTTCGGCCAGCCGCTGGCCCACGCCGGTAGAGACTGTTCGGCTATTCTCGCCGATCCGCATCACCGCGGTGCCGACGACGACTTCATGTCCGTTCTCCGAAGCGGACCCCATCCGTAGGGCCTGCCCGGTACGCACGACGGCGATCTGGCTGAGGAGAACCGGCACGCTTTCGCGCGTGGCGATCACGGTGCGCGCCAGCTCATCGACATTGCGGATGCGGCCATCGACCCGAACCGCGAGGCCCTCGCCGTTGCGATCGACAACACCGGCGCCCGCGCTGGTGTTATTGCGCTCGAGCGCGGTCGCGAGATCCTGCAGCGTGATATGCATGGCGGCCATACGCTGCATATCGGGCACGACGAGGTACTGCTTGGTGTAGCCGCCAAGGCTGTCGATGCCGGCGAGGCCCGGCGTGCTCTTGAGCTGTGGCGTGACGATCCAGTCCTGGACCGTACGCAGATAGGTCGCCTTGTCCGCCTCACTGACGAGGTGATCGCCCTCCGGCGTGATGTAGCTGCCGTCCTTCTGGAGGCCCGGCTCTCCAACCAGATGGCTGTCCTTGCCGAGCTCGTGAAACTCGACCGTCCACATGAAGATGTCACCGAGCCCGGTCGCGATCGGCCCCATCTCTGGGTTTACGCCATCTGGCAGGCTCTCCTGAGCCGTCCGCAATCGCTCGGCGACTTGCTGCCGCGCGAAATAGATATCGGTGCTCTCATCGAAAACGGCGGTGATCTGCGCGAATCCGTTGCGGCTAAGCGAGCGGGTATATTCGAGCCCGGGGATACCCGCGAGCGCAGTCTCGACCGTGAAGGCGACCTGCTTCTCGATCTGGTCGGGGGACAGTGCTGGGGCAACGACGTTGACCTGGACCTGGTTGTTGGTGATGTCAGGGACGGCGTCGATGGGAAGGCGCTGAATGGCGAAGGCGCCGGCGAACGCCGCTGCGATGGTCAGAAACAGGACGAGCCAACGCTTCTTGACGGCAAAGGTGACGATGCGACCCAGCATGGTTCAGTCCTCGTCCCTAGCTTCGCTCTTGCCGAGTTCGGCCTTGAGCGTGAACGAATTCGTGGACGCGATGCGTTCGTCGCCGGTGAGGCCCGAAGTGACTGTGATCGATCCTCCATTGGTGCGCCCGAGCGTCACAGGCGTCGCCTTGAAACCTGTTGGCGTCCGCACGAAAACATAGGGTCTGTCGCTGATCATCTGCACCGCGGCAGACGGTACTGCGACGCTGCGATTGCCTGCGGCGGGGAGCAGGACCGAAACACTGACATTCTCGCCTACACGCCATGCGCCGTCCGCATTGTCGATGCTTGCGATCACCGGCACCAGGCGCGTGGTCTCGTCTAGGATTGGCGATACGAAGGTCACGCGACCGTCCCGGTGCCGGCCTGCGGACGTCACCTCGATCCTGGCGCCCGGTTTTACCCGCCCGGCGTCAGCCGGAACCAGCGACATCGTCACCGAGACCTTGGCGAGATTTGCGACACGGAACAGCTCGGCATCAGCCGAAATCTGCTGCCCGAGCGTCGCCGACCGGCCAATGACCTCGCCAGCGATCGGCGCGCGGACGGCAATCCGGTTGAACGCACCACCATTGCCGCCGGTGGCGGAAAGCCGCTGGCGAGCAAGGCGAAGCGCGATGTTCGCCTCTATTGCAGCCGTGCGCGCGGCAACAATATCCTGCTCCGGCGACACGCGCTCTGCGAACAGGCGCTGCTCGCGCTTAAGGTTCGTGCTGGCAAGCGCGGCCCGTGCCCGGGCCGCTTCGACTTCGGCGTTCAAGGAAGCGGCCTCCCGGCTCTCGATCACAGCCAGCGTGTTGCCACGACCAACGGACTGGCCGAGATTCCGGGTCAGCGACACGAGGCGCCCACCGATCGGCGCAGACACGACCTGCACGCCCTGCGGGTCACCCTCGATCGTTGCCGGCAGTTCGATGGCGCCGGCGACGCCGCCTACGGTGGGCCGGGTCACTTCGATGCCGGCATCGGAGATTTGCTGACCGGACAGAACAGCGGTCTGCGGATTGTCGGGAGCAGCTTTCTTTTCGCCGCTCTCCTTCATTTCCGGCGTATTGTTGGTCTTGGGCGAGCGGCCGCAGCCGGCCACAGCCAGCGCGATGGTGGCGGGCACAAGGGCGCGCAGCAAGGTGAGATTCATCGATCGTCTTCCTTGGGCGAGGGCGCGGTGGCGGCGAGACGCTCAAGGCGTGCCCGCGCGCGGTGATAGACGGTGAGCGCCTCGATCGCGGCCGTCCGTGTTTGCGCAAGAGTGCGTTCTGCATCGAGCAGGTCCAGCTGGCCGAATTTGCCTTCGCGGTAACCGATACGCGCAATTCGGGTGGCTTCCTGAGCGGCAACGAGCGCTGAGCCGATAGCGTTCGACGCGGCCGCCTGTGCGTTCGCGAGGTCCGCCTGCGCCTGCGCAACCTGTTGCTCGGCGTCGAGCATCGCGGAACGGCGCTCGGCGTCCACCTTGTCGCGTTCCGCTGTCCTCTGCGCAATAGCGGCCGATCCGCCGTTGAAGAGCGGCAGGGGAACCGAGACCCCGAACACCGCCGCGACGCCATTGGTGGCGGGAAGCCTTCGCACCCCGGTGCTGACGGTGACGTCAGGAATACGCTGGGAGCGGGCAAGCCGAAGTTGTGCCTCCGCAGTGCGGCGGTCCGCTGTAGCTGCCGCGACCGATAGACTCGTCATTCCATCCCGTGGCTGCGGCGGACCATAGGCATCAATGCGGTCGAACCAGTCTTGATCAAGCCGACCGGAAACGGGCTGACCTAGCCTACGTTCGAGATTCGCCCGCGCCAGCGTTGCGAGGCGCTGCGACTTCTGGACGTCCGCTTCGGCCGCGATTCGCAGGACGTCGGCACGCTGCTGCTCCAACGGCGAAGCCTTGCCGGCCTCGACCCTCACTTGGGCGGCATGCGCCGTTTCACCGGCGATGCGAGCCTGTTGGCGCGCGGCGCCGAGGCGGCGCTCGGCGGAGACGGTTTCAACATAGGCATCGGTGACGCTCTCCCGAAGGTCTGCCTCGGCAATAGCCTGGTCGATGCCGGCCCGCCCACGCTGCGATACCGCCACCGCGATCCGGGCCGGGCGCTTGCCGCCAAGTTCGAGCGGCAGACCGATGCCGACGGTCTGTTTGGGAGCTTCAATGATATTGTATGCCCGGGAGCCTCCGACATTTTCAATGTCCGCACTCACGGTCGGGTTGGGGCGCAAGCCGGCGACACGCTCCCCGGCGTCGGCGGCGCGAACCCCCGCGTTGGCTGCGTCCAACGACGGCGCATTGGCGTGAGCGAGTTCGAGCGCTTGGGTGAGGGTAAGGACTGGCCCGTCCGGCGGACTACCGGATGTTTGTGCTTGCGTCGTCGAGGCGCAAGCGGTCACGGCCAGAACGGCCGCGATCACGCGATGCATGGTGGTATGCTCCTGACGTAAGGGATCAGCCGCGCGGATAGAGCCGGCGGCGGGATGTCTGCGTCAGGCCCTGGGTGGACGAAGGAGCTCGGCCGGGTCGGCTGTGGCGAGTTTCGGTGCGCGATTGCCCACAAGCGGCTGGGCAACGTGCTCACTGAGCGGCAAGCGCTCGGCTGTGGCCGGAACGCCTACGCTATGATCGTGGCAGGCTGCATGATGATGAGGATATCTTGTGTCGGCATCCGCCGACACTTCGTCGCCGTCGCCGGCCCAATGGCCGGCATCGTCCATCTGGACCCTCCCGATCGGAGCGAAGGACTCTATCGCATGCGCCGTCGTCTGTCCGCTGGCCGATATGGCGAGAAGGAAGCCGAGGAAAAGGGTGGCGAGCTTATGCACGATGCCCTTCTACAGGATATGGCGATGATTGTCGTGCCTCACGCTGGCCAAAGCCCTCATGGGGTGGCTGATGCCCGTAAATTGACGAGTCCCGACGCGATTCCCGCAGGTGGCGTGATGTGCGACATTCTGCATGCGCAGTGGGATCGCATCGCCGTCACGACGTCAGACAGGCGATCATCGTGCCCCACGATGCCTTGCGGTCTGACGCGATCAACCGATATCGCGAGCGAATGGACCCCATCGGAAGCCGCATCGACGAAACCGGCACGCTGATTCGCGACGGCAGCGGCTTCTATCTTCGCCGCGATCTCGGTGGTCGTTACGCACTGGAACTGCGTCGCGTGCCGGTCGACTTCGTCGAAAAGCGCGTGCGGGTGGTTGGCACGCTCGTGGCCGACAATCTCGTATCGGCCGATGGCGTTGGTCCGGCTTAGCCTCCGGGCGTAGCAACTTCGACGACGCGCTGGGCCTTTCAGGCGCAGTGCTTTACCGACACTGTGATCGTGATGGAGCGGAGGCGCGAGCTCCGGGTTAAACGAAAGGGCGTCGACACGGCGCCGCGTCAGTGATTACGCCAATTCGGCGCTCGTGGAGAAGATAGATATGCAGCGCGTCACCAAAGGGGCCAACACCATCGTGCCGGCCACCATCATCCAACCGAGCGTCCTCTTTGCCGGTGGTAGCGCCGACGTGTCGGCCTACATCCTTGACGGTACCGGCAAGGTGCGCGGTGACGAGGACATGATTTTCTTCAACCAGCCCGCCACCGGGGATGGGTCGGTTTCGCTGAGCGGCGCGAACTTCACGATCGACCTTTCGAAGATCGCCGCCGACATCGAGCGTATCGCAATTTGCGCGGTTCCAGAGCAGGGCACCGTTGCCGATCTCAAGCGCATCGATCTTGAAGCACCCGGCGTCGTCGCTTTCAGTCAGGACACGGCTGGCATGAGCGAGGCCGCGATCATCATCGGCGAATTCTATCGGCGCGGCGGCAACTGGAAGTTCCGCGCCATCGCGCAAGGCTTCAATGGCGGCCTCGCGCCGCTGTCCCGCCATTTCGGCATCGACGTTGCCGATGAACCCGCTGCGAGCGCGGCACCGGTGCCCGCGCCCTCGAAGGTCGATCTGCGCAAGCAGCGAATCGTCAGCCTCGAAAAGCGCGATCCGAAGCTCGTCAGTCTTGCCAAGGCCGCAGCGGTCAGCCTCGAGAAGAAATCGCTGTCCGGGGCAACCGCCAAGGTCGTGCTGGTGCTCGATATTTCGGGATCGATGTACGACCGGTATCAAAGCGGCGAGGTCGATCGGCTCGTCCAGCGTGTCCTCGCACTCGGCCTCAACATGGATGATGACGGTTCGATCGAGGTCTATGCCTTCGGGACGGGGGCCTACCGGATCGGCACTGCGGACATCGACACCTATCAGGATTTCGTTCCCAACATGCTCCGCACGCACGATCTTGAAGGATCGACGCATTACGGCGCGACCATCAAGATGATCCGGCAGGATTTCGCCTCGCAGCCCGACTTCGGCCGCGTTCCCGTCTATGTGATGTTCGTCACCGACGGCGACACGATGGACCGCTCGCTCACCGAGAAGCAGATCCGCGAAGCGTCGGCGCAGGGCATCTTCTGGCAGTTCATGGGTATCGGCGGCAGCGGCCTGTTCTCCAGCGGGTTCAAATTCCTCGAGAAACTCGACGATCTCAAAGGACGCAAAGTCGATAATTGCGACTTCTTCTCGGTGCCGAGCGCCGACAGCTACACCGACGCCGAACTCTACGACAAGTTGATGAGCGAATATCCGGGATGGCTCAAGGCGGCCGCCGCGGCCGGCATTTTGCCCTGACGCAGACGCACCGCTGCGCCCGGCCCCAAGCATCAAAGCCGTAGCGGAGCGGCGTCCAAGTGCGCAGGCGATCCCTTGCGCTGGAACACCCAACACAGCGTGACGTGGCCTGACAAAACTGGGCGTGGCGATAAGTGGATTTTCTACCGGCGGCGGCCGATGGGCCACATGACAGGAGTAGAATGAGCGGACGACCACGCCGGAACCACAGCCCCGCCTTCAAGGCGAAAGTGGCATCGGCTGCCTTTAAGGGTGAAGACGCTGGCGGGGTCGGCCCATCATTTTGACGTCTACCCGAACCAATCATGATCTGGCGCACGTAAGTGCTGGAGGGGCCGCTGGTGTTTTCGGCGCGAACAGCATCCATCCGCGCCATCGATGCTCAATGGGCGCATGCTCGATCCAATAGTGTGGCCCCGGTATCAATCGCGACGGTGAGCGGACCCGGTTTGTCGGACGAGAGCGTCGAGTCCATCCGCGTGAATTGCGTGTCTAGCGGGCAGCATGAGGCGGCGCGTCTCCCGCACGCGACGATCGACTTGGAGACATGCTTGAGAAATTCATGAATCGGGCTCGGAGCGTGCGACGGAAATTGGCGCGAGAGGAACGGGACCGCGTGTTGGGTGCGGTAAGGAGGGCGCCCAGGGAAACCCATCAACCAACACTCCTACACGCTGCGCGACGGATCAATTGCGAAGACATTCGGGCACGCGCTTACGCGAGGTGCCGCATCGAAATTGCCATACCGGTGCTTGACTACCACACGAATATTAGTATGATAGTTCGTGTTTTAATGTACCGTCAGGGTAGCACGTTGCTTAATGTCCGTCTCAAAGCCTGACCGCCTGAGCGTCGTCAGATCTCGTAGCGATTGCCAACCAAAAATGAGGTCGCGCTCTCCGACGCGGCCGCCCGAGGAGCCTGCGTTCAATCATGAAGACAGACGCGATCGCGATAAGCCTCGATCTCATCAATCGCCATCACCAGGAACCCAACCGCAACCGGTACGAAAGCCGGTATTTCTGGGAAGAGCTTTACACGCTGATCGCGGCATCCGGCTTCTCGGGGATCGAGATTCCCTATGAGCCGGTCTGGCAGTTCGGCGGCCGCAGCGGTGTGCCGTTCAACCGCTACTGCGTGAACACCAAATACGAAAGCGCGGCCAAGTATCGCGCGCTGTTGAGCGCAAGCGGCATCCACCATGTCACCGGCATCACTTTCGATCCCAACCTGTTCATGCGCAACGACAACCTGGATTTCTACTTCGGGGCGACGGGCCATTTCGCGAACGAGGGGTTAGCCCATGCAGCGGACATCGGGGCCGAATATTTCGCCATCAGCCCTTCGCCTTATTATGGGCGGATCGCGCAATACCATCCCGACCTGGAGACCATGAAGGAGGCCTTCGCAGAGCGCACAATCGCGCTGCTTGGAGGGCTTGCCGCCAAGGCGGGAGAACTCGGGGTCACGCTCGTGCTTCGCAACGAGTATTGGAGCCTGTTCGGCGGCGAGCGGATCTTGGCGCTGGCCGATGCCCTGCCCGACGCTGTGAAACTGGACCTCGACATGGCCAGCCTGGCCGTCGCTGGCATCTCGCCGACGGACTTTCTCGAGGCGCAGATTGCCCGGATCGGCTGCGTGCATCTGACCGATACCAGCTTCGTCGATACGCAAGAGGTCTGGAAAACGCCCAACCCCGAGTTCCCGCGCGATCATGCGACGCAGGTTTTCCGCGATCCGGGGACCGGGTCGGTCGATCTGGTGAAAATCGCTGCCCTGCTCGACACGCTGAAATATCGAGGACCGGTCACCTGCAGCGCTCGCCAGACGAGAGATCCGTTTCGTGCGCTGCTGAGAACCCGCGCCTTGCTCAACCAGATCCAGAAATAAGACGGACGGAGACGCCGTGATGCCCAATATCCGCTATGCCAATATGTGCCACTGGAAATCGATCCCGTACCAGAAGATCGCGAATTTCCGCGAGTTCTATTACGAAGACAAGACCAACAGCGCCTATTATTCCGACTGGGATACTATCCTCAAATATCAGTCCGCGCTCGGTTTCGGCGGAATCGAAATTGCGCCCTGGGATCTGTCGGACATCCTGCCGCTGTTCGGCTCGCCCGAGAATTTCACCCAGTTCGCGAAGGATCGCGGCGTGAGCGTGATCGGGATGTTCCACGGCGCGCATGCCTCCCACGCGCAAGATCATTTCGACGAGGCCGTTCGCGCCGGGCGCGAGGCAGTCGATACGATCGTGCGGTTCGGGGGCACCTACATGAACACGTGCCCCACGCAGAACTATTACGGGACTGGGCCGTTGAGCCGGGAAGAGGTGCAGCAATGCGCCAAGGTCATGAACGAGATCGGCCGCTATGCAACCGATCACGGAGTGAAGGTCGGTCTGCACAACGAATTTTTCTGCGCGATCAACCTGCCGAACCACCGCGAGCTGATCGAATCGACCGATCCCAAGCTGGTGCATTACTGCATCGACACCGCGCAGATTGCCATTCTGGGCGAGGACCCGCTGAAGTTCTACGACGATTATCACGACCGGATCAGCACCTTTCACCTCAAGGATACCGCGTCGGCACTGCTACCCGACAGGGTGCGCTATGCGCAGGACCCGGAGATCACGGATGACGGCACACGCTGGTTCTGGGAGCCGGGGCAGGGCGAGCTTGATCTCAAGGGCCTCTATCGCCTGCTCAAGCAGCATGAGTTCAAGGGCTGGATGTCGATCGAATACGACGGATCGCCTGACATGCTCGCTTCGATGGCGATGACGCGCTATTACCTCGATAACGAATTGCGGCCGATTTACGACTGAGCGCTAGCGGATGAAGTCTGACGGAAGAGTCCTTTGATGGATTCCCGGAGCGAACCGATTGTGCGAGTCAGGCTGGATGCGCAGTGATATTTCGATCACCCTTTCCCCCGTCCAACAGAGATCAGCTCGATCGGATCATTAAGGACCGCAATGCGGCGCAGAAGCACGCTTGGCGCGCTGAGATCGTGCTGCTGACGAGTGACGGCGTCGCTACCAACGAGATCATGCGGCGAACCGGGACTTCAAAGACCTGCGTATGGCGATGGCAGGAACGCTTTATGCAGGAAGGAGTGGAGGGACTGCTCCGCGACAAGACCCGCCCGTCGCGGATCCAGCCTTTGGCTCCCAAGGTGACCAAACGGGTCGTTGCTCGGACGCTTGAAGATCCGCCCGGCGAGACGACCCACTGGACGGCGCTGATGATGGCAAGCGGGGTTGGGATCAGCGTCAGTTCGGTGCAGCGGATCTGGCGCGACCACGGTCTGCAACCTCACCGCGTTCGCCAGTTCAAACTTTCGAACGACCCGAAGTTTGTCGAGAAGCTGCGCGATGTCGTCGGGCTATACGTTTCGCCGCCGGCTCACGCGATCGTGCTGTCGTTCGATGAAAAGAGCCAGATCCAGGCGCTGGATCGCTTGCAGCCCGGCCTCCCACTCAAGAAGGGACGGGCCGGAACCATGACTCACGACTACAAGCGCAACGGCACGACCACGCTCTTTGCGGCGCTCAACGTGCTCGACGGCACCGTGACCGGCCGCAACATGCAGCGCCACCGCCACCAGGAATTCATCCGCTTTCTCAACCTGATTGAAGCACAGGTGCCCGCTGGAAAGGCGATCCACGTGATCCTCGACAACTACGCCGCCCACAAGCATCCCAAGGTTCGCGAATGGCTGGAGCTGCACCCGCGCTTCACCTTCCACTTTACGCCTACCTCCTGCTCATGGCTCAATGCCGCCGAGGGCTTCTTCGCAAGGCTGACCAATCGCCGCCTCAAACGCGGCGTCTTCCATTCGCCGTCGACCTTCAGGCCCCCATCAACTGCTTCCTTACCGCGCACAACGAAAGCCCAAAGCCCATCGTGTGGACCGCCAACACCGATAAAATCATCGCCGCCGTCAGGCGCGGGCATCAAGTGTTAGATTCGATCCAATAGCGCATCTGGCGCGGGATCATGGCCTGCAGCGGATAAAGGCAAATCCCCCAACGGCAGCGGCGCGCGTCAGCGAGACAAGGGCGAAAGCAAAATATCGGGCATGCTTCTCCTGACGGGAGGCGGGTGCTGCGATGAAGAAGCTTGGAGATCTGATGATGATCCTGGATTTGCACCGAAGGTCTGAAGGTGGCCGTTATCGCCCGTCAGGTCGGCATCGACCGCAAGACCGTCCGTAAATACATCGCGCGCGGTCTCGATGTGCCGACCTACGGCCCGCGACAGCCGCGTGATCGTGTACTCGACCCATGGCTCGAGTATCTGAAGGCTAGATCCCGGCTTGAGCGCCCAGCGTCTTTTGCGCGAGATCAGCGAGCGTGGTTACACCGGTGGCTACAGCACCGTGCGCGATACCCTACGCGCATTGCGGCCGGCAGGTGGTGGCAGCCCGTTCGCCGTGCGCTTCGAGACGCCACCGGGGCAGCAGGCACAGGTCGACTTCGCGCAGTTCCGGGTGCGATTTACCAGCGCACCGGACAGCGTTCAGATCGTGTGGTTGTTCTCGATGGTGCTGGGCTTCTCCAGGCTGATCTGGGGGCGCTTCGCCCAGCGTCAGACAATGCAGACCGTCCTCGCATGCCACAGAGCGGCGTTCGAGGCGATCGGCGGCGTGCCGCGCGAGATCCTCTACGATCGCATGAAGACGGCCGTACTCGGCGAGGATGAGGATGGCCGCGTCGTTTACAACCGGACGCTTGGCGAGTTCGCCCGCCACTATGGCTTCCTGCCGAAAGCCTGCCGCGCCTATCGGCCCGAAACGAAGGGCAAGGTCGAGCGGCCGTTCCGCTACATCCGTGAGGACTTCTTCCTGGGCGGTACGTTCCGCGATCTCGACGATCTCAACCGCCAGTTCGGAACCTGGCTCAGCGGCGTCGCCAACCCGCGTGTTCATGCAACCACCGGCCGCGTCGTCAACGAGGCGTTCGCGGAGGAAAAGCCAACCCTGCAACTCTTGCCGCTGATCCCGTTCGGCGCGGTCCTCAAGCTCGAGCGGAGGATCAGCCACGAAGGCATGGTGAGCGTCGACTGCTATTATTACTCGCTGCCCGACGCGACACGACGCCGCGTGGTCGAAGTCCACAGCCTGGCGGACGAGATCTGCATCTTCGAAGACGATCGGCTGATCGCGCGGCATCCGCTGCTCGATGGACGTCGGCAGCGCTCGCTGCTGGATGGGCATCGGCGCCAGTATCGAGCGAAAGACGAAAACCCGATCCCGCACGGCTTCAGCGGCGAACTGGTGACGCGCCGCTCGCTCGACTTCTACGCCGCGGTCGCTCACCAGATGGCAACGTCGGGAGCGAGCGCATGAACTCGTTACTTCCCGATCCCACGGCATCGCTGCTCGATCGCATCAAGTGTGGCGTCGGAACGCCACCACGACAGCCTCCTCCTCAATTGATAGGGAGGTCGATCTTGGCTCCTTCGGACCCGTTGGGAGATCCGCCGCCAACCTGCGCTTCTTCCATTTGGGACTGTCTTCTGGTTGACGCCGTGGCGCCTGGCCAATGCCCTCAGGCTCTCTTCACTATGCTGTATCGCTCGACGAACGACTCTGTCGTCGTGGCACTCCCATGGAGTACGTGGCCCATAGCGCTTCCTTCCACTCGCTCGTGAATATTGCACCATCAAAGCGTGGGATCAAACATCTAACTTACCAAGGGCATGATTTCTGAGGAGCACGTCACCGGCGCGTTCGCTTCGTCATCTGATCTCCTGTTCGGCAGCTATGCTGGCCGCTTCCAGGCAGAAACTCCACTCATCAGACTGTCCAGATTTCCTGAGCCACTTCTTTCGGCGGCCGTCGATTGTGCAGACTTGGGATCAGCGTCATGTTGGCTGAACCACAATATGCCGGTATCGCCGAACAACTTCGGATTGGACTCTCAGGATTGACTGGCCCGCCTGGGCGCCCCTTTTAATGCTTCCGCAATAGCGGCGCGAAGCGGCTTGGCGCCGTAACCGGCGTCGTAGGGCAGCGGACGAAGCGGTTGCTGATCCGGGCGTGGCGAGAAGTTCTGCAGCCAGCTATACCGATCAACCAGACCCCAGCACAGCAGATGCTCCAGTTGGCGATAGGATAGCATCATATCCAGATATGCTTTTCCGACCGCTGCCACTTGCGCGTCGCGGGTGGACACTGTGCCGCCGACCGAGTGATCGCTGACGTCGAATTCCGTGATCAGCAGGCGATACCCCATGGCGACCACAAGATCGACGAACCCGCGCCACTCGCGTTCGCGCTCCGACATGGTGGTCATGTCGCCTTCGGCGCCGATGTGGCTCTGTATACCCAGCGCATCGACCGGCACCGCTTCGGCGCGGAACCGTTCCAGCAGCTTGAGCACGCCTGCGCGATGCTTGGCGCTGCCCGCGTCCCAGGACATATAGTCGTTGTATACGTGCTGAGCGTGCGGTGCGCGTTCCCGCGCGGCCGTGAAGGCGAGCCGAAGGGCGTCGAAGCCAAGCTTGCGGTTGAACATCGTGTCGCGCAATGCCCCGGTCGCGGGATCGACCGTCTCGTTAACGACATCCCACGAGTGGATGCGCGCGCCGAAGTGCGCGGCGGTCGCGCCGACATATCCGGTGAGCCATGTCGCCAGCGCCGCGGCGGGCGCATCGGCATACCGCTCGCTTAGCCAGCGGGGAATATATTCGGCGCGGTTCCACAGCAGGGTATGGCCGCGCAGCTTTTTGCCATGCCGCGTCGCCCAGTCCGCCAGCGCGTCGCCGGGCACGAAGTCGAGCGTATCGGCGTGCGCGGCGACGACATATTGCTTCATTTCGTTTTCAGGCACGACCACTGCGCACTCACGATCCACCAGCGCCATCATGCGCCGGTCGGCCAACATACCCGTCAGCATGCCACGACGTCCGGCGCCCACCGCTGTTCCGAACAGAATGCCCTTCTGCGCGGCCAACTGCCCCAGCGACAGGGGCGGCGAGGCCGCTGAGACCGGGACGGCTGTGGCAGCAACGCCGCCAGCACCGCGCGCCGTGACACATCGTGCGGGGTCATGCGGCGGCTCCGTAGCTGGCGTGTGGCGGCGGTGCGGAATGTCGCATCGGCAATGCGCGTGAATGCGGATCGAAACGCGTTGCCGCCGCTTGCGGACTGGCGACCGCTTCGACCGCCATCGGCGCCACCACTATGTCACGCCGTGAGACGAAGCGCATTGTCCCTGTTAATCGCTCGATTGCTTGTCGAGGCGATCCTGTTCTTGTCGAAAAGCGAATAAAAAATGAGGGTGGCGCTCACGGGCTCCACCCCCAGGAGGGGCTCGTTAGAAATTTGCGCGTAAGCCGACCACGAAGTTGCGGCCAGCATAGGTCGCGCCGTCGGGCTGCGACTGTCGGTTTTCGTACTGATTATATTGAACCTGCTGCAGCAGATTTTGCGCTTGAATGGTGAAATTCAAGCGTTTGTACCACGGCAACGGAAACGTTATCTGGGCATCCATGTAATTGGTCGCGACCGTATAAAGATCTCCAGGGATATTGTTGCATGGGCACACGCTCGAAATATTCGCATCCCGATGCGTATAAGACACGCGAACCTGGAAGGCCTTGGTTTCGTAATACAGAGTCCCGTTGTACGTCCAGGGCGCAAGCCCCGCCAAGAGCGCGTTCGGGTTGAATCCTGCCGGTACCGCCGCACCGCTAAGCCATTGCTTGATATGCGTGACGTTGGCGTTAAAGCCGACGCCTCTCACGACGAAGTCGAGCGGCTGAATCCACTGGAACTCCTGGCCGAACAGATTGATGACCGTGTCCGAATTCAGACGCTGGAGAACGTTGAGAATCGCAGCGTTGGGATCGCCTCCACCCAAATTGGCCAAGCCGTTTCGTTGCCGGTCAGACAGGCGTGTCAGATCGATTCCAAGCTGCGAGAATGGCACCTGTGACGGGAGCACGAACGGGTAGTCGTAGATTTTCTTGTACCAGCCGTTGAACGTCAGCACCGTGTGCGAGCGTGGATACCATTCAATACCGAAATCGAAATTGTCAGCATAGAAGGGCCGCAGTGCGGGGTTGCCGATCGTGTAGGAATCGGCGTCCAGACTCAGGTCGTAGCGTGGCGACAGGTCGCCGGGGTCGGCGCGCGTTACGGTCCGAGCGGCGGCACCGCGTATGATCAGACTGTCAGTGAGAAAATAGGACAGGTTTAGGCTCGGCAGCCAGTTGGCCGATTTGGACGTGAACCGCGGCACGCTACGTGTGCCGGTTCCGCCGATCAGGATGAAATCATTGACCAGACCAGCAACGGCCTGCGTGCTGCTCGTGTAGCGCAGGCCAGCGTTGAAGCGCAGGTCGCGGCCGAATATTTCCAATCGTCCATCCGCCATGAGGTATCCGGCGTTGGTATCCTCCTCAATGATACGCGGCGAGTATGTATTGAGATAATTGGAAGGATCGGTGCCAGGGTTCAGGTCGTATCGGAAATAATCGAGATTTACAGCCTGCCGAATTTTGGCGAAATCGGGGACAAGCCAGCCGCCGTTCAACCCGGCATTGAACGGCGCCCCCTTGAACAGCTGCATCGACGGCAGTTGCGTCAGATATTGCGGAATAGCAGAGCTGGGAATGACCTCCTGAATTGATTTCTCGGTCGAAGTGAACGTGCTCGTACACGCACCGCGGCTCGCGCAGTCCAGCGCCTGCCAACCCGCAATCGTGCGCCGAAAGCGCTGCTTCATGAAACCGGCCGAAAGCTGGAGCGATTGCACGTTGCCGGCGACAAGGTCAAAGCGATAGGCGTCTTGGTCAAGCTTCTGGCGGCTGGCCGCCAAGAAAATGCTGTTCCAATACCAGTTATTATAGGTCGGAAGATCGATATTCGAGGATATTGATGGCGTGATGCTACCGGGTTTGTAGGTATATTGCGCATACTGCCCGGTATTGAGCGGAGTCAGATCCGACGTCGGCTGATTGGCAGGTGCCGGCGTGCCGGCTGGGAACACCGGGGGCGCAATGCGCGGCGCTGCCGATTGCATGGTATATTGGACAGACGTATCTTTGAACCTGCCACTATTCTTCATTACCTGAGCGGAGAAGTGGACATTATCGGAGATATCCCACTCTCCCGACAGTGACCGATAGAAGAGCGAGGTGCTGTTCTGCTGGTCGGTGCTCTGGTTGAGAAAATACGCGTTGCCAAATTTCCCCGAGGTTAGCACGCGATCCTTGTCGAGCTGGAAGTCGATCGGAATCGTATTATTGTAGCTCCGCACCGCCAGCATCACATCGTACTGGCCGAAATCATTCGCAGATGTGCTCTTGATCGCATCGACACGAAATCTGAGTGATTGCGTCGGACGATATTCGAAATTTACGATGCCGGTCTTGCGGGTGCGTTTCCCGACGATCTGCTCAGCGCGTACGAGGCGTGGCACAATCGCGTAGCTGAGATCCTGGCAACTTAGCCCCGAAGTGCCACCCGGCGCGCCGTTGCCGCAGATCGTCAGTGGCGAACCCGCCGCACCCAACCCGAGTTCAGAGGGTGCGTTGGTTGGCACTGTTGTCAGCAGCGCGCCTGCGCCGCGACCGTATCCGCCAGTCGGGATGTTGCCCGTATTGCACCCTGCCCGCGTCGAAGGGCAGAAGGGATTGATGTTCAACGTGGTGTAGCCGACCGTGTTGAATATTTCGCTGCGATATTCACGCTGGGCGTAGGCTCCGCCCAACAGCAAGCCAAACTCACCAATCGACGTCTTCCAGCGATCGCTGACGATCACGGCCCCGCGCGGCGTGGTCGTCGCGTTGGCATCCTGATACTGCCCCTGGCCCTGCACGCTGATGCTGAAACCCTTCTGATCGAACGCGCGGACCGGTTGCAGATCGACGACGCCCGCCGTGCCGCCCTCCACAGTGCTTGCGGTGGGCGACTTGCTTAACGTCACGCGACGGAAGAGTTCAGACGGCAAAATATCCAGGCTCGATCCGCGTCCCTCGTTGGTGCCCTGGCTGGACGTCGTGACGTTGAACCCGTTGAGGGTGGTCACGGTGAAACCCGCGCTAAGGCCGCGCACGTTGATCGTGGTGCCCTCACCAGTATTGTCGCGGTTCAACTGAACGCCGGGCAAGCGTTGCAGCGATTCGGCGAGATTCAAGTCCGGGAATTTGCCGATGTCCTCGGCATAAATCGAATCGATGAAGTTGGTGGCGTACTTCTTGGCATTGGCCGAGTCCGCCAGCGACCGACGATAGCCAGTAACGATGATGTCGTCGACCTGACCTTCACCTAACGTCTTTGGTCGATCTATGCCGCCATTGGTTCGCGCGGTGCCGTCCTCTGAAGGGGCGCCTGTTGCGGATTGGGGTGTAGCGTCGGTGGAACTGCCGCCCTGCTGAACGCCAGGGGATGCTTGGGCGGTAGTGCCGGGCTGATCTGCGCGAGAGCCTGTCTGGCCAGTGGTTTGGGCAACCGCAACTTGCGCGGAAAGCGCGACCAGCACGATCCCGCTACTAGACAGTAACAGACCGCTAAACGTACGAGTACGCATATTATCCTCTCCCTGTTGGCGTCTTTTCGACGACTCGTGATAGCGATATCATAATGTGTATCTGTCTGACAAGATTGTTAGACTAATTTTAGAGTTGCATCGCTGAAAGTGTCGAACGGGTAAAGCTTGGCCGGCAGTGGAAACGCGATAGAAGGTCTTTCTGCTGGCGAAATTGGTGAATTAACCGCATCGGCGTTATTTGTGGCCGTCCAAAGCGTGTAATCTGGATACATTAGTCCGACAATCGCTCGCGTTTAACACAGGGACGGCGGCCGATCCTGTCCTACTAAAGCAAGGATTTTGATGCTTTTTTGATAGCGCTAGCATCCTCGCCATCTGAAATGGTAAGGTATCTTCGCGTAAGAGCGGAACGGCGGGAGATACTATGCGCGAAATGGGGAGATCGGGAGCAGCAGCGGCAGTATTGGCCTTGTGCGCAATGCCGGCTGAAAGCGCGGCGACTCAAAAATCGATCATTCCAACGCGGCTTGTCAGGCCGCCTGCTGCAGGTCCGGCTGCCATTGCGGCATCCTCGGGCGACGCATGT
>Ga0247735_1000348_pt1 | contig 18692 bp, 21 predicted proteins | sample UWRJL178409R2_FD_180934 | JGI IMG/M metagenome (GOLD analysis project Ga0247735, IMG submission 180934) | Plant litter microbial communities from Arlington Agricultural Research Station in Wisconsin, United States - UWRJ-L178-409R-2 | ecosystem: Environmental > Terrestrial > Plant litter >... | reverse complement strand
ACCGAAGTGCGCATACGTCGATCCCCATTTGGCAACGCTTCTTTCAAAGGTCTTCTGTCTTCGAAAAAGGCAAATAAGATTGGCGGGAGAACGCTGTCCACAATTCAGTGACTTGACACCGGGTGCGATCTGCCATGATCGCCGGAAGGGGTACAGGAACTTAGACTCGAAAAGAAGGGAATCCTGCGGGGAACGCGAGATTGTGGGCAGCGTTGTGGATAAGGTCCACAAGTTCTGAGAAATAACAAGATATGCAGGGTATACATCACAGACTGGCTTCGCAAGTATACTCAAAGCGCAACACCGACTTTCAATTTCGAAGCTTGAAATCATGAATAATTATTGATGATGAATACTGTATGTAAACTCTATGAACAGAATGCGCACGCCTAAAATGAGTGCGATTGTATGACTGGATCCTTTTCGAGCTTCGGAAAATAACAAACCCAGAGGCTGCCGCCGTTACCTCAGATAACCGATCGAGGATGGTGAAGAAGTGTTCTCAATTGCGTTTGGTCAGTCTATATCCTCCCCACTCAGTCCAGAATCACTTGAAGAACCTATTACTAGACGCTCAGTCTTGACTAATGTATGCGAGAGAACAATGTCATCTTATCGTTCGTGTTGCACCAGGATCAGAATATTCCTTTTCATCGCACACGTTGCTCACCGTAATTCCGCGGCCCGTCATCTGCACGGGAAAAGCAGCCTGTCAATGACTGTCATCTTTCCTTTATCTCTCATTTGTCGTTTCGAGAACAGTGCGGCTGATATTCTTACTTACTCACAAAGCATAGACAGTACCTCACTGCCTGTCAGCAATCGAGTACCGCCTCTTGGCTTTAGCACTATGGACCAACAGCCACGAAGCTTCCGCTTACCATAGGCTGTGTTTACCTCATCAATACGGGCGCCAATCCGGATAAGCGGCAAATTATCTGGAACCTGTACAGTTTCTGTAACTTCAATCATAGTACGCAAGAGGAAGAAAGTTGTCAAGGCATATTTGAAAACTTCCAGCCTTCAAGCAGGTACTCAAATTCTGGGGATTGAAACCTTAGGATAAATACACTGAGGGTCATTAAATCATTTCAAAGTATTCGTAAGAATTTGAGGATGGAACTATGCTCTGGTTGCCTTAGAATTTCTCTTTTGTAAGCCACTACCCATGATCGTGTCCGAAACATAAACGGCTTAGCATCCATTACACTTGTCATGAGTTTATTCCAAGGCAGTGGTCAATAGATTCAGGTGGCTCGGTGGAAGCCGGACAGGCTGTACTCAAACCCCTACAAAAAACCGTATCTTTTGGGTAGATGAGAAATAATACTCAAAAATCGCCCAACCTACCAACACCTTCGGCTTAGCTCACCCAGCTCTTCAAAGTAGCTCACTCAATTCTTCGAGAACAGCATATCCAATACCATCCAACATGTCCCGTCTTAGGTCCTGGTCTGACGGAAAACTCCTCGAGAAGGACATCGAAATCCGCAAGGAGATTCGTGCCATCTACACCCGCGCATCTGCTCACAGTGTAGCAACAGGAGCCATGGTCTTTGCCTTTTTTACCTCAGGCTCAGTGCCACTTGGTTCCCTACACGGTGGTGGCGTTATAACCCGTGACCTTAGAAGGATTGCCAATCTCAAGACACACTACGAGGAAGTCAAGGCAGAGATCAAATGGCGCAATATCACTCACAAGCGACATAGGCTTGGTTTCAGAGGTCGGATATCTGGCGTTGCCAAGGGCTTAGGCCATGCGGCTCTAGAAATTCTCATCGATGACATCATAGAGGACTCTGAAGGTACTGTGATCTCCGTTGAAGACGATATCATAGAGGCCGCTCCGGTGGAATGTTGGAATATCATGACGAACATCCAATATCAGTACGAGCGTGCACGATCTGCCGTTCGTCGCGTCGAGATCGCTCCTTATGTCTGGCTTATGTTACTAGTACTTTCCATCTACTTCTGTTTCCTTGCCCAGATTCCCCATTATTATTTCTCGTAGCGACATATTTTCATATTTGAGTAGTATCTATTTCGGTAGTCTGCATTGGATATTGTTTCGCATCCATTTGTTTCACAAACTTACTAAGGTTAAACGCAAATCCCATTCTTTATGTAAGTCATCGTGATAAGATGCTAGAGGATCTAATTTATTTCAACACGGAAGACTAGTAAATCACAGAGAGTAGACTCCAATTAATTTCCATCGTCCAGTAAGAGGCCAACTACTCCCCATGCTCGCAAGCTTGTGTCCCTCTCTAAGACCAGAAGTCTTTCTAGGATCATTCTTTCTCACCCACCCACCAACTCCTTTAGTGTTTGGTACATCTACCTGGTATCCGGATTAGTTGCCCTGCTGATTTCGAAAGCTCTGGCAGCACATTTCTTCGCGAATCTCTGACGAGTCGCGTCCCTGACCTAATCGGAGCTCAGTGTTTGGAAATCACCATCATAATTCCATCTCAAATTCTTCAAAGAAATTTCCATCCACCAGATGTGAAGAAACTTCTATTCAGCATCCAGCGCTGTCGATAAAGACCATATCCATCCCATACACAGGGAGAAGTCCCATACATTGAAGGACACTGCATATATGAAAAATAAACTATCTCTTTCATGACTTCCCCTGGCCATCAGCCTCATCCTCCCCCCTCGTCTCCCCTCCGACTCTCCTCATGATACTTATGTTCATATTTCTAGTACAAACTCATGGTATTTATCAATCCATCACTTTATGCTCACGGCGGTTCTCCGTATCGGAACCTCTGCCCCAAGCTCACGTTGAACAAGAGAGGCAATATTATTGGAGCGTCTCAAGTTCGCGTTTGAAATACCCACACCGGTACGGAGCACGGGTACCAGGCTGGTTGATAAGACAGGCTAATAAAGTTTGTTCTCAATTCTCTCATCTCTGATATTGGTGCCTGCGCTTCATTTTCAGCCACGGGAGAAAGGCGGCTCACAACCAGGGGAGTATTGAATGTTACAGGCGAGTGGCGTGCCCTGTTGTCAAAAAAGGCAAGTGCAACCCACTTTAGGTAACACTTGGGCGGCGGACTGATTGCCTACACAACAAGAACAAGCAATCGTCTTATAAAACCCCGATTTGCCTGGCTGTCACTTCTCTCATCCCTCCCCCCAACAACCCTCGCTGTCTTGGGGTGGCGGATGTCTTAACATCTTCCTCTTTCGCGGATGCCCTCGCCTTTCATGTTGTCTGTGTTCTATGTTTTTCTCCCATCTCGCCCGCCGACGCTGCTCGCCCTTGACTCTGGGTGACAATGCTCTCCCGCCCAATAATATAAACACCTCAAGACACGCCAAGAGCGTCGCCATTCATATTTCTCTATTATAATGTATTGTCAACCGTCGCCTGCTGTTCTGGGTCACCCCTAGTGAGTTTGTCCTGTTCTTCTCAGTCTTCCACCCCGCCGAGTCACTGTGTGCTCTTTCCCTTCTCCCCTTGTCTGTCATAGACCGCCTTGCTTGAAAGATCGTGCCCGCCTTTGGCGTCTTGTCTCGACCTCGCTGCTACTGCTTTGCCGCCGCCTAATTTACATTGCCACTGCATTCTGATCTATTCCCTTGCCTTTAGTTTCTCTCGTACACAGACTCCAGCCGCCTAGTAATGGTCCCATTACCAATACCCGCTCGGTTCCCTCGACATAATTTAAAGACGCCGACATTGCGCAACTGTCTTCAGTGGCAGGAAGGAGCCCAGGATTAGGGAGGAGGCACGGTTGCGCCACGGCCACTGCCAGCCACCAGGACGTCTGTGTCGGGGTTGGTCTCAGCAAGAGGGGTATTACTGTCGTGGATAAGCTCCTGTCCCGATGTAGGATATCGCCAGGCCTGCGCCCGCTCAGCTCTTGGGCCTCCAGAAGACCACGGGTTGCAAGCTTGTCTATGGCGAGTTATTTATTTAATGCTCTGTCCAGCGATGTCCTTCATGACCGTACGATCTCCTTCTACAGACCCGTCACAAATGCCTGTGAATCGAAGGTGTGTTTTTCTCAGGGAAGGGGGATCCTACTGGTCCTCCTGGTGCACCCTTGACGTGGGCCCTGGGCTTAAGACTTTCGAACATGGTGTTCGATGCATTGCGGCTGCTTCTTAAGTAGCCCAGTGTACCGCATTCCGTGGGAGTCGACCAATGCACCTGAATTCATTCTGTTCCTCTCCTAAATATCGCAACCGTGTATGAGAAGACGCGAGAACGCACCTTGAGATTGTCTCAGTCGTCATCAGCGTTTATTCTATCATTCGAACTTCCCTTCGCGGAGGCTAGATACTCGTACCTCTACAATTTATAAGTAGCTTGTTAGCGTTGTACGCACCTTATGTAGCCACTTATAATTTGTACAAGGCTAGTTAACCAAGGTTTACACGGCCGCATCGCATTAGGAAATGTTAACTCAATTGACCTGTTCCAGACAAATTGCTAATTGAAAAAGGCGCCGAACCCCATCACGGGGTTAGTCAATGACCCAGGACTCAAAATTTCTCCTCTCTGGACAAAACGATGAACGGCAAAGCCTATTGTGACCATGTCTTCTTAAGAGGTAAAGATCGACATCATATACAATTCAGCGACTTAACGCAGGTGCGGTCCATGTGTGATAACAGAATTTAGAAGCACCATAAGCGGGTTGGGTTGAGAAGCATGGAATCCTGTGGGGAACGCGATTGTATGTTGTGAAATTATGGGCGAAATTGTGGGTAGGGTTTACACATCTAGAAGTTGATAAGAATTGTAGATGTGCGCGTCATGGACTGACAACATATGCGAGAGGGGCAATTTTAGGCTGTACCGGGACCCCTAGAGTTTGAGGGAGAAACTCGAATCTTCCAAGCCGCAGTAAAACGGGAGCCTAGGCGTTGGAGGGCAAGTCACAGACAAAAGTTTCTGAAAATCACTGCGCTGTTAGTCTACCTCTAGTGGTTGACATCATTAACGATTTTCTAGTCGAGCCAGTGCACCACGTTTTTCCCGAATACGAGATCACCATCGACAGAGAGATCCCGACCAGCTGGCGACTTACGAGCACCACGATGGGCCATATACATGGGTCGCACATACAGTACACCAAATGACATGATATATGTCATGAACGTCGACGGTGCTACTTCCTCACCAGAATCAGTACAATTTCTCGTCTGTCACAAAGTCCGGCCCTTTACAGATCCACCCATATATTTCAGTGCTGACGTCTGTCATATAGTGTTCTCTTCGACGTCCTAACTTCCTAATGATTTGCCAAATGTTTTCGAGATCAGGTAAAGTCATACCCAGGTGTGATGCCTGAATGTAGCATTCCCTAACCAAGATCATGTAATCACCGGAGACTAAGGCTCGTCGAGACGACGTCCTTCGATCAACCGACAATACATAGCTTGGTTACAGGCGCCTACACCGAAGCACGCGTGCGCTGATCCCCATTTGGAAACGCTTTCTTCAAGGGCCTTCTCTGTTCATAATCAACATGTCCCGGTCTTCGAAAAGGCAAAGAAGATTAGAAGTAGAACGTTGTCTACAATTGAGTGACTTAACGCCGGAGCGCGATCTGCCATGATCGCCCGAAGGGGCGCAAGAATTTAGACTTAAGAGGAATGGAATCCCGCGGGGAACGCGATGTTGGGTCTTCAATTTCAAAAGCCGATATCCCTCGACCTGAGCAACGTGAACATAATTGATGATGGTTACCGTAAACTCCACGAGCAGAACGCGCTCCTAAAAACGAGTGCGACTGTGCGACTGTGTCTGTGCGAGAGCTTTTGGAATCAACACGCCCATACTACCACCATTACAAGTTACACTGTGAGTTGTCCCAATGTGGGTCAATCAATATCTTACTCACTCAGCTCTGATCAAAATCACCTGAGAAACCTCTTGGACACTGACGGGTACTCAATGGACCTCGAGCTGAAGGAACTAAATTCTGCTGCCATTTTACATTTTTCTCTTATTTCTCGTTTCGCGTATGTTGCATACATTCTTCCTGTCTCTCTACACGGCATAGATAACACCTCACTGCCTGTCGGCCATGACCGCCTCTTGGCCTTGGCCGCTATGGACCAAAAACAGCGACCGTGGCGATTACGACTCCCATAGCCTGCGTGCATCCGGATCCCATCGACGCACGCGCTAACCAAATGAGTGGTAAATGAATCTGTGCCCAGGTGCCTCAGAAAATCTCTTCAGGAAGCCACTGCCCGTTCGAAACATTTAACGAACGATTTAGCATACATTGCAGCCGTCAAGAGTTTGTTTCAACAGAAAGGCAGTGGTCAATAGATTCAGGTGACTCAGTGAGAACCATTGCCTCGTTCAAGGAGCTCAGTGAACAGGCTTGGACCTTCAGAAAGATCGTGTGCTTTGTACGGGCTGTACTTAGGCGCCTGAAAAAATTCTTTTATAGCGCGCTGGGTTTGGTATATGAGAGATGCCCTCAACATATACACTGTGAGACCAGAGGGGTGGTAAAAACCCACCTTAAACGTAGCAGCAAACAGTAAAAATCTTGACGGTAATCGATGCCTCTCCGACGATTTGTGGTGGTGCAGTGGTGTAAAATATTTATTAACAATGTCGTATTTCTCGAATATAAAAGTAGTATTTTCCGAGTATAAATGTATAAAATTCCAGCAGGAAATCTAGTAGCAACACGACGTTTAACGTGGTGAAACGTTGGAATTCACTTCGATATATTAAAGGATCCCGGACCCAGGAATAGCAGAATTTACCACTTTTTTATCAGTGTAAAAACCTACGCCAAATTTCGGCTCGAATTAGTGTAATTTTCATCATATAGGCTCTGGTTCTCCTTGTAATTTACCACTTTTTTTATCGGCATAAAAACCTACGCTAAATTTCGGCACGAATTAGTGTCATTTCCATCGTATAGACACTGGTTCTCCCTGTAATTTACCACTTTTTTTATCGGTGTAAAAACCTATGCTAAATTTCGGCTCGAAGTAGTGTCATTTCCATCATATAGACCCCAGTTTTCCCTGTAATTTAACCCCTTTTATCAATGAAAAAACCCTACGTTAATAACCAGTGTAATTCACCCCCGATAGACCCCCAATTCTCTCCGTAATTTACCATATTTTCTCTAGTGAAAAACACACTTATTATTGGGTCTAATGTGAGCTTTTCGACATCTTATAGGTGGGGATTCTCTGTGCGCATCAACGTAAATTGGACTGTTTATAGAAGATATTCTGCATAGAAATAGTGGTCTATGCTTTCGACTTTTTTGCATTTCCACCACCACTTTCTGTTGCCTTCCTCTTCGATCCTGTTGCTTTCTTTCCACCATCCTCACCGTCCTCCTCGCCGCTCCCTTCCTCACTGCTGCTGTAGTCAGCTTGGTCGTCGTTGGCTCCACTTCCATCTCCACCATTTCCACTAGCGACACTGCCTCCTTCATTTGCTTGTCCGCGTTCTTCGTTGTGATCTGGCTTGCGATCAATTCTTGACCTGTAACTCCTCTTGTTCTTTATCATCGTTTTCATAATCTCCATGGTGGCCCAGTTGGATTTATAACGTCCTAGCTGCTTGTTTCGAGATTTTGCCTGTGCAATTCATAGTGAGTTATGGATAACAAATGGACGAGTTAGAAGGGTTACTTACGACATTGGCAACCTTTGCGATAGCTATCGGGTCTTGATGCCTCCAATCAACTTCGAGTGGTATACCCGCATGCGCTACAACAGCAGCAATAGTTGCCTATTTCGGCGGTTAGTATTTATCAAATTAATCATAGAAAAGAAAAAGACGTACACGGCAATTATTATAAAGGATCTTGTTGTCTTCTAGATGCATGGCTTTTTGGAGGTTAATAACCTTTCCGATGGGACGTGGAATCTCTTCCAAGGGTTTCGCCATCGATGCCTGATCTTTTTTCAATTTATCAATCTCCGCTAAGTGCAAACAGAAGTCAGTTACATTAACGTCTGAACAAAAATTAATATACCCTCTCGTTCCGCAAGTTTCTGATGGAGAATGGCGATTTGGTCTGCAGTGGGTGGGGACACAGCTGCTCCAATAGAGGCGGGCGCCTGAGACGACTTTTCATGAGAATTGGATGAACCAGTTGATATAGCCTGCGGTGCTATGGTTGTTTCTTGGGTTGACAGAGGGGTTGGAGGTGGAAGCGGATTGGCATTCTCGTCGGATACGCCGTGGGTTGCCTCAGGAGCGTTGCGGGAAGCGCTGCGGGTTGTCTTAGGAGCGTTGCGGGTTGTCTTGGGAGCATCGCAGGTTGTCTTAGGAGCGTTGCGGGTTGTCTTGGAAGCTGCCTTAGTAGGTTTCATCGCCATTGTATGTGCTGCAAATATAGGAGTGAGTGATGGAAACTATGAGTCGACCACATAGGGTTTAAATAGATGTTGGACTTAGCTGTTTTCCCACAAACCAAGTGCTCAGTGGTAGTGTTTACTGGCCACCAATGACTTGGTGTGAGATGGAGACCCTATACGAACAAGCAAGACCTATGTCAATCAGTAAAGCGGTCCATAATTTCAAATCGGGACGAGGGAAAAAAAGGGGCTTTACCTGCTTTTTACGTCTTAATTCGCAGCGCTGCAATATAATCGGTAAGCAAAGAATTGGTTCCAGGAATGAGTAGGATCGAGAAGAATGTAGGAAATTTAAAACCGCCCCGAAGACAGGCTGTGTTCTGAGAAATAGCGATCAGGCTCAGAGAAGGCATTTAGTTTTTTGTCTCCGGCACCGGAATTCGTGGGCGCCGATACTATTCAGGGGATCCGGATGTGTCGAGCGCATCAATATCTCGGTCAACGAGGTAGTCTTTCCTAAAAGAAGAGACAAGGCATGCGTGTTGATAAATGCGCAGAAAGAAATGCACCATACCAAGTTCATTCCACCCTCAATGGCTCTCTCATCTGAAGCATGTAGCTCTGAAGGCAGTCCTCGTGAAAATTCTTCGGAATTTCTATCGACGACCCTCCCTACGATGTGTCTCTGTGAGAATCAACTTGCGCATTACACCTGGGATGGAAGAATACATCCAGACTTACCCTCGCCGTGCAAGAGGGTTGTTGGGATCCGTAGTCGTAAGTGGGCTGTTGCGAGTCCCGTGCGGTCTCAAGATGATACTGAAAGAGAGAGTAAGCACGGTTTAGTAGTCGACCCGATGGTAACTGATATTCTTACAAGGCTCAGTATCTATACCAGAAGACGATGTCATCCCCGAGGATATAACAGCAAAGTCAGATTCTGGGTGGCAAGGTGAGGCAATACATTTGAAAGACGGCATACAAGCTACTCACACAGTATTCTTAGCGCTTGTTCTCAAGCGGGCGAGGAATAAGCGTCCTGGTACAAATACCGATGAGAACCAGGTCGCAGACGAAATCGATGTTGATAGCAAAGCTGCGAAGGGTCGCAAACGCAAACAAGAAGAAATTTTAGGTAGAAAGACCTACAAAAGAAACAAAGTAAGTAAACCATTACAGTGAGCATAATCTAAGCTGACCATTCGCAAGATAACGATAACTGTCAAGTCTCATGATTCATCAGTGAAAATATCTGTAAAGAGCAGGAAACCGTCAGCAGTACGATTGAGGGGCAAACAGGATTAAAGCGTTCGTACAGAATGATATGTGATTATCCAAAAATGATGTCCGTTTGCAAGCGCGACGGTCCACAGACAGGATTTTGCGAATAAAATTGAGCTCGGATAGATCCCAAAGAATTTGTTGGGCGATGTTATCGACGGGTAATATACCTGGGAAATGATCTTTCCCTTGTGGTGCTTCGCGTCTTCACCCCCTGTAAAATATTTTGGCGTCAGTAGATCCAGGGTATATTGGCGAGGTTTTGGTATCACCAGTTTCTTGACGACTGGACATACTCATCCAATCTTCAGCTATATCACCTCGAACATGCCGTAAGTTGAATACCTAGGGAGTTGACCTTCAGCATTCATGGGCGATGGTGAACAGTATAACGACATACTTGTTATTTTGTATTCACTGATTCTGTGGCCTTTGTATTTCAGTGTGATTGAGTACTCGAAGCGCTAGCGAACGACTTCGAGCACGCACACGAAGGGCTGTGTGCTTTGTGGTTGTCTTCTTGCGTGGGGCGCTCATTACTTTCGGATACTATTATTACTGTATACTAGCTAAGACTAGTACCTATCTTAAACTATACTATATATACCGTATATATGCTCATGACGAGCTGAGAGGCGCGAAGGTGAGTGTAGCGTAGCGAGCGAGAGATTGTTGTGGTAAGGAAGAAAGAGCAAAAGCGTGCGAACGCGGCTGGGCTGCAGCTGATATTACCCGGGATGTTGAACTTTCGGGTAAACCGGCCCATTGGCCGCGTGGTAAACCACGTGACATAATGGGCCGGTTTACCCGAAAGTTCAACATCCCGGGTGATATCAGCTGCAGCCCAGCCACGTTCGCACGCCTTCGCACTTTCTTCCTCACCACCACAATCTCGAGCTCGCCGCTCTCTGTACCCATCGTCAACCTCGTAAGTCTTGTCCTCGGTGTTAGTTTAGGTAGTATATAGTTTTAAGTACAGATATGATTAAAATGAAAGCATATACAAAAAGTGAAGTAAAGTAAACGAGGCACTGATACACCGTAGGGTGTTATCTTGCCTGCATAACGTTGGGGGTCATTCAGGCGTTTCAAACACCTGCATGATCTATAATCTAATTGAATTGTTCCAGGGCGTACACCAATCGACATCATGAAAGACGTACGTGCATATCGAAACCCGTGCCCCCGTTTCCTAATATCTATTTTACAGGTTCATATCGACGCCCTACGTTTTCTTGATATCGAGGCCAAGGTTGACCGGGAGGAGGACGAGGAGGAGGACGAGGAGGATCCCCAAGGTGCGGCCCTGTGCTTTCTATGCCACATATCGCTCTAACCGTATATCAACAGACGACTTCATTGATGACGAGGAGCCTCAGTCTGAGCCCGATTCTCGTCCTTTTAAATCGTGGGGTGCTTGGGGGGAAAATTCGAAAAGTCTTGACGAGCTGGACGATATTGACGAACATGTGAAGCGTATTCAGAGTCGCTCCCAATCCTACAAAGCAAGAACGGAAGTTTCAGCATATCTAGGAAGCGGCGATGATGAAGTCGATCGGTTAGCTCGAATGCAGACTCCTGGAGACTGGCCACTTTGGCGGTTTGCTTGTAGGGTAAGTCCTTGATTAAATCTCAAGTCGTTAATTTTTCTTAAAATTTCCTTAGGTGGGTGTCGAGGAGGAGGCGGTATATTATTTGTTGCAAAGGGCAGGTCCCGGTCATCGACTACGATCCGCTTTTACTCGAGGGTCTCTACGAGGCTGGGTATACCTGGAGGCCGTGATGGATGCAGCACTTGTTCGTCTCCTCGAACGGACACCTGGTATCATTCGAACACGAGCGGGCCTCATACGGCAGGCGATCGACCTTATAGAATGTAGGGGACTATTGACGATGAAGAATTCCAACACCAATTTGAAGGAGGGCAAATGGGCGCGGGTTCGGAGAGGATTGTACAAGGGGGATGTCGGCCTCGTCGTTGCGGTCAAAACCTGGGGGGTGGAGTTGCTATTACTTCCTCGCCTCCGTCCACCTATTGCGGTATCCACTCTGAAGAGGAAACGGTCTTCAATCCCCCCAACACCTGTGTTGTTCGATCCAGTCGAGTTCTTGCGCACCTACAATATCGACCCCAAAGAGCAAAGTCCCAACTGTTATACCGCTGGCGGGTTCTCATTTGAATATGGCCTCCTTCGAAAAGGGTACGACTTACACTCGTTATCTGCTACTATGCTGGAGATGCCGTCCGAACACATCTTCCTGTACGACGGTAGCGAACACCCCGCTCTTGCATCAACCACCTTCCCCCGTTCCCGAGAATGGACCTTCGAAGAAGGTGAACGCGTCGTAGCCCTCTCTTGCCCTCTCAACATATTGCGGTTGAACCCAACTGTCGTAGGAAGGGGTACCGTATCAGCACTTAGAGAAAACCACGTTGAGATCGACCTAGATTTAGGGGAGGGTATCAAGCCGTTTCGTTGGGGCCGTGTGCGGAAAGACATCAAAATTGGAAATTTTGTCACTGTTACAACTGGGAAGGATGTGGGGAAGACTGGTTGGGTTCATCGGGTCAACCACGGTACAGTAGAAATTCTGGATAAGGTGGTCAGGGGTTCTGTTACTGGTCCTGATACATCCCAAGTGATGAATGTATGTGCATCGACTGAATCTCACGCACTCTACTAATAATATCCCCAGATGTTTGAGTCCCACATTAATTGGGTCAAAGTCACTGACGTCCCATTTCTACATGCACCCAATCCAAACGCCGAGTCCAACGCCCAACGCTCTGCAGCAGACGACGTTCCCTGGCTTGGTGTCGATGTCATTATAACAAGAGTTGGACACCCTCAGAAAGGGTTTCAGGGCGTTGTGAAGAACGTTCTTCGTGGCCAAGCAACGGCCAGTACTCTGAAAATCGAGATAGTGAACAGAATCTACGGCCCCTCAAATCCTTTCCATCGCATCACTGTCGATTATGACGATGTTGTTGAAGCCGGGTAAGATAACTAAAACTATGAAGTCAACTTGAAGCACTAATGATCATCCTCCAGTACTGGTAAAAAGCTGAAAGATTACTCGAAGGTATCTGGCGACCTCTTCAAACCACGGTGCTCACAAGCTACTGGTAAGCCCTCCTCGACGATGCTGTCAGCATCTGCCCAGGATCTTTGGTCGCTTGCTCCAAGGGATCAATCTGCTCAGACTCCCACCTGGGATTCTTCGTCGCTCAGCCCAAGAGACCTGTTGCCAGCCTGGGACCCGTCGTCTCGAACCCCACTTCTTTTTCCTGGCTCACCTCTTGCCGCGTCTAGTTCGGCATCCACATTGCAAGAAGAAATACCTCGACATGTCCTTTTATCGCCACTTCTGGTCGGGGTGACACTGAGGGTCATTGTGGACGGTGGTCAATACGAAAAGCAAGAACTATCGGCTACTATCACCAATGTCGACGGTCGCCTCCAAATCTGCCACACTGTCTACAAGACCTCGCATATCCTTCAACCTGTTTGGGTTTCGCCCAAACATCCCAATCCAACTCGCGACAAAGGGCTTTTGGTTGTAATCGAAGGTGAACACTGTGGCAAATATGTTCGACGAGTTCACCAGCGAAGCGACGATGACAACTTCCTCCTATACCTTGCTGTCGTGACAAGGGTGAACGGCTCAGCGGATAGGGTTTCAGACGAACGACTCGAATTGGGTGTCACGGGTCTCTGTGTATGCGCCAAATCAAATGCTGAGAGGAAACTCAACAAAAATCTCATGGATTCCCTTCGCAATGATGCACGTTTGTCAGCTGGGCGGTAATTTTGCACTTCTTTTAATTTCACTAAGCCTCTGTAATATATCTTACTTGGTGAAATAATGTACATACGCACCATCTATTCATGTCTTGGCCGCGACTCAAGTCGGATTTGGCTAGCCGAATTGCAGCAACACTACTTTGTGTTGTGCGCATACTCTGGGCTTCAACTTTGCATTGGTCCAGTCGTCGATGGCTTGGACTCGGCTCGTAGATTGTCAAGACCTTCTCCAATGGCCACCGTTTCGACCATCGTTCTTTCTCTCTCCTAGTGTTCCTCTTATTAACCGATCTGGCTGCCAATGTCTCCACTTTCATGTCTCACTAGGCCCCTTATGTTGGGAAGGTTGCCCTCTTGTGAGTACCCCCAATTCTATCTGTTACAACTTCTCATACTTACTTGCGTGTCACCGCCGTTCACTGGAGCTTCAGTCATGACTTGGACTTTGTGTCCAAGTCATGACTCTGGATTTAGACTTTGCGTCGGTCTAGATACTGGTTGTTTGAACTTTGCATCGTCGGTTGGACAGTATTATTGTGTGGTATCAAGGAGATCTCATTGGTAAGATTGTAGACGCATTTTCCCTTCCAAGTAATTGACCTCACTATCTACAGCTGCCACCCCCAGTTCAAGATGATCCAAAATTACCAGGATTTCTCTTCGACGACCGCAGACAATTATCCCAGGTAAACGACATCATTCTATGTCTATATTGAACTTGTCTAATGTTGTTTACGAATTCTCCTATCCGACAGCAGCAGCTGACTCCGGCTCAATTCCCGATACGCCTCCTCTACTCACCTTCGACTATGGATTCTTCCTCAAAGGGCAATCGAATTATGCAAATGAAGTCAGCCTATGAATTCCCCTATCCAACCCACATCCGACTGCAGCAGCGATTTCGGCTCAGACTTCTTCCTCTCGACTATGAATCATTCCACTCAAATGACTTCATTTGAAGAAGGCGGCTTCCCATCGCTGGCTCGCAATCATAGCTGGACGCCCTGGATCCACGATTCAGACCTATTGAGACCGCTTCACCAGCATCTTTCAACGGTAGTAACCATTCAGGCAACATTATCGACGGCGCTGACGTCTACCGCAGGTGGCTTTGCGCTCAGTCTGGTAGTGATCCAAGCGAGTGCAAATGCGAGTGCAAAAGCACAAGGAATGCGTGGATGCTTTCGCTAATCCACATCATGGACCCCATTTATGGCACGCGGATGGGGGCTATCCCTCGCTAGAATCAACCCGCGTTTACTCGCACTGGTTGTCGCTTCTGTTCTACTTTGTGTTTCTTCCGGGTAGTACATTGTGAGTTTCTTCCTCTCATCGTTAATATGAATGGTCATTTCTGATAAACGCTTAACAGTGCTGAGCATCTCTTGAGGAGAATGAGGCTGTTGACGCCGCAGTTGGATTATTGTTGGGTATGTAATCTTTTCTTTCTCCGGTAAGCATGGGATGGGACCTAATTATTTCATAGATCGTCGGTGGTTCCTCAAACACCCAAAATCGGCTGCATGCTTGTTTCGGACAGCACATATGGTGAGCCGCCTGCACGCATCGCATCGGGATGCGGCGCATGGTTATTCCGGACAGGACATATTGTGAGCCCCCTACACGCATTGCATCGGGATGAAGCGCATGGTTGTTCCACGCTGTCGGCATAGAAAATCTCCCGGCTAGTACTGTGCAATATAAGACACCTCTCTTTTGTTCTACCACCTCCCTTATTCATCTCGCCACCTCCCTCATTCATCTCGCCCCTCCATGCATATCCCTTGTACCTGCGGTTGTGGTCGGGAAGTGACATATGCCACAAAACAAAATCACCTAAATGGCCTTGGCAAGACCGCCCTGAGAGCTAGGGTCCTATCGGAAAACAAATGGTTGGGGGCCGATACTGGACAGCAAACCAGACCGCAACGAAAGGAAAGATCCAAAAAGCGGTCGCGTTCCTCTGATCAGGACGACCGTCGCAAACGGCGCAGGGCACAGTCCGAGAATTCTCAAGCATATGCAGACCCCGTGGAATCGCTTCCTGCATCAGCACTGAACAACGACGAAATCGAGGCTACTTTGCCTGATATAGTGTCAGCTCCGCGTCAGTCGAACAGGATTGCGGAGAGAACTAGGCAGGTCGTGGAAGATCGCTGGGGAAATACTCGCCTACATGACGAAGGTCCCAACAACTGTGGGGATAATGATAGTGATGAAGACGAGGACGACCAAACCATTCCTGACCCTGGGGCTGAAAATTACGAACAAGGCAGCGAAGACAACGATGAAGACAACGATGAAGACAACGATGGTCTATTTATGGACTCCAGCGTTAGTGGTTTCTCTGCTTGGGAGTTGCTCGCTGAAGGTTTCGAGCGTGAGGCAAGTTCCTCAGGTTCGTTTTTGGCATATGAATTGTATACCCACTAACTAACAATGCTCTAGATGGAAAATCCTTGGGAGAATCAGATCTCAGCATACTTCGCGTCTACACGCTCAAGGTGGAGAATCATCTAACGGAAGCTACCTTCAATAAATTTCCCAAGGCCTTTCCAAATGGCCCTCACGATAGCCTCAAAATGACCAAGAAACGAGTACAGTCTCTCTCTGGATTTCAGCCTATACGATACAGCTGTTGCGTAAACAGTTGTGTTTGCTTTGTTGGACCGTATAAGGACCTTGTCAAATGCCCCAACCCCGACTGTAAGGAAGCACGATACAAGGCTGATGGAAAGCCGCGCAAGTACTTCGACTATCTTCCTCTCATACCCCGGTTACGAGCCATGTCAGCAAACATTGCACTTGTCAGGAAGATGACTTATCGAGCGAAACATATCCACAAACCTGGTGTCATCAAGGACGTTTTCGATGGTATCCATTACCGCTCCTTACTCAACACTACCGTCCCCACTGATGCGGGTCATCCCTTTTTCTTTTTCTCCGACCCACGCGACATTGCTCTTGGTCTCTCGACCGACGGTTTTGCCCCATTCAAGCGGCGTGATAAGACATGCTGGCCCATAATCCTTTTCAATTACAACCTTCCTCCCGAAATCCGTTTTCTGAAGAAATACTGCATTCATGTCGGCACTGTTCCTGGTCCAAAAAAACCTTGGGACTGGGATTCGTTCTGTTGGGCCCTCGCTGAAGAACTTATCCAACTAGAAATTGGTGTTCAGGCGTTTGACCCCATCAGCCAGTCATTATTCTTGCTACATGCATATCTTATTCTAGCATTCGGCGACATCCCCGCTATGGCCCTGATAATGCGCATGAAAGGGCAGAACGGTCTCAGCCCATGTCGAATATGCGATATTAAAGGTGTTTCCATCTCTCGCACACATTATGTCCCTCTTCAACGGGATAAAATTCCTGGAGCCAATCCTCCTCAATACGATCCATCTAGCCTTCCTCTTCGCACTCACAAGGAGTTTTTGGAACAAGGACGTGCCGTCGAAACGGCCCCTACAAATTCGGCACGCGAAGAACTTGCTAAACGATATGGCATCAAAGGCATACCTGTCCTAAGTAGCCTTTCCTCGCTCTCCTTTCCGTCTTCATTTCCATTCGACTTCATGCATCTTATTTGGGAGAATTTAATTCCCAACCTCATTCTTTTCTGGACTGGCAAATTCAAGGACCTAAACCATCTCGACAGAGGCTATGTTATTGAACCTCATATCTGGAAGGAACTTGGAGAAATTACGGCCGCGTGCGGGGCAACAATACCAGCTGCTTTTGGGGCGTCGGTACCTAACATCGACACCCAACAGTCCCAGATGACTTCCGAGAAGTATGCCAACTGGACGCTCTATATCGCTCCAATTGTGTTGCGCGGAAGATTTAAAAAGGATAAGTATTACTCACATTTTATGCAACTTGTCAAACTTATCAAGCTCTGTCTGTCGTTCGAAATCGATGAGGAAATGTTGAATGAGATTGACGAAGGCTTCAAATCATGGGTTCAGGGATATGAAAAGTAAGTATCTTCTTTTCCTACTCTCACATACTCTACTTATACATACGATGTAGGCTATACTATCGATATGATCCTAATCGACTTTCCGCTTGCCCCTTGACCATCCACGCACTCCTTCATATCCCAGGGGGTATCAGGGTAGCTGGTCCTGTCTGGACCTACTGGGCATATCCTATGGAACGACATTGCAATACTTTACTTCCAGCGATCAGAAGCAGACGCCATCCCTATGCGTCTATCAGTTCGTTTGTTACCGCAACCGCACAGCTCGATCAAATACGGCTATTGTATGATCTTGATGAAGCGCTATGCCTGGATCCTGACAAAAAAGAAACTGGTCGACTTATACATAACCTTTGTGCGTTCGATTGATTACTTCTTCGTCACCAGTTACTAATCTGTTAATAGATCCACTCTATATGCTTTCTACCCCTCAACGAATCGAAATTTTATCCTCGCCGATCCAAAACAAAGTCGCCGCTTGCTTAGCAACCCGCTTCAATGTTACGAAGAATATTGTTCAAGCCGTTGTTGACCTGAAACGGCCGGTCACTCAGTATGGCAGGGTCACTCGTCTTGAAGGAGGTGACCTTATGATTGGTCGCGATTTGGTACAGTTGGCCGAAGACAGCCGGGATGCATCTTTCATTCGAGTTGAGTTGAACCTTGACTTTATACACATGATTTCTGATCGCTTTTTCTTTAGTATACCCAACTTGTGGATCGACACGCTCGTCAAAAAAGAAGAATTCCACAATTTGAGCTCCAAGATTTCTTTGGCCAGCTAAAACGTATTCTTCTTATGGAGTTATCCCCTACGCCTGAATTAAACCTAAATGCGCCAACGACAATCATCCTAGCAGTAATTCAGGGTGTCAAAACAACAATAAAACATGGTATTCACTACTATAAAGAACTCGGCGTTGATGAGGTCGTTGACCTGACTACAGTGCAGTGTGTTGTTGGGAGAATACAGGACAGGGGTGAATGGGCTATTGTCGATCGGAGCGATAATGTAGCAATCCAAGTCGACTAAAAATACTAAACTCATTAGGCAGCCTTACTATCATATTTAACTCTCCATAAATTCCTGCCTCAATAGTCGTGAAATCCGACTCTACATTACTCCGTTTTATGTTGTATTCCGTGACAATTCTTTTCATTGTAAATATCTACAGTAACTGTTGGAATTTCGTCCTACTGAAAACGTTGTATATTACGAGGGGCCCGAAAAACGACGATATCCGTTGATATTTGGGCATCCATACTTTTTTCATCGTGAATTACCACCGTTCTGGTCTTACAGTGAT
>Ga0247735_1000347_pt1 | contig 18704 bp, 15 predicted proteins | sample UWRJL178409R2_FD_180934 | JGI IMG/M metagenome (GOLD analysis project Ga0247735, IMG submission 180934) | Plant litter microbial communities from Arlington Agricultural Research Station in Wisconsin, United States - UWRJ-L178-409R-2 | ecosystem: Environmental > Terrestrial > Plant litter >... | reverse complement strand
GACTCGCCGGGATACCGTGGGTGAACAGACGCAGAAAAAGTGATAAACCGCGTTGAAAACACACGGGAACCACTCGACTGTTAATCGAGCGGCCGTAGGTTCGAATCCTACTCAGGGAGCCATTCAGGATTGTCCGAGCCGCCCGGCCCTGCCGGGGGCTCGGACGCTGAAGCTCCAAGCGACATTTTTTCAAGCATATCAAACGGTTCTCGGAAGGCGGCGGACAGTTGCCCGTTTGCCCAAGTGCTGTTCGAAACCAACAGATTCAAAGCGGAATTTTTGGCACTTTGCGATTGTAGGTTGAAGGTCGAATGCGCTTTCCGAGCGAGGTTGAGGAGAGCGATGCCATCGTCGACATAGGCGTCCTCCGCATTGTTCAGGATCTCTATCCTGCGAAGGCAACCTGCCCTCTCCTCTCGCCAGGTAGCTGCCATGCGATCGTGCATCTCGGCGGTGATACGACCGTCGAGATGATCGACGTATAGCTTGTCCAATCTTTGTTGCAGGCGATCAGCCTCACCCCTTAGGCGTGCGAGCGTTTCGAGTCGCTCCCTGCTTTTATCCCCATGCGATTCACGGATTGCGCGCTCGATCAGCGCGAAAATCTCGTCGTCCATGTGAAGACGGGAGAGCTGCTCGGAAAAGGCGTCGGCGAGCGTCTCCTCACGAACATATTTTTCGGGACACTTTTGCCTGAAGCCAGAGCAGTGGTAGTAAATGTAGCGCCCCCGCTGCATCTGGGCGACCACCGCGCAACCGCAGTGGCCACAGGTAATCAATCCTGTGAAAGCGAATCGGAGCGGCTCTGCTCGAACGTTGCTCGCGCTCCGGCCATCAAGGACCTCCTGCACGTTCTCCCATGTCTCACGGGTCACAAGGGGTTCGTGCGTTCCTTGATAGAGGCGTCCGCCCCACTCAAAGGCGCCCGCGTACAGCCGGTTTCGGAGCATGTAATGGACCGTGCTCGTCCCGACGGGTTTCTGGCTTCGCCGATACCTGAGCCCGGCAGCCCGCGCCTTCTGGGTAACGTCCTTCAGCGCGTAATCGCCCGTCTCAAACCACTCGAAAAGGCGCGAAACGATGGGAGCAAGATCGGGGTCAGGAACGATGATCTTTTTGCCCTGTGGGCCAACGACGTTGAGATAGCCGAGCGGAGCCTGTGACGGCCAAATGCCTTGCTTGGCCTTCTCCAGCATGCCCTTGCGGGCTTCCTCGGAAAGATTGTCGACGTAGTTCTTAGCCATGAGGACCTTGATCCCATGCATGAACTTCTCGGACGAACGCGAGTCGCGTGAGAGGACCGTCCCCTCTTTGACCAGATGAAGTTCGATGTCGAAACCATCGAGCGTGACCCAGTCCTTGATATTCCGGTACAGCCGATCGGTCTTCTCCACCAGCAGATGCCGCACCCCGGGGTGGCTCCGAAGATATTTGAGCATCGCCTCGAACTGCGTGCGACCGGTCTTTTTCGCGGTTTCGACGTCGACGTATTGATGTGCGACAACGAAGCCCATCCGATCAGCGTATTCGCGGATCAGGGCTACCTGAGCATCGATGGAAAAGCCTTCCTTCTCCTGCTCGGCCGTGGAAACGCGAGCGTAGAGAACAGCCTTTTGACCTCCGCTGGTTCGCCCCTGCGCGGTGGTAGTGATCTTTGGTTTGCGTGGACGTGCCATTACTCAATCCTATCTAACCCGGCTCAGCTTCCCGCCCCCTCTCCCCTCCAGCCGGCTGCTAAAAGCGGCTAGGCAGAAGGAGGTCGGACCGGCGGCTTTCTCTTCTTATTGTCGGATTTTCGGGGACGACCACGGGGTCTCTGCGTCAGGTTTTTTTCCTTTGGTGACGCATTCGGGTCTGGCCCGGACACCTCCCATTGGACGAGCATCCAGACATAGTCGGCCAAGTTGCCCAATAGGTTGCGTGCCTCGTTTTCAGACACTGGCCTTTGCAGCCTTCGCGCGAACAGGTCTCGGGCATCCAGAACCAGTTGCCTCGAGAGCACGCCTCTCCGGATCGCCCATCGGTCCTCTCTGACTTCCGCACCATCCGATGGAAGCGTGACCGGAAATTCGCCGACGTCGTCCGTAACCGGGCTTACCTCACCGTAGAAGGTGCCTTCCAATCTCGTCCGTCTCATGGACGTCGGGCCGAGAAAGCGTTACGACCGAAGCGGCGCTCAAGATGACGTGAGACGGATGCGACATACATCCGTTGCCGCGAGGGCGTAGGGCTGTGATAGACGCCTATGGCCTTCCAGTAGTCGCCGGTCGCGTGCAGCCCCGACAGGAAAATCCAGCGCGCCGCCTGGACGTTGAAGCAAGGGTCCGTGATCAGCCACGCCCTGACGTCTGCGGGTCGTCTGCTCACCATCGTGGCGATCTTGGGCACCCAGTAGCTGTTGACCTGGAGTGGTCCAAGATCATGGCTACCATTGCTGTTCGGCACCTCCGCGCCGACCCAGCCACCCTCCTTGTCGCGCAGGCCCCACAGCGTCTTTTCCAGCCAGACACGACCGCCGGCGGCATTGCGAATGCATGCGGCAAGACGAGCCTCATGCTCGGGCGGCGATCTTACTGCCGCGCTGGTCGGTTGAAAGGAGAGGGTGACGACCCCCAACAGAACCAACGGCGCGAAGCGCCTGCGGTTAGCGGTCATGACCGCCTCCATGCTCGCCCCCGTGTGATGGGGCTCGTTCTGGCAGGGGTGTCGATGGAACCTGTGCTTGACGAGCGTCTCGGCCGTCTACCACACGATCGGCGCCGCCGCGTGCGCGTTCAAGGAGGTTGGAGAGCCACTGATCCAGCGATCTCGCGGCAGCCTGCGCCCGATCGGCAAAAATGGCTGCAAGGCTTTCTCTGGCAGGTGCCGACCTCTCAGCATGCTCGGCCCGCAACCGATCCTTTCGCGCCTCGCGCTGAGCGCGTTGCTCCCCGCGAAGCCGGTCCCACCGCTCTCCATGCTGGGCTGTTCGCCCCCTGACGCTGTCCCGGTCGATCCGCCCCAATCCCTGAAGCGACGAGGTCTTCTCGCCGGATCGGGCCCTGAGCCGATCAACCAGTCGCCCCTGATCCTCCGTCCAGAGCCGCGCACCAAAGCGGGCTCGCGTGATGGCCGTGTAGTAGTTTTGGCCCGTCACGAGTGGCGAGTTGACGGGCGCCAGAACATAGACTCGATCGTAGGTCTTGGATTGAGCGGAGTAGACGGTTTCGCCGTAGCCGTGGTCCCAGGTTTTGTGCTGAGAAAGGTCGATGTCTTGGCTTCGCCCACCGCGATCCCATCGTATCGTTGCGACCGAGCCGTCGAGGCGTTCCACCGTGCCGCGCTCGGCGTTCTTGAGGCCAAGCTCCTTACTGACCAAGCGCCACTGAATACGGTCACCAGCGGCGAGGTCTCGCTGCTCCTCCTTGAACACGTTGATCTGAGAGGCACGGCCAAGCCGAGGATCCCACTGGATGGTCCTGCCGTGCTCGTCGACCAGATTGACCATCTGGCGACCCCGCGCGTCCCGCCCGATCCCGATCACCTTGTATTCGGCATCTCGGGCGACGCCGAGGCCGGCATTGTCGCGGGAGAACACGACAACCTGGCCTCGGGCGTAGAAGCGCGCGAAATGCTTCTCCTGGTCCGTCATGCCCGACGGCGACAGGATCGACAGCCGGGCTTCCTCGGCCGCCAGCCCGCCCTCCGTCTTCAGCGCCTCACGGATCCGCGTGTTAACGATCAGACGGGTCGCGTTCTCCAGGACAAGGATGTTGGTCTTCGCGCGCTGCTCGGGGCTCAGCCTCGTCCAGTCGGCGACCAGCGCCTTGGCAAGGTCTTCGCTGTTGGCACCGCTGGTGACCGACTCGAGCGCCTTGAGCGATCCGTCGTAATTCTGGAGGCGGGCGAGCCGGACAGCCTGCATGATCCCATCATTCTCCTGACGGACGGGATCCTTGAGCTCGGCCTTCGGCATGCCGAGCCGCATCATCAACCAGAAGGGTTTGCCCTGCTCGATCGCCCCGGTCTGCCGTGTATCGCCGAGCAGGATCAGACGCGCTCCAGTGGCACGGCTGATCTCGAGCAGCCGCATCGCTTGCCGGTTGCCGAGCTGGCCCGCCTCGTCGACGACCAGGACATGGCTGTCGTCGAGCTTCGCTCCCCCGGTGGCAAGCAGGCTCGCCACAGTGCGCGACTCGATACTGGCCTTTTGTCCCAGTTCGCTGGCGGCAGAGGATGTGGGAGCAAGGGCGATGAGCGTCGCCCCATCCCCCACCGCCTCACGCAATGCTCCGATGATCGTCGACTTGCCCGAGCCAGCAACGCCATGCACCGCGATGACCCGGTGGTCGGATGTGCCGAGATGGAGGAGCGCTGTCCGCTGTTCGGGTTTGAGATCGCGAGCGATCCCTGCGTCGCGCAACGCCTCGACAGAGGCCAACGGCCGGGCATCGTTCAGCGCAAGCGCCAGCTGATCCGATAGCGCGATTTCCAGGCGAGCGGTCTTGCGGGTTGTTCGTCCCCGCGTGTGGATCTCATCGCCCGTCCGCTCGCGCGTTGCGAGCAGCTTCTCGCGGGCCTGATGCTCCTCAACAACTGGACGCACATCCGACAGGCGAACCTCGCCGACATGAGAGGCTAGAGCTGTTTGCAACAGCCGACCGAGATTGTTGACCGCCTCCTTGCCTTCCGATTGCCGGATACCGAACAACATTGCCCGCGCTGCGATCGGGGCCTCCACATCGACCTGACGCCCACCGATCTTCTCGGCGTCGGCCCAGGTCTGCCGCACCGCTTCGGCATGTTGCCCCAGGCGCCCTTGCCAACGTTCGCGCAGCCCTTCGAGCGACACTTTCTGCTTGGGGCCGCGGGTGGCGTAGAAGGATCTCTGACGCCCGGCCTGCCCGCCCAAACCATGCTCTTTGGCATGGGCATCGATCTGCTCGGCCCGTTGGGACATATCGGCAATCAGGCCCTTGGGCACGCCCAGGATCTCGAACAGGCCCCGGCGCGGGTCGAACTCGACGTCGTAGCCCCGCTCCCGCAGGAGGTGGGCGAGCTCATTCCGATAGACCTGGCCCGCTGTCATCTGCTCCGCGAACATGGCCCGCGTTTCGAGGCTAACCTTTTTCGCGCCATCCCGCTCATCGGTGATGTTCATGACGACGACATGCGTGTGAAGGTGGGGATCGAGCTCGCGAGAGGCGTGCTCGGTGAAACGCGCCCAGATCAGACGCCCAGTCGTCCTCTCGGTGACTTCGCCATCCACGCGATGGCGCATGAGCGCATGTTCTTCCAGATAGGAGAGCGCCGCCGTGACAGCCTTCTCATGGGCGTCGACGATCCGCTCGTCGTTTGCCACCAGAGCCATGATCGACACCGATTTGGGCGCGTTGACGGCGAAGTCCCATCCGGGATGATGCTGGATCTCGCCATCCCTGCGGCGACGGCCAAGCTGCTGCTCGCCGACTTTACCGGCTAGCAATTCCTTGAAGGTGCCGGGATCGACCTCGCCCTCCAGGCCGAGTTCGGCGGCAATCTTTCCGCCCCATTGGGACTGCTCCTCGGGTCCTTTGGTGTAATAATCGCCGACCGTATAATAGCGTGCGATGTTGGCGGGTTTGCCCTTGAGCCGGATCGGGTTGATCATGCCGGCCTCGCTGCATTGCGGGCGCCGTCATGGCGGCCGTGTTGGCTGAGGCGGAAGCCGGCCGGCTTGCCGAACAGCTCGAGTGGAGGCGGCGGGTCGGTCGCTTCCCCTTTCTCCGCAGTGCGTGGTGAAGGTGGACTAGGCTCGTCTTTCGCTGGCGGGATTTCCCGATCCATCGCTTCTTCGGGCGCAACGAACGGTAGCTCAGCACCGGGATCAGCTTGGGTCGCGCGAAGTCGCTTCGCGGAAGGCGCCTTCGGCGCGGCCGGTGGTGGCGATGATGCCGGCGCGGGGGAAACTGCGGGCTCCGGCACAGCCATCCGCACCGGAGCGGTTTGGCGTTCCTCGAAAGCGTCGGCGACGGATGCCACCTTGTTGTAGCTATCCTCGAAGCGGACCACCGGCAGGCTGCGCCCGAACCGCAGATAGCCCATGAGGTTGGGCAGGTTGGTGACCTCGGTGTGCATGACCAGCGGGCGGGTCACCTGCATGCGCGAGAGGTTCACACCGTCGCGCATGTCGTTCACGCCATAGGACATGCCCTCATTGGCCTCGACCTGTTCGACCTGCCCCAGGTTCTCGCTGACATGCTTTGCGGTGGGGGTGTCGTTGGCGCGCAGCGCCACCCAGGTCGAGCAGTAGCCGGTGATCGCGGCTGCATCCTGGATGCCGTACGTGGCTTCGAGCTGCGGGTAGCTCTGGAAACCGAGGATGCCGCAGCCGCCATATTTCCGGGCGCGGGCGAGGAAATCGCCGAGCGAGGGCAGACGCTGGAGCGTGGGAAGCTCGTCGATCACGCAATAGAGGCGTCGGTTGCGATCGGGCGTCATGCTCATGATCGCGCTGATCGCGATATCGAGCCATACCGTGATCAGGGGGCGCAACGAGGGAAGCTGGTCCGCCTTAACGGTGATGAAGAGCCAGCTGTCGTCCTTCTCGTTGGCGACCCAGTCGCGGATCGAGAAGCCGTCGGCGGTATCATCGAGATAGGAGAAGCTGCGCATCACCGAGGCGAGCTCTGCCTGGATGCCGGCGCTGGTGCGCTCACCCTCGGTGGAGATGAAGGCTGCCGCATCGGTGCCGGCGGCAAAAGCGGCGAGGTCCTTCAGCTTGGAGCGCAGCAGCGTGTCCAGCAGGATCGAAACGAGGGTGCGCTCCTGCCGCGCCAGCTTCCGCATGACGGCGACCAGCGTGCCTCGCGCAGCCTTCGCCCAGAAGGGATCGCCGGCTTTGTCGGGGATCGTCGACTCGGCGATCTGGTCGTAGTGATAGTCTCTTGGCACATCGACCCAGGGCGACCAGCAGTCCGCCCGGCCATCGAGCGGGTTGAGGAGAACATCGATCCCCGGCCGATAGAATTTTTCCACGAATGTGCCGGCGGTGTCGTAGACGATCGCGCGGCGCTTCCGCTTGCGGATGCCGTCGAGCATCTTGACGATGATGTTGGTCTTGCCGGTGCCGGGGGCACCGCAGATGAGGATGTGTTCCGGCTCGAACGCGTCGGGGACATTCACCCCGCCGATATCGAAGCTGCCCTTCGCATAGCGCCACAACGCACGGCGGACCTGCCGCACCGTGCCGAACCGCGCGCCGCGTAGAAACTGGTTGGAACCGAGCCCCCGCCCCGTCCGGGTGAAGTAAAACCAGGCCCACCCCAGCATGGCGAGGGCGAAGAGACCGGCGAGCAGCGCGCCATGGAGAACGTACGTCTCGAAGGCGGCGAGTGTCTTGTGCGCGACGCCGGAACTGACGAGCCCTTTGGGTGTGGTCCAGTATTGCTTGCCAGCCGGCGTCTTGAACAGGATCGGGGTCGCGTTGCCGGGAAGCGTGTTGCCCATGAAGTAGGCCTGCGTGACCTTGAGCATCACGAAGCGCTCATACTCGGACGACTTTTCGAGCGCGAACCAGACGGTGCCGCCGACCCAGATCACCAGCCCGGCGAGGAGGGTCTGGTAGAAGACCTGGGTGGTCATGCGGACGTTATGAACGATGGCCTGGCCTCCTCTCGTCCAGGAGCCGAGCGTATCGTGGCGGAAGATGCTCATGGCCGGTCCTGCTCGGGATCGAGCAGCCCCCTTTCCCGGAGGAGGCGGCGGGCTTCGCCCAACCCCTTCTGGAGGATGTCGGGAGATCGCTCACCCACCGACGTCGCGAGGATCGCGAAGGCCTGGATGGCGGTCGCGTGGAGCTCGTCGAAGCGGGCATGATAGCCCGATGGATCGGCGCCTTCGAAGCGCTCGAGGATGTCGCGACAATAGGTCGCGGCACCGAGACCGGCATTGCGCGCCTGTACAGTAAGGCTCGCATAGAGGTCGTCGTCTATGCGGATCGTGATGCGTGCCAAGCGGCGGACTCCTTGTCCGGCACGCCAGCAACGTGGTGAAGCGTCGTCCTTATAGTCGAATTACGCCCCGATCTCAACAATTTATCAGAACTGCCGGTGGCAGCCACATAGTGCCGAGCGCGATCAGCTACTTAGTCTGCGATATCGCATGGGCTGGCTGCCAGCGGCAGCCGATCAGTGCCGAACCGGCTGCCGCGCCGTGCCGACAGGAAACGGCGGAAATCCGGGCGATTCGCGCCTGCAGCACCCGTGCGTGGGGTGCATTACAACCGCCTCCGGCGTGCGTCCCTCCTCCGCAGCGCGCTTGCCCGCTGCGCCCGTCCGACTCAGGTCGGCGGGGCTCTCCCCAAACCGGAACCGGGCAGGGTCAAATCGGCTCCGCTCGTGGGGAAAGCATTGCATGGGGTCAGCCCTTGAGAGATAGTCGGCGGTGGCGGGCAGACCTCCTTTTTTGAAGGAGTCAAAGAATGCCCAAGATGACGGAACGTGAGCGGCTCGCGAAGATCGAGGCCGATCAGCATAGTCTCGCTCGGGAAGCTGAGACGGTGCGGCGGGGATTGCGCGCGTATTATGGAAAGCTGGTGACGGAATTGCCGGTCGAACGCCTGAGCGAGCGCGAGTTTCGCGATGTGCTGGGTCAGGCAATCCGGGTTGGTGGTGGCGCCGCGATTGCCGCGCTCAAGGAGTTGGCTGCGCCCGCTGTCCAGGGTGAAACGCCCGCCGGATCGCCTCGCAAGCGGGCGACCGCTGCCCCCGCTGGCGGTGAGGATGCCTCCAAGACCGTGCATCCTTAGCGGAAAGGGGAGCGACGTTGGCGGGCGGAACGCCCCGCAAAAGGAGCGAGGTGGGGGAAACCGTTCGGGTTTCCCCCGCTCGTGCCAAAGGCACGACAAGGGGCCGGGAGCGGTCGGCCGCCCCGGCCTCCTTTTCGGTGCCTTGCCCGTCAGGCCGCTATGACGCGGCGCTTCTTCTTGATGGGCACGGCGGGTTCCTGATCGGCCCGCATGAAAACGTGAGTGGGGACGCGGTGGCCTTGGCTTGGGTTAAACAGGTCATAGAGGCTCGACTGGATGCCCGACCCTTCGCACAAGAGCGCTTCCACCGGCATAAGCTCGGCGATGTTGCGATTGCGCCGGAAGGCTTTGCCGTTGCCCCGGCCATAGAGTCCGAACGCGATGCACACGGCACCCCGTTGCGCGGCCCATGCGGCGGCGGCTGCATCCACCCCGAGACGCTGCCCGGTGGTGACAAGCACCATGTTCGGAATGCGCGTCCTGATCTGGTCGAGCCTGCCCCAGATGATACGCCAGTCATGCCAGTCCTGCGGACCGGACACGACGACGACGGGGCCTTGCGGGTCGTAGCGGTCGCGCCGCCGTTCGGATCGCGCCCGCAGGAAGTCGAGCGCTGAAATCTGGCTGGCGGTGGTGACATGGGACGCGCGCGACCCTTTGGCAGGCGACCATGGGCGACCGGCATAAGCGCGATACATCGCGGCGGCATAGTCGCGCATTGCCTCCATGGCGGTGCGCTGTTCGGCGACCGACTGGCATTCAAGCTGGGTGTCCTCAAGCTCCTTGTTGAACACCTCGCCCGGTTCCAGTCGGCGGGCCATGTCGCGCAAGGTGTCGGCAAGCCGATCCTCGCGGCCTTCCAGCCGGTTCGCGACAAAGTGGAAGCTGTTGACGAAGCCCCACGCCAATTCCGGCGCGAGCGGGTCCAGCCGCGTATCGCAGAGCAGGTCGAAAATGGCGGCGACGATGCCGCCGCATTCGGCCTGCGCGGCGATGGGATCGGGCATTGCATGTTCGGCGGGTTCGTCGCCCGGTTCCATGATCGAAAGCGGGATGGGATCACCGAAGGATGCCACGAAATCGGGCGTGGCGGTGAGTTCGGCATAGAGTTCCGGCAGGTCGGCTAAGCTGCTAACGCTGCGCAAGGCCGTTGGCTTGCTCATGGGATGCACTCCTTGGGATGGGAGACGGTTCAGGACCGGGGAAGCGTTCCAGCGCTCCCCCGGCCCGCCATGGCTGCCTTAGAAGGGCACCTCATCGTCAAGGCTGCGCCCGCCGCCGGTATAACCGCCGTCCGGTCCTGCCGTGCTGCCGCCGGAGAAGCCGCCGCCGGTCCGTCCCCCGAACCCGCCGCCCGCGCGCGCGCCGCTCGAACGCCCGCCGAAGCCGCCGCCCTGCGTCTCGCGCTCCCGTTCGCGCCGCCACTGGACGTCAAAGCCGTTGGTCTCGTCCCCGAAAAGGGCGATGGGCAGCGGCTCGCGGAAGCTCGGATCGTCGATCATGCCGGACAGGAACACCTCGTCATTGGAGCGCATCTTGCGTTCCCAGACGACGCCGATCTGGATTTCGTCGCCCGCCCGGTTCGTCTCGTAAATCTCGTAGACGGGGGCGCTGTCGGACTGGCGGCCCTCGACGCGACGCATGATGAGGTAAGGAAAACGCATCTCGCGGGTGGCGATCTTGCCGATGATATCGCTGGCGCGCTCGTCGAACTTGAAGTTACCTATCTTCATGACTTCAACCTTTCTCTGTCCTGTGGTCCGTTTCTCTTTCCCGGCCACATTTGAACCCTACTCCCTCCCCTCCATTTCTTCCATGGCATTGATTTCTTGACAGACTTTCATCGTACCTGGTGAGCCTGAGCAAGAAACAGCCGCGAAGCGGCCAACAGACCTGAAGACGCACCGGCCGCGCTAGCGGACGGTTCTGCAGACATGGAAAAGGGAGCGTGGGCCGGCCGACATGTCATCGCACCCGGAGCCGCCTTCGCAGGTCCGAAGGCGCAGGACCGGGCTCTTGGACACAACAGGCACGGGAGGGGCTTAGCGGAGCTTGGCAAAAAGGGGCCGGCGCTTCCGTTGAAAACGGACAAACATCGCCGGCCCCTTTTTGCCTAGCGTAGCTTTGCCCCGACGCAACTCGTTGTGTCCGAAACCGGTTCTGCAACGCGCGGATCCTGCGAAGGCGGCGAAGGGGGCGATGGCATGTCCGCTGGCTCCACGATCCGCATCGCGCGTCAGCGCGATTCCTTAGGCGAAGCCTGCATTGCGATGGTCGTGCCGCATGGTCTTACGCCCCAGGAAGGAACGCCCTCCCTGCCCCGCGCCCCTGCGGAAGGGATCGTAACCGCGTCAGCGGCCAAGACCCGCAGGGGCTTGGTCGGAGCGCAGCGGAGATAGAGCCCGGTGCCCGCTCGCGGGCATCCGCCCCCTGCCTTGCTGTCTGGGCGGCCCCATCGGCCCTCGAACTGCTCGACCAAATCGGAGAGAAGATGCAGACTGTCCGCATCCGCAAAGGGGGCCGGCCGGCCTCATCCGCCGGGTATATCCCTTACGCCGCGACGATGGTCTCGCCGGACTGCGCTGTCCTGTGATTGGCAAACGGGTGCAAATCTTTAGACTGGCGTCATGCAGTTCAAGGCGCGAAATCTGAGACCGATTGCCGAGATGGTGGTGGGGAACAAGGACCACCAATGGTTCCAGTACAGGAGCAGCTACTACATCACGCGCTTCTTCGAAGAATGCGAGATGGACTTCGCCCATGACGGATCGTCACGGGTGCCATGGGCAGAGGGAGTGCTGGCCGAGCTTCTGAACGATCCACAGCCAGCGGCTAACCAGCTCCCCGAGCGCTTCGCGATCGTGCTGCGCACCCTTATGGACAAGCGCGAAGCGCAGGATGGCGACGCCGATCGTGCGCTCGCGCTGGCGGCCCTTAACGTACCGCTCGGGCGCGAAGGCTATGAGGGCTATTACGGCGAGGACGGGCAGTTCTACATTCGGCATGTGGAGACGCGTACGGTGTCTTCGCCGGTCAATCTCTATCGGCCGCTCACACCTGTCGAGGCGGAACGGCGCAGCCTGCTAATCGCCTATCTGGACCGCTGCTCGGAAGACGAGCTGATCGAGGAAGTGCTGCTGCCGATGTTCCGGCACCTTGGGTATCAGCGGATCACCAGCGTCGGCCACAAGGACAAGGCGCTTGAATATGGGAAGGACGTGTGGATGCGGTACAAGCTGCCGACCGAGCACGTCATCTATTTCGGCATCCAGGCGAAGAAGGGCAAACTCGATTCAGCGGGCGCCACGAAAGGCACGAATGCGAACGTGTCGGAGATCTATCAGCAGGTCCTGATGATGCTCGGACATGAGGTGTTCGACAGCGACACGAACAAGAAGGCGCTGGTCGACCATGCCTTTATCGTCGCCGGCGGGGAGATCACCAAAGCGGCGAGAAACTGGCTCGGCGGCGTGCTCAATGCATCGCAGCGAAGCCAGATCATGTTCATGGACCGCGAGCATATCCTGAACCTCTACACCGCGCACCGCTTGGAGCTGCCAAGAGCGGCCCAGCCGGCCAAGCCGACCCCATGGGGCGAGATGGAGGACGACGTGCCGTTTTAGTCGCGCATACCCGCAATCTCGGCTTTCACTCCTTCGCGCTGATGTGGTGATCGGCCTCGTCTTGTCCAATCACCATGCATGGCACGGTACGGAACCCGGCGGCTCGACAATAAGCAATCGGGCTACCTCACGCAGCTGTCCACTCGACATTTTCGTGGCGCGGCTTGGCCCGGCTCGTTCCAGTCTTGCGGCGAACTGGTTGCGGGCGAACCGGCCCTGCGGCAGAAAGAACGATCAGCGAACAACTCGGGTAGGAATGAGTCCGCGGCAGCGATCGTTTCAAACCTTCAGGGATCGGGAAAAGAGACGCGTGGCCTCCTCGACGATCATCAATATCCCCACCGACGACAAGGTGTTCGAGAGCAACTGCATCCCGCTGTTTGCGGGGCTTCTCAATGACCCCAACGTCAAGCTTCTCGGGACCCGAGGCAAAAAGCAGTTCGGACTCGATCTGATCGGCAAGCGGGATCGCGATCCCGCTCAGCCCGTCGGTATCCAGTGCAAGCTCATCACGCGCGGCGCTAAACTGACCGAAGCAGTCATACGCAAGGAAGTTAGCCAGGCGATGGGCATCAAGCCGGCGCTGACCGAGTTTTACATCGTCACCACAGCGACCGACGAGCCTGCCCACGACTTCCTCGCGATCGAGCTGGCGCAGGATCAGGCAAAACTTGGCCGGACGGTGGATATCCAGATTTGGGGCTGGGACACGCTACAGGAGAAGATCCGCAACGATCCCAAGGCGCTTGCCGCCTTCGATCCCGACTATAGCGCTTCAACCAGGCGGCTGCTCGAACTGGGCAGTGAAACGCTTTCCGGACAGGCAGAGATTCGGGCGCAGAACGAGCAGACACATCAGCATCTCGAGGTGATCCTGGCGACGATCACGACCAGCCCGCTCGACACGGCTCGCAGCGCCTTCGATCAGCATCTCGACGCGCAGATCGATCAGTATCGTGACATGCTGAACGCCGGCAAGCCGCGCACGGCCTTGGGTTTGCTCGAGGTACTGGACAAGAGCCTCGACGATGCAAATGCAGCCTCGATCCGCGCTCGCGTGAAGGTCAATATCGCGATCACGCGGATGAAGCTCGGCGACGAGACGGGCACCGGGACCCTTCTGGAAGAAGCATATGCGCTCAATCCGACCGATCCACGCACGCGGGCAAACAGGATCCTTGCGCTTGCCATCAAAGGTGATCTGGCCGGGGCGTGGGCGTTCGCGCAGGAAGTACTGACCGAAGATCCTGGCAATGCTGGCGCCGCCGCGCTCGCCTTCCAGGTCGCGTCGATGGATAAAGTCGATCGCGACCCGATGGCGATCGTCCCCGCCGACCTCCTCGACGATCATGGCGTCCGTATCCACCAGATCAGCTATCTTCGCCAGAAGGGCGCGCCCGACAGCTGGTGGGCCTTGGCCGCCGAAACGCTAGAGCGCTTCCCGGACGATGGGAATTCCGTCCGGATGGCGGGTGACGCGCTGATAGACGAGGCTCTTTCGGGCGATGTCGTCGAGCGCCTCGGCCCTGTGCCCGAAGGTCGGCGAACAAAGCTCCGCGAGGGCGCGGCGTTGCTGCAGCGGCACTGGGACGAAGTTCGGCACTATGAGCAAGCGGCCGAGCCGAATTGGTGTATGGTGGGCTACAATCTCATCACCGCCTACAGGGCGCTGGGCGAACTACAAGCGGCGAAGCGGGTCGCGGGGGAGGTTCTGGCGACAGGAACCAAGGACCCCGATGCGGCGCTGAGTGCCGCCTGGGTGGCGATCGACCGCGACGAATTCGCCGAGGCGGAGAAGGTCCTGCGAAGCGTCCCGATCGCCAACACGGCTGTCCTTCCGCTTCTCGTGGCGCTTTCCAATCTCCACAAATGGACCGAAGTGATTGAAGAGGCGACGTGCGAGCGCCGTGAGCAGCTGCCCGCGTCGGCGCGGCAACTGTTCGACGTGCTGGTCTTCCGCGCGCGGCATGCCGGGAAGACCGGCGCAGACCTCGAGGAGGATGTCGAGCGGCTGCTGGACCGCTGGCCACTGGGCGTCGGGGCGCATATCGCCGTGAGCGATATCTATAGATCGGCAAAGCCCGAAGCGGTCGCGACAATGGCTGCGAAGACGCGCTCTCTCATCACATCGCAGACGAGTTACTCGGACCGGGTGATGTTCGCGCAGCTCTCTCTGTTTCGGGAGGCCTGGGACGATATCATCGAGGCGCTGGACGGGTTTGTCGCGCTCGATCAACCCTCCGAGCCACTGGCCTGGCTAGCGCACGCCTTCGCGAACGCGGCGCCGCAGGCAAGGACGTCGCCCTTCTACAAATCGCTTGGACCTTCGGTGATCGCCCTGCCCCGCTTTGCGCGACTGGCGGGCGCAGCTGAACATAACAGGGGCGATCTTAAGGCCGCGGAGCGCTACCTGCGCTCGGCGATCTCAGCGAACTCGACCGACCTGCGCGCGACACTTCTGCTCTCGAGCACGCTGATGCGCGGCAATCGTGGTGCCGCGGCGCGAGACCTGATCGCGGGCGTGGATGACGATACCGTGGACGGCTCTCCCGACGACCTCATGCGGCTGGCGCACCGCCATCGCAACGCCGGTGAAACCGCAAGAGCGCTGAGGCTGGCATACCGTGTGGCGGCGACCCACCGCCGCGAAGAGAGCGTGGTTTCTGCCTATCCCGCCCTCATCTTCATGAACGAGGCGCTCCCCGCGCCGATCGGTCATGCGGGCCCCGCGCAGACCGGCTTCTGGTTCGATCTCAAAGGTCTGGACGGTGTGCGGGACGTAACCGGCATCATCGACGATGAGGAGATACCGGGCATCGACCATTATGCGCCCGATCATCCTTTGGCGGCAGCGCTCGCGGGAAAATCGGTGGACGATATCATCGAAATGCCGGCCGAGATCTGGGACCCGCGGCGCTACCGCGTGCGGGCGCTCAAGCACAAATATATCTGGCTTCTCCACGACATCATGGCGTCGCACGCCGCGCGCTTCCCGGCGGCACGATCGATGTTCGAGATGACCATGAAGGACGGCGATGTGCAGCCGATTCTCGATGTGGTCCGGGACCTCCAGAGCAACGACGATTTCGTCGCCTCGACCTACACATCTCATCCGGTGCCACTGGCCGCGATCGCGGCGATGTCGAATCGGACTGTCCTACAACTGGCCGAGCATCTGACGATGACCGGGACAAACCTGCGCACCTGTGTCGGCGCTGAGGATGAGCGCAAGGAAGCGGCGATGTTTGTGCGCCAGGCCCGTGGCAAGGGGGTTGCGCTCGATACGCTGACCGTTTGGCAACTGCGCGAACTGGGTCATCTCCAGACTGCCAGGGAATATTTCGGGCGACTGTGCATCGCTCGTTCGACGATGGACGAACTGATCGAGCTGCGAGCGAAAATCGAGAGCAACCGCGGTCGCGAGTTTATGACCATGGGTTTCGAGGGCGATCAGGCGTGGCGTCAGGTCCACAGCCCGGAGGACACCGAGAAACGGATTGACTGGGTGAATGCGATCATCGCGGATCTCGAGACCAATTGCGAGATCCTGCCGGTCGACGGGTCGCTCGACAGCCGGCTCGACAAGCTCTTCGACAATTTCGGGTCGAAAGACATATTCGATCCTATCAATCTGGCGCGGACGGAGGATGTCATCATCCTCTCGGAGGACTTGAACCTGCGTCAGTATGCGGCAAGCCAGGGCGTCAAGGGCGGCGCCTGGCTGCAGGTGGTCCTTCATCTGTTTGCGCTGAATGGACGGATCACCCAGGCAGAGTATCTCGTCGCAGTGGGAATGCTCGGGGCTATGCGCCACGATCATCTCTGGCTCGACGCACAGACGCTGCTGCAAATGCTGGTCCTTGATGATCCGCGGGCTTTCGCGCTGTTCGAGGCCGCCATCCGTTTCATGGGCGGCCGCAATGCCGACATGCCGTCGCATATCGGGGTCTCGATCGATATGATGCGAGGCGTCTGGACGTTGAAGCTTCCCGCCTGGCAGCAAGGCCGGGCGATCGGCCGCTTATTGGACCAGTTGGTACGATCGCGGCCTAATGACTGGAAGGCCGCCCTGCATGTTGTCGACATTGAGTTGGCGAAGCATGTCAGGGCCAGGGATCATCTGGCGTGTCGCGCGCGGGACTATCTTGAGGATTGGATCAGAGGCCATTTCTTCGATCTTGGGGAAATCCGCTCCAGGGAGCGTGTCACGGAGTCGGTACTTCGGCCGCGCAGGATGAAGATGGCCAAAAAGTCTCGCGGAAAAAGTGCCGCAAAGCGTTAAGATCGGTGCCGGCAGCGGCAGGATTCCGTCAAGGCGCAGTGCGGATTTGAAGCACGATGTTGAATGATCATCGTACCATTTCGCCTGCGGTTCGAACCGGCTAGAGTGGGTGGGCGCAAGCGCATTCGCAGTCCAATGTGACTGCGCGCGCTGCGGCCGATTCAACAGGTAAGAGAGTATCGTGCATGAATAATTCCGATATCGCAGAGGCGGTTGCCACCAGTCACGGCATTGCAAAGACCGAGGCGAAGAAGCTCGTTGATGCAGTGTTCGCGACGATCGCAGACGGCGTCGCAAAGGGCGAAGAGGTTTCGCTGCCCGGCTTCGGCAAATTCAAGGTCAAGGATCAGCCTGAGCGCCAGGGCCGCAATCCCTCAACCGGTGAAGCGATCACGATCGCGGCGTCCAAGAAGCTCGGGTTCACGCCTGCCAAGGCGGTGAAGGACCGCCTGAACGGCTAGCACCAACCAAGAGGCGCCGTCAGTCTGCGTAGCAGCTGTTGGCGCCTTTCGCAGCGCATCACGATCGGGGGCAACGATGAAGATATTGCTGTCCGGCCTCGCTTTGCTCGGCACGTTGCTGTTCACCCAAACGGCTTGGGGTCAGGCCACCACCCGCCCTTGTGGGACACACGAAGCGGTTGGCCCTGCCTGCCTGCTGACCCGGCAAAGTCTCGCATCACTGCCATCGGGACCGCTCTACTGGCACCTGGACCGCTTCGCCTCACAGGAGGCTGCCGAGCACGCGGCAGCGTCTACCAGTTCTGTCGTAAAGGCCTTCGGGGAGGTTTGGCTCTTCACCATTGAGAGCCGGTCGTGGCGGGCAAAAGGCGGCAAACACGCATCGCCCGTAGGGCCGCTCCCGGTCCAGCCCGCGCAGAGCTACGCCGCCGAATATCTGCGGTCGATCTTCACGCCGGGCATGACATCCCCGCTCCATGTCCATTCTGGGCCCGAGGCATTTTACGCGGTAAGCGGGGACACCTGTCTCGAGACGCCCGAGGGCGTTCAGCTTGGCCGAGGCCGCGGCAACAGCCTCGTGATCAGAGGCGGCCCTCCGATGCTGCTGATGGCCACGGGAAAGGCGCCACGGAAAAGCTTTGCTCTCATCCTGCACGATGCCAGCCAGCCGCCGACGACGTTGATCCACGACTGGCATCCGCAGGGCCTATGCGAGCGCAGGTTTTCAAAAAGAAAACCGAGATAAGGGCTGGCGCGCGGGCAGCGTTTCGGACGATGGGTGGCGAGCGATCCAAGGCTTAGCCGAGCAGGCGCCTCGCCGCTTCAAGTCCGCGGCGAGCGCCTTCATGCGCCCCGCGTGGCTGCGTCTTGTTCCGGCTTGGCCTTGACCGCGGATTCGCCCCAATCTTCCTTCATATGCTCGATTTCGCCCGTTGCGCGACGCTGTTCCTGGGCCATCGACTGGGTAATCCGCCGACGCTCTTCCTTGGCGAAGGCCTTCACCTTCGCGCGCGGGTCATCCAGCCACGCCGCGAGTTGAGCGTGCTCAGCACGATCCGCCTCGACCGATCCATAGTCACCGGTCAGAATGCCGCGTTCGCCGAGGACGCGCGAGACGCGTCCCAGCAGATCGTCCCCTGCATCGAGCCGGTCGACGACATCCATGCAGATTACGAAGATCGGCTCGGCGCCCTGGTAGGCGGCCAGCGTATCGAGGACAAAGGCGAGGTCGTCCCGATCACCCCTGGCGACGATTTCCCGCAGCGGGCCGGAAGCCTCCTCGGCCAGGTTCGGGAAGACGTTACGAAATAGCTGGCCACCGCGATATTCATGGAACCGCGGGTCCGTCCGGTACCATTCGCTCGTCGCAGCAAGAAGTTGGCGTGGGTTCTCGGCGAGAACTGTGCCTAGCTCATGAAGGTCGGACGGGATTACTTCATACCGGATCGGATCGCTCCTGGCTGCCGCGCGGCGATGAAGGTGAGACAGCAGCGTCAATCAAGATGAGACTCCGTTTGAGCCTGTCGGCGTAGGGCGTAGCCCGCAGCCGACAGGCTCAAACGGAAGCCCTT